>OODU01000182.1_pt1 | contig 72726 bp, 58 predicted proteins | sample 1671171 | NCBI WGS metagenome assembly OODU01 (sample SAMN06348129, study PRJEB24527) | human gut metagenome | biome: human gut; feature: ankylosing spondylitis patient; material: feces | host: Homo sapiens | place: China | collected 2015-10
TTTTTTTTTTTTAATGATACGGCGACCACCGAGATCTACACTCTTTCCCTACACGACGCTCTTCCGATCTTTGCCAGGCTGCCAGCCAGCACGGCTACAAGGTCGACGAGAACGTTGTCGAGCGCTACACCTTCGAGCGCAAGACTCACAACGCCGGCGTCTTCGATGTCTACACCCCCGAGATGCGTGCTTGCCGCTCGGCTCACATCATCACCGGTCTGCCCGATGGCTATGGCCGCGGCCGCATCATCGGCGACTACCGTCGTGTTGCCCTGTACGGCGTCGACTACCTGATCAAGGACAAGGAGGCCCAGAAGGCTTCCACCCCGACGGTCATGACCGCCGACAACATCCGCGATCGTGAGGAGCTGCAGGAGCAGATCCGCGCCCTCGGCGAGCTCAAGATGATGGCCGAGACCTATGGTTTCGACATTTCCAACCCTGCTACCAACACGCAGGAGGCCATCCAGTGGATGTACTTCGCCTACCTGGCTTCCGTCAAGGAGCAGAACGGCGCCGCTATGTCCATCGGCCGTACCTCTACGTTCATCGACATCTACGCTGAGCGCGACCTTGCCAACGGTACCTTCACCGAGGAGCAGATCCAGGAGTTCGTGGATCACTTCATCATGAAGCTCCGCATGGTCAAGTTTGCCCGTACCCCCGAGTACCAGGCCCTGTTTACCGGCGATCCGCAGTGGGTCACCGAGTCCATCGGCGGCATGGGTGTTGACGGCCGTACGCTCGTTACCAAGATGAGCTACCGCTACCTGCACACGCTCGAGAACATGGGCACCAGCCCCGAGCCCAACATGACCGTTCTGTGGTCGACCCGTCTGCCCGAGAACTTCAAGAAGTTCTGCGCCAAGACTTCTGTCGCCAGCTCCTCGATCCAGTACGAGAACGACGACCTCATGCGCGTGTACCACGGCGACGACTACGGTATCGCCTGCTGCGTGTCCTCCATGCGCATTGGCAAGGAGATGCAGTTCTTCGGCGCTCGCGCCAACCTGGCCAAGTGCCTGCTGTATGCACTCAACGGCGGTGTTGACGAGGTCTCCAAGAAGCAGGTCGGCCCCAAGTACCGCGCCGTCGAGGGCGATACGCTCGATTACGACGACGTTGTGGCCAAGTACAACGACATGATGAAGTGGCTCGCTGGCGTGTACGTCAACTCGCTGAACATCATTCACTACATGCACGACAAGTATTGCTACGAGCGCATCCAGATGGCTCTGCACGACAAGCACGTGCACCGCTGGTTTGCTACGGGCATCGCTGGTCTTTCCGTCGTGGCTGACTCCCTGTCCGCCATCAAGTACGCCAAGGTCCACCCCGTCCGTGACGAGAACGGCATCATCGTCGACTTTGAGACTGAGGGCGAGTTCCCCAAGTACGGCAACGATGACGACCGCGTCGACCAGATCGCTCACGACGTTGTGCACCAGTTCATGGAGTACATCCGCATGAACGACACCTACCGCAACTCCGTGCCCACGACCTCGGTTCTGACCATTACCTCCAACGTCGTGTACGGCAAGAAGACCGGCTCCACGCCTGACGGCCGCAAGGCTGGCCAGCCGTTCGCCCCGGGTGCTAACCCCATGCACAAGCGCGATAGCCACGGCGCCATCGCTTCGCTGTCTTCGGTTTCCAAGCTCCCGTTCCGCGATGCTCAGGACGGCATCTCCAACACCTTCTCCATCATCCCGGGTGCGCTCGGCAAGGAGGACCAGGTGTTCTTTGGCGATATCGACCTTGATCAGCTGGGCGAGTAACTATTGTTAGTGCTATACTAACAATAACGATTACTGATTAGCGCGCCGGTTTCGGCCGGCGCCTATCAATCGAAGGAGACACATTATGAAGGTTTCTGAAGTTTCCGAGACTCAGGCCGATAACCTGGTCCACATGCTCGACGCTTACGCCGAGAAGGGTGGCCACCACCTGAACATCAACGTCTTCAACCGTGAGACGCTGCTCGACGCTCAGGCTCACCCCGAGAAGTACCCGCAGCTGACCATCCGCGTTTCCGGCTATGCCGTGAACTTCCACACGCTCACCAAGGAGCAGCAGGACGAGGTCATTTCGCGTACCTTCCACAACAAGTTCTAAAGGGATTTAACTCCCGTAGGATCGCCGGGGCTGTTTGGGCTACCTCCCAAAACGTCCTCGGACATGCAAGAAGCCCTCGCTGCGCACTTCGTGCGGCGAGGGCTTCTTGCGTCCTGCGGAATATTTTGGGAGGTAGCCCAAACAGCCCCGGCGGGGTCCTGTGTAGTTACCCTTTAGGCGGAACTCTCCTAATGGGTTGAGCGTTCTGGATTCTTGCTTGCTACCGTTTATCGCGTATAGCTACCGTTTGCGGAATAAGTAACACTCCTTAATAAACCGTGTAGAATCTCAGATAAGCACGGAGTTTTCCAGGGAGACGCTGTCCTTTGTTGTGTGCAAGGGGCGGCGTCTCTTTGGCGCTTGGAGGCCGTTCTGCAGCAGGACGGCGGACGTGCGTCACATATTCAAAAGCCAACGTCGAGATGGGTTGTGATGATAATGGGCAAGTACGTAATCGTGGTTGAGTCTGGTTCGGATGTGACGCCGGAGCTCTGCGAGCGCTATGGCATCGTGCGCGTGCCCATGCATGTCACGATTGGTGACGAGACCGTTGAGGACGGCTCCATCGATCCGCTCGAGATTTACTCGCGCTGCAACGAGTTTGGCGTAATGCCCAAGACCAGTGGCTGTGCGCCGGCAGATTTTGCGCACGTATATGACCGTATCCATGCCGAGCAGCCCGATGCGACCATTCTGCATCTTGCGTATTCCGAGGCCACGACCTGCTCGCATCAGTCCTCGAAGATTGCGGCCCAGGGGCGCGACTACGTGTTCTCCATGGACACGCGCTTTGTCTCGGTGGGCCAGTCACTCGTTGTCGTCGAGACTGCCAAATACATCGAGGCTCATCCCGATGCCACCGTTGACGAAATTTTCGCCTTCACCAATTCGGTGATGGACCGCGTGCTGTTGGGCTTTGTCCCAACCGATCTCGCCTTCCTTAAGGCCGGCGGTCGCTTGTCCAACGTCGCGTTCCTAGGCGCCCATCTGCTCAAGATTAAGCCCTGCATCGAGGTGACGGGTGGCAAATTCGTGGCGACCAAGAAGCTCCGCGGCTCTATGCTCAAATGTGCCCGTGCCTTTATTGACCACATGGTTGCGAAGGGCGATATTGATTACTCGCACATTGGTTTGGCGTATTCAGTGGGCCTTTCCGAGGAGCTGCGCGACGATATGGAAGTCTATGCGCACGACCTGGGCTTTAAGGACGTTACCTGGACTCAGGTCGGCGGCGTCATCTCGAGCCACTGCGGCCCGACCGCCTTTGGCGCGGTGCTTACGCTTAAGGCGTAGGGCCTGGCGTCTATCGATTTCTATTGCTTCGGCGGCGAGCGGGTTGTGACAACCTTCCCGCCGCTTTTGCGTGGAGTCAAATAGGACGATCAAATTGACCGCTAAACCGTTTCGCCATCAGGCGTATGGGCTAGAATGGCTCTGGCATTTTAATTGACAAAAACCAAAGAGAGGCAAGGTTGCGGGAATGGCTGAGATGACGCTTGAGGGTGTGGATGCTCATCCCGAGGACTCTGCGTATGCCCTGGGTCGCGTGCATTCGATCGAGACGATGGGAACGGTCGACGGTCCCGGCATCCGCTTTGTAGTGTTTGTTCAGGGTTGCCCCATGCGTTGTGCGTATTGTCACAATCCCGATACCTGGTCTGTTAACGGCGGCACGATGGTGACCGTCGAGCATCTCATGGACGAGTTCCAGAGCAACCATGAGTTCTACCGTAGCGGCGGCATTACCGTTTCGGGCGGCGAACCGCTCCTGCAGCCCGAGTTTTTGGCCGACCTGTTCCGTGCAATGCACAACAACCCCGATGGCCGCGTACACACCTGCCTAGACAGCTGTGGCTATGCATTTGATCCCAAGCATCCGGAGAAGTTCGATGCTGTTCTCAACGAGACCGATATGGTGCTGCTCGACATCAAGCATGCCGATCCGATTGAGCATAAAAAGCTGACCGGTTGCGATCCTGCGCGCATCCTGGCGTTTGGCGATGAGCTTGCCCGTCGCAAGATTAAGGTTGTTATTCGCCACGTGGTGGTGCCGGGTATCACCGATACGGCGGAGGAATGCGAGAAGCTCGGTCGCCTGATCGCTCCATGGCACAACGTGGTGGGCCTGGAAATGCTGCCGTATCACACGATGGGTGTCGTCAAGTACGAGCAGCTGGGTATTCCCTATAAGCTCGAGGGCGTGCCCCAGATGGATACCGCGCGCATGCCCGAGCTGCGCAACGCCGTCATGGCCGGCATGAAAAAGCGCCGCGCCGAACTCAAAAACGCCATCGACTAGCGAGCCATTTTCGCCCCAAGGGCACTCATTGGGGACAGACTTAAATGAGTGCGCGATGGCATTGCGGGCGAGCATGTTTTGGTGCGCAACAAGGCAGGCTGGATTAGCGAGGATGGTTACTATTCGACATGCGATGCGGGCCTTATCGGCATCGATGGTCGTACCTATGTCATGAGCGTCATGACATCGATGCCGTGGGGCGACCGCTCGAGCGAGGTTACGGCCGTGATTGCAAAGGCTCTGTTTGATATGCGAGCTGCGCTGGCTTAGCGTGTTCGTTTGGCGAGGTCAAACAAAATGCTGGTACCATACCGTGGTTGAGAATTTCGTATAGGTTTGGGGAATGGTATGGCTACCATCGCGATTATCGGTGCGCTCGAAAAAGAGATCATGCAGATTAAGGAAGAGCTGAGCGACGTTTGCGAGGCACGGGAGGCAGGCTTGACCGTTGTGAGCGGCGAGCTCGACGGCCTGACAGTCGTCGCCACAACGGCGGGCATGGGCACGGTGAACGCCGCCGCTGCAACACAGCACCTCATTAGCAAGTATGCTCCGCAGGCTGTTGTGTTTTCGGGCATTGCGGGCGGTTTGAACCCCAAGCTCCATATCGACGACGTGGTCATTGGCAAACGCCTACGCTATCTGGATACCGATACCGCGCTTATCGCCGAGTCCGCACCGGGGCTTGAGGAGTTTGGTTCGACGCCCGCGCTGGTCGATATTGCCGTCGACGTGCTTGCTGAGCGTGGGTTCGTTGACGCTTCGACAAATGCAGTCGCTTCGAACGAGGGCACCAAACAGTTCCTGGTCGGCACGATTGCCACGGGTAACCGCTTTGTGACGGGCGCCGCCATGCGTAACGACGCTATCGAAGCGACGCATGCCGATTGTGTCGGCATGGAGGGCGCGGCGATTGCCCATGTCGCAACCAAAAATGGTGTCGATTGCCTGGTGTTGCGCGCTATCAGCGATAATTGTGACGAGGCGTACGATGCAATTTGCGACCGAGAGTTCGATCTGTTCGAGTACGCGCGTGTCGCAAGTAACATCACGCTCGATATCGTCCGCCGCATTGCCGCTGCGCAATAGCGCGCTCTTTTGTAAGAACCTACGACCAAGGAGTGTCCATGGCCGATTCCATTAACTACCAGCTTGCCAAGTTCGTCGCCAGCTACGGCAAGGTTTCGCAGATTCCCGAGTCCACCTGCCCCGAAGTGAGCTTTGTCGGCCGCTCCAATGTGGGCAAGTCGTCGATTATGAACAAGCTCTTTGGCCGCAAGAACCTGGTCAAGGTTTCGAGCACACCGGGCAAGACAAGCAACATCAATTTCTTCGAGGCCGACGACGTGCACTTCGTCGACCTGCCGGGCTATGGTTTCGCCCGTCGTTCTAAGGCCGAGCGCGACCGCTGGGCCGAGCTTATCGGCGACTTTTTCGACTCCGAGCGCAGCTTTAACTTGGTCGTCTCGCTGGTGGACATTCGTCACGACCCCAGCAAGCTCGATCATGACATGATCGACTACCTGCAGGGCAACGAGTTCAACTTTATCGTCTGCCTCACCAAAGCCGACAAGCTCAGCCGCACCCAGCAGGCCCGCCAGGCGGCAGCCATCAAAAAGCAGCTCAACGTCCCGGCCGAAAACGTAATCATCACAAGCTCCCAGACCGGCACCGGCATCGATGAACTCAAGCGCCGCATCGCCGAGGCCTGCCTCTAATCGGGCTGCAACCCCTCAAAAGCTCTCATCTATATCACCCCAGTGATAGTTATTGGTAAACTATCACTGGGGTGATATTTTTTAGGAGGTCGATATGGAGCTTTGGCACGGGTCGGAGGTTGTTGTCGAGCATCCATCGTTGGATAAATGCAGGCAATTCAATGACTATGGGCGCGGGTTTTATTGCACGCCACATGAGGAAATGGCAATGGAATGGGCATGCCGGACCGAGTCTGATGGCATTGCCAATCGATATGAGCTTGATTTAGATGGCCTTGCGATTTTGGATTTGGAATCAGGTGAGTTCTCGATTCTCAACTGGCTTGCAATTCTGGCGAATAAGAGAGAGTTCAATGTTTCAACGCCAGTAGCACGCGAGGGGCTTCGTTATCTGCTGGATAACTGCCTGATTGATATTTCTCCCTATGACGTTATTCGAGGCTATCGTGCAGACGATTCCTATTTCTCGTTTGCAAGACAGTTTGTCAACGGCATGATCTCGCTCAGGCAATTGCAGCGCATTATGTTTTTGGGGGATTTGGGCATTCAATATGCGCTCATGAGTGAGCGTGCGTTCTCGGCGATTAAGTTCCGCGATTGGAAGCAGGCCTCGGGAGCTGAGTTTTATCCCAAACGATTTGAGCGAGAACAGAACGCTCGACGAAAGTACCTGGATACGGTAAACGGATTTGACTCTGATGGTGTCGACATTAGGGATTTGATGGCAGGGAGGGTTGATTTAAATGATCCAAGAGTTAACGGATCGTGGGCCGAGTAGGACATACCCCGTCTACTACCTTGAGGATGCAATGAACAACCTCGGCGACTGCTTTGACTATGCCGTTAACGATTATGGGGCAGAAGGATCGGAAGTTGCTGAACTCTTTTGCCTGAGCGGCGTAGCCCGCGAGTTCGAACGCGGCAACGCATGGGTCGTATCGGGAAAATCGGGCGTTGAGCTGTTTGCGCTCATTGCCGAAAGGTTCGGCTATCAATCAAGGCCGATGCCAAATCGAACCTACCGATTCGAAAAGACACCGGAATATTGGACAGGCTGGATATTGGCATACCTTCAGTGGCGCCTAGGAGAGTCTTTCGAAGATTTGCTGCATGTCGTTCCATTCGATGTGCTACGCAGTCTGTACTACCCCTGGCACGAAGCCTCAGAGGAACGTGTGGCGCGTCTTATTTGCGATATGGCGAAGAAAACACCTCGTCAAACTAAACTGGCGCAAGCAAGAAAGAGGCTCAAGAAAACCCAACAAGACCTAGCATACGAATCGGGTGTGTCACTCCGCTCAATCCAAATGTACGAGCAGCGCCAGAGAAACATCAATGAAGCTTCGGTAACAAGCGTAAGAGCCATAGCAAAAGCCCTCCACTGCAACATCGAAGACCTCCTAGAGCCAGTCTTCGAATACAAAGAAACCAGCGCAGCCTAAAAGAGATGCTGGCCGCTGATTGCTCAAGTTGCAGTTCGAGCAATTTGAGCAGCGAAGCCGGCTGCCTAGTGGGGGCATGCGGGTCTTCTAGGTATTAAAATCCGCCTACGTATTGAATTGCCCCGCCAAGCTAAAGTGCTCGGCGGGGCAATTTTCGATTGACGATGCTGTCAGGGGTTGAGTTTTAATATGTCGCGAGTAAGAGGCGTCTGAATTTAGTAATCAAAGAAAATTATTCGATTCGAGCGCTTAGCCAGTACTCTCCATTCGAAGCTACGATTGCGTACGTAATTCCATTTTTGACAGTTGGCGTATCTACGCAGGCAGCACCAACTTCCTTGGCGTCTGAAAACGAAAGTGTTGGATCGATTGCTTGTATAGTTGCCAATGCTGTCGCCGCGGCATAGTCGGAGTTTTCGAAGTACATGACTATGTTTTTGAAGCAGTTTTCGGATCCAAGATAGCTGAATAGCAGTTGACTGCTCGAGTCCGAGAAAAAGCCTCCAATACCGGCAAGCGTAGAGCCATTTTTTATCTGAAGCTCGAGTCCCGTGCCGCTATCGTCTAGCTCGTAACTCGCCTTCATACTGCTGCAATTGGGGATATCGGAGAATTCCTCGTTAAGTCGTTCAATAAAGCCTTCAGGTGAAATTGAAAACGATCCGTCGCCAAGAAAGGAAGTAATTTCCTTTTCGTTACGAGTGTCAACGACTTCTCCGCATTTTTCGCATTCTCGTATTTCCTTTGAGGTGGCGTCTACGTAGTCAACTTCGGTAGTCCACGAGCCCGGTTGATGCCCAAGGGGTTTTCCATCGGTTTTACCACAGCGTTGACAGGTCTTCGGAACCGTGCACGTTGCTTCTTCCCATTCATGTCCGAGCGGTTCCCCCTCGGTTTTGCCGCAACTTTTACAGGTGCGAGGGCTTGTACAGCTCGCATTGGTCCAAAGCTTATGGGTGCAAAACAATTGGGGGAATAACGTGGGCAAACAGAAAACGACAGCAACTATTGCAGTAGCTGCAATAGCCGCCCGTTTTTTACCGCCTAATTTATGAATGGCTCTCGTTAGAAGTGAGTCGCCCCCTTCTTTTTTGCATGCGATGTCATCTTCATTTGATGATCGATCTTCAGGGGAGGGGGCATCGTCAGCACCATCAGAAAGCTGTTTCCCTTCGATATCTGGCGTCTGTTCGTATGATGCGCCGTGCATTTGCTCATCGTTGGGCTCTTTCGTCTCATTATCCATGTTCGTTGAGTCCCCTCTCTCGTTTAGATTTCCGATGTGAACAATCGCTGTAAGTTAAGCGGCAAGTAACATAAGTATATCCCAGTTTGGGATATAACAAAACGGAATATAGCGTAAACGGCATGAACGTTGATGCTAATAGGACATGCGGAAAATGCCTTTCCCAGATTCGTCGGGAGCAAGGTATCACTCAGGTTGAACTCGCAAAGAAACTGAGGGTACCTCAGTCGTTCATCTCGAAAGTCGAAACCGGGGAACGCAGTCTTAGGGTTTATGAGCAGTTCGCCTATGCAGAGGCACTTGGAATTGCCGTCGGAGTCCTCGTGCAAAGACTTGGGGCGGATTTGAGCGGTGGAGATAAATAGATTGCGCCGCGAATCGGGCGATAGTTAAATCAGCGAATGCGATATCCTGTCGAGGCTGCGCAGGCCCCCTTGGGGCTTCCCCTGAAAACAATCCGCAGATCGAATTGCCCCGTCGCGCGAAGCGTACGACGGGGCAATTCATGATCGAGGACGTTTTCAGGGGAAGCCCCAAGGGGACCGGTGAGAGCAATGAGGCAGGGCGCTACAAGTACTCGATTTGAGCGCCCTCGGTGTCGCACGTCAGAATGTGCGTGTCACACTTGGGGAACTGCTCACGCAGCTTGACCTGCAGGAACTTTGCCACGATGGTGTCGTCGGTTACAGCCATAAGGGTCGAGCCGGAGCCACTGATCCAGATGGTCTTGGCGCCGCCGTTAAGGCAGGTGTCGCGCACAGCGTTGTAGTCGGGAATCAGGCGGCGACGATAGGGCTCCTGGATGCGGTCGTCATTAGCGGCGGCAATCAGGTCCAGGTCACCAGTCTCCAAACCGCGCGTCATGCCGGCGATGCGGCCCATCTGCCACACGGCGGTGGAGAGTGGAATCTCCTGCGGCACGACCTTGCGCGCCTCACTCGTGTGTACTTCGTAGGGCGGAATCACGGTAATAAAACGCAAGCGATCGCTCACCTCGTAGCGAAGGCACTGGGGGAGCGAATCGGTCGGTGTAAAGGAGCAGACGGCGCCGCCTAGGATAGCGGGGGCGACGTTATCGGGGTGGCCCTCGACCTCGGTGGCAATGCGGACGAGCTCGGCGCGGTCGACGGTGTGGCCCGTTAAAGCGGCGGCGGCCATGATACCAGCGACAACGCAGGTGGAGCTGGAACCCAGGCCACGAGCGACGGGAACGTCAGTCTGAATGTCGATGGCGACGGGGAAGGCCGGCTCGCCCCATGCGGCCAGTGCGTCGACAAAGCTCACGTAGACTAGGTTGTTCTCGTTTTGAAATTCCTCGGGGCAGCCCGTGATGGTGAGCTTGTCGGCGCGCTCGAAGGTGAAGTGCGAGTAGAGGCTGACGGCCATGCCGAGGGTATCGTAGCCGATGCCTAGGTTGGCGCTGGTTGCTGGGACGGTGATTTTGATCATGTGGGTCCTCCTGGGCGGGTCCGGCCGTTTAGTTCGCTGCTCGGGCAGTCCTGGCTCGCTCGGAAAGCACATTAAGTGCTTTCCGGCTCGTGCGGAACTCGCGACGAACTAAACGGCCAGACCCGCTCGCATGTTCGTCATCATCCCGAAAGCTAAATAAAAAGAAGGTGCGCCGGCTTTCGCCGGCGCTTAATAAGGGATCTAGTTGGTGCTCATTCGTTTTGCTGCGGACTCGACGTAGCTGGCCATCTCATCGACGTCGCAGACGTCCTCGAAGCGGACGGGCTTGGACTCGAGCTCGGCGAGCTGGGTCGGAGCGACCGTGTTGGTTGCCTGCTCGAGCACACGCATAGCCTCAAAATCATCCTCGGGAACGTCGAGGCCCAGGGCGTCGCAACAGGCACGCGGGAACTTGTAGGGGCTGGCGGTCGAAAGCAACACGCGGGCCTTGGCGCCCTCGGCGGGGGCGACCTGCTCAAAGACGTGATAGCCGCAAGCGGTGTGCGGGTCGATTACGTAGCCGTTCGCACCCCAGCAGCTCTTGATGGCAGCGCGGACCTCGTCCTCGCTGGCCCAGCCGCAGCCAAACACGCTCTGGATCTTGGCCAGCAGCTCGGCGGGCACCTCGTAGCGGCCGGTCTGGGCAAGCTGCTCCATAAGGCCGGCAACGAGCTCGCAGTCGCCGTCGGACAGGAAGTAGAGCATGCGCTCCAGGTTGGAGCTAATAAGGATGTCCATCGAAGGCGAGATGGTCGTGAAGAACGGGCGGTTACGGTCGTAGACGCCGGTGGTCAGGAAGTCGGCAAGCACGTTGTTCTTGTCGCTCGCCACGACGAGCTTGGCGACGGGCAGACCCATGCGCTTGGCGTAGTAGCCGGCCAAGATATCGCCAAAGTTGCCAGTCGGCACGCAGAACTCAACGGCGTCGCCGGCCACAATGGCGCTGGCGCGCAGCAGCTGCGCATAGGCGGCAAAGTAGTAGACAACCTGCGGCACCAGGCGGCCGACGTTGATGGAGTTGGCGCTCGAAAGCACCGTGCCGGCGGCCTCCAAGCGCTCGGCAAGTTCCTTATCGGCAAAGATGCGCTTGACGGCACTCTGGGCGTCGTCGAAGTTACCGCGGATGCCGCAGACGGCGACGTTATCGCCCTCCTGTGTGGACATCTGCAGATTCTGCACGCGGCTGACTTTGCCTTCGGGATAAAAGACGGTGATGCCCGTCCCCGGAGCGTCGGCAAAACCGGCGAGTGCGGCCTTGCCGGTGTCGCCCGACGTGGCGGTGACGATCATGATGCGCTCGGCGCCGCCGTCCTTGGCGGAAGTGCGGGCCATGAGGCGGGGGAGCATCTGCAAGGCGACGTCCTTGAAGGCGCTTGTGGGGCCGCCAAAGAGCTCCATCACATAGGTCTGAGGGGCGTCAGCGCCCGGCGCAGCGTCGAGTTTGACGAGCGGCGTAACCTCTTCACTCGCGAACGTGCCGCGGTATGCCTCGTCGACACACGCCGAAATTTCTTCGGCCGTGTAATCATTCAGTAACATTCCCAACACATCTTGAGCGATTTCAAAGTACGATTTATCTGCAAGCGAGTTGATATCGACCTGCTGGGTGCCGAGCTCGTCTGAGACAAACAAACCCCCGTCGGGAGCGATGCCGGTGCGGATTGCCACCTTACTTGAGCACGATAAAGTGCGTCCTCGTGTACTATGATAAGTTCCCATATAACACTGCTCCTCGGATGCCTTGGTCCCAATCGGTGAAACCATGGTATCAGAGCGCACAAAATAGGTTCGCAGAGGCTTTTTAGAAAGGTAACCTCAAGCCCATGATTAAGATTGCCAAGTTTGGCGGCTCGTCGGTCGCCGACGCCGAACACTTCAAGAAGATTAAGGCCATTGTCGACGCCGACCCGGCCCGCCGTTTTGTGGTGGTTTCTGCCTGCGGTCGCCGCTTTAAGGGCGACACCAAGGTGACCGACCTGCTCTACCTGGTTAACGCGCACGTTAAGTACCACGTGTCGTGCGAGGAGCTGCTCGAGGACATTGGCCAGCGCTATTTTGATATCGCTGACGAGCTGGAGCTCACCTATCCCATCCGCGAGGAGTTCGCAGCCTTTGCCGAGCGCGCCCGCTCGGGCGGCTACTCCACCGAGGAGCTCGTGAGTCGTGGCGAGTACTTCACCGCTCGCCTGATGGCCGAGTATCTGGGCCTGCCGTTCCTGGACGCCGCGACGGTCGTGGCGTTCCATCACGACGGTACGCTCAGCATGAACCGCACCTCCGAGCTGGTGCAGGAGTACGGTCAGCAGGGCGGCTTTGTCATGCCCGGTTTCTACGGCGCGACGCGTGAGGGTCAAATCAAGCTGCTCGACCGTGGCGGCGGCGATATCTCGGGCTCGATCCTGGCCAAGTGCCTAGGCGCCGACCTGTACGAGAACTGGACCGACGTTTCGGGCTTCTATTCTGCTGATCCTCGCATTGTGCCCGAGGCTCAGCCCATCGCCCGCGTTACCTACGAGGAGCTGCGCGAGCTTTCGTACATGGGTGCAAGCGTCCTGCACGAGGAGGCCGTGTTCCCTGTGCGTGAGGCGGGTATTCCGCTGGTCATCAAGAACACCAATGCGCCGCAGGACCCCGGCACCATCATTAGCGAGACGGCTGATGAGGGTGAGGCAGAGCCCATCATTACCGGCGTGACCGGCAAGCGCGGTTTTGTCGCCATCAACGTTGCCCGCGACCGCACCAAGCCCCGCGTCGGCTTTATGCGCCGTGCGCTTTCGGTCTTCGAGCGCTATGACGTCTCCGTCGAGCACATGCCCACCGGTGTCGACCGCTTTGGCGCCGTGGTGCAGGAGCAGGACGTTCACGATTCGCTGTACTCGCTCGTGGGCGACATTCAGCAGGAGGTCGAGCCGCTCGAGATTGAGGTCGTCGAGGGTCTGGCGCTCATCGCGACCGTCGGCCGTAACCTGCGCGGTCGTGCTGGTATTTCCGGCCACCTGTTTGGCATGCTTGGCCAGGCCGGCGTGAGCGTGCGCATGATTTCGCAGAGCTGTGACGAGATCAACATCATTATCGGTGTCGAGGAGAAGGACTTCGACCTGGCGATTCGGACCATTTACCGCGCCTTCTCCGACGAGAACGGCATTGTGAAGGTCGCGGACCTGGAGGCTCCCGCGTCGGTCGAACCCGCCCTGGCCGCCCTCCACAAGTAGCGGCCATCCCGGTAGATTTTTGGGACATGCCTGAAAATCTACCTTTTGGCGCACGAGTAGATTTTGGGGCATGTCCCAAGAATCTACCGTGGGGCGTTTCGTTTCGGTTTCGTTTCGACGGGGCGGGTTTCATGCCCGTCCCGTTTTTGTATACACTGGGCAAGAACATTCAGCCTGCTCGGCGTGCGGGCAAAAGCCACAACCTTTAAAGGGGGAAGCATGAAACAGTACACGGTTGCTATTTTGGGCGCGACGGGAGCTGTTGGCACCCAGATGCTCGAGTGCCTCAACGAGCAGGAGTTTCCGGTCGGCAAGCTCAAGCTGCTAGCGAGCGCGCGCTCTGCGGGCAAGACCGTCGAGTTCCGCGGCGAGCAGGTTGTGATCGAGGAAGCTTGCCCCGAGGCCTTTGAGGGTTGCGACATCGTACTCGGCGCTGCCGGCGACGATATCGCGAAGGAGCTGCTGCCCGAGGCCGTCAAGCGAGGCGCCGTTGTGGTCGACAACAGCCACGCCTTCCGCATGGATCCCGAGGTGCCGCTGGTCGTGCCCGAGATCAATGCCGACGATATCAAGTGGCATCACGGCCTTGTCGCCAATCCCAACTGCGCGACTATCATCGGCCTGGTTCCCACGTGGCCGCTGCATCAGCTCGCCGGCGTGAAGCGCATGATCGTCTCGACGTATCAGGCGGCTTCGGGTGCCGGCGCTCCCGGTATGGCTGAGCTCGAGGCTCAGCTGGCCGCCCTGGGCCGCGGCGAGGAGATTCCCGAGCCGCGTGCATTTGCCGCCCAGCTGGCGAGTAACCTGATTCCGCAGATTGGCGGCGTCAAGGAGGAGGGCTTTACCTCCGAGGAGATGAAGCTGCAGAACGAGGGTCGCAAGATCATGCACCTGCCCGAGCTGCGCGTGAACTGCACCTGCGTACGCGTGCCCGTGCTGCGCTCGCACTCCGAGAGCATTACGCTCGAGTTTGAGCGCGATATTACGGTTGAGGAGGCCCGTGCTGCGCTGGCTGCCGCTCCCGGCGTCAAGCTGGTTGACGATATGGCTGCCGAGGGTGCACACGACCGCTTCCCCATGCCGATGGATACGTCCGACCAGGACCTGATTTGGGTCGGCCGCGTGCGTCGCGACATCTCGAACCCCGAGGCCGCGCGTGGCATTACCTTCTGGTGCTGCGGCGACCAAATCCGTAAGGGCGCGGCAACCAACGCCGTCCAGATCGCCAAGCTGCTCTGCGAGTAGGTTGACCTGTCCGGCGGGGGCCGGGCTTAGCTTTCAGAACGTCCTCGACCATGTGTGGCGCCTTGTCCTGCTCCTTCGGAGCCGCGGACAAGGCGCCACACTGGTCTGCGGAGTGTTCTGAAAGCTAAGCCCGGCCCCCGCCTGCGGTGACGTTGCTGCGAGCGGCTTGCGATGGGGCCGTTGTTGGTTGGGGCCGCTGGGCTGATATGGGAGCACGTGGTTGTTGCGGGCTCTGGTCCCGGCGGCGGCCTCGGCGCTTTGCGCCTGCCGCCTTTGGGGACTGCGGAGCGCGGCCGGCAGCTGCGGCGCTGTCGCGCCTGCTGCCTTGGGTGACTTTGGGGTCGATTGAGGTTGTCTGCACAATTCGCGGTATTATGTTGCGGAGTTTTGAAAGGAGCCGCTGGTGGTCACGACGACGTTTGCCTCGCCTTTGGGCGAAATCTTGCTTGCCGCTGATGGCCGCGGTCTGACGGGGCTTTGGTTTGAGGGACAGGAGCATTTTGGCTCCACGCTTCTCCGGGAAGACTCCGAACATGTTGAAGGCGCTGACGCGGTTTCCGGTACCGGTGGGATGTCTCCGGTGAGTCCGGTAAATGGTGCGGCCTCTTCGGTGCTTGAGCGTTCCTGGGCTTGGCTGAATGCTTATTTTGCAGGGCAGGAACCTCGGTTTACGCCGCCGTTGCATATGATCGGTACGGCGTTCCAGCGCGAGGTTTGGTTTGAGCTGCTTTCTATCCCACGTGGCGAAGTCGCTACGTATGGCGAGATTGCCCAGCGTATTGCGGCTCGACATCGTGTGCCGGGAAATGAGGCGCCCGTCGTGTCTCCTCGTGCGGTGGGGGCTGCGGTTGCGCGTAATCCCATTTCGATAATCGTGCCGTGCCATCGCGTGGTCGCGGCCGACGGATCGCTCAACGGATATGCCGGCGGGCTTGATCGCAAGGAGTGGCTGCTTCGGCTTGAGGGCGCGTACGAGGACTAACGTTCGGGCACTTTGCATAGCCAAGACGCCATGAAAGAATGGGACGCGCTTTCCGAATGGAGGCCCGGGCGGAAAGCGCGTCCCGGAATTCCGTTTTAAAGCGGGACACGCTTTCCGAATGGCGTCCCAAGCGGAAACCACGTCCCGGAATACAGCCTCAGAGTGGGACGCCGTTTCCGGTTGAGACCACCTGCTTGAGCATCTTTCTACGCTCGCTTTTGCAGTGCATAGATCGATTTGTCCATGTTGAACAGGTAAGCCACGACGCAGACAATAAAGAAAATCGTCAGATTGCCAAAGCCAAAGACCTCGCAGCCAATAAGGATGGGCGCGAGCAGCGTGTTGGTGGCGCTGCCAAAGACGGCGGCATAACCCAGCGCGGCGCAGAGCTCGACGGGCATGCCGAGAATCCCGGCGAGCATGACACCCAGACTGGCCCCGATGGAGAACAGCGGCGTCACCTCGCCACCCTGATAACCTGCGGCAAGCGTGGCGATGGTGAGTGCGAATTTGAGCGCCCAGTCCCAAGGCATGATGGCGATCTTGCCTTCACCGTTGAGCGCCGCTGATATCAGGTTGGTGCCAAGTCCGCAGTATCGCCCCTGCCACAGTGCGAACAGGATCGCCGACAGCGCAAGGCCCATAACGGCAACGCGCATGTAAGGGTTGGGGAGCAGCCGCGCTGCAAGGGTCTTGGCATGGGCAAGGCACCAGGCAAAAGCTCCACCTACCATACCAAACGCGATACCCAACAGCGCCAGCCGCTCAAGACCGGGGAGGTCAAGCGCATATGAGGCGACAACGGCGACCTCAAACTTCTCGAGTCCCAAGGCGCCGGAAGTCATGCTTGCGGCGAGCGAGGCTGCGAGTGCGGGAAGCAACGCACGGTATTCCAAGCGTCCTGCGACCAGTACTTCGATGGCAAAGACCGTGGCGGCGAGAGGCGTTCGAAAGAGTCCGGCAAAGCCGGCGGCCATGCCAATAAGCAAAAACGTGTTGCCGGGGTCTCGGAAAGGCAGGCGTCGGCCGATCCAATGTGAGACGGTTGCGCCGATCTGCACGGCCACGCCCTCGCGTCCCGCACTGCCGCCAAAGAGGTGCGTCCCCCACGTGCTCAGCATAATGAGCGGCACCAAACGCGGGGAGATGGCTTTCTCGCGTCCGTGGCCCACGTCGAAGACCAGACTCATGCCGCGGTCGGTGCCCTTGCCCCAAGTGCGGTAGGCAAACACGATGGCAAGGCCCATAAGAGCGAGGAAGGGAAGGAGCAGCGTGATGTGCTCGTCGCGGAAGGCGCCGATTGCCAGGAGCACACGACCAAAAAAGGCACAGATGGCGCCAACGATAACGCCGATAGGGATTCCGACGGCGCCCATGAGCACGAGACCGCTATAGGTGTTGACCAGGCGTTTGATTCTGCTCGAAGCGCTGCTTTCTGACATTTTGCTTTCCGACACTTGCTCTCTTGATAGAAAAAGAGCTGGAGTTGCGCATCGTTGAGAGGCTTTCCAGCTTTAGCAAAACAAACTTATAAGATGCGACGGGCCGCGTCAAGATAATTACCGGACGGCCTAGGAGGCGGCTGGTTGGCTGGCTTAAAACCTAGCGCGTGAAATGACGCCCCACGCTATTCAGCGCGCTTGATAGGATGACGAACCACAGTCTTAAGTTTCTCCGGTGCACATTTGCGTGGATCGGAGAGATAGATTTCGTGATGTAAACGGGTGTCTGAGAAGTCGGGGGCATAGCCCTGTTCGGTCGCGTATTCATGCATGGCGTCTACGGTTGTCGGCTCGCTGTCATAGGGTCCGGTATGCATGCACTGAACGCAGAGGCCCTCATCAACTTTAAGCAGCTCAACAGCGGTAAAGTCTAGTTTCTTTTTGGCCGTGGCTTCAGCGACTGCCCAGTCAAAATCATCTCGGCTGACGAAATCGGGCAGGCGGATGCACGAGATAAAGTTGAAATCGTCCTTGCGTACATAATCGATGTCGCCGCTCGGGGAGTCTTGCCACCAGAAACCCTCGAGCGGCGGTACCACAAAGTCGAAATAGCCCTCGATGCTCCTTGGGCCTTTCTTCGACATCTTGACGGTATAGGCGATGCCGTAAAGTAGCGGCAGGGCGTTTTGATACTCGCCACCTTCGGTATTTGGGTCGCCCTTTCCGCGAACGGCAACGTAGTTCATAGGCGGGACAGTTACGATGCTCGGCTTGCTTGCAGGTTTGTAGAGCTCCTTGCATTCCTTCTTAAAGTCGAACGCCATGTTGGCCGCCTTTCTGCGTATTGGCCTGCTTAGATAGTTGAATCATATCATAGAAACGAACAGCTGTTCGAATTATTTGGCTGACAGATTGAGATGCGTGCGTTGTGCTTGGCGGTCGGCCTGACCCCGTCGATGATTTCTCGGCCTCCCCGGCGCCTCATCTATAGCTGCCGTTTCCCCCATATAAAACCTGCCAAAATAAACCTGTCCCTTTTTGGTAGGTGGGAAATGGGTAATACTAAAGAGTTATCCGACCAGATGGGAATTAATCGATGGCCTATATCGAATTCAAAGACGTCATCAAAGCATACGGCGAAGGCGACGCCCGCATCCACGCGCTCGACGGCGCGAGTTTTACGGTCGAGCGCGGCGAGCTCGCCATCATTCTGGGTGCTTCGGGCGCCGGCAAGACCACGGCCCTCAACATTCTGGGCGGCATGGACACGGCGACCTCCGGCACTGTGACAGTGGACGGGCGCGACGTGAGCTCCGCGAACGAGGCGCAGCTCGTGGAATACCGCCGCGCCGACGTTGGCTTTGTCTTCCAATTCTACAATCTGGTTCCCAACCTGACGGCCCTCGAAAACGTTGAGCTCGCGGCGCAAATCTGCCCCGATTCGCTCGATGCCGAGCAAACGCTTTGCCAGGTCGGCCTGGGCGAGCGCCTCGCCAACTTTCCCGCGCAGCTTTCGGGAGGAGAGCAGCAGCGCGTGTCCATCGCCCGCGCGCTGGCCAAGAACCCCAAGCTGCTCCTGTGCGACGAGCCCACGGGCGCGCTCGACTACAAAACCGGCAAGCAGATTCTGCAGCTGTTGCAGGACACCTGTCGCAAGCAAGGCATTACGGTCATTATCATCACCCACAACTCCGCGCTGGCGCCCATGGCCGATCGCCTGATCCGCTTTAAGAGCGGCCGCGTGGAGAGCGAGACGGTCCAGCAAAATCCTGTGCCTATCGAGACGATCGAGTGGTAGCGCCCATGGACCAGGATCGCCAAAACAGCCAACGCCGCGACGCGCAGAACACGGAGCGCGAGCAGGATTTTACGACCTACCGCACTGCCCAAAGCTCAAACGATATGGTGCCGACGGTGTTCCGCCGTGGCATCTACCGCACAATCCGCGGTAGTCTTAAGCGCTTCTTGTCCATCGTGGTCATCACCGCGCTCGGCGTGAGCGTGATGTGCGGCCTCAAGGCGGGTTGCGAGGATCTGTGCGATTCGGTCGACGCTTACTTTGACCAGCAGAATGTTTATGACATTAACGTGCAGTCGACCTATGGTCTGACCGATGACGATCTTGCTGCGATCCAAGAGGTCGATGGCGTCGAGACGGCCGAGGGCATCTATACCGAGACCGCCTATACCGCCGTGGGCACGACGCGCGAGCGTGTCGTCGTACAGAGCCTCTCCAAAGAGAATATTGACCAACCGGTGCTAGTACGCGGCGAGCTGCCCGAGACTTCGGGCGAAGTGGCAGTGACCTCACGTTTTTTGAAGGCTTCGGGCAAGAAAATCGGCGATACGGTGAGTTTTGCCGCCAATGACGCGAGCTCGTCGAACCAAAGCGCCAAGGACCAGTTTGCCGATGGGGACTACACCATTACGGCTGAGGTCCTCGATCCCACTGATGTGAGCTCCGACTCGACAGTCAACGCCTTCCGTGCCGCCTCGGCCGCGGACTACAAGTTCTACGTGAGCGAGGATGCCGCGACATCTTCTTCCTACTCCGCGGTCCACGTGGTCGTCGAGGGAGCCAAGAGCCTCAATTCCTATTCGGATGCCTACACGACAAAGATTAACGAGGTCAAGGGTAATATCGATAAGATCCGCGACGGGCGCGAAAAGGCACGTGCTCAAGAGTTGACGGTCGATACGCCGGCGAGCTTGGACGCGGCCGAGCGCCAAACGAATATGCTCTTTGGGATTGAACAGGGCAACATAGACCGTATGGCCGAGGGCAGTGAGGAACGCGTCCAGGCTCAGGCCGATTTGGACCAGCGCCGCGCCGCCGCCGACCAGCAATTCGCCGATGCCCGCGCCGAGATTTCCGACCTTGGCGAATGCACTTGGTACATCCAGGACCGCAGTAACATCGCAAGCTACTCGAGCGTCGAGAGCGACAGTTCTTCGATCGAGGCCATCGCCACCGTGTTCCCGTTTATCTTCTTTATCGTCGCCGTGCTCATCAGCCTCACCACCGCCACGCGCATGGTCGAGGAGGAGCGCACGCTCATTGGCCTGTACAAGGCGCTCGGCTATTCACGCGGACGCATCCTGTCCAAATACGTGGACTATGCGCTGTGGGCATGCCTGATTGGCGGCGTGCTCGGCAACGTCATCGGATTCGTGGGCCTGCCGCTGTTCCTGTTTACAGTGTTCGACGACATGTACTCACTGCCCCAGATGCTGCTTTCGTACGACATCGTGTCATCGCTCGTATCGGTGGCGTTGTTTACCGTGGGCGTGGTGGGCGCCACGATTATCGCCTGCCGCCACGAGATGGCTGAGACCCCGGCCTCGCTCATGCGTCCCAAGGCTCCGCGCGCCGGCTCGCGCATCTTGCTTGAGCGCATCGGCTTTATCTGGCGCCGCATGGGCTTTTTGAACAAGGTGGCAGCGCGTAACCTGTTCCGTTACAAAAAGCGTGCCTTTATGACTATCTTCGGTATCGCCGGCTGCACGGCGCTTGTGATTTGCGGCATGGGCATCCGCGATACGTCGGTGGCGCTTTCGCCCAAGCAGTACGGGCATATCACGCGCTACGACCTGCTGGCGGTTGCCAATTCCGATGATTTTTCGCAGACGTGTGCGGCGCTGGATGAGCGCAGCGCAGCCAAGGATTCCAACGTGACCGTGACTTCGACGCTGCCGATTATGACCGACAACGTTACCTTTACATTCGGCGGAAAGAGCGAGACCGTGCAGCTGATCGTGGTGCCCGATGATCGGACAAATGACCTGGACGACTACGTGTGTCTGGAGGACGAGTCCAAAGAGCCGCTCACCCTGCGCGATGGCGATGTGTATCTGAGCAAGAGCTCGCAGCTAGTGCTGGGGATTCAGCCGGGCGATACGGCGCAGGTCCAGGACTCGTCGCTCAATGTCGCCAAGGTCAAAGTCAGCGACATCTCGCTCAACTATCTGGGCAATACGCTCTATATGACGCAGGGCACCTACGAGCGCGCGTTCGGTCGAAATGCGCGCCTCAACGGCATCCTTGCACTGCTTAAGGGTTCGTCGGCCGATCAGATTGCGTTTACCAACCGTCTTAAGGGCGATGGTTGGATTACGTTGTCGAGTACCGCCGAGCATTGGGAAAACTATGAGGCAAACTTTACGATTATCAATTCGGTCGTGGTGCTTGTGACCTTTATGGCGGCGTGCCTGTCGTTTGTGGTGGTATTTACGTTGTCTAGCACCAACATCTCGGAGCGCGAACGCGAGCTGGCGACTATTAAGGTGCTGGGCTTCCGTCGTGGCGAGGTGCACCATTACGTCAACAAGGAGACGTTGATTCTTACGGCGATCGGAGCCGCGCTGGGCGTACCGCTGGGCGGCTTGCTGGCCGAGAGTTTTACGTACATTTTGCAGATGCCGTCGCTGTACTTTGACGTCGAGGTCGAGCCGCTAAGCTACGTGCTCGCCGTGGTGCTTTCCTTTGGCTTTACGTTTATCGTCAACCTCGCCACCAACCGTACCCTCAACAAGATTGACATGGTCGGTGCCCTCAAGAGTGCCGAGTAACCTGCCAAAAAGGGACAGGTTTATTTTGGCAGGTTTTATCTGGGCAAACGCCGGACAACCATTATGTGGCCCGGCGTTTGCCCCGTCAAACGGGCTTTCCATTTGCCTTTCATTCTATTTGGTTTTCGCTCGCAGGCGTGGATGAGAGGCTCTCTTTGGCCTTCGAGATTGGGCTTGTATGGGTCGTATGCCACAAAATGCGCCTATCTACTACGTTTGCTACCACACCCTCGACCGTGACAAAGATTATGAAATTAAAACCGCAGGTAGAGGGCTTGCCAGTTTTCGGAAAAGGCGGGTATGGTCGGCTCCCTCGAGTTAAACGTAGTAAATAGGCCCTTTTCTTGGCGCGCGGTCAGCTCAATGCTAATCTCCGTGCCGGAACTGACCCAGTTGTTTGTAAGTTGCGGTGATATACGGACTGTTTGGCGCTTTGGAGCTTCAAAACAGTCCCTATCTCACCGCAACTTGGAAGGGGCGGGCGGTGTCGGATGAGTGGCGCTGGCTGGTTGGGGTGGTTTAGGCCTGTTTGCGGTGCTTCCATTGTTTGCGGCACCAGCGCATGAGCGCCTTTATGACGGGAATCGTGATGAGGATGATCCATGCAGGATGGGGCTGTCCCAAACAGAGCCACATGTAGAGGAACCAAGCGATGGCGGCTGCCGGGTAGATGGCCTCGATCAGCTTAGACAGGTGGCGCCGATCGATGAAGTCACCAATCGCGTAGTAGACGGGAACCAGAAAGACGAGGAAAAGCCCCATGCCCCATGTGCCGTAGACAATGCCGAGCACCAGATAGGCGAGAGTGACAAGTGCGGGGAAGGGGAATTTGTTCCATGCACGTCCGACCTTGGTGTGGAAATGCTTGCCATGATGGTCGAGCTTGTCGTGCGCCTCCTTCCAGCTGGAAAACGTCTCGCCGGCGATGGTGACGGTGCCATCGTCATTGGTATGCACGCTATGTCCATCGTCCTCAAGCGTATCGATATACAATCCGTCTGGCCCCACATGGACCTCTTCACCCTTGCGCTCGTTAGCCACATGGATGCCATTCCAACCAACATGGACCTCTTCGCCTTTGTTGGGATCAATAACGTGGATGCCGCGCGCGAGGGAAATATCGACAAGTGGCTTATCGCTGCAATCAGCGTGCTCAGCAGAAGCCTCAGCCTCATCTGAAGCTTTGGTGCCGGCGTTGCTGTTCCGTGCCTCATCATCAGTCTGCGAGTCATCAGTGCTATCCACCGCCTCCCCATACAGCAGCTCATCCAGCGACACGCCATACAGCGCGGCGAGCGCAATAAGGTTATCGGTATCGGGCGAAGATTCGCTGCGCTCCCATTTACTGACAGCCTGACGACTCACGCCCAGCTGGGCGGCAAGCGCCTCCTGAGAAAGCCCGGCAGCCTTGCGGCGATCAACGAGCCGCTGTGCCATCGCAAGATCCATAGCAGTTCCTTTCATGTGGTGATCGTAATCGAATGAGCCGAGTATGCCGAGAACAACCGGTGGCGACCACCATTTCTAGTTAGAATCTGCTCCGACCCTACCGCAACTACCGGTAGCAACCCCTAACGACCAGCCATTTCAGGACAAATGTCAGTGCTACTCTCAGCTAAGAGCTTGCAACATCCCAAAATCTCAGCCCACGCACTTGCAGCAAGAAGACGAATAGCCTCGGCCTCCCTAGTTACCGCAGGAGGCCCCAGGGCTTTCCTCCCAAATCTTTCCGCAGGACGGAAGGACCCCGCCGCGCGAAGCGCGCAGCGGGGTCCTGACATGTCCGAGGACGATTTGGGAGGAAAGCCCTAGGGCCTCCGATGAGAGCAGTTCCAGCCGAGGCTATTCGTCGCCGAAGCTGATGCCCAACGCCTTGGCCTCGCGTACCAGATCGCTCTGGGGGTCGACAAACTTGAGCTTGCCGGCGACCTCCTCGAGCGGCATGTGGCACATCTTGCCGTCACGCAGGGCAATCATGTAGCCAAACTCGCCGCGTAGGCAGCCAAGCGCTGCCTCGACGCCGCACTGGGTCGCAAAGATGCGGTCCTGGGCGTCGGGCTGGCCGCCGCGCTGCGTGTGACCGGGGATGGCGACGCGGGTCTCGCGACCGGTCTTGGCCTCGATCTCCTTGGCGATGTCGTACACGATTGACGGGCTCGTGCGCTCGGCGAGCTTCTTCTTGTACTCCTTCTTGGACAGTGCCGCGTCCTCCTTGGAGATGGCGCCCTCGGCGACGGCTACGATGGTAAAGCGGCTGCCGGTCTCCATGCGATGCTCGATGGTCTTGATGACGTTATCCATGTCGTAGGGGATCTCGGGAATCAGGATGACGTCCGCGCCGCCCGCGACGCCGGCGTACAGCGGGATCCAGCCAACCTTGTGGCCCATGATCTCGATGACGAACACGCGCCCATGGCTCGAAGCGGTGGTGTGGATGTCGTCGATGCACTTGGTGGCGACGTCGATGGCGCTCGTAAAGCCAAACGTCATCTCGGTGCCCCAGGTGTCGTTATCGATGGTCTTGGGCAGGGCGATAACGTTGAGGCCCTCTTCGCGCAGGCGGTTAGCGGTCTTGGTGGAACCGTTGCCGCCCAGCATAAATAGGCAGTCGAGCTGCAGCTTGTGATAGGTGTGGACCATCGCGGTCACCTTCTCGACGCCGTCGGCCTCGGGAATGTCCAGACGTTTGAACGGCGTGCGGCTCGTGCCCAGGATTGTGCCGCCGCGGGTGAGGATGCCGCTAAAATCGGCGGGCGTCATGACACGGAACCTGCTGTAGATAAGGCCCTGGTAGCCGTCCTCAAAACCATAGATCTCGATAGGCTCTTCGCTATTGGTCATGAGCGTTTTGACGATGCCGCGCATGGTGGCGTTGAGCGCCTGGCAGTCGCCGCCACTGGTAAGAAGACCGATCCTGAGCATTATGAATCCTTCCGGGCAAGTTATAACATGCGCATAAGTTTACCCCCGCACACTGTTGATACGGGGGTAAAACGTGTTAGCTCAAGCGTATGGAAATGTAAGCAACGTCAGGGAACGTAAGGTCGACGGGCCTGGCTCCTTACAGTGCGAAGGCATCGACGTTGCCCCAGTGGCGGCGCAGCGTGATGGCGGCAGCGGGCTCGGTATTGTCAAAGACGACCGACCATTGCGTATTGCTGGTGATGTCTTCCGGATTGGGCTCTTGCGCTGCGGCTCGCAGGGCTTCCCAGGCAATCGTTTCGTCCTGGGCACCGACATGGGCGTCAAGGACACCGGCGATTGCGACGGCGCGTTCCTTGCCATGGCCCAGCTCGCCATTCTTTTGGTTGGGGAGCACTTCGTCACCATAGCAGGCGTAGAAGTTCGTGACCTGGCGTACGGGCGTCGCCTTGCATGCACGGTCGGGATCGCGCGGATCCCACTCCACCACCCGCGCGTCACCGGCGGCGTCGTTGATAAAGAAGTGATAGTCGCGTCCGGCCATGGCGTGCATGTCGTAGGCAGAAAGCAGGTTGACGGCCTCTTGCGTGGTGGCGGCACGGTCGAGCACCAGACGGATGGCGAGCGAGGTATTGATGACGGGGCGTTGCGTGTCCTGGTCACAGGGTTTGGAATCCAGGGTGAGCACGGCAATGGACACGCCACATTCGTTAACACCGTCGAGCTGGGCAAACGGGCCCATCAACGCCGCAGCGCGTCCGCCGACGGAGTCAAGCGGAGTGTTATCGCCCAGGTTGTTAAGGGCCGCAACGCCGATGGAGGCATAGCCGCCGCGCGGGTGATTACGCACCAGCAGCGCCGAGGTGTCGTCCTTAAAGTCGTAATTGCGACCGGTGCGCACGCGGCCTTCGGCATCTACGGCGACAAAAGCGCTGCAGGCAAACTGGGGCGCCTGGACATGTGCCGGCACACCGGGCAGCACCTGCGCCACCACGGCATCGATGTAGGCCTGGTCGTCGCGCACACCAGCGGCGATGATGCGATCAAGATCGTAGTCGTAGGCGATGTCGATTGCGTACAGGTCATAGCCATCCGCGTAGCCGGTCAAGCGTTTGAGTGACGCGGCGGACTTGATTTGTTTGTGATAAACGATGCCGGTGGCAGCGGCAAGGCCGACGGCGACTCCCGCGACACCGCAGGCGATGGCAATGTTACGTGGCTTCATGACGGCTCCTTTCGTCCTGTTAGCGTAATTGTCGCAAAAGGAGTGCGGGCATGATGGCTCAACTTGGCGAGCGGCGCGGGATTAAACATGGAATGAAAGGCACGGCACTGGCGCGGCGGGGTATGCTGGAGGGAACCATCAACCCAGTGAAAGGGGAGAGCATGACGGATCAGGAAACGCCCGAGCGCGCGCATGTGACGGCCGATGATATCGAGGCCGCTAACGACCTTATCGACTTTATCGAGGCGTGCCCCAGCATGTTCCATGCGGCGGCGACCATTATGGCCGAGCTCGACGAGGCAGGCTTTACCTACCTGCCCGAGAACGCGGCGTGGGATATCGAGCCGGGCGGGCGTTATTGCACGCAGCGCAATACCTCGAGCGTTGTTGCCTTTAAGGTGGGCGAGGACCTGGCTGCTACGTGGGGCGAGGACGGCGTTGCCGGCGACTATCATTTTCAGCTCACGGCGTCGCACAGCGATTCGCCGACGTTTAAGGTCAAGGCCGTGCCTGAGCTTGACGGCGCGGGCGAGACGCTGCGCCTGAACACCGAGGCCTACGGCGGCATGATCGACTACACCTGGTTCGATCGCCCGCTGGCGCTGGCTGGACGCGTGTTGGTACGCGAAGGCGACCGTATTGAGAGCCGCCTGCTTTCCACCGAGCGCGAGGTCGCTATTATCCCGAGCCTTGCCATCCATATGAACCGCGGCGTTAACGAGGGCTTTGCTCCCAATCGCGCCGTCGACCTGTGCCCGCTCATCAGCGCCGGTGACCTTAAGCAGGGAGATTTTGACGCCCTGATCGCCGACGAACTGGACGTTGAGCCCGAGCAAATTTTGGGCCGCGATCTGTTCCTGGTCAATCGTCAGGATGCGCGCATTTGGGGCTGGGCCGACGAGTTTATCTCGACGCCCAAGCTCGATGACCTGGCCTGCGCCTACACCTCGCTGCAGGCATTTTTGGGTGCCGAGAACGCGCACGACATCTCGGTCTTCTGCTGCTTTGATAACGAGGAAGTTGGCTCCGAGACCAAGCAGGGCGCCATGTCGACGTTCTTGGCCGACGCGCTGCGCCGCATTAACGGATCGCTGGGCTTCGATGACGAGTCGTATCACCGTGCGCTTGCCGCCTCGATGCTCGTGAGCTGCGACAACGCGCATGCCGTGCACTCCAACCACGCCGAGAAGTGCGATGCGCGCAACCAGGTTGTGCTCAACGGCGGCATCGTCATCAAGGAGGCCGCCAACCAGCACTACTGCACCGATGCCTTTAGTCGCGCGGTGTTCCAGGCCATCTGCGATGACGCTGACGTACCCACGCAGGCCTTCGCCAACAAGAGCGATATGGCGGGTGGCTCTACCCTTGGCAATCTGTCCAATATGCAGGCGAGTATGCACGCCGTGGACGTGGGCCTGCCGCAGCTGGCCATGCACTCAAGCTACGAGACCGGCGGCGTGCGCGACGTGATGTACGCCATCCGCGCCCTCACCGCCTTCTACGAGCGCAACCTAACCATCAACGGCGCCGAAAGCGTGGAGCTCTAAATGCGAGCCGAAGAAATGAAGGCCGAGCGTGGGGCTCAGCTTATTGATCGGGGTTTACAACTGTTCGTCGCCGCTTGCCATGAGTCAGGGGTCGACGTGTCCAAGGCGCGACCAACGAGTGCTGAAGAACTCAAGCGTAACGCCTATTCGGACCGCTATGACGAGGAGACGGACTGGCTCTAATAAGCGAAGTGTCGAAAGCGCTAGATGTATGTTTGATATCACTTTGGCGAGAGTGTCGCAGACAGAACTACCGGTATGGCGCAAGCCAACCTGACCCCATTGCACCAAACCTACCAAAAAGGGACAGGTTTATTTTGGCAGGTTTTATCTGGGCAAATGCCACAACGCCAACGGCAAGACGGAACTGCTAAGGCTTGCAGATGAAGCCGACGCCAGCGAAACGCCGCAGGTAGAGCGCACGCCAGCGAGAGCCCGCCGTTTGAGCCAAGGTGCCGTGAAATGAAAAGGCGCTGACCTTCTGGTCGCGTCTTTGAAATTGAACGGCAGATTGGCCAAACGGCGGGCTCGCAGCGTCGAGGGGTTCCGGCGTTTGGCAAAACGCCGGAACAATTAGTGCTCGATCCAGCAGCGCAGGGTTTCACCGGCCTGCAGGTGACGCAGATTCTCCGCGGCGATGTCGACGACGTTGTTGAGCGTGGCTGCCAGGTGGAACCAGCCGGAGACGTGCGGCGTGATGAGCATGTTGGGCGCATCCCACAGGGGGCTTGTCGCGGGCAGCGGTTCGGGGTCGGTGACGTCGACCGCGGCGCCGGCGAGATGTCCCGACTCCAGAGCGGCGACCAAGTCATCGGTGACCACAAGGTCGCCGCGGCCGCCGTTGGCAAAGAAGGCACCTGGTTTCATCGCGGCAAAGAACTCGGCGTTCGCCAGACCGCGGGTCTCGGGCGTGCTCGGCATAAAGGATGCGACGATGTCGGCCTCTGCCAGGCGCTCAGGTAGGGCGTCCATGCCGTCCATGTCCTCAAACACAATGGGGTAGACGAGTGGATGGCGCTTGATGCCGCGGACGTGCGCGCCCATGCCGCGGCAGAGCGTGGCAAAGTGACCGCCGATATCGCCCGCGCCCAGCACCAGCACGTTGGCGTTTTTGAGCGAGGTAACTGGCCCCAAATCCTCCCAGCGATGTTCGCGCTGCAAGTCGTGATAGCCGGGCAGGCGCTTCATCATGGAAAGGACCATGGCAAACATGTGCTCGCTCACGGCCTGGCCGTAGGCGCCCACCGAGCAAGACAGTTTGGCGTCGGCTGGCACGGTGCCGGCAGCCAAGTAATCGTCATAGCCCGCGGTCTGTAGTTGCAGCAGCTGGAGGTGCTCGCATGCGGTAAGTAGGGCAGGGTCTATGTTGCCCAAGATCACGTCGGCGTTGGCGACTTGTTCGCGCGTGATAGCGTCGGCGCTCGTGTAGATAAAGTCCTCGCCCGGAGCGCTCGACTCAAGAATTGCGCGATGGCGGTCGTTGACGGGCAGCAAAACCAAGATGTTCACAAGCAGTCCTTTCCGCTTGACCCGCCAAAAAGGGACAGGTTTATTTTGGCGGGTTTTATCAGGCAAAACGTTCAAACAAAAACGCCGGATGCTAGACGAGCGTGCCCGTCAGCATCCGGCGCATCCACGGCTACCAGCTCAGCAGCTCGTAGCCGTCCTCGGTCACCACGAGCTGTACCTCGCACTGGGCCGAATCGCTGCCGTCCTTGGTGCGCACGCACCAACCGTCACCCTTGCTAATCTTGATGTCGGGCGCTCCGGCGTTGACCATGGGCTCGATGGTAAAGACCATGCCCGGAGCCATGATGGTGTCTACATCGGGCGCCTCGGTGGTAAAGCCCACAAACGGGTCCTCGTGGAACTCCTTACCGATGCCGTGTCCGCCGTACTCGCGCACCACGCTAAAGCCGGCGTCCTCGACCGTCTTTTGCACGGCCTCGGCCATCACGGATAGCGGCAGCCACGGCTTGACGGCCGCCAGACCCGCCTCCACGCTGGCGCGGGTGACGTCGACCAGGCGCTGGCGCTCGGCCGAGACTTCGCCGATGCAGAACATACGGCTCGAGTCGCTAAAGTAGCCGTCCAAGATCGTGGAGCAGTCCACGTTGATGATGTCGCCCTCGTGCAGCACGTCCGTATCGCAGGGGATACCGTGGCAGACCACGTCGTTGATCGAGGTGCACACGCTCTTGGGATAGCCCTCGTAGTTGAGGTCGGCCGGCGTGCCACCGTGCTCGACGGTGTAGTCGTAGATCATCTGGTCGATCTGGTTGGTGGTCATGCCCGCGGCGATGTGCTCGCCCACGTAGTCGAGCACGCCTACGTTGATGGCGGCCGAACGCTTGATGCCCTCGATATCGGCGGGCGTCTTGTAGAGCGTGCGGGGCAGAACCTCCCAGCCCTCTTCCCACAGGCGCTCGAGGCGCTCGTCGAAGGCGCTGTGGCATTTCTTATATTTTTTGCCGCTGCCGCACCAGCAAGCGTCGTTGCGGCCGGGCACGGGTCCATTGTCAAACATGGCTAACTTCCTTTCATTCGCAGCTAGTATAGCCCACCCCATCAGCCAAGTACCGGGTAGTCTGTGCGGTTCTGCTAGTAGCTCACCTGGCAGGGGATGCCGAGCGCGCGCACGCGTGCGGCGATTGTGTCGAGCACCACGGGCGCTGCTTTGGCAAGGCCGGCGACCGGTGTCTCGCGCGCCACCGTGTAGATGGTCGCCTCCTGCGGGCGAATGCGCTCGAGTGCCGCGAGCCAAGGGCCGACGTACGCTTCACCAGTGTTATCGAGGGACTTGCCCTGGTACTCGCCGTTCAAAAAGATCGTCTGGATAATAACGTGGCCGTTAAAGCTCGCGAACGTCTCGATCTGGTGCTCGACGTCGTAGGGGCCAACGGGCTGGTCGAGCAGCTGGATAAACGCCGGGTCGACGGTATCGAACTTAAGAATGTTGTCGTCGACCATCATGAGCGCGTCGTGCACTTCGGGACGGTCGGCGCGCGTGCCGTTGGAGAGCACGGCGATCTTGGAGTTTGGGGCAAGCTCGTCGCGCAGCGCGACGGCGCCGGCGATGGCCTGCGGAAACTCCGGTGCGGCGGTGGGCTCGCCGTTGCCTGCGAAGGTGATCACATCGGGGAGCTCGCCCTCGGCTGCCATCTCGCGCAGCTTTGCCTCGAGCGCGTCGAGTACCACGGTAGCCGTGTTGTACGGCTCATGGCAGGGGCGTTCGGCGTTGAGGCCGTTTTCGCAGTAAATGCAGTCGAACGTGCAGATTTTGCCGCTGGCCGGCATCATGTTGACGCCGAGCGAGAGACCAAGGCGACGGCTGCGAACGGGCCCAAAGATGGGGCTTGCATTCAAAAACGTAGACATAGGCATATGCTCCTCAAGACAATTGTGCCTAAGCATAGCATCGGCTCCAAAGCAAGGTGCGGGCTCTTGCTTTACAAGTTTCGTTTTTTCACGTCGCTCATTATGCCGTGCCATGAAAAGCCTCGGGTCGGGTAAAGTTAATCTGTTAACAAGGCGTAAGGCAATACGGGTCCATCCAACCGCACTGACGTGCAACCGGATGAGCGTTGATGATGGGGGCACAACATGGATTTTACGGTCGAGAATGCGGGCACCACGATTGCCTGTCGCGAATATGCCGGCCCGGATGTGTCGCCTGATACTCCTGCCTTGGTGTGCGTGCACGGCGCTTGTGTCGACGGCACATTTTTCGACGGTATCGCTTGTGAGCTCAGCCGCAACTACCGCGTAATTGCCTACGACCGCCGCGGCTGCGGTGGCAGCAGCGATGCGGCAGACGGCAGCTATGATCTTGCCGCTCAGGCCGCCGACCTGCAAGCCGTGATCGAACACGTTGGCGCTCCGGCAAATGTGCTTGCGCACAGCGCCGGTACGTTGGTGGCGCTGGAGCTTCTCCGCACCGAACCCCATCTCGTCGCCCGTACGATTCTGCATGAGCCGGCTGTGTCGGCCGAAGGCGTCGGTATGGGCGCAGCTCCGGTTTTGCTCGATATGATTGCGACTGGAAAGGTTTCAAGGGCGCTCCGGCTTTTCTTGGGAGCCCTCGGCGACTTGGACCCCGAGGCTCCTGGGACGACCGAAGCGGAAGTCAAACATGCCCTGCGCAATGGTCGTTGCTTTATGGCGAACGAATACGGGATTACTATGACCTGCGTTCCCGATTGGAATAGCGTTCGCGCGTCAAAAACGGTGGCCGCCGTGCTCCTGGGCGAGCTCTCGATTGGCACGCCCCGCGAGGCTGGTACGCGAGCGGCTGCCGAATATCTCGATTGCCCTCTCGTGACGATCCCGGGCGCGCATAACGGTCTGCGCGATCGCCCGGCAGCGGCTGCCCGGGCTGTCCGTGGCATCCTGGGGCTCTAACACCCGCAATGGCCAAAGCAGGCTTCACCCGAAAACGTTTCGGCCGTGTTAACAAATGTGCTCAAAACCTCACGTCTGCGACTTCAATCGCGCCGCCTGCCAACTCATAAAAATGTAACAGCATTCACGTACTTACCTGCATCGACAAGGTGTTACCCTTGTAGCATTTGGAACCCACCGCTACCATGCGAAACTATCGAAAGGGCCCCATATGCTCAATAATCACGAGGTCAATCTAACCGACGAGGAGGCTACCGCTGAGGTCGCCCGTGTCGCGAAGACCTACCCCGTGGTGCGTTTGCTGTCTTTCGATCAGATTAAGGGCGATCCTAACTGCTTGCTCGCCGGCGAACGGTGTCCCTGTCTGCGTCAGTCAAGTCTTGAAGCCTTGGCGGCGGGTTCCGATGAGGTGTCGGAACGGCTGCTCAACGATGGCGTTGAGTACCGCGCTCGCCTGCGCTCTTTGATGGTTGAGGGCGAGCCTCACGTTCTGCTGATGGTGCGTCCGATTGATGAGCGGGAGGCCGCAGAAGAGGACCTTGTCTACACCGACGTGCTGACGAGCGTGCGCAATCGCCGATATTACGAGGAAAAGCTTCGTAGCGCCCGTATGCAGGCCGGCGTGGCCATGATCGACCTTGATGATTTTAGGGCCTTCAACGATACGTATGGCCGCCATGCCGGCGACCTTGCGCTTGGTGCCGTGGCGACGGCCATACGCAGCGGTGTTCGTTCGACTGACGAGCTTGTGCGTTTTGGCTGCGATAAGTTTGTGGCCGTCATGCCCAATATTCCCTCTGATGACTTTGCCCGTCGCCTGCGTCAAGTATCCGATGCCGTTCATTCCACGATTATTCCGGGGCATGAGCGCGTTAGCTTGACGGCATGCGTTGGTGGCGTTCGCATTAATGGCGAAACGGTCGATGAGGGTGTTAGCCAGGCTGTCCAGTTATTGAGCCGCGCTAAGGCAAAAGCCGGTACGGTCGTGACCGACGCCGATTCCATCGAGGCTTTCCAAAGCGAAAAGCCTTTGGTGCTTATTGTCGATGACTCCGAGATGAACCGAGTCATTCTCAACGAGATGCTCAAGGACGAGTATTGCATCCTCGAGGCCGACAACGGTCGTACGGCACTCGACATGGTCGACCGCTATGGCGATGAGTTGTCGCTCGTGCTGCTGGATATTGTCATGCCGGGCATAAGCGGCTTTGAGGTACTGGCCGATCTGTCGCGCCGATCGGGCATCGACAATCTGCCTGTCATCATGATTTCGAGTGAAGATTCCGATGATATGGTTCTGCGCGCGTACGAGCTGGGCGCCTCAGACTATATCAACCGCCCGTTTGACTCCCGTATCGTGCGCCGCCGCGTAAACAACACCATCCGCCTGTACGCCAAACAGCGCCGCCTGACGAGCCTGCTGTCCCAGCAGTACAACGAGCGCGTCAAGAACAGTCGCATGCTCATCGACATCATGGCTGGCGTCATGGAGCTTCGCAACGGCGAGAGCGGCAGGCACGTTACGAACATCGAGAAGCTGACCGAGCTGCTGCTTGGCTGTCTGGTCCAGCGTAGCGGCACGATCTTCCTCGACAATGAGGAACGCTCCACGATCGCCCTGGCTTCGGCGCTGCACGATATCGGCAAGATGTCGATTGACGATGCGATTCTCAACAAGCCCGGACGCCTTACGCCCGAGGAGTTCGAGATCATGAAGACGCATACCACGATCGGCGCCGATATGCTGCTTGAGCTGGGTAGCCATCACGCCGGCAATGCGCTTATGGAATATGCGTACCAGATTGCGCGTTGGCATCACGAGCGCTGGGACGGCAAGGGTTATCCCGATGGCCTCAAGGGCGACGATATCCCCATCGCCGCGCAGGTGGTTTCGGTGGCCGACGTGTACGATGCACTGACGAGTGTGCGCGTGTACAAGGACGCTATCCCGCACGAGGAGGCAATCCAGATGATCCTGGACGGTAAGTGCGGCACCTTTAACCCGCTGCTGCTCGATTGCCTGCTCGAGGTGCAAGACCAAATTGCCGAGACGTTGGCACGCCCCGCCGACGTCGTCGCGTTTCCCACGATTTAGTTTGACCAAAGGAGTTTTTAATCCATGATTTCCATGCGTGAGGCGTATGAGAAGATCGGCGCAAATTATGATGACGCGTGCGCTCGACTGATGGGTGAGGAAATGCTTGCCCGCTTTGCCCTCAAGTTTTTGGATGACGAGAGCATGGACAAGCTGGAGGCTGCCATGGCGGCGGGAGATGCCGAGAGTGCGTTTATGGCAGCGCATACGCTCAAAGGCGTGAGCCAGAACCTGGGATTCGATAATCTGTACGAGCCGGCGGTCGTGGTGACCGAGGCGCTGCGCGGCGCCGATGCCGTTGACGGCGCTCGCGAGGGAATGCATGCGCTGCAGCAGCAATATGCGGCAACGATGTCGGCCCTGCGCGAGGCGGCCGAATAAGGGCTTGCGAGCTTTGGCTGCCCCAAGTTCGTTGATGTAGTCACAAAAGGGCGCCCCGCCGGACCATGTGGCCGGCGGGGCGCCCTTGTCTGTTGTGCGGTTCGCGAGCTAGCGGGCCTGCTTTACCTTGGCCGCTGCTTCGACAAACGACTTCCACAGGTTAAAGTCGGTCTCGAGCGTCTTCCACGTGTACTCGGGATGCCATTGCACGCCCAAGCAGAATGGCTGGCCTTCGACCTCGATGCACTCGGGAACGCCGTCGGTTGCCTTGGCGACCAAACGCGTGCTCTTACCCAGACGATCGACGCAGCAGTGGTGTGCGGAGTTGGTTTGGATCAGCCTGTGTCCGCCAACCGCGCGGTCGAGCAGCGAGCCCGGCACGACCTCGACAGGATGCACGGGGTCGTTGAGCACATGGGTATGGCGCCATTGCGTGCGACCCTCGCGCGCCCCCAGGCTCGGCACGTCCATGCACAGGGTGCCGCCGGTGGCGACGTTGAGCAGCTGTGTGCCGCGGCAGGTGGTAAAGAGCGGCTTCTTGGCGCGAAGCACCTCGTTAACCAGCTTAAACTCAAAGCGATCGCGGATCTCGCAGCACAGCGTGGGGTCGTAAGGGCGCTCGTCGCCCCAGCGCTTGGGGTTGACGTCCGGGCCGCCGGGAATGGCGATGCCGTCAGCGATTTCCACGTAATGACGGATCACCTCGATGTCGTCGGTGATGGACATCTGCAGCGGCAGGCCGCCGGCGGCAAGGATGGCATCGACAAAGACACTTGCGATTTCCTCGTTGGGGGAGAGCGTTTCGCTTAAAAACGGTTTCGCCTCTTCCCAGCGCGGCGCCACCAGGATGAGCGGACGGTCGGCGGGGTCGACGTTGACGTGCGGGGTGTATGACGATGAAGTGCGAGTTCCGATCATAGGTGTTGCTTTCGAGTTTGGATGGTCATGGCGAGCGGATATGGCAATTGGGCTAGTGGCCCTTGATGGAGTTGAGGAAGTCTTGGGCGCGCTTGGTCTGGGGATGGTCGAAGAACTCGTCGGGCGTGCCGGTTTCCACGATCTGGCCGTCGGCCATAAACACGACGCGGTCGGCAACGCGGCGGGCGAAGTTCATCTCGTGCGTAATGACAATCATCGTCATGCCCTGCTGGGCCAGGCGGACCATGACCTCGAGCACCTCGTTGATCATCTCGGGGTCAAGGGCACTCGTGGGCTCGTCGAAGAGCATGGCCTTGGGCTGCATGGCGAGCGAGCGGGCAATGGCCACGCGCTGCTGCTGGCCGCCCGAGAGCTGAGCGGGCACCTTGTCGGCCTGTTCGGCAACGCCCACGCGGCTCAGCAGGTCCATGGCGCGCTCACGAGCTTCCTCCTTGGACACGCCCAGCACGTCGACCGGCCCCAGCATGACGTTCTGCAGCACCGTCATATGCGCGAACAGGTTGAACTGCTGAAACACCATGCCCAGCTCGGCGCGCATGCGGGCAAGATCCTTGCCTTCCTGCGGCAGAGGCTCGCCCTCGATGAGGATCTCGCCCGAGTCGATGGTTTCCAGGCGGTTGATGGTTCGGCACATGGTCGACTTGCCCGAGCCCGAGGGGCCGATCACGACGACGACTTCGCCGCGGTCGACCGAGAGATTGATGTCGTTGAGGACGTGCAGATCGCCATAGTGCTTATCGACGTGCTTGAGCTCGATCAGCGGCTGATTACCGGTAGAAGAAGTGCTCTGTGCCATGGTGCTCGGCTCCTTATGACTCGAAATGGTAAATCGTTAGCGAATGATGGTCGCGCCGGTCTTGTGCGAAACGTAGACAGCGGCCTTGTTGATTGCGACGTTGATGAGGATATAGATGACCGCGATCACCAGGTAGACCGACACGAGGGCGTCGTAGTTGGTAATGAGCACGCGGGCGTTTTGCATAAGGTCGGGGTAGCTCACCACGTAGGCGACGGTGGTGTCTTTGACGACGACCACAAGCTGCGAAATCAACGACGGAATGATAAACCGAATGGCCTGCGGCAGCACGATTTTAAAGGTGATTTTAGCCTTGGAGAGACCGAGCGCCTGGGCGGCCTCGACCTGGCCGCGCGGCACGGCATTGACGCCGGCGCGGAAGATCTCGGCGAGTACGCCGGCCGCGGCGAGCGCGACGGGAAGCGTGAGCATCCAAAACGACGGCAGCGCGATCTTGTACTGGGGCAGCACCAAAAAGAAGAAGTAGATGAACAGCAGGCTCGGCACGCCACGGAAGAAATCGGTGAGCACGCGGCAGACCAGCTGCAGCGGCTTGATGTCGCTGGTACGGCCGAGCATGAGGGCTAAGCCCAGTACCAGCGCGATGGCGCCGGCGGTGAGCGCGACCTTTACTGTGCCCTCAAAACCGGCAAGCAGGAACTTCCAGGTGGTGAGGTGCGTAAAGAAGTACCAGTAATGGACCGAAAGCTGGCCGGTCACATAAAAGCGCTGCAGTACCAGAGCGATGAGCGCGGCCACGGCAACAAGTGAGATGGCGGTGCCGACGCGAATCTTGGCGCGCATCTTGGGGCCGGGAGCCTCGTAGAGCGCATCGCGCATGGTGAGCGCGGAGGTGGAGTGCTTGCTCATCGGAGGATCCTCACCTTCTTATCGATATAGTTGCCAATGTGGCTCACCACAAAGGCCGTGCCCAGGTAGCCGAGCGCCGAGATAAAGAACGCGGCGACGCCGCCGAGCGAGCGCGTGTTGATGTAGCTCACCACGCCGGTGAGCTCCTGCGGTTTAAGCGGCACCTGACTGCCGAGCGCGGTGGTGAGCATGACGGCGATAAAGAGGTTGGTCATGGGCAGCACGCTCGAGCGCAGCGCCTGCGGAATCACGATCTTGGCGAGGATACGGCTGAAGCTCATGCCCAGCGAGCGGGCGGCTTCCACCTGACCGACACCGACGGTGTTGATGCCGCTCATAAAGTTCTCGGAGCCAAAGGCAGAACCCAAGAGCACTGTGGCGACGATGACGCAGGTGCGGTAGGGCAGGACGACCTTGAGCGGCGGCAGCGCGTAGACGACGATAATGAGCAGCGCGATGCCGGGGATGTTACGGAAGACCTGGACATACAGGTCGCCAAAGACGCGCAGCGGCTTGAGCGGCGACACGCGCATCACGGTGACGGCGACGGCCAGCACCATGGCGATGGCAAACGACTCAAGCGTCATGCCCCAGGTTGCCAGCAGCGCGTCGATATAGTTCTGGCCATAGAGCGACCAGAGCTCGGAGAGACTCATGCGGACCTCCCGCCGGTAAGGAAAGGGGCTCCCGTGTGTACGGAAGCCCCGACAACTCAGTGAGGAAACAGTTTAGCGCAATAAAGCGCATCGTGCGTTTCCATATGGTTTCGTAGCGGCCGTTACTAGGCTCGCTGCCTAGGCGCCGATCTCGGGCAGCTCGGGAACATTGGTGTCGCCCGTACGGTCACCAATGCAGATCTGCCACAGCTCGGTCCAGGTGCCGTCATCCTCGATCTTCTTAAGGAAGTCGTTGACAAAGGCGACACCGTCGGAATCGAGCGGCAGGCCGATGCCGTAGGGCTCCTTGCTGCCGAAGGGCTTGCCGGCAATCTTGTACTTGCCGGGCTCGCGGACCAGGGCGCTCTGCTGCATGTTGTTATCGATGACGTAGGCGTCAACGCGGCCCTGCTGGAGTGCCTGGCGGGCCTCCTCGTCGGTCTTGAACTCCTGCTGGCTGGCCTTGGGGGCAAACTCCTCCAGGATAGCGGGGCCGTTGGAGCCGGACTGGACGGCGACGTTCTTGTCGGCCAGGTCGTCGACGCTCTTAATGTCGTCGTTATCGGCGAGCACCAGGATGGCCTGCTGGGTGTAGTAGTAGGGGCCGGCAAAGGAGACAAGCTTCTTGCGCTCGTCAGTGATGGTGTAGGTGGCAAAGACGGCGTCGACCTGGCCGTTCTGCAGGACGGACTCGCGCGTGTCCGAGGTCACCTGGGTGATCTCGACCTTGTTCTCGCCCAGAATGTAGTTGGACAGGAGCTGTGCGATACCGGCGTCGAAGCCGCGGGTCTGACCGTCCTTCTCGTTGAGGAGGGAGAAGAGCGTGGAGGTCTGGACGCCACCGATCTTAAAGACACCGGCGTCCTTGACGGCCGTGGCCCAGGTGCTGGCGGCGATGGCGTCGTCATCGGCCTTGGGGCCGTCGTTGACGAGCTTGTCGAATGCCTTAGCGTCGAGCGTGGTGGAAGCCTCGGTATCATTGGAGCTCTTGGAAGAGCCGGCGGCGGAACCCTTGTCGGCCTCGGCGCTGGTGTCGGAGCAGCCGGCAAGACCAAGGCCGGCGACGGTTGCGAAAGTGGCGGCAACGAAGCCGCGGCGGTCGAGAACGACCTGCTGGGAGAGGTTCTTGCTCATGGTAGAACACCTTTCTCAATAAAATCCCTAGCGGTTGAGTAGAGTTATACCCTATCCCGCTCAGACGGGTCAACACGAAATAACTCAGAAACATACTTACCTTATGGGTTATTCTACCTACCAAAAAGGGACAGGCACCTTTGTGGTGGTTCTGGCCGATGCAGCGGCATGCCTTGCTGTTTTGTCTCGATCTGTAACATCTGCAGCCATTTTTGCCGAGTAACTGTTACAGATTGAGATTTTCTCTTCAGGGGAATTCGAATGTCTCGATCTGTAACAGTTAGACGGCCAAAAGGTCTCTATCTGTTACAGATCGAGACAAAGGTCAGGGGCAAAGATGGTTTGTCTAGATCTGTAACAGTTAGACGGGAATTCGGGCCCTAGATGTTACAGATTGAGATAATCGCGCCGCGAAAATAAAAACCTCCGCAGGGATGCTTCCCTTGCGGAGGTTTTCTTACTCGTTGAGTAGTCTCACGGCTTCGGCGGCCATGTTCTCGACTGTCATGCCGTTCTGCGCGAGCAGTTCGTTGGGGTCGTAGCGGTCGGGGAAGCCCTTGGCGATGCCGAAGGTGCGCGTGCGCAGCGGCGTACAGGCCAAATAACATGCCACGCGCTCGCCCCAGCCACCGTCCAAGATGCCGTCCTCGAGGGTGACGACAACGCGATGCTCAGCGGCAAGACTGTCGAGGAACTCGCGGTCAAGCTCGGTTGCAAAGCGCGGGTTGACGAGCGTCGCCTCGATACCGTACTCGGCAGCCAAGCGGTTTGCCACGCGCTCGCCCAGCTCAAAGAAATCGCCAAGCGCGAGCACGGCCACGTCGCGACCCTGACGCACCACGTTGTAGCGAACGGCGCTGTAGTCGGTGTCTTCGGCGGGCGCCAAGTCGGGGCGGCTTACCAGGCCAATGCCCGGCACACGGATCGCTACGGGATGCTCGCGGTGGTCGAGCGACCAGCTCAGCATGGACAGATATTCCTCCATGCAGGCAGGTGCAAGGTAGTGCATGTTGGGAAGTCCGCCCAGCATGGAAATATCAAAGAACGAGAGGTGCGTCTCGGACGTGGTGCCAAAGATCGACGCGCCAAACACCAAGATGGTTGCGGGGGCGTCGTTGAGGCACAGGTCGTGCCACAGTTCGTCGTAGGCGCGCTGCAAAAACGTGCCGTACACACCAAAGACTGGCTTGGCGCCCGAGCGCGCAAGCGCGGTGGCAAAGGTCACGGCGTGTTCCTCGGCAATGCCCACGTCGACAAACTGCTTGCCTGCCGCGGCGCGAAGCTCGGGTGTAAAGCCCATGATGTAGGGCGTGGCAGCCGTGATGCCCACAACCTGCGGATCGCGCTCGATGGCGGCGCTGAGCGCCTCGCCCGTAATGTCGGCATAGGTGCGCGGCGCAGGCTCGCTCGGATGGCCCGGGCAGAGCTTGCGCCCAGTCGCCATGTCAAACGGACCCACATGATGCCAGCGCTCGGGGTCGCTCTGGGCTGGCTCAAAGCCCTTGCCCTTTGCGGTGGAGACGTGCAGCACGATGGGATGATCGATATCGCGCAGCTCCTGCAGCGTGTCGACCAGGGCCAACACATCGTTGCCGGTGTCCAGATAGCGGTAGTCGAGCCCCATCGCGCGGAAAACGTTGCGCTCACAGGTGCCGTTGCTGGCGCGTAGCTCGGCCAGATTGCGATACAGGCCACCGTGGTTTTCGGCGATGGACTGGTCGTTATCGTTGACGATGATGATCAGGTTGCTATCGAGTTCGGCGGCATTGTTAAAGCCCTCAAACGCCAAGCCGCCCGAAAGCGAGCCGTCGCCAATGATGGTAATGACGTTGTACGTATCGCCCGCCAGGTCACGAGCGTGTGCCAGGCCGCAGCCCAGGCTCACCGACGTGGAGGTATGGCCCATGGCAAACAGGTCGTGCTCGGACTCGTCGGGATTGGCAAAGCCAGAAGCCTCACCATAACGCTCCGGATCGATATAAGTGTACGCGCGCCCAGTCAGCGCCTTGTGGGCGTAGGTCTGGTGCGAAACGTCAAAGACAATCTTGTCGATGGGGGAGTTAAACACGCGATGAAGCGCAACCGTAAGCTCAACGACGCCCAGGTTGGGGGCAACGTGCCCGCCGACGGCGGCGGAGCTTTCGAGGATTGCCTGACGGATCTCGCCGCAGAGCAGCGGAAGCTCGGCGCGGTCGAGAGCCTTGACGTCCTCGGGCGTTGTCGTTTGCGTAAGCAGCATCGTTGTGGGTTACTCCATGCGAATCGAGCGCCGGCGCTCCCTCGGCCGGCACAATTGCACAAAACAGTCTCGCACATTTTGGCGTTTGATATGTGACGGCGGCGCGGTAATTCGCCAACTGGCGGGGCAAAACGTTTTGTCCGATGCCATACTGGTAGATTTGATGATGATTTATTCAATGCGTGCAGGCCGTGGCTTGCCGCCGTGAGCCGCTGGAAGGAGACAGCATGTCTGATGCCGTTCGTGCCGAGAAAATCGCGCACGAGGTCGACGATGCCGCCCGTCAGCTGGCCCAGGCGGGCCGCTTGGACCTGACGCACGAGTTTATCCAGCATGGCGACGTGACGGTGTATGCACACGTGACTTCGGTAGCGCGGGCGAGCCTGTCCTTTGCCGAGCGCCTGGGCCGCGTCGGTATCTCCGTCGACCGCTTATCGCTGCTGCGCGGGGCCCTGCTGCACGATTACTTTCTCTATGACTGGCACGATCCCGACCCAAGCCATCGACTGCATGGCTTTCGTCACCCGTTTTTTGCCTTGGCGCGTGCGGAGGAAGATTTTGAGCTGACGCCGCGCGAGCGGAATATTATCGTACGGCATATGTTTCCGCTGGTACCGGTGCCGCCGACGTGTCGTGAGGCATGGATTGTGTGCCTGGCGGATAAATGGTGCGCACTGCGCGAGACGATTGCCGGCCGTCTGCCGCGCAAAGGCGGCGCGAACGATTTGAACGAGGGCCCGAGTGACGGCTCGAGCAAAGAATCGAACGAAAAGAGGAGTGGGTAGACGGTGGGAACCGCGATCGACATGGCATTTGACGGCGCGACGCTTGCCGCCTGTCCGCTCTCGGCGCTGGTACTCTCGTTTGCCTTCTACGGTTTTTGCGGCTGGGTATGGGAGTCGACAGTCTGCGCCATGCTCAACCACGGACGCTTTGCCAACAGCGGCTTTTTGCTAGGGCCGTGTTGTCCCATCTACGGTGCGGGCGGCATTGCGTGCTGGTTGCTGCTGCGTGGAATCCCAGACGCCTCGAGCCAGTTTGTCGCTGCCGCGCTCGTATGCAGCGTGATCGAATATAGCGTGGGCGTGCTGTTGGAAAAAACGACGGGTGCCCGGTTTTGGGATTACTCGCATCTGCCGTTTAACCTGCACGGACGCATCTGCCTGTACTGGGCCTGCGCGTTTGGCTTGGGTGCGTTGTGTATTTGCCGTTTAGTGGAGCCGGCATTGCTGGGGCTGCTTGGCCATCTGCCGGTGCTAATCGTGCGCTTGGCCGCCTTTATCGTCGCGGTCGCGATGATGGTCGATGCGGTGTGCTCGTTGGCGAGCTGGCGGCGTCTGTCCGATCAGCTTGAGCGTGTGCGTGCCGACCTTGCCGACCGCATCAATGAGTCGCTTGCCGACGCCTCCGACTCTATGCTCGAACGTATTCCCGATTCGGCGATTGACTCGGTGGCGCAGACGCATATCCGCGGTCGCGCCGTTAACGCTTGGCTGGCCGAGCTGGGCGACGCGGCGCTCGATGCCCTGCGCGAGAAGACTTCGATGCCGACGTTTATCTCGGATGGTGCTCGCGGCCTGGCGCTCGCTGCCCGCCGCGTGGCCGATGCCGCGCCGAGTATGCCGCGTCCGTCGCTCGGTCGTCGCCTTGCCGGCAAGCGCATGAGCCGCCCGGTACCGAGCGTGTCACTCAGCCGCCGCGACCTACGCTTCTTTAACGCCTTCCCGCGTCTGCGCATCAATCGTTACGAGGGTGTCATTCGAGCTACCGACCTCCGCGACCGAGCCCGCGAGCTGTTCCGGCGCTAGCCAGAGCGGAGCCAAGCGCGCCCTTCTCGTTCGCACGTTTCCCGTTCGTTTCGCGTCCGTTGCCGCGCCGTTTCCAAGATTGCGGTGCCGTTTCCATTCGACAACGCAGCGTTTAACAACGCCGTATCTGGTCTACACCAGTTGCCCCTCGGCCGCATCATGAGCGCCGACAACGTTCATGCGACCAAGGGGGAGCGAATGTACGATACGGGATCGACAACGTTTATGCTCATCTGCACCATGCTCGTGTTTTTAATGACACCGGGTCTGGCGTTTTTCTATGGCGGCCTGTCCAGGCGCAAAAATGTCATCAACACCATGCTTATGTGCTTTGGCGCCATTGGCCTGGTTGGTGTGCTGTGGATTGTTGCCGGCTGGTCGCTGGCCTACGGTGGCGACGGTTCTAGCCCGTTTATTGGCGGCTTTGACCAGTTGCTGTGCCTGCCGGTGCTCAACCAGGTGCTGCAGGCGGCCGAGGGCAATGCTGCGGATGGTGCCGTCTACCCTCAGATCATCAACATCGCCTTCCAGATGGCGTTTGCCATGATCACCGCCGCTATCGTTACGGGCAGTCTGGCAGGCCGCGTTAAGTTTGGTGCCATGACGGCCTTCCTGGGCATTTGGCTGCTCGTGGTCTATGCGCCGCTCGCCCACATGGTTTGGGGCGGCGATGGTTCCTTTATCGGCGACATCATCGGCGCGCTCGACTTTGCCGGCGGCGACGTGGTACACATTTCGTCCGGTCTCACGGGCCTGATTCTCTGCTTAATGCTCGGCCGTCGTCGCGGCTTTGGCATGGTGAGCTACCGTCCGCATAACGTGCCGTTTGTGGCGCTGGGCGCCGGTCTACTTTGGTTTGGTTGGTTTGGCTTTAACGGCGGCAGCGAGTTTAAGGCCGACGCCGTGGCGGCACTCGCCATCCTCAACACCGTGACGGCCAGCGCGGCGGGCATGGTCTCGTGGCTTGTCGTCGAGCGCGTGCACACCGATCGTCCCACGCTGGTGGGTGCTAGCACCGGTTTGGTTGCGGGCCTTGTGGTGGTTACGCCGGGTGCGGGCTTTGTCGAGCCGTGGGCGGCGCTGGTCATGGGCCTGATCGTATCGCCCGTCTGCTATCTGGCCATCAGCCATCTTAAGACCAAGTTCGGCTACGACGATGCGCTCGACGCGTTCGGTTGCCACGGTATCGGCGGCATCTTGGGCGGTGTGCTCACGGGCCTGTTCTGCGTGCCGGAGCTCTCGTGGACCGGTAAGGGCGGCCTGTTCTACACGGGCGACGTGTCGCTGCTTGTCTCGCAGGTTCTGGGCATTGTGGTGACGGTCGTTATTGTGCTGATGCTCGACTTGGTGATCGCCGCGGTGGTCAAGGCGCTGTTCCACGGTAGCCTGCGCGTGGACGAGGCCGACGAGGCGCTGGGCCTGGATGCGAGTCAGCACGGCGAGAGCGCATACCCCTCATTCTCCGGACTCGATTAGCAGCTTCCCCAAGCACCGCACCTTGCCGTTCAATCGTCGCTCACGTACTTAAGTACGCTTCGCTCCTCTTTCACGGCAATCTGCGGCACTTGGGAAACCTGCTAAGACCAGTCAGTTGAACTTTTTTGATCTCTGAGGTTGGTTTACGGCACCTGGGAAACCCGCGTCTCATGTAAAGGGATACGTTGATTATTGAGAGGAATTCACTATGAAGAAAATTACGGCGATCGTTCGTGCTGAGAAGCTTGAGGTTCTCAAAGATGCGCTGTTTGCTGCTGATGTTCGCGGTATGACTATCAACCAGGTGCAGGGCTGCGGTGCACAGCATGGCTGGAAGGAATACGTGCGCGGCAACGAACTGCTCGTCAATACCATCCCCAAGGTGCAGTTCACCCTCATCTGCGCCGATGAACATGTCGACGGAATTGTCGACATCATCTGCAATGCCGCCCGCACCGGCGCCGTCGGCGACGGCAAGATCTGGGTCGAGCCGGTCGAGGAAGTCATCCGCATTCGCACCGGCGAACATGGCCCCGCCGCGGTGTAGAATCGACCGTCTGCCATCCGCAACGTTAAAATGCTGCAATGAGGCACAAGGCTTGCGTTGCGGATGGGCGGATTATGGGTCGCAATAAATATCCCGAGGAGACGGTCGCGAAGATTCTCGACGCGGCACTGGAGCTATTCTGCGCACAGGGTTATGAGGGGACGAGTATTCAAGATATCGTTGACCGTCTCGACGGCATGACCAAGGGCGCTGTCTATCATCACTTCAAGAGCAAAGAAGAGATTTTCAACGCCGCGTTTGATCGGGCGATGACTCCGATTGTTGAGCACCGCCGCTCGATGCTTGGCGTCGGTAATATGACCGGAGCCCAAAAGCTCAAGCGACTGTACGCTCCCGAGTCCGTTGTTCCACAAATTGAGCTATGGGCACGTATGCGTCCTGCAGCAGATCCGGTAAAAAGCTCGCGCCTACTGGCGATGCAGTACCAGGGCTCATTTGACGAGTCGGCCGATGGCTGTCTCTTGCCAGTGATCGAGGAGGGCATCGCCGACGGCTCCATTGCGTGCGAATGCCCGCGCGAAGCGGCGGAGGCCGTATCGTTGTTGGCGAATCTTTGGCTGCTGCCATTGTTCCGTCCGCTCGAGCCCAAGGAGCGAATGCTCGCTCGCGCACAATGTTTGGCGCAGATGGCTGCCGCGGTGGGGCTCGATTTGGGTAATGAAGTGCTTCAGACAACGGCGCAGATTTGGGGCGTATGGGACCGCGCCGGGTGGTAATATAGATACCAACGGTATGTAATTGATTTGTGAGGGTAGCCACGGCTGCCCTTTTCAAGTCATTAAATACATACTAGTGGTATGTATAGGGGGTGGGCTTATGGCTGGGCTGAGAGACGTCGGTGTCTCGTTGAAATCAAAAACAGTGCGGTCAATCAGGCTCGCGGAACTTCTGGTTGCGCAGCTGTGCACGTATTCGATGCTGTCGGCGCTGTGCTTTGCGTATCCACTTTACTTGTTCGATCGCAGTGGATCGTCAACGTTATATGGCGTCGTCGCGGCGATAGCGTTCATACCCGGCGTACTTGCAACTCCGGTTGGCGGAATCTTGGCGGATAGGGGAAGACATCGCGAGGTCCTCGTGTCCCTCGGCATTGCTCTGATGACTGCATCACTGCTGTCTATCCCCATGAAGCACTCATTGCCTCTTGCGGTCGTCGTAGTAGCGATACTTTGTGTTCAATATGGTTCTCAATCGCTGCTGAAGCCAATGCTCCAAATTGAGACGGTGCGCATGGCGGGTGAAGAGAAGGTTGAGCGGGCCACTGCATTGGTTTCGCAGATGACCATGGTGAGCAATATCTTGGGCCCTGTGGTCGGGACGGCAGTCTATGGGTACTTTGGCATCGATGCTCTTTGCACAACCGCGTCGGTGGCGTTTGCGATTTCAGCTCTCTTGTTTGGGGGCGCGCTCAAGCAAAATGCCTCATTTGAAACGATGGGAGACGGCGCGACTCGTACGACATGCCGAAACGATTTTCGGGAGTCGATTCGGTATCTGTTGCAAAATGCATTATTGGTCGCTGTGATTTTGCTTGCGGCAGTTTTGAACCTTGCGTTGGTTGGGCTAATGATTGGCGCTCCCATTATTGTTACAAAGCATCTCGGCATGCAATCGTCCTGCGTTGGGATAGTTGAGGTGGCTATGGGCTTGGGTGGTCTTGCCGGCAGTGGCTTGGTCGGCATTTGGCCGCATCGTTTTTCTTTCAATGGCATATGTCGATATGTTGCGATGATCTGTTTTGGAGTCGCACCGATCATTGTCACGCTACTGTTCGGCGCAGATGCATGCATGCTCACCGTGTTTGTGGTTGGTTCGGCATGGGTCATGGTGTGGGCGAGCATTGCGTCGGTTGAAATCATCGCGTTTGTTCAGCGGGCAGCGCCGACTGAGCTCTGCGGAAAAGTGCTTTCGGTCGTTTACATGGTCCTTTCCTGCGCAATACCTATCGGCCAATTGACGTACGGGGTTGCATATGATCGATGGACACCGGCGATTGTATTCGCAGCCATGTTGGCGGTGCTGACGTTGACGACGGCTCTGTTTTATCGGCTGAAAAATCGATTGCGGCGATTGTCTTAACGCGCTGGGGCACCGTGAATTTGTGAAGGCGGTGGTACGCCGCGCCGGGACGGCATTGTTTGGACATGCCTCTCCTTCGTCTACAATATCGGGCAGACGAAGGAGAGGCATGTCCATGATCAAGATGTTCGCGAGTGACTTAGACGGAACGCTGCTGAACGCCCTGCACGAGGCGGATGGGACCATCCGCCGCGCCATTCGCGAGCTGGCTGTGGCTGGCCTGCACGTGGTTCCCGCGACTGGACGCTCGACGTTGCCGATCGGCGAGCATGGCTTTACGGGCTTGGCGCTTGACGCCTGCTGCTCCAATGGATCCATCGTGCGCGACAGCCATGGCGAGGTGCTCAAGACTTGGACCATCGATCCGCAGGTCACTGAGGAACTGCTCAAGGCGTTCCCGGACATTTGCTTTGATTGTTCCACGCCCGATGGCATGTACTCGAGCGGTTCGTTCGAGATGCATCAGGCGGGCTTTAAAAAGGACAGTCCCATCAAGCGCATCGTGATGCGCGGCATGCGTGCGCGCGGCGGGTATCACGAGGAGCAGTATTTCGACCAGTCGATCGGTGACATCCTGCGCCACGATGTATGCAAGATCAATTGTCGCGTGACCTCGCCCGAGCTGGAGCGCGACCTTAAGGCGTATCTTGCCGAGCGCTCGGACCGTGTGGTCAACGCGCCGTTCGATCCGGTGATGTTCGAGATCACGGACGTGGCGTGTAACAAGGGCGAGAGTGTGGCCTGGCTGGCGGGCTACTACGGCATTGCCGAGGACGAGGTCGCGGTTTATGGCGACGGCGGAAACGACATCGCCATGCTCAAGCGTTTCCGCCACAGCTACGCGACCAAAAACGCTAGCGATGCAGCCAAGGTCGCCGCGAGCGCAACTATCGGCAGCTGCATGGTCCACGCCGTCCCCAAACACATGCTCGCCACCATGCATAAGCAGAGCTCCCGCACCATCATCGAATAATGTGACAAAGGGACTGCCCCCTCGTCACATTCCAAATATTGCCTTTACGTGTTGATGCACACGGTGTGCAATAATACTCGCACTGTGCAATAGCGCACAGGCTGAGTAACAAGGAGGACGCTTGTCCCAGCTCGAGAAATGCGATCGCCGGTCCCTTCGCTCGCAGCGTGCCCTTCGCCAGGCACTTGCCAGCGAGCTTGCCGAAAGCGGCGACCTTTCGCGCATTAATGTCGCGTCGCTCACCGAGCGCGCCGGCCTTACGCGCCGCACGTTCTATTCGCACTACCGCGATATCCCCGACTTCATCAATCAAATCGAGGACGGCTTGCTGGCCGAGATCCGTGAACGCATTGAGCTCATCACCGCAGCTCAGCTGCCCGATCTCTACCACAACATCGATGAACTCGAGCCGGCGCCCGGTTCGGTTGAACTGCTGCGCTATCTTGCGGCCAACCGCGACTTAATCGGTGCGCTGCTGGGTCCGGGCGGCGACCAGGCCTTCATTAAAAGGATCATCGACACCGCGCGTGAGGCTGTGGTGCCGCGTGCGCAGACGGGCATTTTGGGCCTGGCGCTGGGCACGTTCTTTGACTACTACGTCACCTACGTCGTGAGCGCCGAGGTCGGCATGATTCAGCGCTGGTTTGAGCGTGGGCTCACCGAATCGCCCGAGGCCATGGCGCGCATTATGACGGTGCTCGCTTTTGTGCGCCCTGGTGACCTGTATGGCCAACCCATCGATATCAACGTGCCGGAATACGGCATGAAGCTATTGAACTTGCAGCTCGAGGACGCGGCCGACACCGCCGCAACCGTCGAGTCCAACAACTAAGAGGAGAGACAATGAGCAAACTCGTCGAGGGCATCAAGGATCGTATGGTCGCTGCCGCACGCGAGGCCGCGCCCGCCGTGGTGGACGCCGCGCAGAAGGCCGCGACCGCGGCTGCCGAGAAAGTTGCCGAGGCAGTTGCCGATGCCAAGAACGCGGCAGGGGAGACGCTCACCGCTGACGCAGCCACGCCCAACGTTGCCGAGTCCGTAACCGCCACCGCCGCCCACGCCCCCGAAGGCGCGATCTTCAACCCCGAGGCCGCCCGCGGCAACCTGCACCTGGGCATCGACGTGGGCTCCACCACCGTCAAGCTTGCCGTGCTCAACGATGACAACCAGATCGTCTACGCCAAGTACCAGCGCCACCACACCGACGTCCGTGCCTGCGCCCGCGATCTGTTCGAGGGCGCCGCGACTGTGCTGCCGACGGCCCAGATGACCTGCGCCATCACCGGCTCGGGCGGTCTGCTGCTGTCCCAGTGGCTCGACTTGGAGTTTGTCCAGGAGGTCATCGCCAGCAAACGCGCCGTCGAGACCCTTATCCCGGCCACCGATGTCGCCATCGAGCTGGGCGGTGAGGACGCCAAGATCATCTACTTTGACAACGGCATCGAGCAGCGCATGAACGGCACCTGCGCCGGCGGCACGGGCGCGTTCATCGATCAGATGGCCACTCTGCTGCACACCGACGCGAGCGGCCTCAACGAGCTCGCGGCCAACGCCACCACCATCTATCCCATCGCCAGCCGTTGCGGCGTCTTTGCCAAGACCGACGTGCAGCCGCTCCTCAACGAGGGCGCCCGCCCCGAGGACGTCGCCGCTTCCATCTTCCAGGCCGTCGTGACCCAGACCATCTCGGGCCTGGCGTGCGGCCGTCCCATTCGCGGTAACGTCGCCTTCCTGGGCGGCCCGCTGCAGTATCTCTCCGAGTTGCGCCACCGCTTCTACCTCACGCTCAACCTGGACGAGGAGCACCGCATTGTGCCCCAAAACGCCCACCTGTTTGTGGCGAGCGGCGCTGCCATGGCGCACGAGTCCAACAAGCTCAGCACGTTCCCGCAGCTTATCGAGGCCATCGACAGCCTGGGTGACACGCAGGGTGCCGAGGTCGAGCGCCTGGATCCGCTCTTTGCCACCGACGAGGACTTTGCCGAGTTCAAGAACCGCCACGACCAGGAAGTCGTCCCCAAGGGTAAGCTCGACGGCTACACCGGCCGCGTGTTCATCGGCATCGACGCCGGCTCCACTACCATGAAGGCCGCGCTCGTGGGCGAGGACGGCCAGCTGTTGCACACCTGGTACGGCAACAACAACGGCGACATCCTGGGCACGGCCAAGGTCATCATGGCCGATTTCTACAATCACATCCCTGCCGGCTGCACCATCGGCCACGTGACCACCACGGGCTACGGCGAGGCGCTGCTCATCGAGGCCCTCAAGGCCGATTCCGGCGAGATCGAGACCGTCGCGCACCTGCGCGGCGCCAAGGCATTCCTGCCCGGCGTCGAGTTTATCCTGGACATCGGCGGCCAGGACATGAAGTGCCTGCGCGTCAAGGACGGCGTGATTGAGCACATCATGCTCAACGAGGCCTGTTCGTCGGGTTGCGGTAGCTTTATCGAGAGTTTCGCCGTCTCTATGAACATGGACGTGCGCGCGTTCGCCGATGCCGCCATCCATGCCAAGGCCCCCGTCGACCTGGGCAGCCGCTGCACGGTCTTTATGAACTCGCGCGTCAAGCAGGCGCAAAAGGAAGGCGCCACGGTGGGCGACATCGCGGCCGGCCTGTCTTATTCCGTCATCAAGAATGCCCTGTTCAAGGTCATTAAGCTGCGCGACCCCAAGGAGATCGGCAGCCAGGTGATCGTCCAGGGCGGCACCTTTATGTCCGACGCCACGCTGCGTGCATTTGAGCAGCTCACCGGCGTGCACGCCGTGCGCCCCGACATCGCCGGATGCATGGGCGCCTATGGTGCGGCCCTGCTCGCCCGCGATCGCGCCGGCGCCGACGGCACCTCGACCATCCTCTCGGCCGAGGACATCGCGCACCTCACTGTGACGCAAAAGCACGTCCGCTGCGGCCGTTGCTCTAACAACTGCCAGCTTACCGTCAACGACTTTGGCGGCGGCAGGCGCTTTATCACCGGCAACCGCTGCGAGAAGGGCGCCGGCCACAAAAAGCAGAAGACCGAGGCACCCAACCTCTTCAAAAAGAAAAACGAGCTGCTCTTTGACCGCGAGGTACTGAGCCCCGACGAGGCTCCGCGTGGTACCGTCGGCATCCCGCGCGCGCTCAACATGTACGAGAACTGCCCCTTCTGGCATGCGTTCTTTACGCGCTTGGGCTTTAGCGTGCAGCTGTCCGACCAGTCGAGCAAGAAGACCTACCAGGCGGGCATCGAGTCCATGCCGTCCGAGAGCGTGTGCTACCCGGCAAAGATGAGCCACGGCCATGTGATGAACCTCATCGACCGTGACGTCGACTTTATCTGGATGCCGTGCGTGCGCTGGGAGCGCAAGGAGGACCCGACCGCCGGTAACTGCTACAACTGCCCCATCGTCATGAGCTATCCCACGGCGCTGGCGCTCAACATCGACGAGATCCGCGAGCAGAACATCGAGTTCCTGTACCCGTTTGTGCCCTATCACGATAAGACCGAGCTCAAGCGCCGTCTGTACCAGGTGCTCGCCGTCGACCGTGTGGCCGATGCGCAAGCCGGTCGCGGTCGCGTGCGTGGACCCAAGATCACGCGCTCCGAGGTCGATGCCGCCGTCAACGCCGCCTTTGAGGCCGACGCGCGTTTCCACGAGGACATCCAGACCATGGGCGAGGAGGCCCTTAAGTGGGTCGAGGACCACGGTGGCCATGGCATTGTGCTCGCCGGCCGCCCCTACCATAACGACCCCGAGATCAACCACGCCCTGCCTGAGCTTATCTCGAGCTTTGGCTTTGCTGTCTTTACCGAGGATTCGCTCGCGCATCTCGTGAAGCCCGAGCGCCCCATCCGCGTCGTCGACCAGTGGATGTACCACAGCCGCCTGTACGCCGTCGCCCGTTTTGTGACGATGCGCAACGACCTGGACCTGATCCAGCTCAACTCTTTCGGCTGCGGTCTGGACGCCCTGACCACCGATCAGGTGCAGGAGATTCTGGAAGCCAGCGGCAAGATCTACACCGTGCTCAAGATCGACGAGGTATCCAACCTGGGTGCCGCGCGCATCCGCATCCGCTCGCTCATGGCCGCGCTTAAGGACCAGGAGGCCGAGCGCCTGGCCGAGGCCACGGCCGCGGGCGAGGCCTACGAGCAGGGCGATGCCGCGCCGGTGGCTCCCTCCAAGGATGCCCCCGCGTTCGCGAGCCGCAAGTACACGTTCGAGGCGCAGCGTGAAAGCGCCTCGACCGCGTGGCCCAAGGTGCCCTTTACCGAGCAGATGCGCGAGGAGGGCTACACCATCCTGTGCCCGCAGATGGCGCCGATCCACTTTGACCTGGTCAAAGAGGTGTTCCGCGGTGCCGGCTACAACTTGGAGCTGCTGCCCTCGACCGATCACGATGCCGTCGAGGCCGGCCTGCGCTACGTGAACAATGACATTTGCTACCCGTCGATCCTGGTAACGGGCCAGATTATGGAGGCCATCGAGAGCGGCAGGTACGATCTGTCCAAGACGGCCGTGGTTATCAGCCAGACCGGCGGCGGCTGCCGTGCCACCAACTACATCGCGCTCATCCGCAAGGCCCTGCGCGAGAGCGGCCACCCCGAGATCCCGGTGATCTCGCTTTCGGCCGTGGCGCTCGGCGAGGACAACCCCGGCTTTAAGATTACGCCGGCGCTGCTCAAGCAAGCAGTCTACGCGGTGCTCTTTGGTGACGTGATGATGCAGATGCTCTATCGTTGCCGCCCGTACGAGGCTACGCCCGGTGCCGCCAACGCGCTCTACGAGGAGTACATGGCGCGCGCCCGCAAGCTGGCGCCCAAGTTTAACCGCCACAACTACACCAAGCTGTGCCGCGAGGCCATCCGCGCGTTCGACACCATGCCGCTCGTGGGCGAGGGCACCAAGCCGCGCGTGGGCGTGGTCGGTGAGATCTTGGTCAAGTTCCATCCCACGGCTAACAACCACGTGGTCGATGTCATTGAGCGCGAGGGCTGCGAGGCCGTGGTGCCGGGCCTGCTCGACTTCTTCCTCTACTCCATGAGCAACGCCGAGCTGCAGAAAGACGAGCTGGGAAGCTCTGCTACTACACGCGCGGGCATGCAAGCGCTCATCAAGCTTGTGGACTGGATGCGCACGCCGGTGGAGGAGATGCTCGAGAAGTCCCGCCGCTTCGAGGCGCCCGAGCGCATCGGCACCATGGCCGAAAAGGCCCGTACGGTACTTTCGGTGTGCAACAACATGGGCGAGGGCTGGTTGCTCACGGCCGAGATGCTCGACCTGATCGACCATGGTGCGCCCAACATCATCTGCACGCAGCCCTTCGCGTGCCTGCCCAACCACGTGGTGGGCAAGGCCGTGATCAAGGAGCTGCGCCGCCAGCATCCCGAGAGCAACATTGTCGCGGTGGACTACGACCCCGGTGCGTCCGAGGTCAACCAGCTCAACCGTATTAAGCTTATGATCAGCGTGGCAAAGGAAAACATGCGCGCCGGCAAGGGCTTTAAGCTCGAGAAGGTGGCGCCGCTCGCGATGGACGAGGTCACCGGTCAGATGCGTGCCCATGACGGCTGCGTGAGCTGCGGGCCGGCCAGCGAGGAGGCCGTCACATCGGTCGCCAAGCGTCTGGGACGCGGCATTAAGAAGTAGCTTGCCCGCTATGGGCTAGATATGAGACAAACGGGTGGCAGCCGTGCCGGCTACCACCCGTTTTTGCTGGACATATGTTGCGTAAACGCCCCAACTATCACCCTTTGCGAACTTAGATTTCGGAAGTATGCGGCAAAATCTGAATAGGCCGAGCACACCGGATATGTCCAAGCTCTGTACCTGCGGTTTTATTGGTGAAAAACCAGGATGTGCTCAAGAGTTCCGGAGTTTGCCGCATACTTTCGAAAATGACGTCTCGGTGGCACCATAAATTGCCCTTGAAGCCCTGAGATAATGAACATATGTAGCCGTTTGCCGCGAAATACCGCCCGTTTATAGAACCCAACCCCTGCGCGTGCCATCCTTACGGTTGAATAAATACACATCTATGGAATTACGTAAGAGAGGACCGTTCCATGAGCTACAAGACCGTTTGTGTTGCCGGCGGCGGCGTGTTGGGAAGCCAGATTGCCTTTCAGGCTGCCTACTGCGGCTTTGATGTAACGATTTGGCTGCGCAGCGAGGGCAGCATCGGCCGCACCCAGCCCAAGATCGATCACGTGCGCAAGGAGTACATCGCGGCAATCGAGGGCATGGCGGACGGTACGGGCGAGTGGTGCGCCGGTATCGCCGATGGCACCCAGCCCTTCGACAAGGAAGCGGCGCTCGCCGCCGTCGAGCGTGCCTACTCCACACTCAAGCTGGAGCTCGATCTTGCCAAGGCCGTGGCCGACGCTGACCTGGTCATCGAATCTATGGCCGAGGACGCCCAGGCAAAGATTGACTTCTACAAGAAGCTCGCCCCGGTACTCCCGCAAAAGACCGTCGTCGTGACCAACTCCTCCACGCTGCTGCCGAGCACCTTTGCCAAGTACACCGGCCGTCCCGAGAAGTACTTGTCGCTGCACTTTGCCAACTCCATCTGGAAGAACAACATGACCGAGGTCATGGCACAGGACCAAACCGACAAGCGCTACTTCGACGAGCTCGTCGACTTTGCCAACGATATCCGTATGCTTGCCCTGCCCGTCAACAAGGAAAAGAACGGCTACCTGCTCAATTCCATGCTGGTGCCGTGGCTGCTTTCGGGCCTTGACCTGTACGTTTCGGGCGTGAGCGATCCCAAGAGCATCGACCTCGCGTGGACGCGTGGCACCGGTGCCCCCAAGGGTCCGTTTCGCGTATTCGACACGGTGGGTATCCAGACGGCCTACAACATCGTCATGCAGTATCAGAAGGTGCCGGGCTTGGTGAGCCCGCTGCTCAAAAAAATGATGATGCCCTACAACTTTAAGGCTATGGCGTCCGTCCTCAAGAAAATGCTCGACGAAGGCAAGCTGGGCGAAAGCTCGGGCGAGGGCTTCTTTACGTACTAAAAATGATCTCTTGGGGGTGGAAGCGTTGGGGATCTACGGTAGTATGCGACAAAATCTGAATTGATCGGGCAAGAGCTGTAGCGCGCGTTGACGTTTGACCAATGGAGCGCAAAAATGCACCGTTCGCCGATACTCCTCTCGCGAGTGGTTGCCATATGGTTTGATGTTGGAAACATATGACTGCCGCCGGGCTGCGGGTGACGTTTGCTCTGATATCGGAGGTACCAAGTATGTTTCACGCTCCGTTAAACAAGTATCGGGCTGGTTAATATGGGCCGCCGTACTATCTCGATAACCCTTGCAGTGGTTTGCCTAGCTGTGCTCCTGGGCGCTATGGGGCAGTTCGCTATAAGTCGAGAAACATCCTATATGCGGGAATGTGCTTCCGAAGGCTTCGCCATTGATGGCTACTATCGGGATGACAAAACGAGTCGGGAAACCCTGGCTTTTCTTGAGGAGGACAACTGTCGATGGCAGCTGGTTGACCAAGACGGAATCTGCACAGACGGGCAGTTTAAGCGTACGGATGACCCCAACATTCTGGTATTAAAGAATGAAAACGGCGAAATATTCGGTACGGTCCACGTGGCGCATATTTCGCGCCGACGCGATCAGGGCTTGCTCTACCTATTTAGAGATACCAAGGTGACCCGTTTTTATCTGGTGAGCACCGATCCGGCGTTTATGGTGGAGTCTGGCGATGTCGATGCGGACAGTTGATTCACGGCAATAAAACGGCGAGCGGGGCGCGGGTGTGAACTGCACCACGCTATTTGCTCGCGTCCGTATCGCGTCTGCGCCTCGTCATAACTTGCGTCCGTGCGAGCGCTCATCCCGCGCCGGCATCACTTCACATCGAACTCCACGCGATCGAGTTCGGGCACATTGAGGTCGATGAGCTTGCGGGCAACACGACGGTCGTGCGCCCCAAGTGTCTCGCTTGTCGTCACATGGGCGACAACCTCGCGCTCGACGAGGCCCTCCTCCCCGCCTTCGGTGGCCGAGGTCTCGACGGCGACGGTGTAATCCTTAAAGCCCGGCAGTACCGCGGCAAGCTCGCGCGTAGTTTCGGTGACGCCATAGCCGTCCTGCACGCCGGCCTGCGCCGAGCCAATAGACCCCGCGGTCATAACGATGCAGGGGATGGCAAAGATCACCGTGCCCACGATGATGCGGCGGCGCACCTTGTGTGACAGCTCATCGACCTCGGCGTTTTCCTCGGCGGTCACAATACCGTCGCCGTTGAGGTCACGCTTGAGCGGTACACGTAGAAGAAGCAATACGGCTTCGGCCGCCAGCGCGATAAAGACAACGTTGATGCCAAATTCGTAGAGCGCCGAGAGAAACAGCGACCCGCTCGCGATGGCGATGCCGTAACCCGCCGCGCACAGGGGCGGCATGAGCGCGGTTGCCACGGCCACGCCCGCGATAAGCGTCGCGGGCTCCTGGTCGCGCGAGTTGCCCAGGCCTCCGGCAAAGCCACCCGCGAGCGCGACGGCAAGATCCCAGACGGTGGGTGTCGAGTTGTCGATGATAGCGGCCGTGGTGGTGCCGAGCGGTGAGAGCTTAAAGTACAGCGTGGACGTGATCAGGCAGAAGGCCATCTGCAACGCGAGACCGGCAATGGCCTCGACGGTAATCTCGCGGTCGAGCGTGGCGATGCCATATGCCATGGCAAGGACCGAGCCCATGAGCGGGCAGATGAGCATGGCACCTACAATGGCGATATCCGAGTCGATATCGAGGCCGATGCTCGCGATCAACATGGCAATGATCAGGATGCATAAGTGCGAGCCAGTCAGGCGCGCCCCGTTTACAAAGCGCTTGCGAATCACGTGATAGGGCGCGCGTCCCTCGCGAATGTTGAACGCCTGCTTAAGGAAACGGGTAGCATTCTCCATGGCCTCGCTGTGTGCAGGGCGTATACCGTGACGACGATGATGACGCTCGCGCAGCCGCTTGATCTGTTGTTTGTCGAGTTCCATGCTTACCTCGTTTAGCTTCTGAGCCGCTTCTTGCGTCTGTCGTCTTTACTCTACACCGCGTTAGGCGAGGTGTCAGACAAGGTTTGTTGACCTGGAAGTCAGGCCAATCGACATGGCTAAAACGCCGTGAGGATCATAAGAATCAAATAGACAAAAAAGCGCGGGGCCGGTTTGATTCCGACTCCGCGCTCTGCGCTGGTGCGTTGTTGTTCGGCCTACCCCAGCAGGCTCAGACCAACAGAGACAAACGCCAGAATAACGCCGACGATGGACTCGCCGCCGAGCAGGCCGCTGGCGACAACAAGGCCCTGTTCCTGGAAGGCGGCGTCCTTGGCAGCCTTCTCCTCGTCCGAAAGACCAGCGGTGGCGTCGCGGTGGGCGGACCACTTGTCGTAGGCGAGCTTAACGCAGGAGCCCAGGAAAGCCGTGAGCGACATATAGAACGGCAGGTACACGCCCAGGCCGATCATCATGGCTGGAATGCCGAGCCAGTACATGACGATACCGGCGATAAAGCCGCCTGCGAACCACGGCACACTCGGGATGCCCGAGACCATGGTGGCGACGACGCTTGCCTGTGCGGCAACGAAACTCTTGTCGGGACCAAAGGCGTCCGGACCATAGGCGGTGACGAGCGCGACCATGACGGCGGCAGCGACCAGGGCGCCCACGATGCCGCCGATGGCCTGGCCGACCCACTGTGCGCGCGGGTTGGTGCCCAGCACGGCGCCGGCCTTAAAGTCGTTCATGACGTCGCCCGCAAGGCCGCACGCTACGGCCACGATGCCGGCGATAAAGAACAGCTTGACCTGAGCGAGCTGCGCGAAGGCGGCAACGATGAGCATGACGATGAGGCCGAAGATCTCCATGGGGTCGATGCCCGTCTGGCCGCAGCTCTGCGCGCTCATGATGGTGGTGACAAAGGTGAACAGCGTGACGATGACGGCCGGAACGGGGCCAAGGTCGAGCACGATGGCGATGATCACGGCGATGGCGGCAGCGCCCAGGCCGATGATACCGGCGTCGAGCTTAAGGGAGCCCGAGATGAGCGACTGCTCGTCGGTGTCGGTGGAGCTGTCGGCGGCGAGGCCGCGGACGATACCGGCGACCTGCGGCAGGATGTCCTTGAGGACGACGGCGACGCCAAAGCCTATCATAAGGCCCATACCCAGGGACTTAACAATGCCTTGTGCGGTCATAACGTCAAACAGACCGGTAGCGGTGCCGCCGACAATGATGCCAAAATTGCCCAGTAGCGCGCCGGCAAACCAGAATGCGACCGGGGCGAAGCCCACGAGGAAGCCGACGGAGAGCAACATGGGCGAGTTGTAGATGGCAAAGGTCACGCCGGGGATGTTGAGCGTGCACAACATGCTGGGCACAATGCCCAGAGCGTCGCGCAGCACGCTGTAGATGCCGGCGATGGCCATGGAGCCAAAGAGCTGCTTGCCGGTCTTGCCGCCTGCCTCGGTGGCGCGCAGGGTCTGAGCTGCGGCGTTGCCGGTGGGGAACTCCAGCGCGGCGTCCACGATAAAGTGACGGTGGATGAGCGCCGTGGCCAGCAGACCCAGGATAGTGCCGGCGAGTGCCACGATAAACATGTCGAGCCAGCTGATCTGGTCGGCATAGCCCAGCATCCAGGCGCCCGGAATGGTAAATGCCAGACCGCCGGCGACCATGGCGCCTGCGGACATGATGGTGTGGGTGACGTTTGCCTCGTTGAGGCTGGCGTTGCCCATGAGCTTAAGGAAGAACAGCGAGATGACGGCAGCGAAGACGATCGGCCAGGGGAGTGCACCCATCTTGAGGGCGGTGTAGGCCGAGCTTGCCGTGATGATCACGCAGCCGAGGACGCCGATGACGACGCCGCGCAGCGTGAGTTGCCCGCGCATCGAAGCGCGGTTCGAGGGATTGCTCATATAAAACTCCTTTGCGTATATCCGCTTCCCCCGGGAGCGCCGATACGGATACGGCGCGGGAAGTCGGGTTACCAAGGGCCGCCGCGTGAGCTCGCGCGCGACCGCGCACCAGTATAGCCGCAAGTTAGTCATTTTGGGATGACTGGTTTAGGTAGGCGATATACTGCTGGGCAGACGAAAGGAGCGCCGACGATGCTTAATGGGTGCGCATATATATTGACGGTCGACGTGGGCAACACGTTCATTCGCTTTGGCCTGTTTGCCGAGGATTCGGCCGCGGCGCAGGAGCGCCCGCTTGCGACATGCGAGATCACGACGCCGTCGAGCATTACGGCCGACGAAGCGCGCATGCGACTTATGCAGGTCATGGGCGCGCTCGCCGCCGATGCAGGTGTGCCCGGGGTGCTTGCACCCGCCGCGGCCGTGCTGAGCTGTGTAGTCCCGGCGCTCGAGCGCCCGTGGAAGGCGGCACTTTCCCGCACCTGCACGGGGCGCGTGCTCACCGTGGGGCCGGGACTTAAGACCGGCATACCCGTGCACTACGACGATCCGGCCGAGATCGGCCCCGACCGCATCGCCGATGCCGTGGCGGCCCGCGCCGTCTACGGCTCGCCGTGCATCGTGATTGACCTGGGCACGACGACCAATATCGAGGTCATCGACGTGCACGGTACCTTTGTGGGCGGCGTTATCGCGCCAGGCCTGGCCCTCGGCGCCCGTTCGCTTTCGGCGGCAGCAGCGCGCCTACCCCAGGTTGAGCCCTCGGCGCCAACGCACGTCATCGGACGCAACACGCGCGAGGCCATGCGCTCGGGTGTGGTTTTGGGCGAGGTAGCCCGCATCGACGGAATGCTCGACATGGTGCTTGCCGAGATGCGCGCGACCAAGGCTGCGGGGGAGGGCGATGTGCCCATCGTCATTACCGGCGACGATGCCGAGGCACTTGCGGCGCTGGTCGGCCATAGCCTGACGGTAGACGACGCGCTGACGTTGCGGGGTCTCGCCGAGCTCTACCGCATCAACCAAAAGCCCCGCCGCGCGTAGGGCGAGGGGCTGGTGGGATAAGCGCCCCTACCTTTCACCTGCTACAATGGGCCAAACTATTGCGATTGCGGAGGTGTCTGCCATGTCGGACGATCTTCATCAAACCGCGTCGGGCAAGCGCCGCGACGTTATTAGCTGGGACGAGTTCTTTATGAGCGTGGCCATCGCCGCGCAGCGCCGCAGCAAGGACCCCAACACGCAGGTGGGAGCGTGCATCGCCAGCACCAACCACCGCATCCTTTCGGTGGGTTACAACGGCACGCCCTCGGCGCTCAACGACGACTTTTTCCCGTGGGGTACGAGCGATGACCCGCTGCAGGACAAGCACAACTACGTGGTCCATGCCGAGGCCAACGCCGTGCTCAACTACCGTGGCTCGCTCAAGGACCTCGAGGGTTCCACGGTTTACGTCACGCTGTTCCCGTGCCACGACTGCGCCAAGATCCTGGCGCAGGTGGGCGTGGGCGAGGTCGTCTACCTGGACAATAAGTATGCCGACACCGATGACGGCCGTATCAGCCGCCGCATTCTCGACTCCTGCGGCATCAGCTACCGCCAGGTCATCGTCGATGTCCAGATTGGTACCGGGGGACAGGCTCGGCAGTAGCGCGTGCCAACGCCAGCTGGCGGCAAAACAGCCAAAAGAGCCCCGTCCCAAATTGACTGCTCGTGAAAGTCGTGTCCGCACGCATGGCTGGCGCCTAAGCGGGTACATGGCTGTAGTAACATAGCCCCTGTCCGCGGGCGTGCCCGCGTTATTGTGAGAAAGGAGCCCTTGTGGCTGTTAACGAAGAGCTGCTTAAGAAGGTTCTTGAAGAGATTCGCCCCAACCTGCAGGCCGACGGCGGCGATATGGAGTATGTGGGCGTCGACGACGAGGGTGTCGTCAAGTTGGAACTACAGGGCGCCTGCGCCGGCTGCCCCATGAGCTCGCTGACCCTGTCTATGGGTATCGAGCGCATCCTGAAGGAGCACGTGCCCGGCGTCACCCGCGTCGAGCAGGTCAATGCTTCCGGCGAGACCGACGACCTGTACGACGAGTACGCGCCGTTCTAAGATGCGAAAGCTGCGGACGACATGCTCCGCATAGACGTTACGCCCAGATATGCGGCTGCGAGCGCAAGGCCCGCGGCCGCATTTGTATGTAGGGAGCAGGGGATCGATATGCTCAACGACCTCTACCATATGCTTGATCCCGTCGCGATCTCGGCGGGCCCCATCACTATCTACTGGTACGGCCTGGCCTACGTGGTCGGCACCCTGCTCACAGCGGTCGTTATGTACCGCACGCAGCGTCGTTGGGGCTTCGACATTACGATCGATGACCTGACGAGCGTCGTGGTCGGCGCGGTCTTTGGCCTCATCATCGGCGCGCGCCTGTTTTACGTCGTCTTTTACGGCGATGGCTACTATTGGACCCACCCGCTCGAGATCTTTGCCACCAACGAGGGCGGCATGAGCTTCCACGGCGGCCTGGTGGGCGGCATCTTGGGCGGTATCATCGTGTGCCGCATGTATAAGCTCGACGCCTGGACCGTCGCCGACCTTGCCGTGATCGGCGCCCCGCTGGCCCTGTGCCTGGGCCGTTGTGCCAATTTCGTCAACGGCGAGCTGTGGGGTAAGCCGACCGATCTGCCTTGGGGTGTGGTCTTTGGCGGCACTGCGGGCGATATGCCGCGCCATCCCTCCCAGCTCTACGAGGCGTTTCTAGAGGGCATCGTGCTCTTTTGCATCCTACAGGTGCTCAGTCGCAAAAAGCCGCTGCTGCCCCAGGGCACGTTTATGGGCGTGTTCGTGATGGGGTACGGCATCGTCCGCTTTCTCGTTGAGTTTGTGCGCGTGCCCGATGCCCAGCTGGGTTATCTGCTGGGAGGCGTTATCACCATGGGCCAGCTGCTGAGTTTGCCGCTCGTGATCGCCGGCCTGGCGCTCATCATCTTCGCCCGACACCGCAATCGTCCCCAGCGTATCTACCTCGACGTCTAACCACCACAAAGGGGACAGGCACCTTTGTGGTGGTTTGCTGGGCAACGATGACAGAACCGTAACGTTTTCCCAGATAAAACCTGCCAAATAAACCTGTCCCTTTTTGGCGGGTTTCTAGAAAGGCTCTTTGGACTGTGAAGGATTCCGACCTCTCCACAACGGCTGCGCGCGACGCTGCCCGCATCGTCTGGTTTAAGCGCTACCCAGCCAAGCAGACGCTCATCGCATTTTTGCTCGCGCTGTTGGCGACCACGGCGTTTTCTATCGATCCCGCGCCGGTCTCGAGCAACGCAGTCTTGGCGATTGACCCCAAAGCCTCGGGCATGCTGTACGTGTGCTACGAGGTGCTCCTCTCGTTTGCCGGCCATACCGACGCGGTCATGCTGCTTGCGCTTGCCTGCCTGCTCACTCTGCCGTTTCGCTACGTATTCTTTGGCCGCGGCGATGCTTGGCGTCCTTCGGTGATCCTTCCGTCGCTGTTCTTTGCCGTCTGCATGGTGTTTGGCCGCAGCTACGACCTCACCGATTCTGCCGAGATCGTACTCGGCGACAAGGCTCGCATCATCTGCGCCTGGATAGGCGGTGCGGGCTGGATGCTCTTGACGGTCGTTGCCTTCTACCTGGCTTTTGAGTGTCTAGATTGGCTGAGCTCTCGGCGCATTCCGTTTTCCGAAGCGCACTTTGGCCGCGTATGGCGTATGGCTCACGCCGCGCTCTCGGTCCATCCCTTTGCCGGGCCCTTCCTGGTGCTTATGGTCGCCTGGGCGCCCACGCTCATCGCTTCGCTGCCCGGCCTTTTTATGGGAGATACGGGTGCGCAGATTCGCCAGTGGTTCAACTACCCCAACGGCACGAGTGACTACCTGCGTCTGCTCAATCCCAATGTGTTGCTCAACGGACATCACCCCGTGGTGCACACGGCTATCATCGGTTCGTGCGTCCAGCTGGGGCTTTCACTGTTCAACAGTGCCAACGCAGGTCTTGCCATCTACACCTGCGCTCAGTTCGTCATTACGGCCGCCTGCATGGCCTATTCCATCTCGTCGCTGCGCAAGCTGGGCGTGAGCTTGCCGATCCGCGGCGTGATCTTGCTGTTCTTTGTGTTTATGCCCATGTTCTCCAACTACGCGGCCCTGCTTACCAAAGATGTGCTGTTTGCCGACGCGTTTTTGGTGCTGTTGGTGCAGACCGTGAAGCTCGTGGCCTGCGGCCTGCCCCGTCGCGATGCCAATGCCGAGCGTGCGGGCGAACAGAGGCCCGTGCTCTTTGCGCGCCATGACTGGCTGCTGCTCGCTCTGGGTGCCATGGGTTCCACGTTTCTGCGCAACGGCGGCCTGGTGTTTCCCCTGGCGGCATGCGTAATCGCGGCGGCGTTTTGCGCATGGGACGCGCATGTGGCTCGTCGTGCAGTCAAACAGGCCGGTGCTGCGCCTTCGGGCGCCATCTCGCGTTTCCGCTGGGTGGGAGTTCTTGCGGTGCTTGGACTCTGCCTTGCCTCTAATATGTACTTCACCAAGGTCTTTATGCCGGCGCACGACATTACGCCTGGTTCCAAGCGCGAAATCCTCTCGATTCCGTTCCAGCAGACGGCTCGTTTCGTCCAAAAGCACGACGGCCTCAACTCGGGTGTCAACCCTACGGTTAAGGAGGACGGTACTATCGTGGAGGCTCCTTGCGACGGCTTGGTGACCGACGATGAGCGTGCCGTGATCGACCGTGTGCTCAAGTACGACAATCTGGGCCGCCGCTACAACCCGGATAAGTCGGACGCCGTCAAAAATTGCTTTAACGAGTACGCCTCGCAGGAGGACATCAAGGCCTATTTTGAGGTCTGGGCGCAGATGTTCAAAAAGGATCCCGAGTGCTACATCTCGGCGCTCATCAATAACTACTACGGCTACTTTTATCCGAGTGCCCGCGATGCGTGGGTCTACAGCACGGCGCGCAGTGCCGAGATTATGGCGAAGCCCGATAACCTCAAGTACTTTGACTTCCATCCGGTCGATAGCAAGGTTGTGCGCTGGTGCGACCACCTGATCAACCTGTATCGCGTGGCGGTGCAGCGCATTCCGTTTATCTCGCTCACCATGAGCTCGGCCACCTATGTGTGGATTATGATCGCCGTGGTGGTCTACCTGTTGCGCCGCCATTCGTGGCGCGGGCTGGCCATTTGGGTGCCGCTGCTGGGCGTGCTCGCCGTGTGTCTGATCGGTCCCTGCAACGGTTCGACCTATATGCGCTACCTGTATCCAGTTATCGCCTGCATGCCCTTTGCCATCGGTGCCACCATCACTCGCAGCGACCTTCTCTGGTCCTAATTTGGTGCAAAGGGGACAGGTTGCTTTGCACCAAAGGATGGCATCATCACGACGCCTTCATTTTGGGGTTTATCTCGCAGGCCAGTAGGTATATCATAACGACGTTTGTTTATATTGCCCGAGCATCTGCGCTGGGCTTTAGGTCAAAACCGATAGGAGACACGTATGTCCGGACACTCTAAGTGGGCCACAACCAAGCATCGTAAGGGCGCGCAGGACGCCAAGCGTTCCGCCCTCTTCTCCAAGCTGAGCCGCAACATCACCGTTGCTGCCCGTCTCGGCGGTGACCCGCTGCCCGAGAACAACGCCAGCCTCGCCGCTGCCGTTGCTAAGGCCAAGGCTCAGTCCATGCCCAAGGACAAGATCAAGTCCGCTATCGACAAGGCCTTTGGTTCGGGTGCCGATGCCGCCGTCTACGAGAACATCGTGTACGAGGGCTATGGTCCCGTCGGTGTCGCCGTCTATGTTGACTGCCTGACCGACAACCGCAACCGTACTGCCGCCGATGTCCGTTCCGCCTTCTCCCACGCTGGTGGCAACTTGGGCACCTCCGGCTCCGTCGCCTTCCAGTTTGAGCGCAAGGGCCAGATCGTCGTCGCCAAGGAGATCCTGGACGAGAACGCCAAGAAGGAGACCATGATCGCCAACGGTGCTGCCGGTGACGAGGATGAGTTCATGATGGCCATCGCCGAGGCCGGTGGCGAGGACTACGAGGACGCCGGCGAGGAGTGGATCGTCTGGACCGCTGCTAACGACGTCATGGCTGTCTCCAAGGCACTCGAGGAGCAGGGCGTCCAGGTCAAGGGTTCCGAGACCACCATGGTTCCGACCACCCCGACCGAGGTCTCCGGTACCGACGCCAAGAAGGTTCAGCGCCTCATCGACCGTCTCGAGGAGCTCGACGACGTCCAGGACGTCTACAGCACCATGGACATGACCGACGAGGTCATCGCTGCCCTCGAGGAGGAGTAGCGCCTGCACGGGTTAAGCCGTGCATATCTGGGCATAATGAAGCGAGCATGCAAGCCTCGTGGAATAGATGAGCCGGATCCGCGTGCGTATGGCACCGGACCCGGCTCTTTTATAATGATGCGAATCGTTTTGCATTCTGTGGACCGAAACCTGAAGGGAGCGCGCGTGCGCGTACTCAAACGAGCCCTAGCGATCGTGTATCTTGCCGCCGCCATCGTGGCGCTGGGTACGCTTGTCTGCCAGTTCTGGGGACCGTATACGTATCGCTTTATGCTGCTATTGCGTGACACCATGCCTCGCGTCGTCGTTACGGTGTGCGCCGCCATCGTGGCGCTTGGCGTGCTCATCGGTTTTTTCCGCTTGATGTTCGCGCGTCGCGAGCCGTCCTGCGTGCATCCGGCGGGGGAGCGCAATATCGAGGTCACGCTCGCAGCGCTTTCCTCGTGCGCCCGTGCTGCGGCTGAGCGCGACGACCGCGTGATGGTCGAGCATATCGATGCGCGCGTCCAGGGCTCCGACGAGTCGCACGTCCGTTTTAAGGTCGACGCCATCGCACTCGTCGATCACGATGTGGCTTCCCTTGCAACCGCGATGCAGCAGCGTATCGAGGAGGCCTGCGACACCATGCTCGGTACGCCGGGCACGACTGCGCGCGTTCGCTTTTTGCCGTCCAAGACTACCGTCCAGACCGTGGAGGTTTCCGGTGAGTGATACCAACCAAGACAAGACCGCCCGCACGCCGCGCCTGACGATCGATCAGAACGCTATGCCGGCAGGCGAGTCCGCCGACACCAAGCCCGAGGCCGGCGAGCAGCACGACAGCGCCGCCAACGACTTTGACGAGGCCATGGGTCTCATCAAAGGTACGGGCGCTGCTATCTGGAGCTACGCCGTGCGCCACCCCAACACTACGCTCGGCGCCGTGGCAGGCTTTATCCTCGCCGTGCTGGTACTTACGTTGGGCCTGTGGGACACGCTCGTCATCGCATTCTTTGTGCTGATCGGCGCCGTGATCGGCCAGATTCGCGACGGCGAGAACGGTATCGTTAACTTCTTCGGCCGTCTGTTTAGCGGCCGCTAATATGTATTCGACTGTCGCATCCGTGGCAGGCATAAGGAGGAACCATGGCTTTTAACACGAAGGTCGATGTGGCCGATACCGAGCTCGAGACGAACGAGGCCGTCGCCGCCGAGGCGGAGGACGTAACGCTCGAGGACGAGGCGCTCGTCGAGGCGGAGTCCGAAGACGAGGCGGACGAGGATGACGAGGAGGCGGACGAGTCCGAGGACTCGCTGACATATTCCAACGGCGTGATTGAGAAGATCGTCGCCATGGCCACCCGCGAGGTGTCGCACGTTCTGGGCATGAAGGGCAACCTCATGCACTTTGTGCAGGAGCAGTTTGGTGCCGAGAACCTGACCAAGGGCGTGACGGTCGAGGTCACCGACGACAACCGCGTGGTTGTCAACATCTCGGTCATCATCGAGTACGGCGCCTATGCGCCTGCGATCTTTGACGACGTTAAGGCGCGCGTCACCGAGCGTCTTGCCGCGATGACCGGCCTTGAGGTGGCAGGCGTCAACCTGCGCATCGAGGATGTCATCACCCCCGAGGAGTACGAGCACCGTACCAGCCAGCACGAGTAACCTACCAAAAAGAGATGTTTATTTTGGCAGGTTTTATCTGCGAAAACGTTAAACGGCCGACCGCGCAAGCAAAAGCGTGGCCGGCCGTTTTTGTACGCACCCGATGTAGTCATACCGCTCGTCTAACTAAGGGTTGCAATCCCCACGTTCCGCGTTACCCTAATGGGCGCATTGTTTCCAAATTGTTAACGAGGGGTTGCCGTAATGGCCGACGAACACGAGACCGAAAGCAAGGCATGGGCGATTGAGGCCGCTGCGGCAGAGGCGGCGTCGCGTGCCGCCGAGGAGGTGCATCGTCCTCCGGTGGTGCCGATGGAGCGCGTGGTCGGTCGCGAGGATATCGAACGTGGCGAGCGCGCCGGCCGCAAGCGCAGCCAGGAGCCAGGCTTTCCGCGCTTTTTTGCCGAGCTCAATCTGGGCCTGATTCTCACGGCGTTCGCCATCGTGGCCTTTAAAACCCCCAATCACTTTGCCTTCGGCGGCACCTCGGGCGTGTCGGTCATTCTTTCCACGCTGTTCCCGACCCTGCCCGTCGGCGTCTTTATGTGGATTATCAACGCGGTCCTGGTCGTTCTGGGCTTTATCTTTTTGGAGCGCAAGGCGATTCTGTGGAGCGTCTTTGCCTCGTTTGCGCTTTCGGCCTACGTCTCGCTGTTTGAGCTCTTCATTCCGACCGATGTCTCTCTGACGGGTGATATGTGGCTCGACCTGTGCTTTGCCGTCATCTTGCCGGCGCTCGGCAGCGCTATTGTCTTTGACATCGGCGCCTCGACGGGTGGCACGGACATTCTTGCCATGATCCTCAAACGCCGCACCACGCTCGAGATTGGCCGCGCGCTGCTGCTGGTCGATATCGGCATCGTGACCATCGCGGCTTTCCTGTATGGCCCGCGCGTCGGCCTGTACTGCGTGCTTGGCCTGTTTGCCAAGACGCTCGTGGTCGATAAGGCTATCGAGAGCATCCACCTGCGCAAGGTCTGTACGATCATTTGCACCGAACCGCGAAAAGTCGAGGAGTTTATTGTCAAGCATCTCAACCGCACGGCAACGATCAGCCGTGGCTACGGCGCCTTCTCGGGCAAGTGCGTCACGGTGATTATGAGCGTGCTGAGCCGTCGCGAGGCAGTGCAACTGCGCCGCTATACCCGCGAGATTGACCCTGGCGCCTTCATCACCATCGTCGATAGCTCCGAGATCGTGGGCAAAGGCTTCCGCGGCACGAACTAGCGCGGACGCACCCTTCGAATCATTGAATAAGGCCGCCTACGTTGCAAATCGGCCATCTTGGAGTATTTGTCCCCACATTGGGCGATAATGTTGCCAAAGACATCGTTTGCGATCCAGGTGATTCGCTCTAGATACGAAGGGATGATTTCGATGTTCTGTTCGCAGTGTGGCGCCCCCATGGGCGATAACGACAAGTTCTGTGGCGCGTGTGGCGCTCCTAATACCGGTGCTGCAACCTCTGCTCCTCAGGGGCAGTCTCAGCCTCAGCAGTTTGTTCCTCAGCCTAACGTGAACGTGCCCAAGGGCTGTGTAGCTCAGGCGTTTGAAGACATGACCAAGACGCCGGGCGTGCTGCAGCGCGTGTGCCAGATTGCCTTTTTGCCGGCGCTCATCTGTGTCGTGTCGGTGCTCGTGCTCTTCATTCCCGTTATCGGCGGTATCGCGGCTGCCTTCGGCTTTTTGGCTGCCTGTGTGGCAAGCGCGTGCGGTTCTGGCTTTGGCATCGAATGGGGTCGCGATCTGTCGCTCAAGGTCGATGACGGCATGGATCGTCCGTTGATGCGTTCCACGTCGTTTGGCCTTGGCGTCTTTTCGGGCGTTATTTCGAGCGTGCTCAAGGTTATCGCGGCTATTCCCGTTATTGGTGTAGCGCTTTCGCTGGTGGAGAGCGTGGTAATTGGTGCCGCGGGTGCGTACTCTTATTACGGCTCCTATGCGCTTGAGGCCGCTCTATTTGGCTCGCTGGGCCTGTTTGTTCTGGCTATGATTGCCACGGCGGTCCTGGGTGTCTTCTTTACTATGTTCGCCGACATCGCCGTGATGCACTTTGCGGTGACCGGTCGCGTCGAGAGCGCGTTTTCGCTCGATAAGGTCTGGGCGGCCTTTAAGAACAATAAGACCAAGCTGTTCTGCGCATCGTTCCTTCCCGAGTTTTTGACGGGTCTGGTCGCCAACGTTATCACATGGATCCTGACGCTCGTCTTTGGCACCATTGCCTCTGTCGGTATGTATAGCTACTACTACCGTCCTACGGCTATTGAGGCGCTTGTTACCGGCGGTGGCATTACGCTCGTATTGTTCTTGGTGCTGACGGCGTTTGTCACGGTATTCCTTACGATCTTTGGCAACATGCTCAAGCATCGTGCCGTTGGCTATTGGGTGGCGCGCTACGCAAGCGAGTGGGCCGACGAGGACAAGGACGACGTCCTGACCTTTGTGCTGCCGTTTGAGAAGAAGTCTGCTCCTTCGGGTTACAGCGCTCCGGATGCTTCGCCGGCACCTGCGCCCGAGCCCGAGCCCGCGCCCGAGTCTGCGCCTGAGCCTGCACCCGAGCCGGCGCCTGTGCCTGAGCCGGCACCCGCACCTGCGCCTGCAACGTCGCCCGCACCGACGTCTGCCCCGGCACCGGCCCCCGCGCCCGAGGCGACGCCTGCAGAACCCGATTGGAATGCCGTTGCCACGCCGGCGGATGAGCCGGGCGATAATCCTGCTGCCGAAAACAATCAAACCGAATAGTCGGTCGAGGCGCCCTGGGCAACTGAGCCCGGGGTGCCTTTTTCTACTGTGAAAGCAAGACAATACCTGGGAAAACGGTTGCAGATAAATTTCTCGGAAATTGGTCAATGTTGCGCAACAACGTCGCGGCTATTGTTGAGAACATAGACGTGTAAGGTTTGAAGGCGTGCGACGCCTTAGGAAAAGGAGAAGCTTATGTTCTGTCCCACTTGTGGTTCTCCCATTTCGGATGATGCCAAATTCTGCCCTGTTTGCGGTTCTGCCATCGGTGCCGCTCCCACCGCTCCGGCCCCTCAGCCCGCGCCGCAGCCTGCGCCTCAGCCCCAGCCTGCTCCGCAGCCCACGCAGATTCAGCCCACTCCGGTTCAGGCAGTTCAGCCCCAGCCTCAGCAGCAGTACACCGGGCAGCAGCAGTACGCCGGCCAGCAGCAGTATGCTCAGCAGCCTGCACCTGCCCCGATGGGCTATGCTCCGATTAAGACCGACCGTGGCGTGATCGGCTGGCTCCTGCTTTCCATCGTGACCTGCGGCATCTATTCGTATTACTTCCTCTATTGCCTTGCCCGCGACATCAATGTCATGTGCCAGGATGACGGCGATTCCACGCCGGGTCTGGCAGCATTCATCTTGCTGTCGTTCGTGACCTGCGGCTTCTACGGACTCTACTGGTACTACAAGATCGGTAACCGCCTGCAGGCTAATGCCCCTCGCTATGGCCTGATGTTCCAGGAGAACGGTACTACCGTTCTTATGTGGCAGATTGTCGGCGCGCTGCTGTGCGGCCTTGGCCCCATCTTTGCCATGAACATCATCATCAAGAACACCAATGCCATGGCAACGGCTTACAACACCCGTCTTGGCGCTCGTGCCTAACGATAAGAACGGCGTGAACAGCTCCCAGGGACATAAGGGCGCGGCGGAGCTCATTCGCCGCGCCCTTTCTTGCATCGGCGCGCTCTTTGTCGCCTGGCTCGCACTCTACCTGCTCGATATCGGCTGCGTGTTTCGCCTGATGACGGGCATTCCCTGTCCGGGATGCGGCATGACAAGGGCCTGGCTGGCAGCACTGCGCCTCGGTTTTGCGGCTGCCTTTGCCTACCATCCGCTGTTTTGGGTGGTGCCGATTGCGTTTGCGCTCGCGTTCGTGCGCGAGGAGGCGGTATCGAGCAAGCTAAAGCGTGGCATCGACATTGCGGTTATTGTTCTGTGTGTGCTGGTCGTTGCCGTATGGATCGTGCGCCTTATCAACCCGGCAGACGCGGGCCTGCTCCTTGGTGGTCACGTTCCCACCGGAGTTCCCACCGATATCATCCACCTCGAAACCCCACGCTGGCTCACCATCCTTCGCTCTTACCTGTCGTGACGGAGGACGCGCTAGAAAAGCATCGACACATAAGCGGGGGGCGAACGTTGAGATAACGTTCGCCCCCGCTTTGCTCTAGCCAGGTTGTTACGGGTGGACGTGACGGCTACTCGCCATGCTTCTCCTCGTGGCGAGCAGCGGCACGGGCATCGTGAATGCCCTTGATGGCGGCATGGCGGGCGGTGCGGGCGTCGTGCACGGCGTCGCGGGCCTCGGCGGCCGTTGCCTTGGCAGAGCGCAGCTTGGCTGCCAGGTCGGGATTGGTCTCGGCAACCGCGGCGATTGTGGGGCCGTCGAGCTCCTCTTGTGTGGGCTCGGCCAAAAAGTCGATGGCATACTGAGCGGCTACCATGGAGCCCTTGGCGAGCGCGCTCTCGTCGATCTTGTAGAAGCAGGAGTGCTGGGCATAGGTGGCGCCAATCTGGGGGTTGCGCGTGCCAACAAAGGCGAGCACGCCCGGCACGCGGCGCAGGTACTCCGAGAAGTCCTCGCCCGAAAGCGTGCCGCGGTAATGGCCCTCGCCTGCGGGGCCCAGGCACTTGAGCACAGCTTGGCGGCAACGCTCGCTCGAGGCGGCATCGTTTTCGACCTTGTAGTTGGCGATGGTGTAGTCGGTGAGTTCGGCCTCGGCGCCTAGTGCTGCTGCGGTGTGCTCCACGATGCGGCGCATAAGCTCGGGCATTTCCTCATGCGTCTTGTCGCCATAGGTGCGCACCGTGCCGGCGAGGTATGCCGTGCCGGCGATAACGTTGCGCGCGGTGCCGCCGTGCAGTTCGCCGACGGTGATGACGGCGGGTTCGTAGGGGCTAATCTCGCGCGAGACGATGGTCTGCAGGGCGTTGACGATTTCGGCGGCAACCATAACGGCGTCGTGGCCGCGCTGGGGCATGGCGCCATGGCACGAGGTGCCGCGGACATCAATGCGGAACCAGTCGGTGCTTGCCATGCGCGGACCGGGCTCGCAGCTCACGGTGCCGGCATCGACCTCGCTCCAGATGTGCGCGGCATAGGCACCGTCGACGCCATCGAGTACGCCCGTGCCGATCATGAGCTTGGCGCCCTGGCCGTTTTCCTCGCTGGGCTGGAAAACGATGCGAATCTCGCCGTGGATGTCATCGGTCATGTGGCGCAGAATCTGCAACGTGCCGAGCATCATGGCGATATGGCAGTCGTGGCCGCAGGCGTGCATGCAGCCCTCGTTGACGCTGGCGAACTCCTCGCCGGTCTGCTCGGTGACGGGCAGGGCGTCGATGTCGGCGCGCAGCAGGATACGGCGGCGCGGCGTGCCGTCCTCGCGGTAGGCATCGGGCGCGGTGCCGCGGAGTGTCGCCACCAGGCCCGTCTTGAGTGGACGCTCGTAGGGGATATTCATGGCGTCGAGCTGGTTGGCGATGTCGGAAGTCGTGCGCTCCTCGGCAAGGCTCAGCTCCGGGTGCTTATGGAAGTGCCGGCGCTGCTTGATGATGTAGGGTTCAAACTCGGCGGCGATATCATGGATGGCCGCGGTGACGTCGTCTGCCGCGCGAACCTCGGTTGCCGCCATAATCTGCTGTGCCTTGGTCTTCGTCATGGTCGATTTGCTCCTTGCTGGCTCGATCGCAAAATCGTACAGGCTCTCTCCAGTATGCCACCTGCCGCTAGGGCTGGTAAAGTTGCCGTTTGCCGCTTGGGGTTTTGTTGCAAGGGCGGGGGAGTACACTCGGGGATGTTGAATTACCTGCCAGAGATGGGGATGCTCATGCAGCATATCGATCGGATTATCCGCTCCAAGAACGTTTTTACCGCCCAAGACGGTATCGATACCGCCCGCGAGCTGGCGATCGCCATCGCGGGTGATCGCATCGTCGCAGTCGGCGCGCCCGATGACGTGATTGACGCCGCACCTGCCGCCACGCCGGTGGTCGATTACGGC
>OODU01000183.1_pt1 | contig 72494 bp, 67 predicted proteins | sample 1671171 | NCBI WGS metagenome assembly OODU01 (sample SAMN06348129, study PRJEB24527) | human gut metagenome | biome: human gut; feature: ankylosing spondylitis patient; material: feces | host: Homo sapiens | place: China | collected 2015-10
CTTCTTATACCACTACAATCTTATCATTTTTTCTTTCTATAACTCTTCGGATTCCCAGCCGGACATTAAAATTCGTAAATTTTTCAACCATGCTTGCCTGATTCGTGAACGGAGATTGCAGAAGCATATGTAATGGGCCGCCCCTTTTGTTACAATAAAAAATTTCTATTTCTATCATGCTTTTTTTAAAGCATATCTCGTATAATCTCCGCTGACAGATTTCCACCTCCATGCTGACTGTCACTTCCAGATGCGGCCATTGTAAATAAATACCTACTATCTCCTTTATAAATTAATTTATAATGCCTTCCCTCTTTTTCGATAGCAAAACCATATGCTTTTAAATCACATTTTAAACTATCGCCTACTTTTGTATATCCTTTTAAAATACGTTTAATATCCTTTCGCTTTTTATCCACTGCCCCTGTAATTTCATTACATTCTAAAATATCCTGTAATATATGTTCTTTACGTGTTTTCTTTTTCACCTGGCTCATTTGATTATGTAGCATCTCTAAAATCTGGTCTTTTATTTCCCCCTCATACAGCTCATCTTCTACACCATAATATATAAGTGGTATTTCTGTTACCTGTTCATATTTTGCTCTTAATCCTTGATTTTCTGCCTGCAATGCTATAACACGATTATTTAATTCCTTAATTGTGCGCTCTTTTTCTTCAAGTTCATCAGAAAAATTTTCATAAACTTCTGAAACTTCATTTTCTGCCTTTGCTTTCTTTTCTTCCAGAGTGGCCACTTCTTTTTCGGCCTTCTTCAGAGCAGTCTTCTTCTCTTTCAGGTCAGCCTTTAAAGTGTCAATGTTGGCAGTGATGGATGCGATTTCCGCTGCGAGTGCTTCCTTCGCTGACTGCTTTTCCGCAATCTGTGTTGCAAAATCAGCAGTCATAGTCTTGGGTTTATTCTTGCTACCTTTTGTTCTGGGCATAATAAAAACCTCCAGAAAATTATAGTAATATTAGTATAGCACCTCTTATTCAAATTCTCAAGAATCAATTATTATCCGGTGTCAATTGAAGCTGAAAATTCAATCGAAGTTCACTCACCGGATCTTCCATTTCGCAAGTATAGTCATTTCTTGTCACATCATAAACCACGGAACCCACAGCCTCGCATTTATCAAAGTTAAAAATCACGACATTAACACTGTTTTCATCGTTATAAAGAGAACTTTTAAATACAATTCCGTCATAGCCAATTCTCTTTACAAATTCTGCAATATACTGTGTGGGAATATAATCCAATGTATCATCATCTTCTGTCACTGGCTTTGAATAAAGTTGTGACAAAGCATGGAATAAGTTTATCTTTACCGACTTCATTCCTTTCGGGTAATTTTGCAAAGAAAAGTCCAGCAACCGCAACCTTTCATTAACGCGAATCCGTGCAACACTTACCCTTGCGCCTAATCGAGGACGCACCTCAACAACAGATAAGTATGGCCTTGTTGCACAGTAGAGATATGGAATATAACGATAATTAGCACGCATATCCTTCGTGCATTCTGACGGTGCAACAAAACTCCCGTCTTTTCCAAATCCAAAGAACGGATATTCTCCGTTTAATTTGTCTTTTGAGTGAACAATCCTACTCCGATAAAGATATTGTTGTGAATCGAAAAGAAGTTCAGGATTTGTTTCCATTTCCTGCAGCATCTTTAATACGTTATTATCTACCGGATTTCGATTTTTATATTGTATCTCTTTAATAAACTCTGACAGCTTTCTTGAAATCTGTTCACTCGATTGCTTTTTTGAGTATGTATTGCCTCTCATTCTTTATCTTCCAGACTTTCCATATATTTTTTTGCATCTTTCATAAAACTCACTGCAATCATCACGATTACCGCACCAATCGGGAATGCCGCCACAATACTCACTGACTGAAGATTATTCATGGAGCTTTCTGCAAACAGCAAAGCAATCGGAAGCAAAATAAGCAGAATACACCACATCAACTGAATGCCCTTATTCGGTTGCTCACCATCTTTCAACGTGTGATAGCTGTAGCAGGATGCTGTCAGTGCGATTGAATCAAAAGAAGTCGCGTAGAACGCAATCATCGTCAGTAACACAACCACCATGATAACAGGTGCACCCGGCATCGTTTTGATGATAGAAACAATCATGCCATACAAATCTCCGCTTTCCAGATACTGTGCAATAAAGTCAGCCTTTCCAGTAACCTGCATTCCCATAGAATAGTTACCAAGTACGATAAAACTCGTCAACGTAGAGCCAACACCAAATACATAGCCACCAAGGATTGTCTGACGTACTGTTCTGCCACGAGAAATGCTGCCGATAAAGAACGGAGCAGCTACGCACCAAACCATCCAGTAAGCCCAATAGTAGATTGTCCAGTTCTGCGGGAAGTTCGATGTACGGAGCGGGTCAGTGAACGTAGACAGATCAACAAAGTTCTGGATCATTCGTCCAAGGGAAGAAAAACCAGTTTCAATAATATACCGTGTTTCTCCACCAAACAGCAGAACAAACGCAATCAGGCCAAAGAACATATAAATACAAATATTTGCCAACTTGCTGATTCCCTTAAATCCATGCAGCAAGGAATATGTATATACAGCGCAGGTAATCAGAAGAATAATAATGTTGATTACAGTACGACTAACGGCAACATGGAACAGTTCACTAATAATGGTTGCCATAAGCGGTGTTGCTACACTAAAAGTGGTAGCAGTACCAGCAAGGAGGGCAAACACAGCTAACAGATCAATAATGCGACCTGCCCAGCCATCGGTATACTTTCCAAGAATCGGACGGCAAGCCTCTGAATACTTCTGACGGTTTCTTTTTCTCACATGGAGCATAAAGCCAAAGGCAACAGCCAGCACCAAATAGAACCCCCACGGAATAAAACTCCAATGAAACAGAGGATATACACCTGCCCAATCCTGGATACTACCCATTTCTGCCAGATGTGGATCAGTAGCATACAGCACCCATTCCGAGAACGAATAGAACAAAATATCTGCTGCAAGACCACAGGTGAACATCATTGAGCCCCACGCAAAGAAGGAATACTTCGGCTTCTCATTCTGCTCACCAAGGACGATGTTACCATACTTAGAACCCGCAATATACAGAGAAAGGATAAAAATCCCCAATCCAATTACCAAATAATATGTACCAAAGGTATCGCCAAAGAAAAAACGAATCTGACTCAGCACTGTATTAGATTGTTCCGGTGCAAAAAAGAAAAGAACACATAATGCAACTACGATTGCCAAAGGAACCAGTGTTATCATCCAGTCTATTTTCCCTCGTTCTTTTTTCGTATTCATTTACTTTTCCTCCACATATTTTTTGTAGCTGGCATCCAGAGCAATTAGCTCGCTCAGATTATCCACCTCTATAATATCGTCCCTATTCATAGGACGGATACCCAATTGATACTCCTCCGGGTAACAGAACATCGCCACATCATCCCAGTAGATTTGCCGATTCTTCTTTTGTTCAAACTCAATTTCGAGATGCCGTTTCAGTTTTTTCCCATCCTCTGCAGTCCAGCGGGAAATACTGTACAGCTGCCATCCGCCTTTTCCACCTGTCCGGCTACATGCTGTAACAATGCCATTTTCAACAGTCTGAAGCCACTCATCCGTTTCATCATCTGTCCAAACACTGTTATAACCAGAGCGTTCAAATTCTGGTGCTAAAATTTCCGGATTATAAATGATCTGATCTCCATCAAGAATGAAAGCATTCTCAATATACTCTCGTGCCACATAAAGTGAAGAGATGTTGTTGCAAGTATCATAGTATGGATTTTCAATCAGCTTAACACCAGGATACTCCTTTTCAAGTGTCACAAACTGCTCTTTCAGATAGCCGACAACAACATAAATTTCATTAATTCCGTTTTTATGTAGTCCACCAATCACGGTATCAATCATCCGCGTCCCATTCACTTTGACCAGCGGTTTCGGTGTTGTCAGCGTTACTGGGTGCATTCGATTTCCCAATCCCGCCGCCATAATAATAGCTCTTTCTACTTTTGGCATTTACTTTTTCTCCCCTTGCTTTTTCAGTTCCTCTTGAACAATTCGGTAGTAGTCCTTTGCATAGCGATACTGTCGAAGCGAATATTCGCCAAACTCTACACCAAGATTGCGTTTATATTCACACCAGTTGCTCCACAACAGACCACAGGCTGCAATATAGCAGTAAATTTTGATTCTGGTCGCATCATCACAACCTTCTTTAAAGTAAGCAGCAATCAGGCGATCCACCTGACGCTTATTGTAAAGTGAGTAAATACAGAACATTGCCACATCCACATGAGGATCTTGCATTCCTGCATACTCCCAGTCAATCAGTCGGATTTCTTCCCTGCCCTCTTTCTCCACAAAAAGGAAATTGTCCGGCACTGCATCAATATGAGTCAGAACTTTTTCTCCGGTATGTGCATCGATATAAGGCTTCAGTGACAGAACATTTGCTTTTGTTATTTCATAGTCCTTATAAGCAGAAGGTGTTCCATCCCACAGCGTTTCATAGAACTCCATCTGTCCGAAAATATCAAACTCGTGGTTTACTTTCAATTTCAAGTCATGGAACGCATGCAGCCGCTTCATACACTTCTTAACATCTTCGTAGTTCAGTGGATCGCATACTCTTGCGCTTTCCAGAAATTCCGTGATTTTATAACCATTTTCCGGATTGATATACGCAATATCATCGCAAATATGCTTTCCATCAATAGCCTGATAAACTGCCGCCTCCTGACGACGATTAATAAGCTGGTCAGTCCCCTCTCCCGGAATACGCATGATATATTTCTTTCCTTTGCAGGTAAACAGGAAAGACCGATTCGTCATGCCCTTTTTCAGAACCGTAATATCTGTAACTGCTTCTGGCCTTGCATCCAGAGCCTCACAAATCACCTGAATTGCATCTGTTTTCAACTGGTTAGAATCGCTGTCGATTTCCCGGAGTTGCTCATAAGTATTGATTTCCACAACATCTGCAGAATGAACTACACGGGCTGCAACGATCATTCGATCCTTGTTATAAAGTGCTTCTTCCCAGAACGCTCCATCGTACCGCTGATTTTTGCAAAGTTCATCAATACGTTCCGCAATTATGTCGGCATCCTCTTTTACTAGGTAGCAGATACCGATCATTGCATTGCCACCAGAACTTTCCGGTACAGTTACCAGTTCCATTTTTCGGTTAACTCGAACATTACTCTCGTTATCAACGAGAGCGCTGACCATATACCATGAATACAGTTCATGGCGGTGGAACGGATTTCTGTCACACCAAATATCGCAAGGAATAATGTAAGCGTTTTTCAAATGTTCTTTTACAAGTTTGACCGAATGTAGATTGTTCTTTGCCGCGTAATCAGCATTTACTACGAGTTCTACACCATACTCATCAATCAAATACTCGTATTTTTCTTTCATGAAGCCTACAACTACATAGATTTCTTCAATCCCCACTTCATGAAGCTGCTTGATGATACGTTCAATCAGAGGCTCACCATTAACTTCCAAAAGACCCTTTGGCATTTCTGTGTTGATTGGAACCATACGCATACCAAACCCCGCTGCCAAGATAATAGCTCGCTGTGGGGTTTTCTGCTTAAACTCAGTTATGGCTTTCATTGTGGGGCGAATAGAATCATCCAGATACTCAGCTTTAATGAGTTCCTTGAGTGAACGATTAACTACTCCTAATGAATGTCCTGACACTTCTGCTAAGATCCGTTGATTGATAAAAGGTTCCAGCAAAAGTGCGTTCAAAATATCGCTTTCTTGTTTGTTCATGTACTTACTTCCCTTCGTTTTTGTGAACATTTTCTTACAAATAACTCCTGAATCTCGGTCAACAATTCAGGAGCATAAAAAGGTACACCTACTCGCTGTACAATTTCATCTTAGATTCCCAACAACCTAACAGCCCTTTGGCTGTTGTTCCCATCATAATAGTCAAATATCTTTTTTCTCAGAGCTTGTCGTTTTTCATAATAGCGATCTATATCATTTATGATGTCACTAATAAAAGAAATCATATCATTAGTATTTTTGATATAATGTCCAGCCATATAATCTTCTGGATTATCCACCGAAAGGCCCAACTTGTAATCTTGAATATCACTAAAATCGTATGCTATCGGTTTATTGCACTGTAAAAAATCATACGCTGCTGATGAATAATCGCTAATCAATGCATCACAGTCCTTCATTAACCGATAGTTATCAACCGTCAACTTCTTAACGTCATTTCCTGTCAATACACATATGTTCGAAATATTTTTTATTTTTAAATCACTTATGTTTTGCATGGGATGAATTTTCAGGATTAAAAAAACACTATTTTCTTTCAGGAATTCATTCAGTTTATAATAATCGTCCATATTATATATCAATGGGATTCCCAAATTTCCAATCGTTCTGCTATCCTGACGATTATAGCCTCCACCCTTTCTAAATGTCGGCATCCACAAAATCACTTTGCGGTATGTATTCGTAGTTATTTTATGAAGATCGCCCTCTTTCTCATCATAAAAATTATCCACATAAGGAAATCCAATATAGCACAGTCTTGGGTCATTTGAAGCAAGCATTAACTGATCCGAAAAAACGCTCTTTAGATATTTCGATGGCATCGCCACAAAATCTATTTTTTCTGGTATTGTTATATATCCTTTACAATTTTTCAACCCAAATCCACCATGTCCGAAATAGATTGCTTTTTGGTTATCACGCAACTTTGCCAAACAATCATTATCAAATGTAAAATACTTTGCTATCCACATATAGTAATTTTTCTTTATGCCTGGTTTATAAATTGCATACCAATCAACATTTTCCGGCAATCTCTGCGGAACCGCCTCTGGGTGCTTTATCGCCCAAACGATTTTATAATTTTTATTATATTTATTCTTAATAAGATAATTATAAAATGCCCCACCGTTACTATCAAAATCATTATGACTTTCAATTACAATAATGTCTTGCAATGGTCTATTTCTTAAGATCACACCCAGAATTTCACGAATAATAATATCAATTTTATATGCGTATATAACTTTAATCGTGTGCTTTATGCCGTTTTTCTTCAAATACTTTATCGGATTCATTTTTTCTCACTTTCTAAAGGAAACAATCGTATCTTTAATCTGATTTCTGAAAATAGCAGCAACTGCAATCATCAGCACAAAACAGCCATATCGAACCCAGCTATACTGATAAGTCAAAGCCATTATTAGCATAACTGCCAAAACTGTCACAGACAAAACAACATATAGTTTTACATCATACATGTTTTCCGCATTTCCTACTTCTTTCAGTGCCTTTTTATAAAAGACATAATGAAGCAATGCCAAACCAACATAGCATATCAATGTTGTATATCCCGCAGCATAATACCCATACATTTTGATACAAAAATAATTCAGAACCAAATTCAGTACCGCACAGACGCACGTTGCTATCGCTATAAAACCCGTTTTTTGATAATAATATTCAATCGTGCTGAAAAGGGAATATAAAAATATAAAAAATACAGACGCTGCAACTGGCGGTATAACGTAAATTGCATCCATATACTTCTTTCCAGCAAACACCCGAATAACTTCAGGTGCAAAAGCCATTGTCACAACACACAATCCTGCCACAAGAATAACAAGTGGCCGCGTTGCTTTTTTTATTTTTCCTTTTTCATCAGAAGCAATTGATTTATAAATATATGGCGTCAGTGAACTATTGATAGCATTTGTTATCAGCACCATAACTGTGGATATGGTATATGCAACACTGTAATAGGCAGCTTGTGAATTTCCGACCATCCGACCTATCATGACTCGATCCGACTGGTTCAAAATATAGTTTGACAGATAGTGCGGAATCAACGGCAGATTAAACGCAATTGAATATTTCCAATATTCTTTACTGTAAAAACATTTTCCAGTAATAAAAATCAGTACAAAAACAATTCCTGAAAAAATGGCCTTTATTCCAACATCGGAAAACACACGAGCTTCAACTTTATAGGATGCAGTTACAACAGCAATAACGCCCACAAGAATCGAAACAACACTCATGGCCATTGTTAATGCAACGAACTTCTTATATTTATAATCAAAACGTTGCTGTTCAGACCAAAGTTCCAATGCTGGCATGAGCAAAAGCTCTATAAACATTGCACACATCAAAACAGGGGGCAAATCAAATACTTTCGTCCAAAATGGAACATTCAAAATATACAGGGCAAAAGCGAATACTGTAATGGTCGTTGTCAATCCAAGTTGTGCTGATGTAAAACGCCGTATGTCGTTCTTGTATAAGATAAGCCCTTTCTGATATCCACTAAGAAAAACATTCAATGAAGTAAATATAATCAGAATCGAATACCACGACTGAAAAACAGAAAATGTGCCATATTGCTCCTCCGTCATAATTCTGGTAAAAATCGGTGTTGACAGCAATGCGAGTCCCTTATTTATCACATTGCACACCGTATACCATAAGGATGCCTTTACTGGTAATGATAAGGCTCCATATTTTTCTTTTATGGTCGTAATATTCATCCGTATACTAATTGCTCCTTAATGATACTTATTCTGAAGTTCCATATTTTTATAATGTTCTTCACTTCTATATTTAAATGGAATAGCTGGATGTCCACCAGCAATTGCATATGGCGGAATGTCCTTACACACAACAGAGCCCGCCTGAATTATCGCTCCATCGCCAATTTTCACACCCCCCAGAATGATTACATTGTTACCAAGCCAAACGCATTTTCCAATTTCAACATCTTTGTCAATAAATGTATCATCATACGGGAATAGCATCGCCTTCATAATTATGGAATGATGTTATAATTTGACATCCTGGACCAGAGTGAAAATAGTCACCGATTTTTATAACGCCATTTCCCGACATACTCATGCCATTAAAGCAACAATGTTTTCCTAGATGCGTTTTATGTGTCACATATGATTTTCCTCCAACATAAACATTTTCCCCACATTCTGCTGCAACGCTTTTAATTCTCCATGGATAATATACTCTTGCAAACGCTGCCTTTGCTCTACTAATCAATCCCATTTTATCGTTTCCTTTCTTGTAAAAATTCAAGTCTGCCATATTTTTCTTTTATTGATTTTTCTGTGCAAAGAAAAGGCACAGCGTGTATAATCGTCAAAACAACATACATATAACTGTACAATGTCGTACTATCGAAAATCATTACAAATAAGAGAGCAATTATAGACGAATTAACAAACACACGATATTTTACTTCCGGAATTTTCTTTGCAGGTTTAATAAATGCGAAGATCATTATCCAAAAGGAAATCGTTAGCATTACACCTCCATCAAGAAGATTTTGTAAAATTTGGTTATGGGCGTAGTTAAATCCTCCGCCAGACCACTCTGTCCAAAATGTATGTAGAAGTATTCCATCAATGCCATATCCGAATATTGGATGAGCTTTAATATTCAAAAGAGCATCCTGCCAAACAAATCTTCTACCAGAAAAATCTAGCCCTGGAATGATAGTCCTATTTACCGCCGTAAGATAAACAACTGCTATGTTCATAGCTATCATTCCAAACATATAGATTTCTGTTTTGAAGAAGAATACTCGGTAAAGTTTAAACTTATATACGATAAAGCCAATTATAATTATCAATGCCGAGAACACTGCTGAGTCAGCATCTGTTGTTAACATCGTAAATACCGTCAATAGAACTAACCCACACATTTTAATTTTCTTATCTTTGTACGTCATATAGTACAGAACTGAAACGACTAATGCTGCTAGTCCATATTGTGAAACCATTTGAACATGTCCAAGAAAAATAATATGGCTATTTGGCACGAATGCAATTCGTGTTATTACAATATTTAAGGATAAATTCATTATAAAAACCGTGGCCAAAGTATCCAACAATTTTTGTGGGTGCTTTTTGATATTTTGTATCAAGAAGACGCAAAATATGGGGGCTGCAATCATCTGCTGTAGTCCACTTGGCATTCCTTTCTGAAGCACAATTGTAATAATAATTGCCATAAGGAAATACGCCGCAATCATCTTGCCATTAGAACTAACTCTTTTTGAATGTTTTATAATCTTTGGAATTTCAGTAATTGTAATCAACATTACTGCAGACCATACCAATAAGGTCATGATTAGATGATAAATTTCACTGTATTCTCCATAACCTCTCGGAAACAAAAATGCTATTTCAACAAATAAATAATATAGTGTTAATAGTGATATTTTCATTTTAATTAGCCCATATTTAATCTCTGGCAGAATTGTTTGATCTTGTTTACATTTTCCTGTCCTATAATCCTAATGATCCTACGCTTTAGTCTTGTTTTATTTCCCATCCAAGAAGCACTGTAATGGTGGATTGAGATCGTATCCTCGCAGCGGAGTAACTTCATTTCCTCACCCGGTGCAATGGGATCTAAATACTTTGGTGGCAGCACAAGCGTTCTGCCAAGGTTGACGGGTTCATTCTCATTGTAAATGTATCCAAGTTCTTCCAAAACCGCATTGTTGAGATACGGACAAGCAAATTCTGTTTTTCTTTCTTCTGAAAATACGATTTCATCGTATTTTCTCAACATCTGTTGTAACACTGGATTAGATTTTGTGGCACCAAAACCTAATCCAGTGTTACATAGGTGTCCAGCTTGCTGGACACCTATGTAACACTGGTACTCCCGAAGGGAGTCCAGATTTTTTAAAAGTTCAACATCTGTATCTAAGTAGATTCCGCCGTTATCGCATACCACTTTCAATCTAGCATAGTCCGAAACGAAAGCCCATGCTTTTGCCTCGTATGCGGCTTTGGTAAATGGGTGAGCATTGACATCAAAATTGGATTCGTCCCAGCGTTTTATCTCATAATCCGGACACATCTTTTTCCATGACTCAATGCACCGCTTAACATCTGTCGGCAACGGATTGCCGCCAAACCAGCAGTAGTGAATAATTTTAGGAATCATCGCTTTTCTCCTTGTTTATCAGCTTTCCGACAAATTTCTTATTTTCTTTGCCGGAATTCCACCCCATATTTCGTGGGCAGGAATGTCATGGTTCACAACTGCTCCCGCAGCAATTATGGCTCCATCTCCAATAGAAACGCCTCTTAAAATCACCGCATTTGCGCCGATCCACACGTTTCTTCCAATATGCACAGGGGTACTTTCCAAACCATTTTCCACGCCGACTTTTCCAAGCCGATGGTCATGGTCAACGATCACAACATTGTTGGCAATGTTGCAAGCATCGCCAATCGTTATTTCTTCCGCACAGGTGATGGAACAATTATGGTTCATAAAAACCTTTTCACCAATTCTACACCGTGCTTTTTCGGTACATTTTATATAGCAGGGACCCGCACTCATCAAAAATGTTCCTACCTGTAAACTACTCTTTGGAAGTAGTTCAACGGTAAATTTCCCTTTGATTGAATTTATTACACTCATTTCAATGTTCGTGCCATAACGGATATGCAACGTCACATAAATCCATATAGATTTTGCTGCCAGAAATGCTCTCTTACGGTTTTTCCCTACATAATCCCTTAATGAAGCAGAGGCGGTGCTCCAATTTTGTACCTGAGATCGTCTGTTCTTTTCCTTATGCACTTAGCGGGGACCCCCCCCAGATTTCATAAGGAGGAATATCCTTTGTAACAACCGCCCCTGCTGCTACAACAGCTCCATCGCCTATATTTACGCCTTGCAAAATCGTAGCACCCGTTCCAATCCAGCAATGGTGCCCTACATGAATGGGCTTAAAGTCTGCTGTAAAGTCCGGATCATCAATATCGTGGCTTCCTGTAATCATCTTCACATGGCTGGAAATATTAGTATCGCGGTCTACCGTAATACCACCACGCGCATCCAATTCTGCAAACCAGCCCACAGCAACACCGTCACCCAATTTCAGTCCCTGCGGCAGAAGAATTTCCACACGACGGCACGGGAATGTGTTTTTACCCATCTTTGCGCCAAGCATCTGATAAAACCATTTACGCAGATGGCGGCTCGGAATCTTATTCCAGATTGCATTGCCAAATAAAGTCACAGCGTAGTAAATACACTTAACCGGCTTGGACATTTGATTTCCTAAGCTTTTTGTATGCTCCATTTTATAGTCCCTCATAAAAAGCGATATATCTTTCGGACAATTTCTCAAAAGAGAATTCATCCTGATACCGTTTCATTGCTTGTATTCCCATACTCTCCCGCATTTCAGGATTTTCAATTAGCTCATTCATCTTTTCGGCCAGTTGCATCGGGTTGCGCGGTTCCACCAGATAGCCGTCTACGCCATCACGAATAATTTCCGGTGTTCCGTCTACTGCCGTTCCGATCACTGTTTTACCAACAGAATAGGCTTCAATCGGCGTAAGCGGAAGCCCTTCCCAAAGCGAACTCAGAACAACAAAATCCAGCTGGCTCATTACATTTTGAATATCATTCCTGTATCCAAGAAACAGAATCTTATTCTGCAGTTTCTTTTTTTCTATCTGTGCATGAAGCTGCTCTCTTTCTTCACCATCTCCCACGATAATAAACCGTGCCTCCGGATACGTTCTTGTTGTAATTTCAGCCGCTTCAATAAAATATGTCATGCCCTTTTGTTCAGACAATCTTCCAATATTTCCAATCAACACATTTTCTTTTGCGTGTTCTTTATAAAGCATTTCAACCGGAACAATTTTGCCGTCAAATGGCTTAACGGCATTATGGATAACACAAACCTGCTCTTTAGGAATTTCAAAATACTCTGTCAGGTTTTTCTTGACCATTTCTCCCACAGCAATAACTTTTGTATTTCGATATGCCAGTTGAGTCAATTTCTTCTTGTCAGTGAATGTGTTGTGTGCATTCGCAACTTTTACGACACTCTTTGGTGCAACAAGTTCCGCATAGAAAGCGGCCATCCGATGATGGGAATGGACAATGGTAATCTGTTCCTTATCTATAATGTTTTTTATTGAACGACAGCTTTTCAGCATATCCATCGGATTTTTGCTTGCAATGTCTGGGATCATATAGTGCTTGATTCCCATTTCTTGCAGCTTTTTCTCGTGGACACCGCCGGACGAGCATACAACAATTTTATTTACTTTATCCGATAGGATTTCACATAACTGCAGAACCACATTTTCTGTTCCGCCTAGGCCCATTGTGCGAACAATAAAGAGGATATTTTGCTTTTCAAGTTCCATTATCGTTTCCTTAAAACGTTATTTATAGCACTTAAACTCAGCTGAAAAATCGGGTATGGAAGCATAATTATAAAGTTTGCCAGCTTCACTCGCTTGTCCATCGTGTTTTTTGTATAGGGAAGCAGTTCTTTGCGGTAAAGTTCCTGTTCACTTCTTATCTGGCCGTTGTCTTTACTTTTATCCTCAGCAGAAAGTGCAAGCATATATTTTAGTTCCCATACTGCTTGAAAGTCTTTGTAAATTCTCAAATTTTCTTCTGTCTGCCTAATCAAATCAAACAACATAATCTTCTTACTGACTTCGATTGCCTGCTTATACTTTTGAGCATTCGCTAAATGTGATGCCCCTTGCGGATTTTCCCTATAATAATATAAGATACTTTTTGTTGCACAGCAGCTCTGTATTTTATTTAATACCGTGCTCACAAACAAAGCATCTTCACACATGGATATCGTTTCATCAAATTCACTATTCAAGAAAATAGATTTATCATACATTTTTGTAACACAGTATCCTGTATTTACGTTCTGCCAAATATCTGCACCACAAAAATTTTTAAAAGTGATTTGCTCTTCTGGCTCTCTTTTTTGAGATAAACTCTTTACTTTTTCCAATCGACAAGCCGACATTAAAGTTTGATTTTCTTTGATTCCCTTATAGAGGCTTTCCACAAACTTCTCGCTAATCAGGTCATCCGCATCCACAAAGCAAATGTAGTTTCCTTTTGCACACCGCACTCCATAATTTCGCGCAGAACTGACCCCCCCTCTATTTTTATGTACTATAACGATATTTTTTTCTTTCAGTGTATCAAGATAGCTTGCTGTTTCATGCTTACTACCATCATCCACAATAATAACCTCTATATTTTTATAGCACTGTTTTCTTATAGATTCCAAGCACTCTTCCAAGAATTGTTTCGGCGTATTGTAAACGGGAATAATGATGCTAACAAGCTCTTCTTTGCATTCTTTGCTCATCGAATCACCTATACTTTTTAATTAACCCAACAATTTTCACATCGTCTACAAAATATCTCTTAAACATTCGCTTGGGTTCCTGCAAAAAGCGATAGAACCACTCCAGCCCATGCTCGCTCATCCATCTTGGTGCGCGGTTGACATTACCCGCAAGAAAATCAACGGTTGCACCCGCACAAACGGATACCTTAGCATCATACTTTGAGATGTTTTCGTAAATCCACTTCTCCTGTTTCGGGCAGCCAAAGCAGGCAATCAACAAATCCGGGTGAACCTCTGAAATCATTTGGTTGATCTTGTCCAATTCCTTTTCATCCTTTTCAAATCCAAGCGGCGGCGCATATGTTCCCACAATCTGGATTCCCGGCAGCTTTTCTTCTAGTTTTCGCTTTGCCTGTTCCGCGATGCCATCTTTTCCGCCAATGATAAAAATCGAATATCCTTTTTTGGCTGCGACATCACAAAGGAGTGGAACAAGATCAGACCCGGAAATCTTCGCTTTCAGCGGTTTACCATGCAGCTTTGAAATCCAAACCAAAGGTTTTCCGTCTACCAAGACCATATCTGCATTATCAACTACCTGCTTAAGATATGGGTCATTTTCGATTTTCATCACTACATCGACATTGATTGCAACAACGTAGGATTTCTTATTGTCCGCAATCATTTTTTCAATGGCCGCAATCGTTTCGGGCATCGTTACATTATTGATATAGGTGTTTAGCAATGCCTGCTTTTCCATTTCAACTGTTCTCCCCAAAAAATCTCTCTTCCAACATCAGACACAAGCAATGATACACAGGAAGGTGTAGTTCCTGAATCATATACGTTTCTATCTGCGGAACCTTGATGCAAATATCGCTCATCTGTTCCAGTTTGCTGCTTTTGGCTCCTGTAAGCCCGATAACCTTCATCCCTTTTGCATGAGCCGTCGTTGCTGCATAAAGCACATTTTTACTGTTTCCGCTTGTGGAAATTCCCAAAAACACATCTCCCGTTTTGCCATAGCCATTGACTTGCTGTGCAAAGCAAAGCAACGGTTCACAATCGTTCATGTATGCGGTCGAAAGAGCCGGATGCCCATCCAAAGCAATGGCCGGAAGTGCCCCCTGCAGATTTTCTGCCAGAATAGAACCAAGTTCCCGATTTTCCGCAACCAGCTTTTCTGCGAAATCCGCGTCAGGCTTACGAGGCAGCTTAAAGCCCTTCATCAGTTCTCCTACAATATGCTCCGCATCCGCAGCAGAACCACCATTTCCGGCAACCAACAGCTTTCCGCCGTGTGCATAGCAGTTTTCCAAAATCTGATATGCCTCAGAAATTTCTTTTTTTGCTCCTGAAAGTTCTGGATAGCGATTCACCAAAATTTCCAGTTGCTTTTCAACACGATTATCCATTTTCCTCACAAGTTTTTTACTGCAAATCATTTTTCACAAATTCGAGAAGTGTTTTTTCTGAAACATTCTGCCCTATATTTTCTTTGCCTTGTCCAATCAATGCGGTTCTACAACCAGCGTTCAGACCCGCCTTCACATCGTTTTCGCCATCACCCACCATCCACGACTCAGAAAGGTCAATATTGAAATCCGCTGCTGCCTTTAACAGCATTCCGGGCTTAGGTTTACGGCAGTCGCAGTCAATTTTTAGTTCTGGACGCTCGCCCTCGTATCCCTTATGTGGATGATGCGGACAATAATAGATTGCATCCAGATAGGCTCCTTCTTTTCCAAGAAGTGTTTCCATCTTATTATGAATTTCTTCCAACTCTTCAAAGGAAACTTCCCCACGGGCAATAACAGGCTGATTTGTCACAACAATAGCAAGATAGCCGGATTCATTGATTTTACGAATTGCTTCAGTAACACCATCAATCAATTCAAAGTCATCTATATTTCTAAGGAACCCAACATATTTATTGATCGTTCCATCCCTGTCAAGGAATATTGCTTTTTGCTTGTTTTTCAGATTTTTAGCCGAAATTCTGCCTTCTTCGCAGTCTTTACAAACGGAATGATAGCGTTCCGGTGTTCCCATGTCTTTGACATACTCTGGGCTGTCATAGCAGAACATCTTTCCCGTTCCAGCCAATGGTTTTAACAACTGGCGATCTAAATCGACCTTTACAGGCTTACCATCTACGCCAACCTTACCTACCGAATCGGCATTGATTCCGACAAGTTCCAGCACTTTAGGATTGATAACATGTAAGCCTGCATTCACTCGGTTCTTATAATATGTAGGTCGTTCATCTTCCTTTGCCAGCCACTTTTCGACAGAGCCGTTTTTATTTGCAATAATCAATCCACTGTCATAGGGGTGGCTGTTCGGGTGCGTAAAAAGCGTAACAAATCCGCCATGCTTCCGGTGAAAAGCAACAAAACGGTTGAAATCCACATCAAACATCGCATCTGCATTTAACAGAAGAAAATCAGATGTTAGTTTATCCTTGATTTTGAACAATGCACCTGCATTGCCGAGCGGCTCTTTTTCAAAATAGTATTCAATATGTACACCAAACGGCTTACCCGTTGCCGGAGATCTTCCAGAGCCATCACCAAAGTAATCCATGATAATATTTCCCAGATGGCTTACCGTTAGAATAATGTCATCAAATCCTTGATTCTTCAGACACTCGATTTCTCGCTCCAGAACTGGAATACCCTCGACTTTTATCATGGGTTTTGGAATATCACTTGCCACAGAGGAAATGCGAGTTCCCTTTCCTCCGGCCATAATCACAACTTTCATACGCTTAATCCTTTGGCACATAGTCTTCCGGGGTGTAATGGATTACCCGCGTGCCGCCATCCTCAAACTGAAATGGAATATACAAGAGATCACGCATTGCCCAGCGAACAGCATCCTGACGTTCCGGCTGCACATAAAACACAAGGAAACCGCCGCCGCCAGCACCAAGAAGTTTTCCGCCCAACGCCCCTGCTGCAATACCTTTGGCATAGAGTTCATCAATGCTGTTAGTCGAAACTGCTGAACCCGTCTGGCGTTTCAATTTCCATGTATGGTCTAGCATTCTTCCAAAATCATCCAAATCCCGTTCCTTGTTTACCAGCACCTTCTCTGCTTCATCAACTAACGCCAGCATTTCTTTCAGTTGTGCTGTTTTATCTACTTTTCCTGCGGCGTTTGCCTTCTGGACATCTGAGGAGAACCGAGTGAACCCTGTGAAAAACATCATCAGGTTTTTGTTCAGCTGCTTCTTGCGCTCCGGGGCAATAATCACTGGTAGCACTTCATATCCATCTGCATTGAAGTTGATACGGTTAAAGCCACCAAAGGATGCTGCAATCTGATCCTGCCAGCCTCCTGCTTCCTGACACAGATTTCGCTCAAGATAAATTGCTTCATCTGCCAATTTTTTCTTATCGGCATACTTGCCTTTCAGCGCATAAAAGGCGTTCAACATTCCAACAGCAAAGGAACTTGATGTTCCCAAACCAGAGCGTGCCGGAAGGTCTGCCTCATATGTAAGCCGAATTTCGTGCATATCCAACATCTTCATTGCATTACGAATTGCAGGATGCTGAATATCTTCAATGCAGGTCACTCGTTCTGTCTTGGAATAAGATAATTCTGTTGAATAATCAAAGAATCGCGGCAAATGCCGTACATTCACATAGCAGTATTTATCAAAGGTTGTAGAGAGAACTGAACCACCGTTCTCCCTAAAAAAACTTTCCATATCTGTTCCGCCACCAAAGAAAGACATGCGAAACGGTGTTTGTGTAATAATCATAATAATTCCCCTTGCCTACATCACAATTTCTTGTTGAATCCCCTGCTTACTTCATTGCACGACAACAAGCCTGTATATAGATTGCCACAGCAATCTATACGCAGGCTCGCCTTCGTACCTCCTTATTCTGTTTTCTGCTCTATCAGCTTTCGCTGTGGTGGGTTAAGTATAGAGCGCAACCAGAAGCCATTAGCACCTGAAATCACGCTGGCCGTAACGCACCATGACAGGCAGAAACAGATTGAGGTGAAAAGGTCAAGCCGCGTAAACCCGCATGAAATCAGGCTTTTCTCTGGTTGTCCATATTATTTCACACTCCCCATCCGGGTTCAGATACACAGTGCCACCCAGTTTATGGATTTCTCTGTAAAAATGACCAGCAAAAGGCCCAATGCGGCAAGCCATGATGTAAACAATCGGATGCGGGATATGGTTTTTCTTGATATGTTCGCAACAAGCCTTTAGTGCAGCAACATCATAATAAATTGCCTGTGCAGAGCCAATCTGAGGTACATCTATTTTGAAGCAGTGGGCATTATGAAGTTCAAACTCGTGGTCATTGATCTTTGTCACGCCCTCAAACTTGCTCTCATCCATGCAGCCGTCACCATTGGCTTTGCAGGCAACATGATATTTGATGTTTTCTTTATTCTGGTGATACTCTGTGAGCTTGTAGACAAAGGTCTCATAACCTCCGTAAGCCCCCAATGACTTCGCGCCCACAAGATATACATGCTGCATTTCTTTTTTTGAATTCATTCCTCTAACCTATCCTCGCTCTTTCGTATCTCTACCTCAATGCCAATCTGAACATTGCTCCAGACACAACAGTTTCTTCTCTTAATTTTTCGTGCCTATTATTACCGCGGCACCAAATACCGCAATTCTAAGATTTCTCTCCATCTCGTCTCTCCAACCGCTTCTTTCCGTATACTGTTATTTTTACTCCCCGTGCCCTAACAAGCACACCTTGAACGTTTTAAAAATAATCTTCCAATCCACCCAGAAGCTGCGCTCCTTGACATATTTCACGTCCAGATCCATCCACTCTTCAAAGGTGAGCTCATTGCGGTGCGGGGCGATTTGCCAGTAGCAACTCAGGCCAGGGGTCACATACAGGCGCTGCTTTTCGTAGTCGCCGTACTGCTCCACCTCACGAGGAAGTGCCGGGCGGGGGCCAACGATGCTCATATCGCCCTTCAGGATGTTCCACAGCTGCGGCAGCTCATCGATACTGGTCTTGCGGATAAACTTGCCCACACGGGTAATGCGGGGGTCGTCCTTGATCTTGAACACAGGGCCATCCATTTCGTTCTGGTCTAGCAGGTCGTCCAGTTTTACCTCTGCGTTGGGGCACATGGAGCGGAACTTATAGAACTTGAAGGGTTTTCCGTCGCGTCCAATGCGTTCCTGCGAGAAAATTGGGCCAGCGGACGGATCATCTATCACGATGGCAATCGCTGTAATCAACATAACAGGTGACAGCACCACCAGTGCCACCGACGACAGAACAATATCCTGCGCACGGCGGACGAACCAATACAGCCGATGGTCGTGCAGATTTTCTTTCCGGTCAATTTCAACTTTCTTCTCAATTCCAGTCGTATTCGTAGCCATTTTTTCCTCACATAAGTTCGTGTTTATTTATAAATTTCTTGTTTCAACCAGCTTTTGCCGCAACTATTTCAACTCGTACCGCTTGCTGAGATAGGTGCTTCAGATTGCTTTTCTCCCACCGCATCCCGATGGCATCCAGCTTGGCAATGCGCTCCTCTGTCAGCACAGCGCAGCTTTTTTCAGGATTCTGGCGGGTGTACCGCTGCCGCTTGACCCAAGTTCCGAGGTTGTAGCCGCCCGGTGACACATATTCTGCCGGGACGTTCAGGTCGCCGTGGGCATCAAAATAGCGCTTTGCCTCCTGATACCCCTCGTTCCACTGACGGTCATTGCGGTTGCCCCAGTACATCCCGATCCGGTTGAGCCGCTCGACCTGTTCGTCCGTCAGCTTTCCTTTCGGGTACGCCCATTGCTGGCTTGCGACCCACTGTCCCAGCCGTTCGCCAGCCGCTGTCACATAGGAACGCGGGATGTTCAGGTTGCCGTTTTCCTCATAGTAGGCTGCAGCCAATGCATAAGCCTTTTCCCACTTGGCATCGAAAATGTTCCACACCATGCCGATCTCATCAAGCTGTGCAATGCGTTCTTCCTTCAAGCGACCGTTCAGCTTTTGCTGCCGGGTCTTGATGATCCACTGCCCCAATGGGTAACCGTCCGGGTCGGTGTATTTGCCGGGCACCATCAGATTTCCGTAGGTGTCGTGGTATTTCTTTGCGACCTCAAACCCATGCTGCCATGCGATTTCTTTTCGGTTGCCCCAGACCATGCCGATGTTGTCCAGCCGTGCAATCTGCTGTTCGGTCAGATTTCCTTGAATTTGTCCCTCGCGCACACGGCGCTGTGTGACCAGCCACACACCAAGGCTCAGACCTCCGGGCGTGGTATACAGTTTCGGGACGTTCAGATTGCCGTGTTCTGCATAGTAGATGCTTGCTTCGGCGAAATAGTGCTCCCAGCTGGAAGAAAGACTGGCCTGCAGCTGCTCGAACAACACCCGGCAGTCGTGCACCTGTTCGATGACCTCGAACCGCTCGGTGACGATCTTATCACCCTCACCGTTGGCATAGAGCCGGTGAACTGCCTCCTGCATCTCACTTTGCAGACCGGATATACTGGTCAAGCCCTCAAAGTTGTTTACCACATCCAAGATAAGTGGCGTTGCATTATCCCCAGCGGTCAGGGCACGTCCAATCTGCTGCTTATAGATGATGGGCGAAATCGTAGGACGGAACAGAATGACACCGGAAATGCCCTCCACATGGACGCCCTCGTTGAGCATATCGATGCAGAACAGCAATTTCAGTCTATTGCTCGTATCCGTCTTGAAATCTGCAAAAGCCTTGTCCGTATTCGGGTCATCCGAGTAGGCCTGATACACCACCACGTCCGGGTTGACCCCGGCGAACCACTCCGGCACATGGGATACCATTTCGTCCATATGCTCCTTGTTAGCGCAGAACACGATGTACTTACCGGACTTATTCGTGATATGATGGGCAAAGACCTTGTCCAGACCGTCCGCCTGTTCCAAGGCGCGGCGCAGTGCGTCCAGATATTTCTGATTCACGTCCTGAATGCCCGATGTTCGCAGGTTATCCACCCGCGCCTGATACTTTGCAAGCGCTTTCTGGTACTGATACACGGTGGTCACATACTTCGGGGCAGGCAAAATACCCCTGACGACTGCTTCGCCAAGGGTCATGTCGCTCGCAACACGGCTGTCAAAAAGATCTTCAGCCATGTCGCGGTTATTGTCCAGATATCGTATGTTTGTCGCTGTTAAGCCCAGAAGTTTTGCATCCGGGCATAACTTTAATAGAGCCACCGCGCTTTTGCCCCAGCATTCTGCACCGGCACGGTGGAATTCATCGAGTATAATATAGGCGGGCTTCTGCGCCGCAATTTTCTCCAGCTGTGCCTGCGTACAGCACATCAGTTTGGCGTAGGTGTAAAAGTGAACGTTTGCCAGCGGAAATTCCGGGTCATTCCTTTTCAGGCTCTCCAGCTGGGTCTTGAAGATGTATTCACTGGGAGAAAGCCAAATCACGACCTTCTCCGGGTTGTCCTCGATCAGCTTGAACGCAATATAGCTTTTTCCGGTACCGGTCGGGTGGACAATAGCAGCCTTGCCGTACTGCTCCATCATCCGGACTGCTGCATGATATGCTTTTTCATTGTGCTCAAACAGACGCAATGTCACTCTGCTCACCCCTTCCCGCGATAAAGGGGTATCCTCTACAGTGAAAATGGAAGGCAGTTGCCGAAATCGAGCGTTATTCCATCAGATTCAGCGCCTTTCTGCCCTTTATAGACACCTGATAGGAGAATATCCGGTTCATCTCCCGGCGCTTTCGGATCAGGTCAGAGTGTACATAGCGCTGCAGAGTGATGTTGGCATTGGCGTGTCCCAACAGTTCGCTGAGGGTCTTTACATCGCACCCTGCCTGTAAACAGGTGGTAGCAAAAGTATGACGCAGCGCGTGCGGACGTACTTGCCGGACAGCTGCCTGTTTCAGATACGCGTTGATGCTTTTCCGGTAGCAGCGGGGTTCGGTGGGCTTGGACTCACTACCAGACAAAAACCATGTAGAATTACTGGCATTTCCGTGCGGCTTTTTCAGCATCATAAGCAGCTGTTTCGGGATTGGAATTTCCCGGCGGGAGGTGTGGGTTTTAGGCGTTTGGATGACCACCTTTGTATGCCCGTTTCCGCAGGAAATTCGGCAGACCGTCCGGCTGATCTTCAGTGTTCCAAGTTTCAGGTCGAAATCGCCCCATTGCAGGCCGCAGATCTCACCAATGCGGAGTCCCAATTCCAGCCCTAATAGTAAGCCGATTTTGCGAGGCGTGGGGTTCGCCTGTACATACTGATAAAGCCGCTGTTGCTCCGCCGGGGAGAGAGGTACTGGTGGTTTATCGATAGCTTTTGGTAGCACTACTTCCAGCTCTATCGGACGGATCAAGCGTAAATGTGCAGCATACTTGCAGATACGGCGTAGCATCGAGAGACATTCCCGTGCAGAAGAGTTTCCCAGCGGTTTGTGCGCGGCATCTGCAGGCGCAATGATCTGCTGCATGGCCTGCTCCAAAAAGCTCTCCTCAAGGGATACAACGGGCACTTTGCTCAAAACCGGGAGAAGATATTTATGCAGTGTGTACGAATAATGCGCATAGGTGGATTCCTTTACGGCGTTCCTCTGGGAGTGCAGCCACACCTCGGCCAATGCTTCAAAGGTCAGGTTGGTCCTTTTCAGGTTATAGAAGCCCGCCTCCGCTTTTTTCTGGATCAGCACTCGTTTGACCTCTGCATAGACCGTACCGTAAACGTAGCCCCACTGAATTTTGCCTTCTGATGTGCGTGCCTTGATGTACCGGCCTTCCCACCGACCATCCTTGCGTTTGCGAATATTTTCTCCCCGTCGTGCCATTGCTGTCTCCTCCTTATAGCTTAGACACCCATCTGACCACTTATTTTGTCCACCCTCTTTTTTAGCTGGATTTTTCATGCAGAACTGGGCAATGTGCAATAAAGTTTTGGCTTATGAGGTGTTTTTTCTAAGGTCAAATGGGATATATTTGTTGAGATACCTATTGAATCCCAGATATAACCATGATAAAATAAGAAGAGAATTCAGACAACAACGTCAAAAGATCGGTATCCTCCATTTTCACTGTAGGGGATACTTTTTTTATTTTTCGGGCATCATTTTCTTAACGCAAAAAGGCCCCTGCCGATCACATTTCTGTGAAAGACAGAGGCCTTCTGCTACTATGATTCAATCAGGTCTGGGGAGATGGAATAACGATCTCATTCTACCGGGTCAGTGTCCCCTTCCAGATTTTTAACCACCCCCGGTGTATCTAACATGACGTTTTCCTGCTGCATTCGAAGGCGTACTGCCTCCATGATGTATTCAGTCAAACTTTGCCCCGCTTTTTGGGCTGCCATCTGAACAGCCTCCTTGTTGGGGAAGACATCCATCCGAACGTCAAGAACAATCCGCTGGTATGTCTTATCGTTAAATTTCCGTTTGCTGGCTGTGCTTGTTTTTCCGCCCATCCTCGCACCAACTTTCTTTTGACTTTTATAGGTATTATAACACATATCTGTCATTTGTCTATCTCGTACGAGTATGCGTTTTGCACAGATATTTGTACTTTTCTTTGGTGAATATTCCGTCTTGCATACTCGTACGAGACGTTGTATACTCATGCCATCGGGAACACCGGTTCTCACATTCGACCATTCACCCAACGATTTGAAGAGAGGTACACACATGAGCATCAACATTTTACTGACCCTTGTCGAACAATACAAGGAGGCCGCCCAACTGATCGAGGCAGCACAGGCTGATCAGGAACAGCTGAAGATCCAGATTCGCGAGGCACTGGCTGAGCGCTCCACCAACTATCTGGAAGTAGGCTGCCACAAAGTCCGCCTGTCCGATTTCTCCAGCACCCGACTGGACAGCAAAGCCATCAAGGCTGTAGCTTCTGACCTGTATGACCAGTACAGCAAAACAGTCATCGGCACCCGCCTGAGCATCACCTGACATCACCCAAAAAAGCCCCATACAGCACCTACCGACCAAAGTTTGCGCTGTACAGAGCCCACAACACCCGCCGGGGCGGGCTACACCAATATTATACCTGTCCCGGCCCTTTTTATCAATAGAAAGGTTCGAAAAATCATGAAACAGACTGTCAAAACCTCCCGCGCTGCTGGTCAGCTGGAAAAGATGTTCCGCGAGCTCAACAAACACTACTTTGCAGGCAAGCTGCCCGAACCCATCATCAGCCTGAAAAAGACCCCGTCCGCCTATGGTCACATCACCTGTTCCAAAGTCTGGCAGGCAGGCGGCGAGAACAAGTACGAGATCAATATTTCGTCGGCTACCCTTGACCGTCCTATTGAAGAGACCGCTTCCACCCTGCTGCATGAGATGGTGCACGAGTACTGCATGGAGACCGGCATCAAGGACACCAGCAACAACGGGGTCTACCACAACCGGCGCTTTAAGGAGCAGGCAGAGACACACGGACTGACCGTCGACCACCACGAAAAGTATGGCTGGACCATCACGAGTCCGTCCGAAGAGCTGCTGGACTTCATCATCTTTCAAGGCTGGCAGGACATCCAGATGGGTGAACGTCTGGCATGGTCGGATATGGCAGGCACCGGAGCAGGCAGCAAGGCACCCGGCAGCAGTCAGACCGGCGCACCGAAACCTCCCAAGGCAAAGAGCAGTACCCGGCGATGGATATGCCCAAAGTGCAGCACCATCATCCGGAGCACCAAAGAAGTGCGCGTCATCTGTGCCGACTGCATGGAGACGTTCATAAAGGCCGACTAAATCACAGTAGGACAGAGAGCAAGGGCGCGAGTGAGAGTAGTGCCGATTTAAAAGTGCACTCGTAAAGACAGAGATTCGCTGGGCTGTGAGAGGACTCCCATTATATCATACGAGGAAATGTACCATGACTATCATATCAGAACGCCTGCAATACCTACGCCTAACGCACGGCTATACCCAAACCGATCTTGCACGAACCATGGGAGTGAGCCGCCGGGCAGTCTACGCATGGGAGCACGACAAATGCCCCGAAATCACCCATCTGATCCAACTCGCCCAATTTTATCAGGTATCCACCGATTATCTGTTGGGCCTGACTGAATGAGAGGTTCCCCGCCACCGGAGGCCTTACCGGAGACTTTTTGCCTGCGACAGTGCGGTCATCCATCAGTTCGCGCTCAACAGACAGAAATTAAAAGTGTACTTGTAAATCCACTTTATTGGACACATTGTTTGGTAGACTTCAGATACAGCAAAAGCAAATCCACTTCAAAATACAGGAGGAAACTATTATGGCAGGCGCTTTTTCATTTGTTTTAGGTATGTTGGGTCTTGGTGCAGCTGGTGCAGTCAGCGCGGGACAGAATGCAAAAATCAAGAAGGCAGACTATCAGTATGGCGAGGAGCACGGCCTTCACGGCACCTCTGAGGTCCTACAAATGCGTGAGCGAGTACGTAAAGAGTGGTGGAGCATCTGCGGCAAGACCTACAACGCGTGTGAGCGACCTGCATCGAGTTACGGTGATCTCAGCAGAACCCCGTGGTGCTATCTGAAAAAACGTTGGTTCATTGACCACCTGAACAAAAAGGGCATCCCCTATGATGATTTGGTCGTGAACGATGTTACCGGCGTTACCTTTTACGAGAGCCAGAAAAGAACGTCTCAAGCCTACATGAGAAAGCTGCGGTAATAGACATCGCGCCCACCTTCACCATTTCTATCAGCAGCAGGAGGTAAACTTATGGCTGAACATAAATTCGTTGTCAGAACGGTATTCCATGATGAAAACGAAGACACTCTGCTTCGTGAGGATTATCGTGAGACGCGAGAAAAAGCACAGAAACTAAAGGATTTGGCTGATTTTGGCTATGCCGGACTTTTTAGCAAAGGTCAAACGAAAGTTACCACAGAAATCATTGAACGCTGACGCCAACCACCATTTCCTATAGCAACAGAGTCCTGCCGCTCAGACACGAGTAGCAGGGCTCCTTCTATTTTATACAGTATTCAGTCAGAAAGTGAACTTAAAAAGCCGCGTTTAATATCAGCCAGCACACATCCCGGCGGATTTGTGGCTTGATTATGGGGCTCCCCAAAATTGGACACATCTTTCTTGATGGGGTCGGTCTGACTGATCTCATCTGAACTTAGGTCGTGACAGGTGCGTACTGTTTGGTACAGGGTCGTGTATGGCGATTCTATCAGCGCAACAAAGCACGTCTTGACCCTCTTTCAAAATTAGTCAAATTGACTAACAATGATAAAAAATGACGTCGGTACGTAAAAGCGTTTGCTATAGATTATGTGGGGTAATGGAAATCTGCCGCTACAGCACCCAGCCGAATGCGAATGCCTTTATAGACTGTATATACCATGTTATCATCCAGCCAAGCACCCTGCCGCCACTCTCCTATCCCCTACTATACCCCTGCCAATTCACGCCGCCGCCGTGCCGTTGTGACACATTTCAGCACTTAGCGACGTATTTGGACGCTTTTCGCCAGGTTTGGCATATTCTGCGTTACATTTATTTCGAACAGGATGGAACTGATTCAAATATATGTAATAGGAATGGTGTCAAAAATGGTTACTTCCGATTTGTCCGCCCGTATCAATGATGTACTGCGCTACGTCGGGATCACCCGCAACATGAACGCCTACATGATTCTATCACAAGCCCTGACGCTAATTGCCGAGGATGAAGACCGCCTGCGAGCCGTAGAGAAAGAGATCTACACGCCCATTGCCGACAAAAATCTGCGCGGGCCCAGAGCAGTCCAAAGCACGGTCCGCCGGGCATCCAAGGTCGCATGGGATTTCTTCCCCGATCGCGTTCAGGAACTGGCTGGCTATCCTTTGAATGGTCGCCCCTCTGCCGTGGCTATGCTTGAGCTGCTCTATAATGGTGTCGCCCGCTATGACGATCTTTCTATTCTGAAATAAGCGCCCTTCAACAGCAACACCCCGCTACTCTATGCCGAGCAGTGGGGTGTTTTTGTATCTTGATTCGATTTCAACCGTTACCAGGTTGGTAAGAGTTAATCGCAAAAAAGCGAAATACCGTAAAATTATTTGTCAAAATCTGCACAGTGTCATAGAAAGCCGTCATGTACTATGCGGAGTTTTGTGCACCCCTCAAATCGAGGGCTACCGCGAAATACCGACGCCTTTATCAGAGCGCTATTGAACTTTTACCGATTTGGATAATGTTCATTGATCGTATCATCGATAGAATATGGATTTCGTTAATTGTTTTGTCCACTGAGCTTCTGAACCCAGCTCAAATTGAGCCGTGTTGCAGGATGGTCGTGGCATGCGGCTCCCTCTGACAGCCCAAAATCCGGCCATCAAACGGTGTTCACAGTGTAGACGCCCTTATATTAATCAACGATAACATGTCGCATTTTGATCCAAGTGCACTTTTCAATCGTGTCAATCCAGATAGCGTAACGATTTGTGACGCCATCCGCCGGTCAGACGCTCACTTGTTTCTCAATATCGACGCATCATCGTGTTTTTTCAACAAACTGAGAATCAACATTATTTTGATCTTTTCGAAGAAGCACCATATATTTTGACGATGAATCGAATCATTGTGATACATTCGCTGTCGCTCATACGATTTAGAGCAACTCCAATCTTGAAAAAGCTCACAGGTTCGCTTAGTCAAGATTTCCGTTGGCGTGTTCATGATAACTGAGCGTTTCCGCCCATCCTCATTCTTCGGACGTTCGAAAGCACTCAGCTATCATTCCACGCAGAATAGAATTTGTCAATAAAAGACGCTTCCATTCTTAATCATCCATAATAAAAGCCCGACCACTCAAATCAGTAGCCAAACTTCCATAATCGATATGCGTATATTTTTCACTTTACTATATAGTGTAGTGAATTTTATGCGCATCTTACTTCTTTGTTGCTTTGTGACATTGTGCAATTTTTCGTGTAGTTTCTATAGTATCGGCACGCGTTTTTGCACATTTTGTCGATCATTATTTCAGTTCCACAAGCATCCAGACTGTCTTAAACCGCCATTTCCCTGCTGTTTCTCTTGTTGTTATAATCTCTACCCCGTATTTTTGAACCTCTCGATTTAAAAGCAATTTGCCGATCGTCTCTTGGCTAGAGCGTCCTTTAGCCGGAACAATATTCAGGACGCGAATCAGTGCTGCCTTTAGCTCATCCTTTAGCATAGGCTCATTGAGATGTTCCGCAATGTAGGCTGACACATTATCCGACTTATACTCTGGAACAGGACCACCCAAATCGCCCCGAATCATACTAAGAATTGCGTCATGATATCCATCCTGTAACATTTTCAGTGCGACACTTTTCTGATACTGGAAGAACATCTCTTTCATCTCGTTGATATGGTACTCTTTTGTTCGATGATCGTAGTACAAAGTGGACTCCTCACCGATTCGCTCGTTTACATCCGGAGCTGCCAAAAACTTCTCCCAAGTCTCCCCGCCTGCACGATAACACAGCGCTGGTTCAAGATTATAGGTGGCCTCTTTAAGGCGCGTCTCCAGCTCCCGTTTTCCCTTGCCGCGCAGATAGAGTTTAAAGGTATCCTGCTCACTCACTGGCCGCTTTCTGCCGATCTCTTGAATCACCTCCATGGGCAACCACTGCTCAATGAAAATATGTTTGACCGTCTCGTCTTTGATGTCAACACCGTTATAGAAGACAGTCGTAGTAAAAAGGATCCGCTTCAAAAGCTTTCCGTGCCGGACACAATCATACAGAGTATCCATCGCGCCGGACTTGTTGTGGTCAGAGCAGTAGTAGGAAGCCGCATCACCGTATATCAGCTTCATTTTTTCAAGTGCGGCATGACTCGTTACAAAAACGACCACTTTTTCATCTGGTGGAATGGAATCCAAGAGAGCCTTACGCTCAGCATCTCGATAGTAGAATCGAATTTCTGAGACACACGATTTTCTTCTTGGGATTCGGTAGTAGTTTTCTGGGGGAAGTGTCCCCTCCTCCTTCCACTTCTGAATCAAGAAGTCCATCGTGGCGCTCATGTAGATCGCTGTTTTACACGAAACCAACTGCTCGATGCACTGGTACGCCATGTTCGTCTTGTGGTTGAATTTGGCATCATTCACAAAATAATGAGCCTCATCACAGACAATATAGGTGTAGCAACGCTTGATGTGTTCCAGCGTCTTCTCCGGGTCTTCCTGATAGTCTTTCTGGAGCTTTTGATAGGTTTGCACCTCTACAAACTCAAAACTCAGGCACTCGATCATCGCCAATCTAACCAGGTCTGTATCTCGGAAATCCCTTTCGACTCCATCCGCTAAAATGGCTTGGACGATTTGCTCCCACAGCGTTTTCCGGTTGCAAAGATATAGAATTCGCTTTCGATTTTCCACATTGAATCTTGGGCAGCTCGTCATATTTTTCTTCAATAAGTCCATGATTGCAGTCGTTTTACCTGCACCTGTCCCTGCATCGATCACATAGCGGCCAACGCCCCAGCTTTGTATAATGTCGCCGATGGCCTGTGAGACGTAGCGTGTGTCCTCTGGCAAAGCCGGTAAAGCCCGTTCAAATAGCATTTCTTCCCGGCGGATATCATCCAGTGACCAAATCATTTCCTGTTCGGCTGCTTGCGGTTTCGTCATCGGAGCAGGTACGCGTGGCAACTCTTCACAGGGGTCCAAGCCGATGTCGGTAAGATCCCCAAATAGCGCCAAGATAGACAATGCATCGTTGGGTTTATTTTTGGGCAGAGATACAGGCTGCATGGGTGTAGTGGTAACATTTGTTTCTTCAGTCATAAAATAATATTGCTCCTATAAAAATATAAGGCGCACAGCCCAGCTATCTTGCCAGACCATGCGCCGGTTTGTTAGCATCTACCCAAAAAGCTCTGGTCAAACGCTTCGTTCTGTGCTATTATAGTGGCGGGAACTTTAGCAATACATATATATTCCCGTCTCTATAGCCGCTTTGCCTGTTGCAGCAGGTAAGGCGGTTTTTGTTTTACTGTTGCGCATGGGACTTTGCCTCGATTGCTGCCGCCGCTTCTGCAAACGTCTGCATGGCGCTGTTGTAGCCAATTTGGAACGAGTGCTCGGCAACGGACGTAACCAGCCCTTCCAGAATTTCAGATAGGATCTCGTTCTGCGCTTCGCTCAAATACGGTCGAATAAGCGCCTCTGCCTGACGATTGCTTACATCTACGGCATCCTTAAACTTCTCCCGACTCTGCTTGATCTCGTCAGCGGTCTGAAATACATCTTTTAAAAAGCTCATTTTGATCTCCTTTTTCATGTCTATAATCGTATTTTCCAGCTTTCCCCCGGCGGGGTACGGAGCAACTTCTGGGTCCCACATATTATGTAGCACCTCCGGGGTGTTATTGACCTTCTGCGCATCGAGCCATTCCATCAGCCCTTCGCGGAAGATTCGGTAGCTATTGCCCACCTTTACCGCCGGGAAGCCCGGTTTACTCACCAGCCGATAGACAAAATTCTGCCCGAACCCCAGCAGCTCTGCCACTTCGGCAACGGTCATCATGGGCGAGAGCTGTGTCGCTGTCGTCGGCTTTCCAGCGGTGTTCTTTTTGCTTCGTGTCATAATTTGTATGCTCCTATATAATCGGATTGTATTTTTTGGCAGTCAACTGGGCGTTGCTAAATTACACCTTATTGTTTTTTCTTTATATGCTATCAAATCTTCTTGTTTTATTTATGCCAACAGTATATCACAACTTGTATTAAAATTCAATGGTTATCTGTGATTTTTTCTTCTGTATTTTAAGTAAAGTCCAATAATACTTTTTTTTGAAAGGTGCTATTGCCTTTTTGTTGATTTTTAACAAGCGCACGCCATTTTTACATCAGGTATAAAACAATCCGTATAAAGCGTCGTATCAGGCATCGTTTCCAGCACTGAGAGGATTTGGTTTTTCCCTTCTGCCGCTCTCCGACGTCCGTTCAGGCAATCATGCCATCCATAGTGCACCACCTCCTGTGCTTCTATTGGCGAAATTGCGCCGTTTTTCGCTTATTGGCGATACTATGTCTCTTTTGGTTTTTCCCCATTCCACTCAACATCGCCAACATCGCCACACTGGCGAAGTTGATTTCTGTCGCTTATTCGTCATTTTTATGCAACTTCGCCACACACTCGTCTCACCGCCCGTACAGCGCACAAGGACGTGATGAACTTGAACTTTCCGTCAGCCTGCCGCACCCGCTTGGTCTGGATCTTTTTTTCTTTTACAAGGCATGTATGTGCCCGCTCAACGGTGCGTTTGCTGCATCCTGTTTCGTCCATTACCAGCTTTTTCAGATCCATACCAGCCATCGGTCCCTGCTCTTTCAGAAGGGCCATGATGGACTCCTTGGCATCCTGCTGCGACGGCTCCAATGGCATCGGCTTGTCGGCCATCAACTCCTTATAATGCTTCTCCGTGGTCGCCGCCAGCACTGCCCTGACGGTTTCCACCTCTGCGCCTGCCTTATTTTTCACACCTACCGTCTGGGTATGGAAGAGGATACTACGTGCCTTAGTGCCAACGTTCAGCTTTTCCTGCGTTACATAGGTGACGCTCTCGTCCATCGGCAGTCTCCCCAGAATGGTCACGCTGCGAGCGGCATTCCACAGCTCACCCGAACCAGCCAGCAGCATCCGCGCATCATCGCCCGCCTTCTTTACCATGTGAGATACAATGACCACGCTGAACTGGTCTGCCAATGCTTTTTCCTGCAACATATCAAGCGCCCTGCGCATCACATCACCATTTGCCGCTGCATTACCCTCCAGAAAGCTCCTGAGCGGGTCGATGATAACCAGTGCCGGATGCAGCTCATCAATAAGCTCAAACAAGCTTGCCCCAACAACAAGCTTTTTCTTTTTCTGCTGCCAGTACCAGCCGGGAGTCGCGTAAAACACCCTGCGCATATCCGCCTCTGCCGCGATCATGCGCGGAGCCAGAGACATGCCGGGGTCATCCTCGCTCGTAAGTACTAAAACATTCCCCTGTGCAACTGCAGCATCAGGGAAGAGCATCGTGGGGCGTCCGGTCGTTATGGCAGCCACTACATCCGCCATGAATACGCCCTTGTCCACGCCGCCGGGACCTGCCACGACCGACACAGCACCCATCGGGAAGTATCCTTTAATAAGCCACCGGGTATTTACCGGCTCCACATCTCCCAGACACGGAATCATGCCTCCATGGTAGACCGGCGCAGCTGAAGCAGTGGTCACAGCAGGGATCAACGGAAAGAAACTCAGAGAACTCATATTTTACTCCTTATATTCGTTTGCGATTTTGGCACATTTTTATACTTTTTCACGCTACATCGTGCACCTTCTAAAAAATAGCAACAAAAAAAAGACGCACAAAAAGATAGAACTCCCAAGCCGCACTCATACCGTATACCGGCAGAATACAGCTTCTGGGAAACTACTCTATCTAATCATGCGTCTCGCCTTAGGCTGAGACCTCCATTCGTCTAGGTGAGGCTCAGTATCCTGAACCTCGACGAACAGATAAAATATGTTACGCAGTCCATCACTATGGGTCCGCGTAATGGCCCTCGGAAACATCATCTTTACTTCTGGGCTTCATACGAAACCTTCCGGGGGTAAGGTCATTATAGCACCGATCTGCAGGTTGAGCATCGTGGATGCACGGCAGCCGGTACCAAGCAGGAAGTTGACAATGACCCAGTTGCGGTATTCAGCAAAGGAGCACGTCTTGCAGTCCGGTTCCTTCAGCAGCTTCTGCAGCTCGTCGGTGGTGTAGGGTTCTTTGATTGGATCATCTGCCCGCACCAGCTTGATAGAGAATTGCTCCAGATACCCTTTCTCCATGCACCAGTATAAAAACGCCCGGACCATGCGCAGGTTCGTATTGATGGTCGTATCGTGGAGCTGCTGGTCCTTCATATAGAAGATATAGTCTTCCACCGTTTCCTCTGTGATGGTAGTGATGGGCTGTTCTGTGTCCCCCAGAAACCGAAAGAAGCTTCTGCCCTTAGCAGCGTAGAAGTCGAGTGAGCCTTGGGAGAGGTTCTTGAGCCGGTTGTACTTTTGGAACCTTTCAAAGGCCTGTTGGATGGTGGGGTTTGCCTTGGCAGTGGGTCTTAAATCACGGTTACGCACGAGAGAGACTCCTCCTTTTTTCGCGAAAAATCCCTCTCGCCCATCCAATGCTTCCAAAAAATGGGGCAAAAAGAGAAAGCCCAGAATCATTCGAATCAACGAACAATTCTGAGCTTTCTCATGCCACCGGCGGGGCTTGAACCCGCACTCTGTCGCCAGAAAGGGATTTTAAGTCCCTCGTGTCTGCCAATTTCACCACAGTGGCTTCTAAATGAACTGCCGCTACAAGAGCTGCAAACGGCAATTCATATCATACAATAGAAATCCCGATTTGTCAAGTTATACCTTGCCGCCATGCAGCTCGGCATACATGCGGGAGCGGCACTCGGCGACGGCGGGGCTCATGTTGACGTAGTGCTTGTGGGGGCACTCCAGGCGCAGCTCGCTCTCCCAGGTCTCATCGGTCAGTTGGCGGGCGATGTAGGCCTTTTTCTCTGCGATGGAGGGCAGCTCCATGGCCAGCTCGCCGTGGAGGATGTGCGGCACCAGCAGCTTTTTCACCTTGGTGGGGGTGATGGTCACGGTGCGCTCAATGGCGTCCGAATCCAGATTGACCATCGTGACAGGCTTGCCTGCCTCGATCTTCTCGCCATCCATGGCGATCAGGTCGCACTGTGCCTGGCCGTTTTCATCGTAAAGACGCCACGGCATCTTTTTGCCAGGGATGATGGCCTTGCTGGCAGAATCCGAACACTTCATCTTGGGCTGATAGGTTCCATCCGGGCGCTTGACGGCCACCAGCTTGTACACGCCGCCGAAGACGGGGTCGGAAGCCGAGGTGATGAGGTTCTCGCCGACACCATAGGAATCGAAATGGGCGTGCTCATACAGCTCCATGTTGGCGATCTTCTTTTCGTCCAGACCGTTGGACGCCACCAGCTTGATGTAAGGCTTCCCTGCTGCGTCCAGCGCCTTGCGCAGGCGCTTGGAGCCGCGGGCCAGGTCGCCGGAGTCGATGCGGGCGCTCTTGACGCGGCGGCTGGGGTCGTTGGGATACTTTTCGATGAGGTAATCGTCCAGCTTGATGAGGTTGGGCAGACCGCTCTCCATGATATTATAGGTATCCAGCAGGAGGCTGACGGAATCCGGATAGGTATCGGCAAAGGCCTTGAAGGCGTCGAACTCGGTCGGGAAGAACTCGATGAAACTGTGGGCCACCGTGCCGACGGCCTTGACCTCCGGGCCATACTTCATCTCGGCCAGGCAGTTGGCGGTGCCGATGCAGCCGCCCAGAACGGCTGCATACGCGCCGTCGTTGCCCGCGCTCTCGCCCTGGGCGCGGCGGGTGCCGAACTCCATGACGCTGCGGGGGGTGTGGGTGTTCAGACCGGTGACGCGGGTCGCCTTGGTGGCGATCAGGCTGTGGAAGTTCATGGTCTGCAGCAGATAGGTCTCGATGAGGATAGCGCCCACAAGGTCGCACTCGATGCGGACCATCTGCACATGGGGATAGCAGACCGTGCCTTCGGGCAGAGCGTACATGTCGCCCTGCCAGCGGTAGGTGCGCAGATACTCGCAGAACTCCTCACTCATGCCCTTGGTGCGCAGCCAGCAGATATCCTGCTCGTTGAAGTGATAGTTCAGCAAAAAGCGCGTCAGCTTGCGCTGGCCTGCGCTGATGGAATAGCCCTGGTTGTCGGGGTTCTTGCGGAAGAACATATCGAACACCAGCGTCGTATCCTTGAAGCCGTGCAGGAACAGGCAGTTGGCCATCGTGAACTCGTAGAAATCCACGACCATGGCAGGGTTATCGTAATCTTCATCCGGAATATACGGAACAACTTTGATCTCGTCCATGAAAGTTTCCTCTCTTCATATCCATACAGCGGCCGATACCGGGCGGCTGCTGAAAAAACGCCCCGGCCCGGTCTGCATCTCAGGTGCGGCGCGGAGCTCTTCCACCCTGTCATGACAGGGTGTTTGTATCATGATAGCATCTTTCCCGGATGGGTGCAAGAGGTTTTGTAAAATTCCGGCGGGTGCAGGCAAAATCTTTTTTCCAAACCAGAAAAAACGGCTGCCTCCAGAAGCCGGGAAGCAGCCGTTCGATTCAATTGTGATCAGCCATTCATGATGTTGGGAGTCGCGTTCTTCAGCATGACGTCATGGCTGCCGCCCTCCACGATGGAAGTGGAGGAAACGACCGTCAGCTTGGCCTTCTGCTGCAGCTCCGGGATGGAGAGCGCACCGCAGTTGCACATGGTGCTCTTGACCTTGTACAGCGTGGTCTGGACGCCATCGGACAGGGGGCCTGCATACGGGACATAGCTGTCCACGCCTTCCTCAAAGCTCAGCTTGGTGGAGCCGCCGAGGTCATAGCGCTGCCAGTTGCGGGCACGGTTGGAGCCTTCGCCCCAGTACTCCTTCATATACTGGCCATTGATGCGGACCTTGTTCGTGGGGCTCTCGTCAAAGCGGGCAAAGTAGCGGCCCAGCATGACGAAGTCTGCGCCCATGGCCAGCGCCAGGGTGATGTGGTAATCGTGGACGATGCCGCCGTCGGAGCAGATGGGCACATAGATGCCGGTCTCCTTATAATACTCATCGCGGGCCTTGGCGACCTCGATGACAGCGGTAGCCTGGCCGCGGCCAATGCCCTTGGTCTCGCGGGTGATGCAGATGGAACCGCCGCCGATGCCGATCTTCACGAAGTCGGCACCTGCCTCTGCCAGGAAGCGGAAGCCTTCTGCATCGACCACATTGCCTGCGCCGACCTTGACGGTGTCGCCGTAGTGCTCACGGATCCAGCCGATGGTGCGGCTCTGCCACTCGGAATAGCCCTCGGAAGAGTCGATGCAGAGGACGTCCACACCGGCCTCCACCAGAGCGGGAACACGCTCGGCGTAGTCACGGGTGTTGATGCCGGCACCCACGACATAGCTCTTGTTGGCGTCCAACAGCTCGTTGGCGTTCTTCTTGTGGGAGTCGTAGTCCTTGCGGAAGACGAAATACTTCAGGTTTCCCTCGGCATCCACCAGAGGCAGCGTGTTGATCTTGTTGTCCCAGATGATGTTGTTGCAGTCATGCAGGGAGGTGTTTTCCGGGGCCGTGACCAGCTTTTCGATGGGGGTCATGAAGGTGGTGACGGAAGCGTCATCGGGGGTGTGGTTGACGCGGTAATCGCGGGAGGCCACGATGCCCAGCAGCTTGCCGTTGGGGGTGCCGTCGGCGGTGACGGCAATGGTGGAGTGGCCGGTGCGGGCCTTCAGCTCCAGCACATCGTGCAGGGTGGCCGTCGGGGCCAGATTGGAGTCGGAGACGACATAGCCGGCCTTATAGCTCTTGACGCGGCGGACCATCGCTGCCTCGTTCTCAATGCTCTGGGAGCCATAGATAAAGGAAACGCCGCCCTCGCGTGCCAGCGCGATCGCCAGCTTGTCGCCGGAGACTGCCTGCATGATGGCACTGATCATGGGAATGTTCATTTCCAGCGGGCATTCTTCCTCGCCCTTGCGGTACTTGACCAGCGGGGTCTTCAGGCTGACCGCCGTGGGGACATTCTCCGAAGAAGAATAGCCGGGGATCAGCAAGTACTCACCAAAGGTGCGGGAAGGTTCTTCATAGAAATATGCCATACTCAAACTCCTTTTCTCTCGTGCAGCCCGTAGAAACGGCGGCAAATTCATTTCACTTATCGTGCCTGGAAGATGCTAAAAATGCTTGCACCTATTGTAACACAAACCGGCACAAACGCAAGCATTTCGCAAAACAAACTTTCCAAAACTGTCCTTGCGAAAACCAGACACTTTGTCTAAGAAAACGGTGGAAAGTAACACTTTATTCCCGAAAATGCGGGCCGTTCTCCCCTGCTGCGGGCCTGAGGGCGCAAAAAAGCCCGCCCCCGAACGGGAGCGAGCTCTTTTGCACACGAAGCGAGGATACCGCCTGTGCGGTGCACACCAACAGCTGCGAAGGAGAACAGCCGGAGGAGGAGCGGTGCGCACCCGATATCCACGGATAACAAGAAGAAAAAGATTTCACGCAGAAGAGCTTTCGCTCTTCTTGTAACTATATTGTAACTCTTTTGAAACCATTTTGCAAGGGGTTTTGCGAAAGTTTTTGTAATTTTTTTGTAATTTTTTCTCAGGCGTTCTCAGCCGCTTCGCTGGAAAATTCCAGATAGCACTCAAAGGCTATGTGCCCGTCCCGGCGGCCCACCACATACCAGCCGTCGGCCGACGGCGCATAGGCCACCGCCACCTGCGCCCCCATCGGGATCTCGCGGTGGTACTTGATGGAGGCGAAGCGCAGCGGGCCCTTCCGGAGGGCATCCAGCGGCAGGGCGTCGCAGGCGATGTCCAGATAAAACGAGTTATTCACATGGCCGTTCAGGTCGCACAGCGAGTAGCTGGCCGTCCAGCTGCCCGCCGGGGTCAACTCCTTGCATTTGTGCACCAGCTGAGGCAGCTCCTCTTCCACATCCTCGTTTTCGTAGTTGGGGGTGCACCAGCTGGGCTGCCGCATGATGTGCCCCATTTCGGTGTTCACTACGATCCAGCGGCAGTCCACGAGGGCCAGCTCTTTCCCGGCCTCGTCGAGGATGTGGGTGATCCGCTTCATCGAGCCTTTTTTGCAAGGCTCACAGGCGGTATCCAGCGTGATCTTCTCGCCGCGGGTGGGCATCCGGTAGACCTCCACGGCCTGCTTGCCCACCAGAAACGCCGTGTGGCGGGCGGCAAAGAAATCGTCGTCCATACCGTAGGCGCGGGCGTGATCCGCCGCAGCCTGCTCCACATAACGGAACAGGGCGCTGGGTTTGAGTTTCCGGTGAAAATCACAGTCGGCGTTCAGAACGGTCGCAGTTTCAGTAAAGTGGTTCAGTTCCATGGTAAAAATATCCTCTCTATCAAAAACAGGCCGCACCGTTTGCGGCGCAGCCTGCATGGATCAATACATGTTCCGCGATTTTTTGCGCAGCTTGCGCCAGATGTTGAAGCAGGCCAGCGCGACCATGGCCAGAAGCAGCATCAGAAAGACGATGCCGCTGCCGCCCTCGTCGTAGCTCTTCATCTCGCTCCACTTGACGTCCAGCTCACTGTTGACCTCATCGCTCAGGGCAGTGAAGACCTTTTCCTTCGCTTCGATCTCCTCCGAAGGGAAGGCAATCTCGCTGTACTTCAGGTCCTCGTCCAGCACCTCCCACACGGCCTGCATGGGGGTGGTGTAGCCGATGTATTCGGCGTTCGCCTTGCCGATGTCCACTTCGCACATGAAGTTGATGAACATTTCGGCGGCTTCCTGCTTTTCGCTGGTGGCGGGGATGCACATGCTGTCCACCGAAAGGACGCTGCCCTCCTCCGGGAAGACCCAGGCCAGGTCGGGGTTGTCGTCGATCATGGTGATGGCGTCGCCGGAATAATAGACGCCGATGGCCGCCTCGCCGCCGATCATCTTATCGAAGATTTCGTCCATGACATAGGCCTGGACCAGCGGTTTCTGCGCCTTGAGGTGTCCGACCACCTCGTCCACTTCCTCGGTGGACTGGGGGTTGATGCTGTGGCCGGTGGCAAATGCCGCGATGGCGTACGCATCCCGGCTGTTGTTGAACATCAGGATGTTTCCGGCGTACTGTTCATCCCACAGGTCGGCCCAGCTGGCGGGCGCCTTGTCCACCATGGTGGTGTTGTAGATGATGCCGGTGGTGCAGAGCATATACGGCACCGTGTATTCATTGGCGGGGTCGTAGTCGGCATTGCGGTAGACTTCGTCGATGTTCTGGAAGTTGGGGATGTTGTCAAAGTTCAGCTTTGCGAGCATCCCTTCCGAGATCATCTTGGCGACCATATAGTCCGACGGGATGATGACATCGTAATCCGCCGCGCCGGATTTCAGCTTGGCGTAGAGCGACTCGTTGGAATCAAAGGTGGTGTAGTTGACGTGGATGCCGGTCAGCTTTTGGAAGGCATCCACCACGTCTACGCTGTCGTCCGAGCCGTTGGAGATATACTCACCCCAGTTGTAGACGTTCAGGGTGACGTTCTGGCCCTTGAAGCGGGTCCAGTCGTAATCATCCGAAACGGAGACGTCTTCCGTGACCTCGATGGTCCCGGCGGCAAACGCCGAAAGCGGCAGACTGACAGCAAACACCACCGTCAGCAGCAAAAGCACCATGCGCTTCATCTGTTTCATGCGGCATCCTCCCCTCTCAGTGCCTTCTGGTCCCGGCGGTAGCCGCGGCTCTCCATGGCGTTGGAGATCAGGATGATGGTCAGAATGACCACGAACATGATGGTGGACAGGGCATAGATCTCCGGGCTGACCTTTTTGCGGGTCATGGAGTAGATGGCGATGGGCAGGGTCTCCACCGTGCCGCAGTTGAAGTAGGAGATCATGAAGTCATCAATGGAGTAGGTCAGGCAGATGAGGAAGGCCGACAGAATGGCGGGGCTGATCTCCGGCAGGATGACTTTGAAGAACGCCTGCCTGGGGTCACAGCCGAGGTCCAGAGCCGCCTCATACAGTTTGACGTCCAGCTGCTTGAGCTTGGGCGTGACGTTGAAGATGACATACGGCACGTTGAACGCGATATGCGCGATGAGCAGCGTGGGCAGGCCCATGATGGTATCGGGCAGGAACTCCACCCGGCCCGCAAAACGCTGGTAGGCCACGAAGAGCAGCATCAGCGAGATGCCGGTGATGATCTCCGGGTTGACGACCGGGATATAGGTGATGTTCGTCACCACAAGGCGGCTCTTGCGGCCCATGGAAGCGATGCCCAGCGAAGCCGCCGTGCCCAGGATCGTGGCGATGACGGCCGAGATGAGGGCCACTTCCACCGAGACGGCCAGCGCCCGCAGGATGGAGGCGTTGTGGAACAGGCTGGTGTACCACTTGAGCGTAAACCCGGTGAACAGCGCATAGCCCTTGCTCTGATTGAAGCTGAACACGATCATATACGCGATGGGCAGATACATGAAGCAGAAAAACAGGATGATATAGACCCGCTGCATCAGGCGGAGATGTTTCGTTTTCATCAGGACACCCCCTCCATTTCATCCTCGTCGAAGCTCGAAGTAAAGCTCATGCACAGCAGAACGATGATCATCAGCACCAGGCTCATGGCCGAGCCGACGTTCAGGTTGTAGCTGTTGCCGAGGAACTGCATCTCGATCAGGTCGCCGATCAGCAGGTTGGAACCGCCGCCCAGCATCCGGCTGATGACGAAGGTGGACACCGCCGGGACGAAGACCATCGTGATGCCGGTGCTGATGCCGGGTACGCTCATGGGGATGAGCACCCGCAGCAGGGTCTGGGTGGTGGAAGCGCCCAGGTCCTGCGCCGCCTCCACGATGCTCTGGTCGATCTTGGTCATGCTGGTGTAGAGCGGCAGGATCATATAGGGCACGTAGTTGTACACCATGCCCAGTACCACCGCACCGGAGGTATTCAGCATGGTGTATGGGCCAAGGCCGAAGGCACCCAGCACCGCGTTGACCGGGCCGTTGACGCTGAGCAGACCCATCCACGCATAGGTGCGGAGCAGAAAGTTCATCCACATGGGCAGCATGACCAGCATCAGCATGATGTGCTGCTTGTTCACCCGCAGGCGGGAGAGAAAATAGCCGACGGGGAACGCGATGATCAGGCAGATGACCGTGGCGATGAGGGCCAGCAGCAGGCTGCGCGCGAACACCGAGCCATAGCCGCTGATGGAGAGCAGGTTGTTCAGGGTAAAATTGCCGTCGCTGTCCGTCAGGGCATAATACACCACGATGATGAGGGGCACCACCGTGAAAAGCGTCATCCACACGAAGTAGGGATACGCGAGCTTTCGATCGTAAATCTTCATCATTTCGGCTCACCCCTCACGAACGCGCCATGATGTGGATCTCGTTGGGGCCGATGCGCATCCCGATGGTCTCGCCGGGGGTGCAGGCACGGGTGGAATGGATGAGCCACTCGCGGCCCTCCACATCGACGTGCATCTCGAAGTGGACGCCCTTGAAGATGACGTCATTGACGACGCCCACCAGCTGGCCTTCCATCGGCGAAACGACCTCGATGTCCTCCGGGCGGACGACGACCTGCACGCTCTGCTCGCGGGCAAAGCCGCGGTCCACGCACGGGAACTGGACGCCGGAGAAGGAAACGAGGAAGTCCTTGTGCATCACGCCATCCACGATGTTGGAGTCGCCGATGAAGTCCGCCACAAAGGCATTCTTCGGCTCGTTGTAGATATCCTCCGGGGTGCCGATCTGCTGCACCTTGCCGCCGTTCATGACAACGACGGTGTCGGACATGGTCAGGGCCTCTTCCTGGTCATGCGTGACATAGATGAACGTGATGTTCATCTCGCGCTGCAGGCGCTTGAGTTCCAGCTGCATCTCCTTGCGCAGCTTGAGGTCCAGTGCACCCAGAGGCTCGTCCAGCAGCAGGATCTCCGGTTCGTTGACCAGGCTGCGGGCAATGGCCACGCGCTGCTGCTGACCGCCGGACATCTGGCCGATGCTGCGGCGCTCAAAGCCTTTCAGACCCACGACTTCCAGCATATCGCGCACCTTGCGGCGGATGGTCTCTTCGTCCATCTTTTTCAGCCGCAGGCCGAAGGCCACGTTCTCGAACACGTTCAGATGCGGGAACAGCGCATACTTCTGGAACACCGTGTTCACCGGGCGCTTGTAGGGCGGCACACCGGTGATATCCTCGCCCTTGAGCAGAACTTTGCCGGAATTCGGCTCCAAAAAGCCTGCGATCAGCCGCAGGGTCGTGGTCTTGCCGCAGCCGGAAGAACCCAGCAGCGTAACGAACTCTTTGTCATGGATATCGAGATTCAATCCGTCCAGAATGCGCTGGCCGTCAAACTCCACTACGATGTCCCGCAGTGAAACGATCACCGAGTTGTCCATATTGATACCAAATCCTCCTTAAACTCAGATACGAAAAAAGACAGGGCTCGTGTCCCCATCCCTCGTACCAGGGCGATCGGTCCCCACGCGCCGTGCCTTGGGTGACAAATTGCGCAGTCTCTCCCCCTGTTCGTGTCTATCTTATACAATTTCCGTACAAATGTCAATCGCTCTGACACAGTTTGCCCAAACTTTACGCACCGGACAAAAACCGGGCCGGAACATCAAAAAGCCCGGAGGCTCCTCTGCGGGAAACTTCCGGGCTCAAAAAGGACTGCCAGATGAACTTTTGTTTCACGAAGCCGCTTTGTAACGGTCCTTTGCGGTGCACACTGTTTGCACGGTGGCGGCATCCACCGTGTAGAGGGATGCGTCCCCCGACACGGTCAGATAATAGCCGTCCGTGCCCTCGTAATAAGTCAGCGTCCGTTCGCCGTCCGCTGTGCGGACCGTGGCGGCAGCCAGCTGCTTCATGCCGGACGCATCGCCGTGGGGATCCTGCGCCGTGACGTAGCTGCTGAGGGCCGAAAGCAGGCTGCTGACCTGCGTTTCGTCCAGCTCTGCATCCGGTGCATCGGCCAGCCTCCAGACCGTGGTGTACGCCGTGCTGTCGCTGTCGCTTTTGGAGTCGACCGAACGGTCGGACTCTGCGGCTTCCGAAACCGCCGTCAGGGTGAACGGCTCGTCTCCGCAGGCAAGGGTGACGGATTCGATGGCCGAACGGGTCAGCCCCGCTGGATTGAAGGCACCGAACAGCTCAGTGCGGCTCAAAGCAAAGCAGGCCGCCTTGGACGCCGCTACCGTATACAGGGCATCGTCCCCGGCCTTTTTCAGGTAGATATCCCCCGTGGCGGCATTCTCTGCCCCAAAGGTGAAGGTGTTCGTCTCTCCTGCCGCTGTGACCGTGACGGTCAGGCTCTCGTCCGTGAAGCCGTAGTTCTCGCCGGGTTCTTCGGTCAGCTGGCGTTTGGCGTTCAGAGCCGACAGGGCGGTGACCATCGTGTTGCAGGCGGTGGCGTCCAGATGATAGGCCGGGTCTTCGGCCAGCGTCCAGCTGCCGTCTGCAACCGTCAGGGTATTCGTCTCGCCGTTGTACGTGACCGCAAGTTCGGTCAGGTCGCCCGCCGCAAAGGAGGACAGCGGGATGGTGCCCTCCGCCGCAGCGCTTTCGGCCTGTGCGGCCTGTTCGTTCTTCGCCGTCAGGGCTGCGAAGGCTCCACCCGCCAGAAAGACCAGAACCAGCAGAACGATGAGGGTGCGCTGTTTCGTTTTCATGCGGGCCTCACTTTCTGCGCCGCAGGATGACCACGACGGCACCTGCCGCCAGCAGCGCTGCCGGAAGGATCAGGATGAACACCAGACCCAGCACCGCCGCCTGTGCACTGGAGACGCTGATGGGGGCAGCTTCCAGCGCCTTGGAGTCGATCAGCACACTGCCGACCTGCCCCGCCAGCGAGGATGCACAGCCCTGCAGGAAGGTGCAGTTGCCGGGCACGACCTGATACGCGCTCTCGTTGTCCATGTTGCCGCAGTTGATCCAGATGACCTCCGCATCGGTAGCTGTATTGCGGGCGTAGGCTGCCAGCGTGAAGGGGCCATCCGTGTCGCCATCCTCTTTCTCCACCGTGGTCATCTCGTACCCGGCCGCCTTGCTGTAGGCCGCATCGGAGGTGGTGAGCAGCGCTTCTGCGGTCACATTCTCCGTCTCCGTCAGGGTGATGCCCTGCGCCATCTGGAGCAGAACATGGCGGCTGGTATCCACCCCCTCCAGCGCCGTGGTCTCGGTGGGGCTGGCGTAGTCCGGCAGCAGATAGTAGGGGTAGCCGTTCATGAAGTGGCCGGAATCGCCCTCGACCACCAGCCCCTCGGCGCGGGTCAGGCCGAATTCGGCCATCACAGCGTCCAGATTGGGCGTATTATAATAGGTATCGGTCGTGAGCAGAACCTTGCCGCCTGCGCTCAGGTAGCTGCGCAGAAGGCTCATCTCATCCACCAGAGCGCCCGCCGAGGCAAAGTCCTGTGCAGGGACGTTGATGATGAGCAGGTCGCAGTCCTCCGGGACGCTGCCGCTGGAAAGCAGGTCCAGCGCCGTGAGGGAGAGGTTCTGATTTTCCAGTGCATCGGTCAGCGTGTCGGTCAGGGCCTGCTCCCCGTGGTTGGTGGTGTAGTAGGCGTGTTTCTGTTCCCCACTGGTCAGGCGGTAGATGGCCGAGGTGATCTTACTCTCGCCGGAGAACGTCACACGATAGCTGCCGGTGGTGTAGTAGTCGGAATAGTCATAATCGTAGAGGTCGGAGGCGTCCAGCACGACACTCTGCTCCCCGGAGACCAGGATCAGACTTCCAGACGCAGCATCCTGTGCGCCGTACTGGGCTGCAAAGGTCGGGTAAATGGCCGGGTCCTTGATTTCCCAGGTAATATGGCTGCTCTCGGAAGCGTATTTGTCCAGGAGCTTGGAGATGATCTGGTCCTCATTGCCGGTCTCGCAGAGGTAGTAGATGGTCACATCCTGCGTCAGGCCCTGCGCCACCTGCGCGGAACTGTCGCTGAGGGTATACAGCCCGGCCTCCGAGAGGTCGAACGTGGTGTATTTGGTCGGGAGGGCCCGCACCAGCAGGTTCACCAGCACGGCCAGAACCAGGACGGCAGCCGTGATGGCAGCGGAATAGAGGCCGCTGCGGAATACCCGCCCATTCAGGGCCGTCTTATCTTTGGGGAAGAACTTCATCGCTGCGCACCTCCTTTAATTCCAGCGGCGCTTCTCGATGCCCTGCGCCGTGAGGAACAGGAACACCGCCGTCACGGTCAGGTAATAGACCAGCGTCGGGATGGAAAAGCTGTTGTTGACAAAATCTTCAAAGGGTGTGAAGAGGCACAGAGCGCTCAGCACCGCACTGAACGCCTCGGTCAGCCAGGCGCTCTTCACGAGGAAAAGGCCCGTCAGCCCCAGGCAGCACACTGCAAAGGCCAGACACCCCAGAACAAAGCTCCGGGTGCGCAGCCCGGCAAGGAGCGATGCCGCACCCGCGATTCCCACAAAGACGACCAGCGCCACCGCGCTGCCCGCATTGAACAGGCTGCGCAGGCTGGGCATCATATAGGCCAGCAGCAGCACCGAGAAGCCCGCCACCGCTGCAATGATGGGGTTTTCGGTCAGGCCGGAGAGGAACTCGCCGATGGCAATGGCCGCACAGCCCAGCAGAAAATAACACAGCAGACCCGCGAAGTTTGCGGCCAGCGCGGTGACTGTTCCGCCCAGTGCCCAGAGGATGAGGATCATCACGGCATCCACAAGGCACGGCAGCGCGAATACGGCGCACATCGCGAAGAACTTGCCCAGCACTACGCCCCAGACGGAGACCGGGCTGGTCAGCAACAGCTGGTCGGTGCGGCTGCGGCGCTCTTCGGCCAGCGACCGCATGGTCAGGACCGGAATGTAGAGCAGCAGCATGAAGATCGTGCGGTAAAGCGTATAGTAGCTGAAATCCGTCAGGCCGTAGCCGAGGTTCAGCGCCAGAAAATAGATGCCCGACGACGCCAGCAGAAAGGCTGTGAGCAGATAGCCGAGCATCCCGTGGAAATAGCTGCGGAGTTCCCGCTTGAAAATGGCGTTCATTCGTCTTCCTCCCCTGTGCTCTCCTCGGTCTCGCCGCCGGTCAGTTCCAGGAAGACTTCTTCCAGACTCCTGCCGTTCGCCGTCAGCTCCTGCAGACTGCCCGATGCCGCCAGCCTGCCTTTGGACAGGATCAGCACCTGCTGGCAGACCGCCTGCACCTCGCTCAGAATATGGCTGGACAGGATGACCGTGTGGGCCTGCCCCAGCTCCCGGATGAGTTTGCGGATCTCGATGACCTGCGCCGGGTCCAGGCCGACGGTAGGCTCATCGAGGATGATGAGCTTCGGGCTGCCCAGCAGCGCCTGCGCGATGCCCACCCGCTGCCGGTAGCCCTTGGAGAGGCTGCGGATGAGCCGGGGCAGGACCTTTTCCAGCCCGGTGCGGCGGGCTGCGCTGCGCACCTGCTCTTTCCGCTCGGCCTTCTTGACGCCCTTGAGCTCGGCCGCAAAGTCCAGATATTCCTGCACCGTCATCTCCGGGTAGAGGGGCGGCTGCTCCGGCAGATAGCCGACGCACTTCTTTGCCGCATCGGCCTCCTCCGGCAGCGGGTGCCCCGCCACCGTGACCTGCCCGCTGGTAGCGGACAGATACCCGGTCAGGATGTTCATAATGGTGGACTTGCCCGCACCGTTCGGCCCCAACAGGCCGCAGATGCCGCCGTCTGCCACTGCAAAGGAAACATCTTCTACCGCCAGACGGTGCCCGTATTTTTTGGTAAGATGAGAAACTTCGATCACAAATAACGCTCCTCTCAAAGGCCGCGCAGAACGCGATGGATTTCGTTGCTGGTTTATTTTAGTCTGCAAATGTGATGAAAATAAGATAAAGTCGTGTAAGTTCCGAAAGGTTCCACCGTTCGCGCTTTTCTGCCCCAACACGCAAAAAAGCGCCGCCTCCACAAGGGAGACGGCGCTTTGGAAAAGACCAGTAAAATTACTTACGGCCGAAGCGCTTGTTGAAGCGCTCAACACGTCCGCCGGTGTCGACCAGCTTCTGCTTACCAGTGTAGAAAGGATGGCACTTGGAGCAAACTTCGACGTGGATCTCAGGCTTGGTGGAACGGGTCTTGATGACGTTGCCGCATGCGCAGGTGATGGTGCAGTCAACGTAATTCGGATGGATACCCTGCTTCATTCTTTTTCACCTCATTTCTGGTTCTGACGTATTGGGGCCATATTATCAATGTATGTGCCCATCACAACCTTCAATATCGGCTACCCCCACGAGCGGCCTTGGAAACGATTGCTTAAATATTATAGCACAACTTTTGAAAAATGCAAGGGGGAATTTTTGATTTTTGGTCGTTCAACAACAAAAATCTCCTGTACGCATCGGGAACTGCACCCCAAATAAATACAGGAGATCCATTGCCTTGCGTTCAACTTATTTATCGCCATGGAGCCATCATCCCCACATTTTTTATAGCGATAAACAGAAGTCAAATTTCCAGCAATTCCAATTTATTCCTTTATATACTTCCATATACTTCGATACCGCGAAATATTTCACCCCACCCGCTGCCGCTTATCCAGCCGCATTTTATCAGCGATCATCGCAATGAACTCGCTGTTCGTAGGTTTTCCCCGCAGGTTGTGGATGGTATAGCCGAAGTAGCTGTTGAGGGTGTCCACATCGCCCCTGTCCCATGCAACCTCGATGGCGTGGCGGATGGCGCGCTCCACGCGGCTGGCGGTGGTGCCGTTTTTCTTGGCGATCTCCGGATAGAGCCGCTTGGTCACGGCGTTGATGTACTCCGGCTCGTTCATGGTGAGCAGGATGGCATCCCGCAGGAACTGGTAGCCCTTGATGTGGGCGGGGACACCGATCTGGTGCAGGATCTCCGTCACGGTCAGCTCATCGCTGTCCACGCTGGTGGGCAGGTGATGCTTTTCCTTGCCCATTGCCACCTTCACGACCCGGCTGGCGAGGACATTTTCGTCAAACGGTTTGACGAAATAGTACGCAAATCCCTCATCCAGCAATTCCTGGACCATTTCCTCGCTCTGGAACGCACCCGTCACAAAAAACGAGGTGTGCCGCTCGCCTGCGGCGTTGTACTTCTGCTTGACGGCCAGTGCATCCAGCCCCGGCATAAAAGCGTCCAGCAGCACCACCTGCGGCCGCACCGAGAGCATTTTCTGAAGCACCTTCTGTCCGTCCTTTTCGACGACCGTAACTTCCACGCCTTTTTGTTCCAACGCTTCGCGGCAGGCTTCCGTGATCTCTGCGCTGGTATCCGACATCAAAAACCGAATTTTATCCATCGTTCATTCCTCCAAAGTGTGCAGTTCCCTTAACGCTTTTGATTTTACCATATTTTTCCATTGATTTCAACGGTTATTTTTGCCATATTATGGCATCCATTGTCGAATGATGCTTATTCATTTTGACGATTCTGTATCCTGCGCCCTCTGCGCCGCGATTTCGGCCTGTTCCAACATGGTCTGGGCAAAAATTCCGTAGCCGCGTGTCGGGTCGTTGACCAGAACATGGGTCACTGCTCCCACCAGCCGCCCGTTCTGCACGATGGGGCTCCCGCTCATCCCCTGCACGATGCCGCCCGTCTGCGCCAGAAGCGCCGGGTCTGTTACACGCAGGACCATGTTCCGCTTGGGGTCTGCGTCGCTGATCCGTTCGATCCGGACCTGATAAGGGCGCGGCGTCTCACCGGACACCGTAGACCAGATCTCCGCGCTGCCCGTTGTGACCTCCTGCGCAAAGGCGACCTCCATGCGCTGCCCGGCGAACTGTGTGCGGGTTGTGCCGTATACGCCGTTCTCTCCATTGATGCGGATGCTCCCGATGGCCCGGCTGCCCAGAAAGTGCCCTTTCAGTTCGCCGGGGCTTCCTGCTGTTCCTTTGCTGCAGCCGGTGATCTCGCAGGGGACGATCTCCCCTGTGCGCAGTGCAATGCTCTCGCCGGTGTCGCTGTCGCTGATGGGGTGGCCAAGCCCCGCAAAAATGCCCCGTGCATCGTCTGCGAAGGTCAGCGTCCCGACACCGGCCGAGGAGTCGCGCACCCACATCCCGGCCCGCCACTGCCCTGCCGCCGCATCCCAGACCGGCACAAGCGTCGTGCGGAGCTGCTCTCCGTTCCGGATATACACGACCTCCACCGCCTGCCCCTGCGCTGCTTCCAGCGCCGCTTTGACGGCGTCATTGTCCTCCGTCACGGTCGTGCCGATGCGGATGACCCGGTCGCCCAGGCGCAGCCCGGCTTCCTTTGCCGGATTGGCCGTGCCGCCGCTGGGGCGTTCCACGTCCGAAAAGCCGACCACCAGCGCCCCCTCTGAGAACATCTTCACCCCGAACGGCGTCCCGCAGACCGTCACCTGCATCCGCTCGGTAACGATGGTCCGGATGGTCTTGATCGGCAGCCAGCCGCCCAGCGAGAGGGTGGTCTGGTAGCTTCCCACCGCGCGGGTGCTGGCGACATTCTGGCTTCCGTGCGCCCCCAGTGGCTCCACATAAGAAAAGCGGGGCAGCACCAGAACCTCGCCCGGCGTCAGATAGACGCGGTCCGGCAGACGGCTGTACAGCCACCCCAGCGCAGCGACCGGCAGCAGCGCCAGCCATGCTGCCGCCTGCTTTGCCCGCTTCCAGCCCTTTCGGTGCGCTCGGTCCTGCTGTTTCACGTTCGCCATCTCCCCGGAATCTTTTTTGCTAGTATGCGCCGCGCGGGATGTGATTATAAAATTGTGCCGCAGGAATTGACTTTTGGGTGCAAACTTGATACACTTAATAAGCTCCGTGCGGAAGTGGCGGAACGGCAGACGCGCTGGTTTTAGGCACCAGTTCCATCGGAGTGAGGGTTCAAGTCCCTTCTTCCGCATAAGAAAAGGCTCCATCGAACGGTTTCCCGTTTGGTGGAGCCTTTTTACGTTTGCCTCTGTTCTTGTTTTTTTTACCACTTTTCTACCACTTTTTGACGACTTTGGGAGCGTCAGAAGCCGTTAAAACCGCTGGCATTCGTTCGTATCTGCACATTCCAAAACAAACAAAAACCCGCATGAGCGCTTGATTTTCAAGCATTCATGCGGGTTTCTCATCTGGTGCGAAGGAGGGGATTTGAACCCCCAAGGATAAACCACACGCACCTCAAACGTGCGCGTCTGCCAGTTCCGCCACCTTCGCATACTGTTTTGGTGCAATCTCCGATCTCTGAGGTGTGAAACCGTGGTGCGGACTGCTCAAGTATAGTACCATAATCTCCTGGGAAAGTCAAGCGTTTTTCATAGAATTTTTCGGCTCTCATATCTTGTACGGAGACGCTTTTTCATAAATTCACAGCATGAGGAGGTTTTTGGTGTGAAGGTGCAGAAAAAGTTTTTATTACAGGGCGCGATCCTTCTATTTCTGGGGCTGGGCTTAGGTTTTGGGCTTGGGAGTTTCTATGCTTCTGCGCCGGTCATCGGGTGCCGGGAAAATGACCTGACGCCCATCCCGGACGAAGGTTTCATCTCCCCTGCCGCAAGCGAAGTGCCGGCCGGGTCGGTGCCGGAAACGCCGCCCGCACCACCGGACAAATGGGTCTGCCTGACCTTCGACGACGGCCCCAGCAAGACGACGCCGGACGTTCTGGCCGCGCTGAACGCCGCCGGAGTCCGGGCCACCTTTTTTGTGGTGGCGACCGGGTACAACGAGAAGTATCTGCCGCTTCTCGCTGAGGCAGAAGCCGCCGGGCACCAGATCGCATTCCACTCTGCCTCGCACGAGTACAGCGACATCTACCGGAGCCCGGACGCCTACTGGCAGGACCTTGCCCTGCTGAAGGAGCGCATCGCGCCCTACGTCTATACCGAGAGCATCCGCTATCTGCGCTTTCCGGGCGGGAGCACCAACACCGTCAGCCGACGCTACGGCGGCAAAGGCATCATGAGCGAACTGAAAGCGCAGGCCGCTGAAAAAGGCTTCACCTCTGTGGATTGGAACGTCTGCGCCGAGGATGCTGTGGGCGGCAAACCCAGCGCATCCACCATCTACCGCAATGTGGTACGGGAGACCGGTGAACAGACCCAGTGCATCGTTCTGATGCACGATTCCGCCACCACCCACACCACCGCCGAGGCCCTGCCGGACATCATCCAGTGGTATCGGGATCAGGGGTTCACATTCTGCCGCGTAGAGCAAGTGCTGCCAACACCATAGCGGCCACCGCCGCAGGGAGCAGCCGCCAAAGCCATCGAAGCAGGCGCTCCCGTCTGGGCGGCAGCCCCGTTTGAAGCGACTCCGGGAAGACCGCTTCGCAGCAGATGGAATCGCAATAGCGGCCCTGCCCCCGCCATGCTTTGTAGCGGATGCCGTTCCACTCAAACTCCGGATACATCCCGCCTTTTGTAATGCGCAGGGGGCTTCCCTGCGCTTCGGCATAGCGCTGCAACGCTTCTGCAAAGTCCTCCGGGGTGTTGATGGACTGCTCCGATACGATATAAAAACGCTTTTTCTGTTCGTTTTCTGCCACCGTGCGGTAATCCTTGAGCCAGCCGGTGAAGAATCCGCCCGGCTCCTGCGGGTCCTGCATCCGTTTCAGGCAGTCGTCCACATCCAGCTGCTCCATCCGGGGTGCCTGCCGGGTCAGCTCCGCGCAAAAGCGGATCGCACCCGCCAGCCGGAAGGCCTGTTGTTCCAGCACTGCCTGCTGTGCCTGGATTGCTTCGGCCAGCGGCTGTTCTCCACGGAGAACGCTTTGAATGGTGGGCAGCGGCAGATCCAGCATCCGAAGCATCCGGATCAGTTTCAGAGTCCGGACATCTTCGTCGGTATAATCCCGGTAGGCATTGCTCCGGTTGCGGGCAGGCGTCAGCAGCCCTTCTTTTTCGTAAAAGCGGATGTTGGGGCTGGAGACCCCGCTCTGTTCCGAAGCCTGTTTGATGTTCATTTGCTTCACCTCCGCCCTTACACTACACCATAAAGTCGGTGGAAGGTCAAGTATTTTCCTCAAAAAAGCGCAAAAATGCCCCGGCGGGCACAAAACCTGCCGGGGCACTGGTTTTTCAATGGCGCTTACTGTGCGTTGTTGAAGAGGCTGAAGGCGCGATATGCCATGTACAGGTCACTCTTGTGGATGACCTCGAAGGGAGAGTGCATGGACAGCACGGGCACACCGATGTCCAGCACGGGGATGCCGCGGTTGGCCACATACTTGGCAATGGTGCCGCCGCCGCCCAGGTCCAGACGGCCCAGCTCACCGATCTGCCATGCCACGTTGCCCTTGTCGAGCATCCGGGTAACATCGCTGACCAGCTCTGCGCAGGCATCGCTTGCGGAACCCTTGCTGCCGCCGCCGGTGTACTTGAAGATCGCCACGCCACGGCCTGCATAGGTGCCGTTCATCGGCTCGAAGGCGCTGGCCCAAGACGGGTCGTAGGCAGCGGTGACGTCTGCGGACAGGCAGACGCTGTTGCGGAAGGCCAGGATGTCGTCCTGACCGGCAGTGCGGCACAGCTCCTGCATGAAGTGGAAAGCATACATGCTCTGCATACCGGTCACACCGTCGGACCCGATCTCTTCCTTATCGGTGAGGACACAGACAGTGGTGTAGGCCGGGGCCTTGGTCTCGATCTCAGCCATCAGTGCGGGGTAAGCGTCCACACGGTCATCGTGGCCGTAGCCGCCCACCATGGAGCGGTCAAAACCGACGTCACGGCACTTGTAAGCCGGGGTGATCTCGATCTCGGCCCGCATGAACTCCTTCTCGGTGATGCCGTACTTCTCGTGGAGGAGGATCATGGTGTTCAGCTTGACGGCTTCCTTGACGTCCTCATCCTCCACAGCATCGGAACCGATGAGGATGTTCAGCTCCTCAGCCTTGATGCCGTCCTTCAGGGTGCGGGTGTTCTGCTCGGCGCTCAGATGGGGCAGCAGGTCGGTGATGCAGAAGACGGGATCGCCCTCGTCCTCGCCGACGCGGACGGTGACGGTGGTGCCGTCGTCGCGGGTGAAGACGCCGTGGATAGACAGCGGCATGGTGCCCCACTGATACTTGCGGATGCCGCCGTAGTAGTGAGTCTTGAAGTAGCTCAGGTGGTCGGACTCATACAGCGGGGTCGGGCGCAGGTCCAGACGGGGGCTGTCGGTATGCGCGATGACCAGACGGAAGCCGTCCTCAAAGCTGCGGGTGCCGATGGTGGAAGCCACGACAGCCTTCTTGAACTGGACAAAGTAGACCTTATCGCCGGGCTGGTAGGTCTTTTTGGGGTCGAACTCCACGTAGCCGGCATCCTTGAGCATCTGCTCGCTCTCGGCGGCGACTTCGCGCTCGGTCTTGCCGTTGTCGAGGAACTTCTTGTAGCCCTCGGCAAAAGCGTGTGCCTTCTGCTTGACGTCTGCATCCTTGTCGGCGACGTAAGCAGGCTTATAGAGCAGCTTTTCGGCCAGCTGCTGGGTCGGAGTTTTTTCTGCCATAGAATTTCTCCTGCCTTTCTGTTTCTATATTCCTAAATATTTCAAACCGGGAGGCCCGGTTCAAGCGGATCAAGTGCCATACAGATTCTGATACACTGCATAGCAGGCGGTGATCTTTTCCACGTAGTGGTGCATCTGGTTGTAGGGAAAGCCCTGCAGCGTGATGCCGTCGGCGGAGTGTTCTTCCTTTTGCAGCAGCGCATCCACCGTGCCCCAGCCGCTGTGGTAGGCCGCAGCCGCTGTGGCGACATCGCCGCCGTAGCGCTCCATGCAGAGATGGAGGTAGTAGCAGCCGAACCGCAGGCTGACAGCGGGGTCATACAGATCCCCGAAGGTGACGTTTTCCCCTTCCGCGATCTTGCTGCGCAGCCAGAGGAAGGTTTCCTCGGTCATCTGCATCAGGCCGCGGGCCTCGACGCTGGATGTAGCATCCGGGTCAAAGCCGCTCTCCGTCCGGACGAAGGAGTAGACCAGCAGCGGGTCGAGGTCGTACTCGGCAGCGTACTGCTCCACAAGGGCGGAATATTTGCAGGGATAGAGCGTTTTTTCCACCCGCGTCCGCACCGGCGGCAGGCAGAGGATGCCCAGCGTCACCAGAAACACCAGAACGAGGCCGTTCAAAAATCTCTTCGCATTCAAACCGAGGGTCGCGCACCACCTTTCGTGCCGCCTTCCGCCAGCAGCTGCTCGCAAAGCGCGTTCGCAGCTGCTTCCAGTGCGGCAAGGTCTGCGTCGTTGCGCAGAACGTAATCGGCGCGGGCCAGCAGGGCTTCTTCGGGCGTTTGGGCGTTCAGGCGGCGCGCTGCCATTTCGGGCGCGATGCCGTCCCGCTTTGCGATGCGGGCCACGCTCGTTTCAAATGGAGCCGTCACCACAGCCAGACGGTCGCACTCGGCTTCGGCCTCTGTCCCGACGATGACCGCACCATCCAGCACAAAGAGCGAAGCCCCCGCCTCTTCGGCAGCGTGTTTTGCCAGCCGGATGCGGCGGACGATCTCCGGGTGGGTGATGGCGTCCAGCGCCGCTTTGCCATCCGGCGATGCGAACGCACGGTCTGCCAGCAGGCGGCGGTCCAGCGAGCCGTCCGCCCGGAGGATGTCTGCCCCGAACCGCCGGGCCAGCACCGGCAGCAGCGGCGAAGACGGCAGCAGCATCTCCCGCGAGATCTGGTCTGCGTCGGCCAACGGGACCCCATGGGCCGAGAATACCGCGGTCACGGTGGATTTTCCGCAGCCGCTGCGGCCCGTGATGCCAAGCGTGATCATAGCGCGATCACCCGGAAAGCCGCCGCCCGGATGAGGCGGTTGTACACCGCCATGGACAGGCCGTCTTTCTGCGGGCAGCGAGCATAGACGACGCCGTCGCCCTGCTCATCCAGTGCGCGGAGGCTGCGGAAGATGTGCTTTGCCTGGTCGGCACCATCGCCCTCGCGGCCATACTCCACACAGGGCACACCGAGTTTTTCGGCCTCGCCCGTGAAGCAGAGGCAGCTGGGATTCTGGTCCATGTGGGCCTCCACGTAAGCCTTGAACTGCTCAAAGGTGCCGTCCAGCAGGGTGACATCCGCCTTGGGGGCGTAGTGCTTATACTTCATGCCGGGGCTGCGGACGACCGCGCCCTCCGGGAGCTTTTCGAGGATGGCCTTGGAGACTTCGACCTCTTCGCCGAGGGCGCGTTCCAGGTCTTCCAATGTAATGTGGCCGGGGCGGAAGAGGGTGGGCTTATCGCCCACGACCGACACGACCGTGGACTCCACGCCCCAGTCGCACTCGCCGCCGTCCAGAATCAGGGGCAAACGGCCGTTCATATCGGTGAAGACGTCCTGTGCGTTGGTTGGGCTGGGTTTGCCGGACAGGTTGGCCGAAGGGGCCGCAAAGGCGCAGCCGCTGGCCTCGATGACCGCACGGGCCACGGGGTGGCTGGGCATCCGGATGCCGACGGTGTCCAAACCGGCGCAGCACTCCGCCGCCACCTCCGGGCCGCGCGGCATGATGATGGTCAGCGGGCCGGGGCAGAACGCCGCCATGAGCAGCTGTGCCCGCTCCGGCACCTCGCTGACGAGGCCGGGCAGCATCTCCGGGCCGGTGATGTGGACGATCAGGGGGTTATCCTGCGGGCGGCCCTTGGCCACAAAGATTTTTGCCACAGCTTCCCCATTGCGGGCATCGGCTGCGATGCCGTAGACCGTCTCCGTGGGCAGGGCCACCAGCTCGCCGCGCCGCAGCAGCGCAGCCGCTTTCGCGATGCCCTCGCCCTTGGCGGGTAGTATCTCAGTTTTCATTTCCATGCGAATCATCGTTCTTTCTATCTGTAAAGTATATATTCTTTACACCATTTCAGGTGCATTATTTGTCGCTTTGTGTGTTGAGCTGGCGGAGCTTTTCGGCCTGCTCATGGGTCGCCAGCGCATCAATGATCTCGTCCAGATTGCCGTCTAAAATCTTATCCAGATTGTGCACGGTCAGGCCGATGCGGTGGTCGGTGCAGCGGTCCTGCGGGAAGTTGTAGGTGCGGATCTTCTCGCTGCGGTCTCCGGTGCCCACCTGGCCCTGACGATCGGCATTGATGGCATCCTGCTGTTCCTTCTGCTTCTGGGCCAACAGGCGGCTGCGGAGGATCTCCAACGCCTTATCCTTGTTCTGGAACTGGCTGCGCTCGTTCTGGCATTCGACCACCATGCCGGTGGGCAGGTGCGTCACCCGGATGGCGCTGGACGTCTTGTTGATGTGCTGACCGCCCGCGCCGGAGGAGCGGAAGGTGTCGATGCGGAGGTCTTTCGGGTCCAGCGCAAAGTCCACCTCTTCCGCCTGCGGCATCACGGCCACCGTGGCCGTGGAGGTATGGATGCGGCCCTGCGTCTCCGTTTCCGGTACCCGCTGCACCCGGTGGACGCCGCTCTCGTACTTGAGGCGGTTGTATGCCCCTGCGCCGTTCACCGCGAAGATGGCTTCCTTCACGCCGCCAAGCTCCGTCTCGTTGAGGTTGAGCACTTCCAGCTCCCACCCACGGCTCTGCACATACATCGTGTACATCCGCATCAGGCTGTGGGCAAACAGGGCAGCTTCCTCGCCGCCTGCCCCGCCGCGGATCTCCACGATGACGCTTTTGCCATCGTTCACATCCTTGGGCAGGAGCAGGATTTTGAGAGAATTTTCCAGTTTTTCCACATCCTGACTTTTTTCGCCGATCTCCTGTTGTACCATTTCCTTAAAGTCCGGGTCGAGGGTCTCCCCTTCGAGCAGGGCTTTTGCCTGAGCAAGATGATCCTGCGCCGTTGTCAGGGCCTGATAGGCCTGCACCACTGGCTCGGCCTCATGGTATTCCTGCATCAGGCGGCGAAACAGTGCCGGGTCCGCCGCTGTTTCGGGCTGGTTCAGGCGGACCGAAAGCTCCTCGAACCGGTGGCAGACCGCATCCATCTGAGAAAACAGTTTTGACATACTTGTGCAGTTCTCCTTATCGTTCTCATGGGATGTGGCGGTTCGTCACTCGGCGGCACCGGGCTTCTGGACCTTTTTGATGTTTTTTTCGATCTTTGCGCGGGGCAGCATGACCTCTCGGCCGCAGCCCGTGCAGCGGATCTTGAAATCCATGCCCACCCGCAGCACCTCGAAGCTGGACGCTCCGCAGGGGTGCTTTTTGCGGGTGAGGATGGTATCTCCAACTGCGATATCCATGAACAGCTCTCCCTCCTGCCTGTGCCCTCCGGCACAGGCCCGTATCGCGGCCCGCGCCGATTTTGCATCGGCCGCCGCATACAGATATAGTATAATCCAAACTCGTATAAAATGCAATTGTCAGCGCATATGGTTTTACTGCCGCCGGGCAAAACGGCGGGTGCGCAAGACAAAAACAGCACAGAAAGAGGAATGAAGAATGATGCAGACTTATCGTACCGAAGGAAATTACCGCAGTGCAGACCGGCTTTCGGCTGCGGAGCTGCGGGCGGCCATGGCCAGCCGCGAAATTTTGCAGAGCACCGCACTGGCATTCGACACGGCCCGCCAGCTGCGGTTCGAACTGGGCGGGGTGCGGGCCGTGATGCCCTTTGAGCAGTGTGCCGACGGAGCCGAGACGGGCAGTGTGCGGGACATTGCCGTGCTCACGCGGGTGGGGCGGCCCACCTGTTTCGTCATCGAAGAGTTGGGCACCGATGAGGCCGGCCAGCCCTGCTACCGGCTCTCCCGCGCCGAGGCGCAGCGGATGTGCAAGGCAGACTACCTCGACACCCTCCGCCCCGGCGACATCCTGCCCTGCACCGTGACCCACATCGAACCGTTCGGAGCTTTCTGCGACGTAGGATGCGGCATCAGCGCCCTGCTCCCCATCGACTGCATGTCGGTCAGCCGCATCTCCTCCCCCGCCGACCGGGTCAGCGTGGGGCAGCAGATCCTGTGCGTTATCAAGAGCCGGGATGTGCAGGGGCGGTTCGTCCTGACCATCCGGGAGCTGCTGGGCACCTGGGCCGAGAACGCCGCCGGTTTTACCGTGGGCGAAACGGTGGTGGGCATCGTGCGCAGCGTGGAAGAATACGGAACCTTCATCGAGATCGCGCCGAATCTGGCCGGGCTGGCCGAGAGCTGCCAGGATCTTCACCCCGGCCAGGCTGTGAGTGTTTACATCAAGAACATCCTGCCGGAAAAAATGAAGATCAAACTCGTCATCGTAAACCACAGCCTCGGCCAGAGCCACCGGTTCGAGCTGCATTATTTCATCACCGAAGGCCACCTGGACCACTGGCTCTACTCCACGCCCGACAGCCCCAAGCGGATCGAGACCGATTTTTCGGTTGCGGCTTGCAATCCGGCGTAAAACCCTTTATACTATAAAGAGAAGATGATTTTCCGCAATCTGAAACTTGAGGGGGATGTGCAGAACGATGGCCGCTAACGATGCTTTTACCGCCGGTGTCCGCCCCGGCGGGCTGACCGACAGCACCGAGATCCGGTTGCTGCTGTGTTATCTCGTGAAGAATGCCGGGCCGATCACCCGCACGGAGATTGAAAACGCCCTGATGGAGGAAGCGCTGGTCAATTATTTTGAGATCGGCTCCTGCCTGGATGACATCACCCAGCAAAAGCTGGTCACGCTGGCCGATGGGCGCTACACCATCACCGAAAAAGGGCGCAAGGTCGCACAGGAGCTGGCCTACGACCTGCCCCGCAGTGTGCGGGAGCGCGCCGTAGCCGCCGTGCTGCGCAGCCAGACCTGGGCCCGCAAGGAGGCACAGTATGCGGCCCGCATCACCGAAAAGCCGGATGGGCACTGCTCCATCCGCTGTACCATCAAAGCGCTGGATCAGGAGTTGTTCTGCCTGAACATCGGCACACCCGACCGGCTCAGCGCTGACCTCGTGAAAAAGCAGTTCATCCTCAAGGGCAACGAGATCTACCAGATGCTCATCACCAAGCTCACCGAAGAGACGAACTGACCCCTGCAAGCAAAAACCGCCGCTGTTCCGGGAAGACCGGAAGGCGGCGGTTTTTCTTTTGCTCGTTCTTTCGTTATTTCCAAAGCTCAGCAGCCACCAGCTCCAGCACACTGCCCGCGATGCAGCGGGCCTTGTCGGAGATGAGGAAGCAGTTTTCCAGCTCCTCGCGGCGAGGGTCTACATCGGCCACCTTGAAGCCCTTCGGCACCGGGTAGCCATCCCGCAGAAGACCCCGCAGGATGCCGGAGATCTGCGTCGTGACGGGGACGGTCTCCCCTTCCGGCGTTTCGAGCAGAGCGATGGTCTCGCCAGCCTCCACAAAATCTGCGATGGCGCGGCGATTCCGGAACACACCGGCGGCGGGCGAATGGATGACCCGCTCGGCCCCATAGCCGCCGATGACGCCCGGCACACCGGAGTTCGGCGCAGCAGAGCCTGCCCGGATGATGCGGCCCAGTTTGTGGCCGCGCTTGGTCTCCACCACCACGTCCACATCCTGCCCGGCCACAAAGCCGGGGCCGAGGGCAATGGTCAGCGGAGCCATATCCCGCGTGGTTCCGAGATTTTTCTTGGCAATGATGGCATCCACCAGCACGGCAGGCTTTGCCGCAGCCAGGCAGCTGCCCTTCGGGTCCACCAAAACCGGGACGGCGTTCTGTGCCCAGACGGCGTCTGCCTCGGCCAGCGAAGCCACCCGCACGGCCCGCAGGCCCTCCACGGTGGTCTCGCCCTCATAGACCGCCTCGCACAGGGACACCTGACGGCGGATGGCGGCGGGGTGCTCTGCTTCCAGCACCAGCACCCGCAGCCCGGCAGACCAGAGCCGGTGGATGGTGCCGGTGGCAAGGTCTCCGCCGCCCCGCACCACGATCCGTTTTTCCTGTTTCATCGTTCATTCCTCCGGTTCGATCCGCTGTAAAAAGACCTGCATGGAGCCGCCGCAGGCCGCAATGGCTGCATCATCGCCTGTGCCGTCGGTGGTGAGATCGGCCAATTGGGCGGGCGCTGCCGCCCCGGCCAGCATCTTCCCGGCCAGCTGCTGGATGCGGTATTCCATGATGCCGCCGCCCACGCTGCCTACGGCCCTGCCCTCCGGCAGGACCAGCATTTTGGAGCCGACTTCCCGCGGCGTGGAGCCGTGGCGGGACACGATGGTCGCCAGCACTGCAGGCGTTTGCAGCGCCCGGAATGCTTCCAGAATGGCGGGCGGGAAGCCCTCGGTCAGCGAGCGGGCACTCTTGACCTGCACGATCTGCGCGAGGATGGAAAGCGCGATCTCCTCCGCCGTTTTGGCCCCAATGGCCAGACCGATGGGCGCACGGAGCTGCTCCACCCGCGCCGGGTCCAGCCCGGCTTCGGTCAGCTGACGGCGCACCAGAGCCGCGCGGCCCCGGCTGCCCATCATGCCGACATAGGCGGCGGGCTTTTGCAGAATGGCCGTCAGACACTGGACATCGCAGCTGTGGGCGCGGGTAACGACCACAAAATAGCACTCTGCTCCGCCGGAGACTGCTGTAAGGCCCTCTTCAAAGGGCAGGCAGAGCACCGGGTCGGCCCCGGCCTGCCGCAGCTGCCCGGCAAATTCCGGGCGGTCCTCTAAGGCGCAGACAGGCAGACCCAGCAGCTTTGCCAGCCGCACCACCGATGCCCCCACATGACCGCCGCCGCAGACCACCAGACGCGGGGCTGCACCGAATCGCTCGGCAAAAACACGAAGCGCCCCAAATGTCTGCACTCCGCTGGCAGTCACCTGCTGCAGCGCAGGCAGCTGTGCTTCCAGACACGCCGCCGGATGTTCCGGCCAGACGGGCACACCGCCGCACAACAGCAGCTGCGCCCCTTGCGCCGCGCCCTCCAGCACCGTAGCCAATAGGTAATCGCCCGCCTCACGGTTCAAAGCATCACAAAAAGTTCGGGGTTCCATGCAAGGGTCTCCTTTTTTTCAAGTCATTGTTCCACCTGCGCAACGGCATCGTAGGCGGTAGGGTCAAAGCGCTCCCGCCAGCACTGCCAGTCCTCCGGCAGCATCCGCCACGCCAGACCGCACCCAGCGGAAAGCTCCCGCGGCAGCGGAATGAGCCGGCCGGGGATGTGCTCGGCAAGGCAGCGCTTTTCCCACGCCATGGCATCCACCGTAGCGCGGAACGAAAGCACGATATACGGTCGTTTTGCTCGCATCTTATTCCTCCAATGCCAGCGCACGGACCGCCTTTACGGCGCATCGCACCTCGGCTTCGGTGTTCTGGTGCGAAAAGCTGAACCGCACCACGCCCTGCTCCACGGTGCCCAGCGCCCGGTGCATCTGCGGGGCACAGTGAGCACCGGCCCGCACACAGATGCCGTATTCCTCCCAGAGCGCATCCGCCACACGGGCGGAGTCCTCTCCGGCAAGGTTCAGCGAGACGATCGGCGCACGGGGGGCTGTCAGCGTTCCGTACAGAACGACACCGGGGACCTCCCGGACGCCCTCCCAGAACGACCGGGTCAGCGCCATTTCTCTGGTATGCAGCGCCTCGACCCCCTGTTCCAGCAGCCAGCGCACCCCGGCCCCCAGCCCGGCAAGGCCGGGGACATTCAGCGTACCAGCTTCCAGCGCCGTGGGCATCTCTGCAGGGTGGGCTTCGGCAAAGCTGTGCACCCCGCTGCCGCCCACAACAAGCGGCGCGACCCGCAGCCCCGGCCGGACATACAGCCCGCCGGTGCCCTGCGGGCCCATCAGCCCCTTGTGCCCGGTGAAGCAGAGCACATCCATGCCGAGGGCCTGCACGTCGATGGGCAGGCTCCCCGCCGTCTGGGCAGCGTCCACGATCAACAGAAGGCCGTGCTTTTTTGCCACCCGCGCCACAAGGGGCAGATCGGTGGCATGGCCGGTCACATTCGATGCCCCGGTGACGACGATCGCTCTGGTGTTGGGCCGGACCAGCTGCTCGAACTGCTCATACCGCAGAACGGCGCGGTCGTCCACACCCACAAAGCTGAGCTGTACCCCCTGTTCCCGCAGGCGGTAGAGGGGCCGCAGCACCGAATTGTGCTCGCAGACCGTTGCAATGACATGGTCGCCGGGCGAAAGCAGCCCGCCGATGGCGGTGTTGAGCGCCTGGGTGGCGTTGGCCGCAAAAGCGATGCAGGCCGGGTCCTCTGCGTGGAAGAGCTCTGCCAGCGCCGTGCGCGTGTCGTAAACGATGCGGGCCGCGTGAAGGGTCGGTTCATGCGCCCCGCGTCCGGGGTTGCCCGCCGTTTGCAAAGCCGCAAGCATCGCCTGCCCCACCACCGGCGGCTTTTGCAGTGTGGTGGCGGCATGATCGAGGTAGATCACGGCTTGACCACGTTCCCGGCGTTCAGCATTTTTTCCGCAATGACGTACATATTCGTCACGGTGCCGATGCGCAGTTTCTCGGTCAGACCGTAGAAATTCAGGCAGGTGCCGCAGGTCAGGATCTCCACGCCCTCGGCTTCCAGCACCTTGAGGTCTTCCAGCATCGGGGAACCTTCGCAGGTCAGGTGCGCGCCGCCGTTATAAAACAAAATGGTCCTGGGCAACTTCTCCTGCTGGGTCAGCGAGAAGACGAACGCCTTGAGCAGGGTCCTGCCCAGCTCCTCGGCCCCCTCGCCCATCGTATCCGCTGCGATGGCCACCACGGTATCGGTGCGGGCATCGGGTGTGCAGACGGCAGGCTCTTCGGCCGCAGCGGAGGCATCGCCCACCGTGAACCGGACGCGGTACTCCCGCTCGGCCAGCTTCTCCGCGCTGGAGCCATAGCCCTTCTGCTGCGCCATCTTGGTCAGGTTCTGGACGGCGATCTCATTGTCCACCAAAACCTCCACCTCGCCTGCACCGTTCAGCGCAGCGATGGCCTTTTTTGCCTTGACAACGGGAAGCGGGCAGGCATCCCCGCGTGCATCTACGTTCAACATCATCGTTCTATCCTTTCAATACTTCACTGTGATCTCCGTGGGCTGTGCGTCCCGGATCTCGCCCACGATGGCGGCAGGCAGGCCCGCCGCACACAGTTCCTGCGCCAGCGCCTCCGCCTTCTGCGGGGCCGCCGCCAGCAGCAGCCCGCCGGACGTCTGCGGGTCGAACAGGATCTCTTCCATCGGGAAAGGCACGTTCTCAAACCGGACGAACGGGCCGGTATGATTGCGGTTGCGCTGCCCTGCAGCGGTGTACAGGCAGGCGTCCGCCGCCTCCCATGCGCCGGGCAGCACCGGCACAGCTCTGGCATCCACGACGCAGGAGAGCCGCCCGCCCATCATCTCGTGCAGGTGGCCGAGGAAGCTGAAGCCCGTCACATCCGTTGCAGCGTGGACCTCATACTTCCGCGCAATCTCTGCCGCTGTTTTGTTCAGCGTCGTCATGGAGCGGATGGCGGCTTCCATCTGCTCCGGCGCGGCTTCGCCCACACGGTTGGCCGTGCAGATGAGCCCAACGCCCAGCGCCTTGGTCAGGATGAGCTGATCGCCGGGGCGGCCGGTGTCGTTGGCGGTCAGGCGGTGCGGGTCCACAAGGCCCGTCACCGAGAGGCCGTATTTGACGCCGGTGTCCGCGATGGAGTGCCCGCCCGCGAGGATGCCCCCCGCTTCGGCCACCTTTTCGGCACCGCCGCGCAGGATCTCGCCCAGGACGTTCAGGTCCATGCTCTCCGGGAAGCAGACCAGATTCAGGGCCGTCTTCACCTCGCCGCCCATCGCATAAACATCGCTGAGGGCGTTGGCTGCGGCGATCTGCCCAAAGGTATAGGGGTCATCGACCATGGGCGGAAAAAAATCCACCGTCTGCACCAGCGCAAGGTCATCGGTGATGCGGTAGACCGCCGCGTCGTCCTTGCTGTCATAGCCGACCAGCAGGTTTGGGTCCTGCTCGCCGCGCGGCAGTTTTTCCAGAATGCGGCTCAGCACCCCCGCGCCGAGTTTGGCGGTGCAGCCGCCGCCTGTACAGAACACGATCTTTTCTTCGCTCATTCGGCTCGTTCTCCTTTTGTAAAATGCGTCAAAACGCTTTGCACATGATATCGTTCCCACAGGATGGTCCGGGTCTTCTCACCCAGCGCCCGCCGGGCGGGGTCGTCCGCCTGGTTGAGCACTGCATAAAACGCCCGTTCTCCCACCAGCTTCCGCCCACCGGCTTCGCTGGCCAGCAGTGCGGCCAGAAGCTCCGGCGTCAGGGGGGCGTCCGGTGCGGTGTGCAGCAGTGCGCAGGCTTCGTCCAGCCGGAAGCAGACCTCCCGCAAAGGGCGGCCCAGAGCTAAAAGCCCGGCTACGGCCAGCACGGTGTCACATTCCGGCAGCAGCACCGGTTCCCGCGACGCCGGGGCCTTGCAGGGCATCCGTTTCGCGCCGTCGGCTTCCAGAAAAACGGCGTCGGCCTGCGGCATCCAGCGGTGCAGCAGGTCCGGCGGCGGGGCGGTCAGCTTGCCGCAGCCGTCCGGTGTGCCCAGAACGGCATACTCCCCCGCAGCCCAGAGAGCGCTGCATTCGGCTTCTGTATGGGCCATGTTGTGGTCCGGCTGCCGGATGTGGGTCGTGGTCGCGGCCAGCACCCGCCAGCCCTTGCGGGCGCAGTGGGCCGACAGTTGATAGAGCAGCGTCGTTTTTCCGCCGCCGCCCACCAGCGAGACGACATGGCCCTTTTCAGCCAGAAATGGGAACTGTGCTTCGGACAGCATTCAGCGGGTTTCCTCCACGGCCATGGCGATCTGTTCCGGGGTAATGGGCAGCTCATAGAAGCGGGTGCCGATGGCGTTGTACACTGCATCCGCAATGGCAGGCAGCGGCGTGTTGATGACCACCTCACCGATGGACTTGGCACCAAACGGGCCGTTGGGCTCGTAGCTGCTCTCAAATTCCACCCGGATGCGGCCGATGTCCACACGGGCGGGGATCTTATACTGCATGAACGAGTTTTCCATCGGCCAGCCTCTGCTGTCGTAGGTGATGTTCTCGGTCAGCGCCATGCCGATGCCCTGCAGCAGGCCGCCTTCGGCCTGCACACGGGTCAGATTGGGGTTGATGGGGGTGCCGCAGTCCACGCAGGCGGCATAATCCACGACCTTGACTTCGCCGGTCTCTTTGTCCAGCTCGATCTCGGCCGCACCCACCATGTACGGCGGAGGCGACAGGGGCGACGTGTGGGTCTCGGTGACTTCCAGCGGCACCATGTGGCCGAACTGAGAGGCGAATGCCACCTCGCTCAGAGAGACCTTTTTCGTCGGGTCGGCGTCCACAGAGAGGGTCTTGCCGTCAAAGACCACTTCGCTCTCCTCGCAGTGGAGCAGCTCCGCGCCCAGCTTGCAGATCTGTGCCCGCAGCTTCAGCGCACACTTTTCGACGGCCTTGCCGGTGACGTAGGTAGTGCTGGACGCATAGGAGCCAGAGTCGTAGGGCGAGACGTCGGTGTCGGCACCGAAAACCATGATGTCGTCCAGCTCGCAGTCCAGCACTTCGGCGGCGATCTGCGCCAGGGTGGTGTCGCAGCCGGTGCCCATATCCGCCGCACCGATGATCAGCGAATAGAAGCCGTCATCGTTGACCTTGAGGGTCGCGCTGCCGACGTCCATGCCCGAAATGCCGGACCCCTGCATCGCCATGCCCATGCCGACGGCGCGGACCTTGCCGTTGCCGAGGTCGCGGACGGGATACTTGTTGTCCCAGTCGATCATGTCGTGGACTTTTTTCAGGCAGCGGTCCAGCGCACAGCTGGTGTTCACTGCGCCGTAGTAGGCGGGCATGACATCGCCTTCCCGGACGATGTTCATCTCGCGGATCTTGAACGGGTCCATGTGGAGTTTTGCCGCCAGCTCGTTGACGGCAGACTCCACGGCAAACAGGCCCTGCGTTGCGCCGTAGCCGCGGTAGGCACCGGCGGACATGTGGTTGGTGTACACCACATCGCTGACGAAACGGAAGGCCTCGGCCTTGCCGTACAGCGGGATGGATTTATGACCCGACAGGCCCACCGTCGTGGGGCCGTGCTCGCCGTAAGCGCCTGTGTTCGAGAGAGTGTACAGGTCGATGCCGCGCACAAGGCCCTCTTTGGTGGCACCGAGGCGAACGTGCATCTCCATCTCGTGGCGGGGCGAGGAAGCGGTCTGGCTCTCCTCGCGGGTGAAGATGAGCTTGCTGGGCTTTTTGGTCTTCCAGGTGACGAAGGCCGGGTAGATGGCCGAGACCGCCGTCTGTTTGGCACCAAAGCCGCCGCCGATGCGGGGCTTGATGACGCGAATCATGGATTTGGGGATGTGGAGCGCGTTGGCCACGTTGCGGCGGGTATGGAAGACGATCTGGGTCGAGCTGAGGATGTTCAGACGGCCGTAGAGGTCCATATAGCAGCAGGTGCGGAAAGTCTCCATCATCGCCTGCTGGCAGGCCTTGGTGTGATACACATGGTCGATGACCACGTCGCAGTCGGCCAGCACGGCGTCGATATCGCCGCTGCCGCACTCATCGTGGGCGCAGAGATTGCGCTTGTTGTCCGCACCCACGGGGCACAGGCTCTCCCAGTTGTCCTCCGGATGGACGAGGATGGGGTTGTCCTTGGCAGTGTGGAAATCCAGCACTGGTTCCAGCACCTCATACTCCACCTTGATGAGCTTCATCGCCTTCTCGACGCATTTGTCATCTGCACCGGCCACGATGGCCACGACATCGCCCACAAAGCGGACGTGCCGGTCGATGACCAGACGGTCGTAGGGGCTGGCCTCCGGGTAGGTCTGGCCGGCCTGGGTGTAGCGGCGGGCGTTCTGGTCCACATCCTCCCAGGTAAAGATGGCCTCGATACCGGGCACCTTTTTGGCCACCGTGGTGTTGATGGTCTTGACGATGGCGTTGGGGTGGGGCGAGCGCAGCAGCTTGACGATGAGGCAGTCGGCAGGAGCGAGATCGTCCATGTACACTGGCTTACCGGTCACGAGCTGCATCGCGTCCTTTTTCCGGAACGGTTTGTTGACGTTTTTCATTCGGCGGCCTCCTTCGATCGTTTCCATGCGAGAAATGCCTGAATGCCCCGCAGCTGGCCCTCGTAGCCGGAACAGCGGCAGAGATTGCCCGCAAGGTATTCTTTGATCTCGTCCTCGGTGGGGTACTCCTTCTCGCGGAAAAGGGCCAGGGCGTTCATGATGAAGCCGGGGTTGCAGAAGCCGCACTGCTCCGCTCCCTGATCCGCGATGAACGCGCCGAACTCTGCGGCTTCGTCCTGCAGGCCCTCCAGCGTGGTGACGCGGTGGCCGTCGGCACGGGCTGCCAGCACCGAGCAGGACAGCACCGGCTTGTCGTCCAGAAAGACGGTGCACAGGCCGCAGTTGGCGGTCTCGCAGCCGCGCTTGACGCTGTAGCAGCCGTGGCTGCGGACAAAGTCAATGAGCAGAGTATCCGGGGCGGCCTCGGCGGAAACTCTGGTTCCGTTCAGAATGATGGTGATTTGCATCGTGGTCTCCTTTCCGTTACCCTTCCAGCTGGCAGACCGCACGCTTGACCAGAACTCCGGCCAGATGGTTGCGGTATTCGGCGCTGCCGCGCAGATTGCTCTCGGTCTTGATCGCTGCCCGCACTTCTGCGGCAAAGCGGTCTGCCAGCAGCTCCGGCGTCTCGGCCGCGTTGGGCGTCAGGTCAAACCGCACTGCCTTGCCCGGCCGGGCACCGATGGCGAAGCGATAGCCCTCGGCCGTTTTGGCGGCGGCGCAGGTCAGCACCGGGAAATCGGTCTGGCTGTTCCGCACCGACTGGTAGCAGAACGCAGCCGGTTCCTTCGGCACGATCACCCGCACGAGGAGGTCCCGGTCGTAGGGGCGGGTGGCGTACTCGGCCAGCGGCACGATGCCGCCCTTGTACAGCTCCACCGAGGCGTTCAGTGCCAGGAACAGGGTCAGCACATCCGAGAACCCGAAGCGGCTGTAAATGCTGCCGCCCACGGTGGCAAGGTTGCGCAGCTGCACACCCACGATATGCCGCACGGACTCCCGCACTGCTCCGTTCGTATATGCGGCCAGCCCGGCGTCCAGCTCCAGCTGCCGCAGGGTGACCATGGCTCCGATGGAGAACTGCTCCTCCGTCTCCTCGATGGTATCCAGCCCCAGACCGGACAGATCAATGGCAGTGCCGACATTGATCTTTTCCATCTTGAGCCAGATCATGCCGCCGATGACCCGATTGTTCTTTTTCTGGTTGAGCTGCCAGGCTTCTTCAAGACTTTCCGCTCGTTTGTATTCCCGGATCGTCATCATACGCAGTACCTCTCTTTTTTGCTGTTTGCTTTTATTTTAACACATTTTTCGCTATAATACCACTAGAATTATCGGTTCCGTCCGCCCTGCGCTGCCGCCGTGCTCCCAGGGGAGAAGCGGAATCGTCAACGCGGAGGGATCTATATGTCTGAAACTTCTCGCCCGATCGGGTGTGTCATCATGGCGTCCGGGCTGGCCCGGCGGTTTGGCTCCAACAAGCTGCTGGCCGATTTCGGCGGGCGGCCGCTGCTCTGCCGGGCACTGGACGCCACCGATACTCCACAGCTGGCCTGCCGCATCGTCGTGACGCGGTCGGCAGAGGTGGAAACGCTCTGCCAAACGCTGGGGGTGGCCTGCCTGCGCCACGCACTGCCGGGCCGGAACGACACCGTCCGGCTGGGGCTGGAAGCACTGCTCACTCTGCAGCCCGGCCTTGCGGGCTGCATCTTCCTGCCCGGCGACCAGCCCCTGCTGCGGCGGGAGACGGTCGAGGCGCTGGTGTGTGCCTTTGTGGCCGACACCCGGACACAAAAAGAAACAGAGCGGGCAATCTTCCGGCTGGCGTTCCAGGCCGAAAACGACCCGGAACCGCTTGTCGGAAGCCCCGTTCTGTTTGGATGCGGTTATTTTTCCGCCCTGCGCACCCTGCCCGAAGGCAAAGGCGGCAGTGTGCTGCTCCGGCGTTACCCGGAGCGGGTCTGCAATGTGTTCACCGCAGACCGTGCAGAGCTTCTGGACGCGGACACGCCGGAGGCCCTGCGGGAACTAAAACAGTTTTTGATCTGAAGAGGAAGCTCAGGCGTTCTCTTCGTCCTTGGGCAGCAGAACGTTGAGCACGATGGCCACGAAGGCTGCGGGGACGATGCCGGACTCGCCGCAGATCAGCTGGAACAGCTGGGGCGTATGGGCCAGAATGCTGGCGTTGGCACCCATGCCGTAGCCCACGCCCAGCGCCACCGAAACGATGGTCAGGGTGCGCGGAGTCATCTTTTCCTTGGTGATGAGCTGGATGCCAGACACCACGATGGAAGAGAACATCATGACGGCTGCACCGCCCAGAACGGCCTGGGGCATGATGGAGACCAGTGCGCCCAGCTTGGGGATGAGGCCGCAGAGGATCAGGAAGATGGCACCGGTCGCCAGTGCACCGCGGTTGACGACCTTGGTCATGGCCACCAGACCAACGTTCTGGCTGAAGGAAGTGTTGGGCAGGACGCCGAAGCAGGCGGCAAAGGAGGAACCCAGACCGTCGCAGATGACGCCGCCGGACAGCTCCTTATCGGTCGCCTCGCGGCCCATGCCGCCCTCCATCACGCCGGAGATGTCGCCGACGGTCTCAACGGCCGTGACGATGAACATGATGAGCACCGGCAGGATGGCGCGCATATCGAAGATGATCTTGACCGGGACGAGCTTGGGGATGGCGAACCAGCTGGCCTGTGCGACCTTATTCCAATTCAGGACCCATGCCTTGGTGAACTCCACACCGTCGGCGGTGACACCGGTGGTGGGCAGGATAAAGCCCATGATGAAGGCGGCAATGTAACCGGCCACGATACCGATGAGGATAGAGGAAGAGCTCAAAAAGCCATTGGTCCAGTGCTTGAAGAACAGGATGACCACCAGCACGAAGACGGCCAGCAGCAGGTTCTCCATGGAGCCGAAGTCCTTGGCTGCGTTGCCGCCGCCGAAGGAGTTGACACCGACCGAGATCAGCGACAGACCGATGGACAGCACGACCGTGCCCGTGACCACCGAGGGGAAGAACTTGCGCAGGGGCTTGAGGAAGAAGCCCAGCACGGTTTCGAACAGGCCGCCCAGGATGGACGCACCCATGATGGCACCATAGGCCAGCACACCGCCGCCCATGGAAGCCGCGACGCTGTTGAACACGCCCAGGAAGCCGGAGCTGGTGCCCATGATGATGGGGACCTGACCGCCGACCGGGCCGATGGAAAACAGTTGCACCAGCGTGACGATGCCGGCCACGAACATGGCGTTCTGCAGCAGGCTGATCTGCAGGTCAGCGAACTCGCCGCCCGCCAGACCGCAGGCGCTCGTGATGATGAGCAGCGGGGTCAGGTTGCCGACGAACATGGCGAACACATGCTGCAGGCCCAGCGGGATCGCCTGGCGAAGGGGCATCTTGGCTTTGAAGTCGTAAGCCGCCTTCTCCAACTCAATATTTTTGATCATAAACTTCTCCTTTGAACAAACCGGTTTTCAAACGACAAAAATTATTATAACAAAGCCTGTGTCGAATTGGGAGAGGGCTTGTTGTCTTTTTGTTCACTTTTTGTTCATAAGTCATACTTTACCAGCAAAAATGTCCGCGCATGAGATACAAGTGCGGACATTTTTATGGTCATGCACCGGGAATCAGAAGCCGCTGTGCTTTTTCGATGGCCGCTGTGCCCTCAGCGAGGTCGTTTGCGGCAAGCATCTGCCCCGGCGAAACATGGTAGCGTTTTGCAATGGCAAACAGTGCTTCCCCGGCCTGTGCGTAATAGATGCGGAGGGAGATCTCCGGGTCGGCAGGGGCCAGCTTCTCCCCCAGCGCAATGCTGCCCACGCAGGAAGCCTGCCTGCGGCTGAGGATGGCACCCTCCACCCGGACCGTCACCGAGACATCCAGCGCACCGCCCGTGCAGCTGCATTGCAGGTCTTCGACGCTGAGCCAGCACTCCGGATAGAGCGCTGCGGTCTCGGCGGCTTCGGCCGGGATGGGCAGGGCCAGCTCCAGCGGCTTTTCGTAGCTTTCCAGCTCAGCAAGGCTGTTCTCGCCAAACGCCGTCACAAGAACCCGCGCCGCCACCACCCAGCCAGTTTCCTGCCAGAGCAGCTGCGCCGGGCCGATGGCCGCAAAGCAGGCCAGGATCTTTGCCCCGGCATCCGGCAGCGGGCCGGACCCGGTCAGGGTGGCCGTCTCGTTCAGGGCGCAGAGTAGCGCTTCGGTGCGGAGATTCTGCATCACAGGCTCCGTCTCAAACTGCGTCGAGAAGGCATCGGCCACACATTGCAGCTGGTAGGGCCGCCACGCCCGCAGACGCAGCATCACGGTGGCGCTGAGGGAACCGGGGGCTTCCCCCTCCCCCTGTGTGGCCGTGAACCCGACCGGCTCGGCCACGCAGAGGCAGCGGCAGTCTTCGCTGAGGCCCTCCACATCCAACACCTGATTGAAGGGAAGGTCCAGGCTCTGGCTCTGCAGGGCGCTTTCCCCTTCTGCCCGCCAGGCGCAGAGAACGTGCAGGGTCCCCTTGGCCACAGCCTTGGCATTCAGGACCTTGAGGTCGTGGAGGGAGGCTGTCCCGGCAATGTCCAGGATGGCGGCAGGCGGCGACGGAAAGGCCAGCTCACCTTCCACCGTGATGAGCTTGTCGAGCACGGCCGCGCGGCGGACGCCCTCCAGTGTGGTCAGCTGCTGCTCGATGCCGCCGTCGGCCAGCGCCGTGAGCACCTCGGTCTTCTGCTGGGTGTAGACCGACGCCACCAGACCAAAGGCTCCCCGCACCTCGATGCGGCGGGGCGTGACCGAGCGGCAGTTCAGGTATTCGGTCTGGCCCTCCACCTGAGCCGTCCATGCAGTAAAGGCAAACTCCGGCAGTTCCAGCACCTTGTTGAAGGGCAGCTTCTGCTCCGTCTGGCAGAGGCCCGCGTCATCCTCGCCCTGGTAATACACGATGCAGCGCAGATAGCCTTCCAGCGTCAGTTTGCCGGGCTGCAGCTGCTTTTGCAGCACCACCGGTTTCGCAAAGCATTTGACCAGCTTGAACACCGGCGGAAGATAATCGGAGATCAGGATCTCCGTTTCCAGCGGGAGCTCCGCCTTGACGGTGCAGTTCGCACCCGCAGCGGGCAGCGCATCCCGAAAGACCTTCAGTTCCATCCTGTGCGCTCCTTTCCTGTCCGTTTGGCATAGCACATACCAGACTGTATGCGCTGCGGCGGGCAGATATGCGCAAAAAACACCGCCGCACAGCGTTTCCACTGTGCGGCGGTGTTCCACAAATCAGGATCTCAGAAGATCAAATTATTCAGCGGCCTTGGCTGCCTCGACCTGCTTGATGAGCTCCGGCACGACCTTGAACAGATCGCCGACGATGCCGTAATCTGCCACACCGAAGATGGGAGCAGACTCGTTCTTGTTGACGGCGATGATGCACTCGGAATCCTGCATACCAGCAGTGTGCTGGATGGCACCGGAAATACCCAGAGCAACGTAGATCTTGGGGTGGACGGTCTTTCCGGTCTGACCGACCTGATGGTCAGCGGTCATCCAGCCTGCATCGGTGACGGCACGGGATGCGCCGACTACGCCGCCGCCCAGTGCAGCTGCCAGCTGCTCGGCCAGCTCGATGCCCTTGTTGACATCCTTGCTGATGCCGCGGCCGACCGAGACGATGACGTCGGCACCGATCAGATCGACCAGCTTCTCAGCAGCCTTCTCGACGCTCAGGACCTCGGTCTTGATGTCGGAAGCAGCCAGCTCAAAGGCGGGCTTCACGATCTGGCAGGCATCGGCCTTGGCCTGATCGAAGGGAGCCTTCTTCATGACGCCGGGACGGACGGTGGACATCTGCGGACGGAAACGAGGGCAGATGATGGTAGCCATCAGATGGCCGCCGAATGCGGGACGGGTCATCTTCAGGTTGCGGTCTTCCATATCGAA
>OODU01000198.1_pt1 | contig 68932 bp, 59 predicted proteins | sample 1671171 | NCBI WGS metagenome assembly OODU01 (sample SAMN06348129, study PRJEB24527) | human gut metagenome | biome: human gut; feature: ankylosing spondylitis patient; material: feces | host: Homo sapiens | place: China | collected 2015-10
TCGCCATCCAGAGCGGCCAGCTTTTCCAGATAGGATGCAGCGTTAGTAGCGTAGGCATCTTTGTTAGCCGGGTCGATTTCTTCCAGTGCGTCGGTGATGGCGCTGCAGAGAGTTTCAGCGTTCTTCAGGGATAGCCAGACGTGCTCATCGTACTCCGGCTCATCTTCGTCCTCGGATTCTTCTTCCTCGGCCTCCATACCTTCTACGACTTCTTCCTCTTTTACCTGCTCACCCAGCACATCCAGAAGGTTGATGACCTTCATGTTCTGGTTGGTCGCTTCTTTCAAGGCATCTTCGACCCAGCCATCCGATTCGCCGCCAACATAGAGGAACAAGTCACAGTCCGAGATTTTAATAATATCATCTGCGGTGGGCTGATAGCTGTGCAAATCAACGCCATTGTCCAGAAGCATGGTAACTTCGGCATGATCGGCCTTATCGCCGAGAATTTCGCGCACCCAGTCATACTCCGGGAAAATAGTCGTGACGATCTTCAGCGGCTTGTTGCCACTCTGCAATGCAGACGGTGCAGGAGCGGACGAAGATGCGGCCTTCCCACAGCCGCCCAAAATACCAGCAGCCAGTAAAAGGCAAAAAAATACAGCGAATATACGTTTGAGTTTTTTCATAGAAATGCGCTCCATTGTTTGATATCAAGAATCATACGGACAAGCATTTCTTAATCCGACAGTTTTACCTTTAGTCGAATCGGTGTTTTTATCAGCAAAAGCGGAGAGCAAAGCGACAGCAAGGCCGCCAACACAAAATGCGGCACGGGTGTTAGAATGAACGGCCCGGAACCATCTTTTCCGGCGTGCAGGATATTCTCGCAAAGTTTCAGCTGTGCGCAGACGGCGCAGTCTGCCCCGGTACAGTCGTGGTTGACTTCTTCCGCGCAGAATGTCAATGCACCCAAAACGGCCAGCAGGAAACCAACCAGCAGGATCCACGCAGCGCAGCGTTGTTTTGCAGTGCAGTTCATTCCATTGCCCTCCTTTCTTGAATTTGCAACTTGATTGCAAATTGGATTATAGCAAGGCAACATTGGATTGTCAAGTGGAAATTTTTGCGGACACTACGTTTATCGGAAAGTCGTTGTCAAGAGGGCTGGCACCGTTTAGCCCTCTCTCTTTTTACCAAAGTTTCCCTCGCACCTGACCGCGACACAGCAGTCCGGAAGAAAAACCAAAAAGGCTGCGGCACAAAACAACGTGCCGCAGCCTTTTCCCGCTTTCATACTCTTTTATAATACCATGAACAAAGTCCCCGCAGCAATGAGCGCACAGCCGATCAGGCTTTTGGCCGTGAACGGCTCATGCAGGATGAAAAATGCCAGAGCCAGCGTGATGACCACGCTCAGTTTATCAATGGGGACCACCTTGGATGCTGAACCGATCTGCAATGCGTGGTAATAGCACAGCCAGCTTGCACCGGTGGCAAGGCCGGATAGGATCAGGAACAGCCAGCTTTTGTGAGAAATGTCCCCGATGCCGGTCTGCGTCCCGGTCAGAAACACCATGCCCCAGCTCATCAGGAGCACAACGGCGGTGCGAATGGCCGTGGCCAGCGTGGAGTTCACGCCGTCAATGCCGATCTTCGCAAGAATGGAAGTCAGTGCGGCAAATACCGCAGAGCCCAGCGCAAAAACAAACCACATAAAATATTCTCCTTTTCCTCACACTGCCATGGAATGAAGGCTGGCGTGGGCGCGGCTGGTATGACGGCCTCTGTGGGGCCGCTCTGTGCTCCCTGCGTTTTTATGCGGGGTGATGCAGATCAGATCACATAATCATTTCCCGCCTGTTCTGGTGCGGCGAGGTCGGCGAGGGTGATCTTGCCGAAGTAGTCGGCGATGAGGTCGTTCAGACCTTTCCACATCGTATAGGTGCGGCAGTTGGCCATCCGCTCGCAGGCCGGGGCTCCCGGCGTCAGGCAGCTCACCGGGGCAAGGCTGCCCTCCGTCAGCAGCAGAATCTCCGCCACCGTGTACTGGTCCGGGCTGCGGGTCAGGCGGTAGCCGCCGCCCTTGCCGCGCAGCCCTTCCAGAAAGCCGTTCTGCACCAGGACTTTCAGGATGTTCTCCAGATATTTTTCCGAGATATCCTGCCGCGCAGCGACCTCCTTCAGCGGGACATAGCGTTCGGCCTGATGCTCGGCCAGGTCGATCATCACACGCAGCGCATAGCGGCCTTTGGTTGAAACGATCATAGTGCACTCCTTATTGTATAGCAACCTCTCCGTCTCACCGTTGGTCCTGCGGAAATGGGCAGCAGCCGCAGGCGACAACGCCGTAGACCGGCCCGCCCGACCTCCGAACAGGGGAGATGTCACCGCAGGGGAGGGAGAAATTTTGATTTTAACCTATTATACAATGGGGTTTATAACTTTTCAATCTGTTTTTTGCACGTTTCCATTGACAACCGGGGCAAAGAGGGCTATAATACCATCAAACCCACAAACGATGTTGGTTTACAGGAAATATGGAAAGACGAAATCGTTCCGGGCCGGGCGCCCGCAGAGGGAGGAACATTCTTATGAGCAAGATTTATACGTCCGCAGATCAGTTGATCGGTCACACTCCGCTGCTGGAGCTGACCCACATCGAGAAGCAGGAGGATCTGAAGGCCACCATCCTGGCAAAGCTGGAATACTTCAACCCGGCGGGTTCGGTCAAAGACCGCATCGCCAAGAAGATGATCGACGATGCAGAAGCCACTGGCAAGCTGAAGCCTGGTTCGGTCATCATTGAGCCGACCTCCGGCAACACCGGCATCGGTCTGGCCGCTGTGGCGGCGGCCAAGGGCTACCGCATCATCATCGTCATGCCGGAGACCATGAGCGTGGAGCGCCGCCAGCTGATGAAGGCTTACGGCGCAGAGCTGGTCCTGAGCGAGGGTGCCAAGGGCATGAAGGGTGCCATTGCCAAGGCCGATGAGCTGGCAAAGGAGATCCCGAACGCCTTCATCCCCGGTCAGTTCGTCAACCCGGCCAACCCCAAGGCGCACATTGAGACCACCGGCCCGGAGATCTGGGAAGACACCGACGGCGAAGTGGACATCTTCGTGGCAGGCGTCGGCACCGGCGGCACCGTCACCGGTGTGGGCCAGTACCTCAAGAGCAAGAACCCCGGCGTCAAGGTCGTGGCCGTGGAGCCTGCATCCTCTCCGGTGCTGAGCCAGGGCGTTGCAGGCGCACACAAGATCCAGGGCATCGGTGCCGGTTTCGTCCCCGCTGTGCTGGACACCAAGATTTACGATGAGATCATCCCCGTCACCAACGAAGACGCCTTTGCGACTGGCCGTCTGATCGGCCACAAGGAGGGCGTTCTGGTGGGCATCTCCTCCGGTGCGGCCGTCTGGGCTGCTCTGGAGCTGGCAAAGCGCCCCGAAAACGCAGGCAAGAGGATCGTTGTCCTCCTGCCCGATACCGGCGACCGCTACCTGTCCACGCCGCTGTTCGCCGAATAACCCGCAAGATCGATCGATGCCGCTGCGCAAAACAGATGCGCGGCGGCATTTTTTGTGCTACAATAGAGCCATTCTAACATTGTGAGGTCTTCTATGAACTATTACGCTGCCCCGATGGAGGGGCTGACCGACCGCATCTGGCGGCAGGTGCACCAGAAATGGTTTGGCGCAGCCGATGCCCCCACGCGCTACTATGCGCCGTTCCTGTCGCCGCCGGAAAACCGCGTCCTCATCCCGAAAAAGATGGCGGAGCTGGCCCCGGAGGCCAATGCAGGCACGGTCGTGATCCCGCAGCTGCTGGCCAGAGACGGCGAACTGGCCGCCTGGATGATCGGCGAAGTGCGGAAGCTGGGCTACACGGAAATCAACCTGAACTTCGGCTGCCCCTCCGGCACGGTGACAGCCAAGGGCAAGGGAGCCGGGATGCTGCGGGACCCCGCCCGGCTGGACGCTTTTCTGGACGCCGTCTTTTCGGCGGTGGAGGGGCCGGTCTCGGTCAAGACCCGCATCGGCGTTCAGAAGCCGGAGGAGTTTGCGGCTCTGCTGGATATTTACAATCATTATCCCATCTGCGAGCTGACCATCCATCCCCGTGTGATGAAGCAGCTGTACCGGGGCGAGGCCGACCGTGCCGCCTTTGCTGCGGCGCTGCCGGAGTGCCGGATGCCGGTCTGCTACAACGGCGATGTCACGACGCCGGAAGCACTGCACGCGCTGGAAGCGGAGTTCCCGCAGCTGTCGGGCATCATGGTGGGGCGGGGGCTCATCGCAGACCCGGCCCTGTTCCGCCGTGCGCGGGGCGGCGCACCGGCTTCCAGAGAGGAACTGCGCGGCTACTGCGACGACCTCTACCACGGCTACACCGAGGCCTTTGGCGCGGCCAGCTGTGCCGTCAGCCGGATGAAGGCGCACTGGTTTTATCTCATCCATCGGTTCGAAGGGGCCGATCCGCTGGAAAAGCCTCTCCGCAAGGCCCGCGAGGGGTGGGAGTATGAGACGGTGGTGAACCAGATCTTCACGCGGCAGATGAACTGAAAACAGCCCGCCGTCTTCTGCGAGACAGCGGGCCGGAAAGGACAAAGCGGATCAGACGTTCAGGTAGCTGCGGAGCAGAGCCTGCAGCAGGTCGTCCCGGTCAACTTTACGGATGAGGGAGCGGGCTCCTTTGTAGGTCGTGATATAAGTGGGATCTTCGGACAGGATGTAGCCCACCAGCTGATTGACCGGATTGTAGCCTTTTTCCTTCAATGCGTCGTACACTTGCTGTACGATCTCATGAATTTCGTCGTCCTTTTTGTCGTGGATCGAAAAAATAGCAGTTGCGTCGCCCACGCAGTACACCCCCTTCGGTATTTCTATCCACGCCCAAAGCGGAAGTGGAACTAGAACTATAGTTCATTGTACACGAAGCGAGTGTAAACTTCAAGATTCCAGACTCTATTTGCACATATTCACCAAAATCAACGGAAATTTTAAGTCAAAACAACGGGGCGTTTGCCCTGGAAAGGGGAGGATTTCATGCTGTTCGGGGTAGGATGTGATCTTTGTGAGGTGGCACGGATGGAAAAAAGCCTGTTTGGGGCGCACGGGGCGGCGTTTGAGGCGCGGGTGTTTGGCACCGGGGAGCGGCAGGCGCTTGCGCTGGCCGAGTGTCGGGCCGACCCTTCTGCCCGCAGGTGCACCCACAGAGCCGCCAGCGCCGCTGCAGATTTTGCGGCGAAGGAAGCCTTCCTCAAGGCGGCGGGCACCGGCCTGCGGGAGCCGTTTTCGCTCTGCGAGATCGAGGTGCTGCGCCTGCCCTCCGGGGCACCGGTGTATCGCTTCTCCGGGCGGACGGCGGCCTGGGTGGAGGAGCATCACGTGACGGCCCGCCTTTCCCTCAGCCACGACGGCGGGATGGCGCTGGCGTTCTGCGTTCTGGAACAGGCGGAAACCTGATCCGCTCCGCTGCATAAAATGGAAGAAAGCCCCCGCGTGCATACCGCCGCCCGGCACAGCCCATACTAGAGGCAGACAGGGAGGGTTGATTCCATGGAAGTACACAGAGGAGAAGTTTTCTACGCAGACCTTTCGCCGGTGGTGGGGTCCGAGCAGGGCGGCATCCGGCCGGTGCTCATCGTGCAGAACGAGATCGGCAACCGCCACAGCCCCACCGTCATCGCGGCGGCCATTACATCCCGGCTGGACAAAGCCCGCCTGCCCACTCATATCAATATCCGGGCAGCGGACACCGGCCTCGCCAAGGACAGCGTCGTGCTGCTGGAGCAGATCCGCACGCTGGACAAACACCGCTTGCGGGAGCGCGCAGGGCAGATCACGCCGGAAGACCAGAAACGAGTCGATCAGGCACTGGATGTCAGCCTGGGGCTGGATGCCTACTGAAGATGTGAAAACAGAAAAGGGACTGCCGGTTCGGGCAGTCCCTTTTGTGGTTTTGGGTCAGTCTTCGTTTTTCAGGGTGCTCTCGGCGTCGTGGAGCAGGGCATACTCGCGGATCTTTTCCAGCGTCTGCTCGCTGAGGATATGCTCTGCCTTGCAGGCGTCCTCTGCGGCGATGTCCTCTTCCACGCCCAGCTGCACGAAGAAGTGGGTCAGCAGCCGGTGGCGGCTGTAAATGCGCTCGGCGATCTCGCGGCCCGGTTCCAGCAGGGTCAGGTTACCCTCACCGTCCACCGCAATGTAGCCGTTCTCCCGCAGCTTTTTCATCGCGATGCTGACGCTGGCTTTGGTGTAGCCCAGTTCGTTGACCACGTCGATGGAACGGACGCGGCCCATCCTCTGATTCAGCATCAGGATCGTTTCAAGGTAATCTTCTGCGGATTGGTGGATCTGCATGGTTATCGGCCTCCTGCCTTTCTTGATTTCCGGCCCGGAGCAGAAAAACGCACATCGGTTCGGTTTGTTATAGGATACCACATTCTGCCGGGGGATGCAAGTCGTTCGGCGGAAGTTTGCTAAAACAAACTAGACTTCTTCTGCATGATTTTGCTATTTTGACCGGAAACAGGGCCTGAAATCTTGTGGAACGTGCTTATCTGGACGCGCGGTAGGCTTCCGGGCCGGAGAGATAGAGGTCGCCGCCGTGGGCATCCAGAATGACGGTCAGGGGCATCTGCTCCACGGTCAGGCGGCGGACGGCTTCGCAGCCGAGGTCCGGCCAGGCGATGACTTCCAGCGTTTTGACGCTCTTGGCCATCAGGGCACCGGCCCCGCCCAGCGCGGCCAGATAGACCGCGCCGTTGCGCACGACGGCTTCCTTGACGGCGGCATCCCGCTTGCCCTTGCCGATCATGACCTTGTTGCCCAGGTCCAGCAGGCGGGGGCTCATCGCGTCCATCCGGCCGCTGGTGGTGGGCCCGGCCGAGCCGATGACCGCACCGGGGCGCTCCGGCGTGGGGCCGACGTAGTAGATGGCGCTGCCTTCGAGGTCGAAGGGGAGCGGCTCGCCCCGGTCCAGTGCTTCCAGCATCCGTTTGTGCGCCTGGTCGCGGGCCGTGTAGACCACACCGGACAGCAGAACGGTGTCGCCCGCCTGGAGCGGGGCCAGGTCCTGCGCGGTGCAGGGGGTGGTCAGTTCGTATTGCATGTTCATCAAGCCTCCTAATAGGCTCACGCCTTTGACGGAAAGGGAATCGTTTACAGCGTCGCGCTGGCGCGGCGGGTGACATGGCAGGAAACGTTCACGGCCACGGGCAGACCCGCCACATGGGTGGGCATCTGCTCGATGGCAAGGCCCAGGCAGGTGGTCCTGCCGCCAAAGCCCTGCGGGCCGATGCCGGTCTCGTTGACGGCGGCCAGCAGTTCGCGTTCGAGGGCAGCATAGTAGGGGTCCGGGTTGGGGATGTCCAGCGGGCGGAGCAGAGCCTTTTTGGCCAGATAGGCGACTTTGTCGAAGCTGCCGCCCACGCCGATGCCCAGCACGATGGGCGGGCAGGGGTTGGAGCCTGCCAGCGTGACCGTCTCCAGCACGAATTTCTTAAACCCTTCCACGCCGTCGGCCGGTTTGAGCATCTGGATGCGGCTCATGTTCTCGCTGCCAAAGCCCTTGGGGGCCACGGTGATGGTGCAGCCGTCGCCGTCCACGAGGTGGACTGTGATGGCGGCAGGAGTGTTGTCGCCGGTATTGCCCCGGCGCAGGGGGTCGGCCACGATGCTCTTGCGCAGGTAGCCGTCGGTGTAGCCCCGGCGGACGCCCTCGTGGATGGCGGCCTCAAAGCTGCCGTCGATGTGGACATCCGTTCCCAGCTCCACGAAGACGCAGGCCATGCCGGTGTCCTGACAGATGGGCAGAGCCTTCTCCTGCGCCGCACCGAGGTTCGACCACAGCAGGTCGAGGGTGGTTTTCGCCAGCGGCCACGGCTCTTCCTCCCGCGCTCTGGCCAGAGCCGCTTCCACGTCTTGGGGCAGGCGGGTGTTGGCTTCGATGCACAGGCGGGCGACGGTATCGGTGATGGACTGTGCGGAGATCGTCCTCATGCCGCGCCTCCTTTACAGACGGGCCACGCCGGTCTCGCGGGCAGCTTTTGCCACGGCAGAGGCCACGGCCTCGGCCACGCGGGGGTCGAATGCGCCGGGGATGATGTTCTCTTCGCTGCGGTCCTCATCCGTGATGAGGTCGGCGATGGCGTAGGCTGCGGCCAGCTTCATGGCATCGTTGATGTCCCGTGCGCGGACGCTCAGGGCACCCTTGAACAGGCCGGGGAAGCAGAGCACGTTGTTCACCTGATTCGGGAAGTCGCTGCGGCCGGTGGCCATGACCCGCACACCGCCTGCCTTGGCCTCGTCAGGCATGATCTCCGGGGTGGGGTTGGCCATGGCGAAAACGATGGCGTCCGGATTCATGGTCCTGCACAGCTCGGTGGTCAGGATGCCGGGGCGGGACACGCCGATGAAGACATCGGCCCCCTCGATGGCCTCCTTCAGGCCGCCCTTGATCTGGCGGGGGTTGGTCACTTCGCCCAGCCAGTTCTTGTGGGCCTCGGCGCTGTTGCAGCCCTTGTACAGGGTGCCGAACTGGTCCACCGCCACGATGTCTTTGGCACCGGCGGTCATCAGCATCTTGATGATGGCCGTGCCGGCGGCACCGGGGCCGTTCAGGACGATGTGGACATCCTCCATCTTTTTGCCCACCACGCGCAGGGCGTTGATGAGCGCAGCCGTCACGACGATGGCGGTGCCGTGCTGGTCGTCATGGAAGACGGGAATGTCCAGCTCACGCTCCAGCGTTTCTTCGATCTCGAAGCACTCCGGGCTTTTGATGTCCTCCAGATTGATGCCGCCGAAGGTCGGGGCGATGGCCTTGCAGGCCGCGATGACGCTGGCGGCGTCGTGGGCGTCGATGCAGATGGGGAAGGCATCCACGCCGCCGAATTCCTTGAACAGCACGGCCTTGCCCTCCATGACCGGCAGACCGGCTTCGGGGCCGATGTCGCCCAGGCCCAGCACGGCGGTGCCGTTGGACACGACGGCCACCATGTTGCTCTTGAAAGTGTACTTGTACACGTCGTCGGGGTTCTCTTTGATCTTGCGGCAGGGCTCGGCGACGCCGGGGGTGTAAGCCGTGGACAGGTCGTCGCGGGTCCTGACCTCGACCTTGCTCACGATGCCGACTTTGCCGTGGTGGCTCTCGTGCATTTCGAGAGCGGCTTTGTTGTAATCCATGGATGTTCCTCCTTGTGTTGATGTGCTTCTCTTATTATAATAAAGCCGCAGGCCCGGCAGCGCAAGAGGATTTTTGCGTGTGCGGGGCGACAGCTTGACAAACGACGATAGAACGATTATACTACAAATAGAAAAGGCGCTGGCCCAACAAACGGCTAGCTCCCTACCAGCAGATCAAAAGAATGACCGCCAACGGGTGCTAAACGTGGGGCGGTCATTTCTTTTGTCCATTTTTTGTGCGAAACTCTCGGAATCGGAGCACGATGTCGATCGTGTCGTAAACCGTTGTGACGAGGAACGTCAACAGCGCAAGAATCTCGGTCAATGTCATGGGTACATTCCCCCTTTCGGCCAGAGCCTCCGGGGAGAAACGTTCAAAAGTCGCCCTCCCGGCGCCCTGTTTATGGAAACAAAGCCATCCGGTAGGGAGTTGCCGCCTGCGTTCTGGACACAGCGCCTTGCCGCTTTGCTGCGGCAATTATAGGATATCACAGCTTTTGACAAAAAGCAACGACCTCACGTGGCAGGCAGCGTGAAACTTGTGGAAATTTCGCAAAATCCTTTTCTTTTTCATTTTTACCCTTTATAATAAAATCTGTCTGAAAAAAATTGCAGTTCCCGGCGGCGTCCGGGATACAGGAGGTATCCACTTGAAACGAATCATCTCGAAGGCAGTCTGCCTTCTCTGCGCCGGTGCACTGGCGCTGACGGCTGCGGGCTGCTCGAAGTCTGCGGCGTCCTCTTCCGCATCGGCCGGCTCGGAGGCGTCTGTCTACGGCAGCGCTTCGGATTATAACTACCAGAACTTTGCTTACAGTGACGGTCTGGACGAGAACGGCTACTGGTCCGGCATCCGCGCACTGGATTATGTGACCCTGCCGGAGGACTACGCTTCCATCCCGCTGAAGAAGGCGGACATCGAGCCGACGGAGGAGGACGTGCAGTCCCAGATCGACAGCCTGCTCAGCCAGAACACCACCACGCAGCAGATCACCGACCGTGCCGCCGCCGACGGAGACACCGTCAACATCGACTATGTGGGCACCGTGGATGGCGTGGCATTTACCGGCGGCACCTACAGCGGCTACAGCCTGACGCTGGGCAGCGGTTCCTTCATCGACGGCTTTGAAGACCAGATCGTGGGCCACAAGCCCGGCGAGACCTTCGATGTTAATGTCACCTTCCCGGACGGCTACAGCGACTCCACCGACGCTGAGGGCAATACGGTAGTCCTGAGCAACAAAAAGGCGGTCTTCTCCGTCACGTTGAACTACATCAGCGAGGAGATCCTGCCGGAACTGACCGATGCCTGGGTCGAGGAGAATTTCAGCAGCACCGACGGCGTCCACACCGTGGAAGACCTGCGGGCCGAATACCAGAAGATGCTGTATCAGAACAACCTGAACACTGCGGTGATGGATTATCTGCTGGCAAACTCCACCTTCAAGGACCTGCCCAAAGAAGTGACCGATTATCAGGTCAACCAGTGCCTGAACTACTACTATACCATGGCTCAGTATTACGGCTATGATCTCGACAGCTTCCTGCAGGCTGCTGCCGGTTACAACAGCGCCGACGACCTGCTGGATGCCATGAGCGACAGCATCACCGAGTATGCTCGCGAAGCGCTGCTCTATCAGGCAGTGGCTGAGGCGATGGACATCGCCCCCACCCAGGAGCAGATCGACACCTACTCTGCCTACACCGAGACCTACGGTGCCAACTACTGCACCATGGTCGCGCTGATGGACGCCGTGTCCGAGGCGCTGACCACCGGGGCACAGGTGAAGTAAAAAAGCCAAAAAGAAAATACCGCCGCGCAGAAAATAGCTGTGCAGCGGTATTTTTCGTTTTTTGGGTTATTTTTTCAGGGCATCTGCGAGGACGCGCAGCAGGTGCGGGACGTCCAGCGGTTTTGCGATATGGCCGTTCATGCCGGCCGCCAGCGCGTTCTGACGGTCTTCTTCAAAGGCGTTTGCCGTCATCGCAAAGATGGGGATGTTGGCCTTCTCGGCGTCCGGCAGGGCGCGAATCTGCCGCGTGGCCTCGTAACCGTCCAGATTGGGCATCTGGATGTCCATCAGGATCAGGTCATACTGGCCGGGGGCCGCCTGCTTTATCTTTTGGACGGCGACCGCGCCGTCCTCGGCGGTATCCACCACAAAACCGGCTTCTTTCAGGATCTCCAGTGCGATCTCACGGTTCAGCTCGTTGTCTTCCACCAGCAGGAGCTTCTTCCCCTTGAGGTCGGCCGCAGTGGGTTGAGCGGGCTCGGAGGCAGGCTCTGCACGGAACGGTTCGGCCAGAACGCGGCGCAGCTCCGAGAGGAAGAGCGGCTTTTCGCAGAACGCGGTCACTCCGGCGGCGCGGGCCTCGTCCTCGATGTCCGCCCAGTCGTAGGCCGTCAGGATGATGATGGGGCAGCGATTCCCGATCACCTTGCGGATCTGCCGCACGATCTCGATGCCGTTCATGTCGGGGATCAGCCAGTCGATGATGTAGACGCTGAACTCATCGCCCTGCTCCACCGCATATTTGGTGCGGATGACCGCTTCCTTGCCGGAGATCGTCCACTCCGGCCGCATCCCGATCTTGGACAGCATGGTGCTGACGTTCAGGCAGGTGTTGGTATCGTCGTCTGCCACCAGGGCGCGCAGCCCTTCCAGCTGGGGGAGCTGCTTGGGCTCTGCTTTCTGCCCGCTGCGTGTGAAGCAGAGGGTCACGATGAACTCGCTACCCTTGCCTGGCTCGCTCGTGAGGGCGATGGTGCCGCCCATCAGATCCACGATGTTCTTGGTGATGGACATTCCAAGGCCGGTGCCCTGAATGCCGCTGACGGTTGAGCTTTCCTCCCGGCTGAACTCCTCGAAGATGTGCTTCTGGAACTCTTCGCTCATGCCGATGCCGTTGTCCTTGATGCGGAACTCATAGCAGACGCAGCCCTTGGGCGCACCGTTCTTCTGGGCGATGCGGATGCTGATCATGCCGCCGGTGGGGGTGAACTTGATGGCGTTGGACAGGATGTTCAGCAGGATCTGGTTCAGCCGCAGCGGGTCGGTGATGATGTCCTCATCCTCAATGTCCATGGTATCAATGAAGAGCGACAGCCGTTTGGCTGCAACATTGGGCTGGATGATGGAGCGCACATCGTGGACAAGGTCGGGCAGATGCACCGCCTTTTCCTCGATCTTGACCTTGCCGCTCTCGATGCGGCTCATATCCAGCACATCGTTGATGAGGGAGAGCAGATGCTGGCTGGAGGTGGAGATCTTTTTCAGGTAGTCCAGCACCTGCTCGCGGTTGTCGATGTGGGTCGCCGCCAGCGAGGTGAAGCCGATGATGGCGTTCATCGGGGTGCGGATATCGTGGCTCATGTTGAACAGGAACTCCCGCTTGGCGCGGTTGGCCGCGCCCTCGTGCTGGAGCGCGATCTCCAGTTTGCGGTTCTGCTCTTCCAGCTGGGTCTGATATTTCTTCTCCTGCTCTTTTTTCTGCTGCTCCATCTCCTGCACCGAGCGTCGGCGCAGCATCTGCAAGACCGAAACGAGCAGGATGTAACAGACCAGTGCCGTTAAGACCAGCGTGAGCGACTCGTGGAACACGGCTTTTTCATCCGTGTACGCATAGAGGTCGAACGACCGGCCGTGGCTGTACATGCCGAAATAGCAGCCGGAGCCGTTCCAGCCGTGGGTGGGCGTCAGCTTTTCCGCAAGCCCGGTGCTGCGGATCTCCTGCACCGGCGGGCTTGCGGTGGTGTCCTGCCCGATCAGCTCCGGGCGGTTGGACGCAATGACCTGATTGTTCTGCACGATGAACAGGGTGCCGCTGGTCTCTTCTGGGTAGCCGTCCAGAATGCTCTGGACCGACAGTGCCGTCCCCTCGACAAATTTGGCCGGGGTGCAGCGATAGGCCAGCAGGATGACCTCTTCGTGGTCGGCCCGGTGTGCCGCCACATCCACGGCAGACCCGTCTGCCAGCAGAACGCGCTTCAGGTAGGTCTTCTGCGGGAAGCGGAAGACGTCCAGCGCGGTCTCCTTTTTGAGCCGGTCTTCCAGCTGGGCATAGCCGATGCCGTTCGCTGTGTACTCGCACAGGAGTGTGCCGTCCGGGCGCAGCACGGAAATGCCGGTGAGCCAGAGCGTCTCGGTCTGCTGTTTCAGGCAGTGCGGGTCAGAGAGGTCGAGTGCGGCGTCACCGGCCAGCTGGTGCACCGAGACCGCCGTGCGGCGGAGCGCCTTGGCCGTGATGGTATCGTTGTACTGCTCAAAACTGGTGGACTGCGATTTGACGAACTCGATCGTCTGGCAGAAACGCTCTTCGGTCGCATGCAGGGCTTTCCAGCCGGAAGCCAGGACGACCCCCGCCATGAGGAGCGCACCGACGAGAATGTAGAGCACCCAGGTCCGCGTGTTCGGAGTGGTTTTGTTGTTACGCGTCAATGGTGTCCACCTCCAGATACTGCGAAGCATGTTCCAGGTATTTGCCGACGATCCGTTCCAGTGTGCCATCCTCGCGCATCTGCGCAAAGGTGTCATTCAGCTGGTGGTCCAGCCCGCGGCTGTCATTTTTGGCAAAGGCAACGCCCAGCCCGGTGACCAGCAGCGGCTCTTCGAGGATGCGGAACACCGCGTTGTTGTCTTTCATGTATTGCAGGATGGCCGTCTCGTGGGCGGCGATGGCGTCCACATAGCCGCAGGCCAGCATGGCATACTGCACACTGCGGTCTTCGATGCTGAACACCTCGACGGTCTGCGGGATGCGCGGGTCGGAGCCGCTGAGGAAGATGCCCTCTGGCTTGGAGGTGCTCTGCACCATAACGGTCTTCCCGGCAAGGTCGCTGAGGGACTGGATGCTGCTGTCGGCGTTCACGGCCACGACCTGACGGCTCACCATGTAAGGCCCGGCCCACCGGTAGAGCGTTTCGCGGCCCTGCATGGAAAAGCAGCCCCAGATGCAGTCGATGGCGCCGCTTTCCACAAGGGCGGTCTTCTGCTCCCAGTCGATGACTTCAAATCGTGCAGCGTATCCCATGCGGCGGAATGCCTCGGTGGCGATCTCCACATCGATCCCGGCCGGGGTGCCGTCATTGTTCAGATAAATATAGGGCGGGTAGGTGTCGCTTCCGATGAGGATCTGCGGCAGACCGCTGTTCTTCGCGTCCGTTCCGCCGCAGGCAGTCAGGCCGCCGAGGACCGTCGAGGCCGCCAGCAGGGTGCATCCGTTCAGGAATGCACGGCGTGAGAGGATGTGTTTCATGGGGACTTTCGTTCTCCTGTTGTTATTGCGTCCGCTGCTGCAACTGGACTTTCAGGTCGGTCTGCACATCCGTCAGGCATTGCAGCAGCAAAGGGTTGAATGCTCCGCACTCGCCGTTCAGGATCATCTGCACGGCTTTTTCGTGAGAGAAGGCTTTTTTGTAGCAGCGTTCGCTGGTCAGTGCATCGTACACATCGGCCAGCGCGACCAGCTGTGCGCTGATGGGAATTTCATCGCCCTTCAGCCCATCCGGGTAGCCGCGCCCGTCCCAGCGCTCGTGGTGCCAGCGGGTGATCTCGTAGGCGGTCTGCAGCAGCGGCTGCTCGTTGAAGTCTTCCAGCTGGTGCAGCATCTCGGCCCCCAGCATACTGTGGGTCTTGACGACCTCAAATTCTTCCGGGGTCAGCCTGCCGGGTTTGTTGAGGATCTTTTCGTCGATGCCGATCTTGCCGATGTCGTGCAGGGCGGAGGCCAGCGGGATGTTGTCCTGCTGCTCGGCGGTGATGGGGTACTGGCTGCTGATCTCCAGCAGGCGGTGGAGCAGCAGCTCGGTGATGATGCGGATGTGCCGCACATGGGCGCCGCTCTCGCCGTTGCGGAACTCCACGATATGGCTCAGCACACCCACCAGCATATCGGTGTTGTTTTCGCGGGCGCGAATCTGGTCCGACACCATCTGCACCAGCCGCCGCTGCTTGGCGTACAGCTTGATGGTGTTGGTCACGCGGCGGTAGACGATGCGGGCATCGAAGGGGCGGGTGACGTAATCGCTGGCCCCCAGCTCATAGGAACGCCGGATCGCGGCGTCGGAGTCGTCGCTGGAGATCATGATGACCGGGATGTCCTCGATGGTGTGGTTGACGTTCATAGCCTTGAGCACCTCGAAGCCATCCATGACCGGCATGTTGATGTCCAGCAGCACCAGTGCGATGTTCCCGGCCTCCGCCTGCATTTTTTCCAGGCATTCTTGTCCGTTTTCTGCTTCAAGAATGCTGTAATCGCCGCCCAGGATCTCCTTTAGTATCATGCGGCTCATTGCGGAGTCATCCACAAGTAAGATCTGCGACTTATTCTGTAAAAGTTTTTCCAGCGCTGCAAGACTATGCCCCGGAACCTCCACCATGACGGCATTCTTGCGGCCCTTTGCCTGATACATCAGCCAGTCTGCACGGCGAACGATACGTTCCACAGGGTCGGTGATGGACTGGATCGTTCCACCGATGCTCAGAGAAACACGGAAATGCGGATAGCCGGGTACGGATGCCATCTGCGCGGCAGTGCAGATCTGTTCCAGTTTGGTTTGCAAAAAGTCTCCCGGAATGCCGGGCAGCACCAGCAGAAATTCGTCCCCGCCGTAGCGGATGAGCAGATCGGAGCTGCGGATGCAGGACTGAATGGCGCTTGCCACCGTTTTCAGCGCCACATCTCCGGCGTAATGCCCATAGGTATCGTTGCAGATCTTGAAATCGTCCACATCCATCAGCGCGATCCCTGCCGGGCCGATGGATTTACGGACGACTTCCTCGTAATAGCGGCGGTTGTATGCGCCTGTCAGAGGGTCTTTGTAGAGTTCTTCTTTGAGCTTCTGATCTTGTGCCGCACGCTGCTCGGTGGCTTCGTCCAGCTGTGCTGTCTGATTTCGGATCAGCTGCGCCAGCTTTTGATTCGCGGCATCAAGAGCAACTTCCTGTTGATGAAGTTTTTTCAACAGCCGCTGCTCGCGCTTTTTGTAATAGCCCTCGATCTCGGAAACTGTATTCACGTTCTAACCTTCTCCTGCATCATTTACATCGTTTGTGTGCTTGTTCTGCGGAAACGCGCTTGTCCGCTATTTATTATCGGGGGGGGGTAACGCGGAAGCGCTTGACGGTCTGTTCCAGCGCGTCGATGTCCACGGGCTTGGACAGATGCTCGTCCATCCCGGCTTCCTTGCTCTTCTGCATATCTTCCAAAAAGGCGTTTGCCGTCATGGCGAGGATGGGGATGACCTGGCCCAGCGGGTTTGCGCTGCTGCGGATGCGGCGGGCGGCTTCGAGGCCGTCCATCACCGGCATCTGCACATCCATCAGGATCATGTCATACTCGCCGGGCTTGACGCGGACAAACGCATCCACGATCTCCTGCCCGTTGGGGCAAATTTTGCAGTGTGCGCCCTTGGATTTCAGCAGCAGCTCCAGGATCTCGGCGTTGATGGCGTTGTCCTCGGCGCAGAGGAAGTTCATCCCGCACAGGGGAGAGACGTCCTCCGGCTCCTCCGGGAGCGCCTGCGCCTCTGGTACCGCGTCCGCTTCGGTGTCGATGGGGAATTCCAGCACGACCTCAAAGCGGGTGCCCTTGCCGGTGGCACTCTCTACGCTGATGGAGCCGCCCATCAGATCCACGATGTTCTTGGTGATGGCCATGCCCAGACCCGTGCCCTGCACCCTGTTGGTGCCGGAGCGCTCCTCGCGGGTAAAGGGGTCAAAAAGGGTCTTCTGGTAAGCCTTGCTCATGCCAATGCCGTCATCCTGTACCACAAAGCGGTATTTGGCGTAGTGCTCGTTCCGGGGCAGCTCTTCGACCTCGAACCGGATGTGCCCGCCGCGGGGGGTATACTTGACCGCGTTGGAGAGAATGTTCATCAGCACCTGATTCAGGCGGGTGGGGTCGGCCAGCAGGTTTTCGTGCCGGAGATGGGTGGAGACGGTGAAGGTCTGCGCCTTTTCGCTGGCCTGTGCGCGGATCATCGTGCTGAGCTGGTCGAGCTGCTGGGAAAGGTGCATCGGCTCAACGCTCAGGGTGGTCTTGCCGCTCTCGATGCGGCTCATATCCAGAATGTTGTTGATGATGCCCAGCAGCAGCTGGCCGGAGCTTTCCAGCTTGTGCAGGTGTTCGGCCAGCTTTTCCGGCTGGTCCAGCTCGTTCTCCATCAGGGTCGTCAACCCGACGATGGCGTTCATGGGGGTGCGGATGTCGTGGCTCATGTTGGAGAGGAAGTCCGTCTTGGCCTGGCTGGCCTTTTCGGCTATTTCCAGTGCGGCTTCCACGGCCAGCGTGGTCTGGTGCTCGCCTGTGCGGTCAGACAGATCCACGATGCACTTTTTTGCACCCTGTACCTCATTGATAAAGCCGGTCACGTGGATATAGTGTGGCTCGCCGGTCTCCTGATGGATAAACTCCCGATCCCATTCCTGCTGCGTACCCTGCTCCATCTGCATCAGACCGTCCAGCCGTGATGTGCAATTATCGCCCTCGGCAGAACATAGAACGTGGAAATCCTCTTGCACTGCTTCGGGGGAGATGCCCAGAATGCGCCGGACGTTGGGGCTGATGTATTCCACCTTGCCGGTGCCGGTGTCGATCATCAGGAACACATCGTCCACGTTGCGGGAAAGGCTTGAGAACAGTTCTTCACGGGCCAGCAGCTGCTGATCCTTTTTCCGCAGCTTTTGCCGGTTGCTCTGCACCACCAGCAGCAAAGCTGTAACAGCCAGCATTCCCACGATGCTGCTCATCACGGCCATGGTGGTGTATTGCAGCCGGTTCATATTGGCGTTCACAACGCTTTTGGGAACAATGCCAAGGATCGTCCAGTTCTGGAAGGAGGCAGAACCATAAACCATGTAATAGCCGATGCCATGGATGGAAAACTCAAGGTTGCCGGTCTTCCCGGCGGCAAAAGCCTTTTGCAGGGTAGTGATCTGTTCTGCCGTAAAACCAGCCGAATTCCTGAGCATGGCAAGGATGTTGTGCACACCGCGCATGTCCGCACTGCTGCTGTCCAGCACCACACGGCCATCCGGCAGCACAGCAAAGGTGCTGCCGTGCCCCTCAAAGGCAGAGATCTTCAGGGAGTCCACCAGATCTTTGTTGTTGTAGGTGACGGCAATGGCTTCGTACGCAAAGCCCTGATAGCTGCCTTTTGCCGTAGGGACTGCAAACACCATGATCTCCGGCTTGTCCGGGACCACCGAGTTTGCCACGATAGGCTGCTGCTCCAGGATCAGCTGCGACAGCGTCCGACCCAGATCAAGATAGCCCTGTTCGCCGTCCAGCGTGATATAGGAGCCATCCCGTGAGACGAAGAAAAAGTCTGTAAACTGGTATTCTTCTTTTGCCTGTGCAAGGAAAGCGCAGACATCGGCATCGCTTTGCGCACGTTCCAGATAAGGTGTCCACATCCGCATGACACCCCAGTTGAAGGATACCTTATTGTAAAGGGTCTGGTTTGCCTGATGGTAGATCTCGGTAAGGTGTGCCGTGCTTTCCTCGTAGATGGTTTGCTCCATGAAATCCGTAAAGACAACAAAGCTCGTCAAAATACCGACGCCGAGCAGCAGTGCTGCTAAAACTGCGAGGATACGGTTTTTTATCGTAGACCACATCTTAGTTTCATTCTTCAAGAGTTTATTCTCCCTGTACAATGGTCAGATACTCGGAGGGGGCGGGGAACTGCTTGCTGACCGCCAGCGAATCCTTCAGGCAGGAGCGGCTTTCTGCCCCTTCAATGGCGTATTCCGTCCGCTTGGTTTTCAGGTTCTCCGGCATGGGGCAGTTGCAGTAGGCCTCATTTTCTATCCACACATCCGTGCCCGCCACAAATACGGGATAGGTGGCGGTATCGTCCAGCGGTGCACCGTTGATGGTGACTTCTTCCAGACGGAACTTGCCCAGCTCGTATTCGGTCACCTTGTATTCCATACCGCTGGTCACGGGCATATAATTCCGGTGACGGATGGGGTTTGCACCGTTGTCCTTCACGTTTACCAGCCACTCCATCATCTGCCGCAGCTCTGCACCGGTATATTCACCCTGCGAGACAGCGTAGTTGCCAGCCATCACCCACAAAAGCTGCTGCTTGCTGTAATCGCCGCAGTAGATGGAGGTGGACACCAGCGGCGAATAGCCGACTGCAATAGACGCATCATAGGTGGCGCGCAGGACGTTCATCAGCGAGGAAGCCGCAGCGCTGCCGTGGTCGGTCATGTCGATGGAGTATGCGGTGTTCTGGGTGAACAGCACCTCGGCTTCGGGGTCTGCTCTGGGGGTGACCAGCTGCTCATTGAACGCATCGTATGCGGCCCTAGCATCGTATTCGCCGGTGATCATTTTGTGCCCTACGTCTTCCGAAATGCGGAAGATCTCGGTGGAGGCCAGACGCATATACAGATGATTTGCGCTGATGATATCCGCAACGTGTTCCAGAGAAGCGGAGGAGGTAATATTGATCTCCTTGTTATAAGAGAGCACGGCAGCACCGCCAGCCATCTTGCTCTGCCCCTCTGCACTGTACACAGCCTCAAGTACCTTCAGCACCGCAGCCAGCTTTGCCTCGTCCTGCGCTACGGTGTTGGAAACTGCCGCCTGACACATGGGGTAGGTCAGCAGCCAGCTATCGTTGGCAGTCTCGCCGAAATAGGGCAGAATCGATGCGTTAAAGCCGTACTGGTCAGGCATTACATCCGCTATGCCTGCTGTGGTGCGGATCATGGCGGTCTGCCGCGCATAGAAAGGCTTGGCGATGGGGTTCAGCTCCAACCGATCGTCACCGGGCTGCACCCGCACATCCTTGAGAAACTGCTCGTATTTTTCAAAGACCTTCGGCCATACCACATCGTCCAGACCGGTGGAGCCGTCCTCGGTCTCGCTCTCGTAGTTCATGCGCCATGTGGTGCCCTCCAGGCTCATCAGCTCCGGGATCGCGCAGCCCTGCATGGTTTCCAGACAGGTGTAGTCATACCGCCAGTCTGCCTGATAGCCCTTGATGCCGATCGCTTCAAAGGCCTCGATCGCCGCCACGAACTCGGCATAGTTGGTGGGCAGGGGGATGTTGTACTGCGCAAACAGATCAACATTGGCAGCCGTGCCGTCCACCTCGGCGCACATGGGCAGCCAGCGGATCGCACCATCCGGCTCCTGATTGTTGTTCAGGTAGCTGGAATAGAAGGTGCCTGCGACCTCGGTAGTGCTCAGGTCCATCAGGTGCTCTGCCAGAGGTGCCGCATCGTTCAGGGAGAAGCGGCGGCAGGTGATGATATCCGGCAGCTGCTCCGCACGGTTCAGCAGGTCGCGGTAGTAGTCCATGGTGTTGAAGCCCTGAATGAAGGTGAACGCATACTCCGGGAATTTTTCTTCCAGCCACGGAGTAAGCGCTTTCATCATGGAGCGATCCCACAGATAAAAGGTGATTTGAATTTTGCCGTTCTGGCTGCTGCTCTTGTCGGCTTCAGCCTTGCCGCCGCAGGCGGTCAGCGCTGCCGTGGCTGCCAGCACACCGGTGGCCTGTAGAAACGAGCGGCGGGAGAGCTTTTTCATCATACTATCGTCCTCACAGTTTCCTGATATTTCCAAGGCTGTCATTTTTTTATTTTACAGCAAAATTGGAACAAACGCAACATAAAGTTCGTTAATGTTTCTGCAAATCCATGTGGATTTTGGCGAAATGCGGCGCAGCGGAGCGACCCGAAAGAAGACGTGCGCCTCCGACTTGTGTGAAAATGCTGCGCCCAAAAGGCTGTCGGATGCTGCAGAATGCGCGGGCAAGCATCCGAAGTAAATCGAAACAGTGAACAAAAATATGCGTATTGTCGCATCTTTTTTCTTGACCTTGCGGCGGACACCGCTTATAATTGCCCTAGCGGAACGCCCCTGCCGGAGAGGGGGCGGGCCGGTAGAACGTTGAGGATGAGTGAGGAACTGCTGTGGAGATTCTATTGACCGGGAACACCTGTTTCGTGACCCCTGCCTGGGTGGAGATGGCGTTCCCAGAGGACCATGTCCTCATTACCTGCGCACGGGGCCAGCCGCACCCGCCGCGCATCCGGACCATCACGCTGGACAGCAAGGAGCGCATCGGCCAGCTGGTGGACAGCTACGAGTTTGACCGCATCGTCTATTTCTCGGAGTATCTGACCCCGCACAGCGAGCAGGAGGGCGAACTGGACCGCCTGCGCCGTGTTTTGCAGGCCAACCGGGAGCGGCCCAGCCAGCTGCTTTATTTGGCTGGGCCGGAAGCCGTGCTGACGCCGTTCATCGGCAAATCGGTGCTGGCGCAGGCGGCGGAGGCTCTCTGCCGCCATTACGCCGAGACGAGCAGGGTGCAGATCAAGGTGCTGCACCTGCCCTATCTCTACGGCACCGACTGCACCGGTGCGCCGGTGGGCATCGCGCAGCTGCTGACCCGCCCGAAGAGAGGGGAACTGCATTTTGAAGAGCAGGCCCTTGCCCCGGTGGCGGCTCTGTGCATGGAAGACCTGTCCGAGCTGGTGCTGCGGGTGTTCGACAACTGGACGCCGGAGTGGGAGAGCCTGACCGCCCCGGTGGTCTTCCACTGGAACTATGAGCAGCTGGGCGAGGCGTGGAAAGCCCTCTGCCCCGGCCTGACCGTGACCTACGGCAGCGACCTGATCCGGGAGTACCCGCCCGACGACGGCCAGCTGCGCCGGGCGTATGGGTGGTTCCCCCGGTACGACCTGCTGGACGACCTGCCCCGGTTCTTCCGGCAGGAAAAGCAGCCCCGCCGCAAAAAATGGCCGGAACGGCTCAGCGGCTTTGCCGCGCGGCACCGGCTGCTGGTCCCGGTGCTGGAACTGCTGGGGGCCTGGGGCGTATCCGAACTGCTGGTGCGGATGACCAGCACCCAGGCACAGTTCCGGGTGGTGGATTTCCGGCTGGCGTTCATCGTGCTCATCGCCGATGTCTACGGCCTGAACGCAGGCGTGGCGGCGGCGTTTCTGGCGTCGCTCTCGCTGGCGGCGGGCTATTGGGCCGAGGGCGCGTCGCCGCTGCTGCTCTTCTACGAGCCGTCCAACTGGCTGGCCTTCCTCGTGTATTTCGTGGTGGGGGCGGTGTGCGGCTATGTGCAGCTGCGCAGCGCCGAGGACCTCCGCTTTGCCGAGGAGGAGCAGAAACTGCTGGAAGAGCGGCTGCGGTTCGTGCGGCAGCTGTATCAGGATACATTGGAGGACAAGCGCTCGTTCCGGCGGCAGATCCTGGGCCGGAGAGACAGCTTCGGCAAGGTGTATGCCGTGACCAAAGCGCTGGACGCGGCCCCGGCGCAGGAGCTGCCCCAGAAGATCGTGGAGGTGCTGGAAGATGTGCTCGAAAATCACAGCGCGGCGGTCTACCGCGTGGACGCCCGGCGGCATCTGGCCCGGCGGGCCGCCTGCAGCGCGGACTTTGCCGCCCGCTGCCCGCAATTGTTGGAAGGCACGGGCCTTGGCCCGGTGCTGCGTGGCATCGAGCAGGACGGGCTGTGGGTGAACCGGGAACTGACGCCCGGCCTGCCCATGTTCGGCGCGGCCGTGCGGGAAAACGGGGAGCTGCGGGCGCTGATCCTGCTGCACGATGCGGCAGGGGAGCAGCTGTCGCTCTATTACCAGAACATGTTCCGCATCCTCTGCGGGCTGGCCGAAACGGCCATGGTGCGGGCCGGAACGAAGCCCGCAGCAAAGCAGGAGGTGCGGGTATGAGACGGAACGGACTGCACGCAGACCTTGTGGAAAAACTGCGGGTAGACGATGAGCTCCACCGCAGCATCCGGGTCGAAGACCGGGCCGGCACGGCGGCAACGGTGCCGCTGGAAGAGGCGCTGATCCTGGACACTGCCGAGCAGCGGCGGAAGCTGATCCTGTCGGTGCTCACGGAGGACCCGGTGCAGTATTACGACCTGCTGCAGCAGGCCCGCATGAACGACGACAGCGAGGTGGTGCACTACGCGGCCACGGCCATGGCACAGATCTCCAAGCAGGCGGACCTTGCCTTGCAGCAGGACGCCCGCCGCTTTGCCGACGACCCGAACGACCGGGAGGTGCTGGCGGCTTACGCCAACGCGCTGGAACGCTCGCTGAAGCTGGGACTGGCGCAGGGCCGCGCAGCCGAACTGCAGCGCCGACAGCTGGAGCGTCTGCTCAAGCTGCAGCTGGCCGACAGCCCCAGAGAGGAGGGCTACAGCGTCGGCTGCCGGTTGGCAGAGGTGCAGCTGCAATTGCAGGAGTACAAGGCTGCGGAGCAGACGCTGGAAGAGCTGGTCCGCCGCTGGCCGGTGCGGGAAACGCCCTGGCTGCTGCGGCTGCGCAGCGCCGCCGCCCGGAAAAGCGGTGCCGAAGTGCGGAGCATCCTGCAGCAGATGGAGCGCACCCAGGTCTACCTGAGCGCTGCGGGGCGGCAGGAACTGGCGTTCTGGAAAGGAGGTGCCGCATGAACCGGCTGTGGAAGGGGCGGTTCCGGTGGGGCAGGCTGCTGCTGGTCTGGCTGGTGTTCCTGTTGCTGGCAGGGGCTTTGTTTGCGGAGCGCAGCGGGGTGCAGTACACCGCGGCCCATGTTCAGATCGGGGCGCTCGACCATGCCCTGACCAAGGAAGAAGCACTGGCGGGGCAGGCCCCCGTCTGCCTGCTGCTCTGCGACAGCCGCCAGGTGAGCGTGGCAGAGGCAAAAGAACAGTTGGAACAGATCCTGCAGGATATGAAGGTCCCCGCCGAGGCCGCAGACCTTGCCGACACCGCCCCGGAAGCACTTCCGGCCTTTGAAAACTACGAGACCATCGTGGTGTTGGTGCCGAACTTCGAGCCGCTGGGCCTGCGCCTGCTCGACCTGATGGACTGGGTGGAGCAGGGCGGCAATGTCCTCTTTGCGATGACGCCCGAAAAGTGCGGGGCGTTCGATGTGGTGGCCCAGAAACTTGGGGTGCTGGCCTCGGCGTGGAACTGCAAAACGGCCGAGAGCATCGTGCCGGCCGAGGGCTTCCTGCTGGGCGGCGGGCAGCGGTATGAGCTGAGCGACCCGTTCGAATCCTCCATGGCGGTGCAGCTGCGGGACGATGCGGCGGTGTATGCCGTCACCGGGGACGAGGGCGTCCCGCTGATTTGGAGCGCCGAACTCGGCAAGGGCCGGGTGGTGGTGGACAACATCGGCGTCTACGACAAGGTCATGCGAGGCTTTTATGCGGCCTCGTACAGCCTGCTGGGGGAGGCCTGCGCCTACCCGGTGCTCAACAGCGCCGTCTTTTTTCTGGACGACTTTCCCTCGCCGGTGCCGGAGGGCGACGGCCAGTACATCCGGCAGGATTACGGCCTGAGCATCGCGGATTTCTACGCCAAGGTCTGGTGGCCGGACCTCGTCCAGCTGGCCGAGCGGTTCGGCATCCGGTACACGGGCGTCATGATCGAGAACTATGAGGACGACACTACCGACCCGCCCCTCCGCCAGAGCGATACCCAGCCGTTCCGCTATTTTGGCGGGCTGCTGCTGCGGCAGGGCGGGGAAGTGGGCTTCCACGGCTACAACCACCAGCCCCTCGTTCTGCCACAGACCGATTACGCCGGTCTGTACGACTACAACCCATGGCCCAGCGCCGACGCCATCGTCGCAGCCATGGACGAGCTGACGGCGTTCCAGCGGGCGGTCCTGCCCTATGCCGCCGGTTCGGTGTATGTGCCGCCGTCCAACATCCTGTCGGCCTCCGGGCGGGCGATCTTAGGCCAGCGGGTGCCGCAGGTGCGCACCATCGCCAGCTCCTACCTCGAAGACGGCACCGACCTGCCCTATGTGCAGGAATTTGGCGTGGCAGCGGACGGCATCGTGGAAGAACCGCGCATCGTGTCCGGCGGCATGGTGAACGAGCCTTATATGCAGCTGGCCGCGCTGAGCGAGCTGAACTTCCACTTCGTCAGCACCCACTTCATGCACCCGGATGACCTGCTGGACGTGGACCGAGGCGCAGCGGAAGGCTGGGAGGTCTACAAGGGCGGGCTGGAACGCTACCTGACCTGGCTCTCGACGGCAGCGCCCGGCCTGCGGATGCAGACGGCCAGCGAGTGCGCCGGGGCCATCCAGCGGTTTTCGGGCGTGAATGTGACGCTGCAGAGCGCCGCCGACGCCTGGACCCTGACGCTGGGCAATTTCACCGACGAAGCGTGGCTGCTGTTCCGCGCGAACGAGGGGGTGCCCGGCCGCGTGACCGGCGGGCAGCTGACCTGCCTGACCGGGAAACTCTACCTGCTCAAGGCGGAAAACACGGTCGTGACCATCGAACGAAAGGAGGGGTGAATCATGCGCATCTGTCTGGTGCTGGAAGGTTCCTACCCGTATGTCTATGGCGGGGTATCCACCTGGATGCACAGCTGCATCCGCTCCATGCCGGAGCACGAATTTGTTCTCTGGGTCATCGGTGCGAACGCGAAGGACAGAGGCCGCTTCGTCTATGAGCTGCCGCCCAACGTGGTGGAAGTGCACGAAGTATTTCTGGATGACGCGCTGCGGCTGCGCGGGGAGGCAAAGCCGCAGCCGTTCACCGAAGAGGAGCAGGCCGCGTTGGAGGAGCTGGTGCGGCTGGGCAGCCCGGACTGGGCGGTGCTGTTCCGGCTGTTCGGCGAAAAAAAGGCGCACCCGCTGGCCTTTTTGCAGAGCCGGGCGTTCATGCAGATGTTCACAAAGATCTGCGCGGAGGAGTACCCTTACACGGCCTTTGCGGATGCGTTCCACACGGTGCGGTCCATGCTGCTGCCAGTGCTCTATCTGCTCACGGGGGAGGTGCCCAAAGCGGACCTCTACCATGCCATCTGCACCGGCTACGGCGGGCTGCTGGCCTGCCGGGGCGGCAGTACCTTTCACCGGCCGGTGCTGCTGACGGAACACGGCATCTACACCCGCGAGCGGGAGGAGGAGATCATCCGGGCCGAGTGGGTGCGGCCGGATTTCAAGGAGCGGTGGATCCGATTCTTCTACATGCTGTCGGAGCAGATCTACCGGCAGGCGTTCCGGGTGACGAGCCTGTTCACGAGCGCCCGCAGCATCCAGATCGGGATGGGGTGCCCGGCGGAAAAGTGCGTCGTCATCCCGAACGGCATCCCGTACGAGACCTTCTGCGGCATCCCGCTCAAGGCGGAGGACGGCTGGGTGGACATCGGGGCGTTGGTGCGGCTGGCTCCCATCAAGGACATCAAGACCCTGCTCTATGCCTTTTGGGAACTGAGCGCCCGGCGGAAGAACGTCCGGCTCCACATCCTGGGCGGGGTGGACGATGCGGAGTACGCGGCCGAGTGCACGGCACTGGCCCGGCAGCTGGGGCTGGAGAACGTCCGGTTCACCGGGCGGGTGGACAGCGCCGCGTACCTGCACCGGCTGGACTTCACCGTCCTGACCAGCATTTCGGAGGGGCAGCCGCTCTCGGTGCTGGAATCGCTGGCGGCCCGCCGCCCCTGTGTGACCACCGATGTGGGCTGCTGCCGGGAGCTGCTGGAAGGAGCCCCCGGTGACACACTGGGCCGGGCCGGGTACTGTGTGCCGCCCATGTACCGGCAGGGCCTCGCGGACGCGATGGAGAAGCTCTGCGCGAGCCGTGCCCTGCGGGAGAAGCTGGGCGCGGTCGGGCAGAAGCGGGTGGCGCAGGATTACCGCTACGAACAGATGCTGGAGCAGTACCGTGCCCTGTATGCAGAGACCGCGCAGGCGCACGGCCTGCCGGATCAAACGGATTCGGAGGAATTATGGCTGGAATTGGGTTCGAACTGAAAAAGCTGTTCCGCCGCAAAGGGCTGCTGGCGGGTCTGCGGGCCTACGGCTGCGCGGGCATCCTCTGCACCGGGCCGATGCTGCTGGGTGTGCTGCTGCAATTGGGCATCCTGGTGCTCTGCAGCTGGGCCGGGGCGGCGAAGACCGAGCAGGACCTTCTGGTCTGCATGGTGACGGACACCCTGCTGGCCTCGCTCACCGTGACGAGCCTGTTTGCCATGCCGGTGACCCGGTTTCTGGCGGACATGCTCTATGAAGAGCAGGAGCAGCTGGTGCTGCCCTCATTCTGGGGCGCGAACGCTCTGTTGCTGGCGGGCGGATGTGGGCTGTACGGGCTGTTTCTGCTGGTGTCCGGTGCGACGCTTTTGCAGGGGCTGCTTTGCCTGGCCCTCTTTGCGGAGATGATCGTGAACTGGAACGCCATGAGCTTTCTGACCGCTCTCAAGGACTACCGCAGCGTCCTCATCGCCTTTGCGGCGGCGGTGGGCACGGCCTTCGGGGCCGGGGCGCTGCTGGTGCTGCTGGCGCGCGCTCCGGCGCTGGAAGGCTTTCTCTTTGCAGTGGCGCTGGGGTACGGCGTCATGCTGATGCTGGACGTCTGGCGGCTCTGCCGCTATTTTCCGGACCGGCAGGGCAGCCCCTGGCTCTTTCTGCGCTGGGTGGACCGCTTTCTGCCGCTGGCCCTGACGGGCCTGTGCACCGACATCGGGCTGTTTGCCCACCTCGTGCTGGTCTGGCTGGGCCCCATCGGTGTGCAGGTGAAGGGGCTGTTCTACGGGGCACCGTATTACGACGTCCCGGCATTGCTGGCCTTTCTGAGCATCCTGGTCACCACGGTGAACTTCGTGGTGTCGGTGGAAGTGCAGTTCTACCCCCGCTACCGCACCTATTACAGCCTGTTCAACGACGGCGGCGTGGTGGGCGATATCACCGCCGCCGGGGAAGAGATGCTGGCGGTGCTGAACCGGGAACTCTTCTACACGGCCCTCAAGCAGCTGTTCACCACGGCAGGGGTCATCTCGCTGGAAGCGTTGGTGATGGGGTATCTGCCGCTCGGCTTCAATGACCTGATGCACGGATACTTCCGCACCCTCTGCGTGGGGTATGGGCTGTATGCGGTGGGCAACACGGTGCTGCTCATCCTGCTCTATTTCACAGATTACAAAGGGGCGCTGGGGGCGGCGCTGAGCTTTGCGGGAGCGGCTGCGGGGCTGACGGCCCTGTCCCTGCGTTTTGACCCGGCGTATTACGGCTTCGGGTTCCTGGCCGGGGCAGCGGTGCTGTTCCTGACGGCGCTGCTGCGGCTGGACCGGTTCACCCGGAACCTGCCCTACCGCATCCTCGGCCAGCAGCCCGTCGTGGCCGAGGAAAAGGCCGGGGCATTCACCCGGCTGGGGCTGTTTCTGGAGCGGCACAGCCTGCAGAAAAAGGAGGAAGCATGATGCAGGGAAAAACGATCCCCCGCCGCAGAGTGCTGGCCCTGGGGGCTGCACTGGCGGGGTTCTGCGTGGGGTGCAGCGTTCTGCCCACGGCGGAGGAAACGGCGGCGTCGGAGGAAGTTTCCACGATTTCGGGAACGCCGGTGGAAAAACAGCCCGATGACAGCATCCACCTGCGGGACAATGACGGGCTGTATACGGTCTATGACGACAGCGGCGTTGTGACCATGTATCTGACCGTCACCCGTGGGAACGAAGCCGAGAACACCGACCATACCTGGGCGGAGATCAATTCCTATTCGGTCTACGACTACGAGTACATGCAGGTGCCCCGCTACCAGACGGCGGCCTTGCTGCAGGTGGGAGACGAGAACGGCCCGCTCCTCTCGGAGGTGGGCTATGGGGAGACGGTGCCGAACGCGACGGTCCAGATCCGCGGCCAGACGTCCAGCCGGAACGCCCAGAAAAACTATAAGATCAAGCTGAAGAAGAACAAGGGGACCTGGCGGGGCCAGCGGACCATTGCACTGAACAAGCATCAGGGCGACGGCCTGCGCTTCCGCAACAAGATGGCGTATGACCTCATCCGGGGCATCCCTCAGATGGTGGGCCTGCGCACCCAGTTCGTGCATCTGTATGTGAAGGACCTGACTCAGGCGGACAGTGGGGCTTTTGTGGACTATGGGCTTTATACCCAGGTGGAGCAGCTGAACCCGACCGCCCTGAAGGCCCATGGGCTGGACCAGAACGGCCAGCTGTACAAGGTGAACTTCTTCGAGTTTTTTCGGTATGAGGACGCCATCCGCCGGAAGACCGACCCGGCCTATGACCCGGTCGCCTTTGAACAGCATCTGGAGATCAAGGGCAGCGACGACCACACAAAGCTCATCGAAATGCTGGAAGCGCTCAACGACGAGACCGTGCCGATGGAGGAACTCTTTGAGACGACCTTCGACACCGAGAACATCGCCTACTGGATGGCGTTTCAGCTCCTGATGGGCAACACCGACACCCAGAGCCGGAACATGTACCTCTACAGCCCGCTGAACAGCGCGCGGTGGTATATCCTCGACTGGGACAACGACGCCATGCTTCCCCGCACCGAGTGGGCGTTCCGGAACTATTCCGACAGCCTGAGCTGGGAGCGGGGCGTGAGCAACTACTGGGGCAACGTGCTCTTCCGCCGCTGTCTGCAGACCCGGTGCTTCCGGGAAAAGCTGGACGCCGCCGTGGAGGAACTATTCCGCTTTTGCAGCGCGGAACGCATCGGGGAGATGACGGCGCAGTACCGCAGCGTGGTGGAGCCCTTCGTTTGGCAGCAGCCGGATATCCTCCACGAGCCGCTGAGCCGGACTGAGTACGACACCGTGGCCAGAGGGCTGCACCGGGAGATCACCGAGAACCGGGATGCCTACCGTGAGAGCCTGCACAAGCCGATGCCGTTCTACATCGGGATGCCGGAGCCAGCCGGTGAACAGCTGAGGCTGCTGTGGGATGCCTCGTTCGACCTGAACGCCGAGGACATCGTCTACACCGCCGAGCTGGCGAAGGACTACCAGTTCACGACAACGTTCTGGTCGGAGGCGGACATCCGGCTGCCGGAAACGGTGGTCTATGCCCTCCCGGCGGGGCACTATTTCCTGCGGGTGCGGGCGACGAACGCCTCCGGCTACACGCAGGATGCCTTTGATTACTACGTGATGGAGACCGGCAAGGCCTACGGCATGAAGAGCTTTTTTGTGGAGGCCGACGGCAGCGTGACGGAGGACCTGTATGAAGAGTGAGACCATCTTCCCCGCACCGGTCCACGCAAAAACGCAGCTGCGCACCCGCACCGGCGAACGCTACCGCCACGAGCTGAAGTACCGGATCTCGTACGGCGAAAAGGCGGCGCTGGAGCTGCGGCTCGCGCCGCTTTTGCAGCGGGACGCCCACGCCGGGCCGGGCGGGTATCTCATCCGGAGCCTTTATTTTGACGACTGCTGGAACTCCGCCTATGCCGAAAAGGATGCGGGCATCCTGGCCCGCAAAAAATACCGCATCCGCATCTACAACGGCAGCGATGCCGTCATCCGGCTGGAGCGGAAGAAAAAAGTGGGCAGCTGGATCTGCAAAGAGGAGGCCGCCCTCACCCGTGCGGAGCTGGAGAAACTTCTGAGCGGGGACTACGGCTTCCTGCTCGCTTCGCCGCAGCCGCTCTGCCGGGAGTTTTACTTCGAGTGCGTCTCCAACCTGCTGCGGCCCCGCGTGGTCGTGGACTACGAGCGGGAACCGTGGGTGCAGAAGGAGGGAACGGTGCGCATCACCTTTGACCGGGACGTCCGGGCGGCAGTGGGCGGCTGGGACCTGTTCGACCCGCACCTGCCCACTTTGCCGGTGCTGGACCCCGGCACCCTGGTGATGGAGGTGAAGTTTACGGAATTTCTGCCCCAGACCCTCCGGGAGCTGCTGCCGCCCAAAGCGCAGGAGTGGACGGCCGTGTCCAAATATGTGCTCTGCTGCGACAAAACGGCCTACTGCCACGGCAGTTCCGGCTGGCAGGGCTGAACCAATGCGAAAGGAACAACGCTATGAGTGTGAAGGATTTCATCAAAAAATCGGTGCTGGAAAATTTCAGTCCCTACAATGTCCCGCAGATGGCGGCGGCTCTGCTGGCGGCTGTGCTGCTGGGGGCGCTCATCTACTGGGTCTACCAGCGGTTCTATGCGGGGGTCCTCTTTTCCCGCAGTTTTGCAATGACGCTGGTGGGCATGTCGGTGCTCACCTGCATGGTCACGCTGGCCATCAGCTCCAATGTGGTCATCTCACTGGGCATGGTGGGCGCACTGTCCATCGTGCGGTTCCGCACGGCGGTCAAGGACCCGCTGGATCTGCTGTATCTGTTCTGGGCCATCACGGCGGGCATCACCACCGGCGCGGGGATGTACCTGCTGGCCGCGTCGGCGTCTGCGGTGATGATCGGGGTCCTCGCCCTGCTCTCCCGCTGGCAGACGGCAGGCCGCATCTATGTGGCGGTGCTGCACTATCAGGGCGAAAAGCCGGGGGATGAAATCGTCCGTGCCCTGGGGCGGAACCGGTACGCGGTCAAATCAAAGACGCTTCGGGGCGAGGCGGTCGAGATGGCGGTGGAGGTCTGCTGCAGGGACGATGTCCGGGATGTTACCGACCGGCTGCAGGAGATCGAGGGCGTGGAGGACGTGACCATGATCCAGTACAACGGAGAATACCATGGCTAAGCGGCACACCGCTGCGGCGGCCGCCTGCCTGCTGCTGGCCGGGTGCCTGGTCTGGGCGGGGCGGAAGCGGACCGTGACCTATCTGCCGGACGAGAGCGCCTTCCCCAATGCGCAGATCGGCTATGCGCCCGGTGTGCTGGACAGCGGCACCGAGGGTGCCACCCTGCGCTATCTGGGACTGACCTGGCGGCAGCTGGAACCCGAAGAGGGGGCCTACGCCTGGGAGGCCATCGAGCAGACCTGCCATCTGGCGGAACTGCGGGCGCAGGGAGTCCATCTGGTGCTGCGCATCTCCTGCGATGAGCCGGGGGACGAAGCACATCTCGACATCCCGGACTGGCTCTATGAACAGACCGGCACCGGCCGCTGGTACGACATCGCCTACGGAAAGGGCTATGCGCCGGACTACACCGACCCTGTGTTTTTTGCCGCCCACGAGCGGCTGCTGCGGGCGGTGGGGGAGCGGCTGGGGGCCGACGGTTTCGTCAGCTATGTGGAGCTGGGGAGCCTCGGCCACTGGGGCGAGTGGCACGTCAAGTCCGGGGAGGGGCTTCCCTCCATGCCCGATGAGGCTGTCCGGGACCGCTATGCGGCGCTTTACCGGGAGGCATTCCCGCAGGCTGCGCTGCTGATGCGGCGGCCCTTCCGGTTCGCGGCCGAACACGGGCTCGGCCTTTACAACGACATGACCGGCTTGCCCGAAGACACCGAAGAGTGGCTGGGCTGGATCGCCTGCGGCGGCTGGTATGAGGGCGACCCGGAGGGGCTGGTCCCCATGCCGGATGCCTGGCAGACGGCCCCCATCGGCGGGGAGCTGACCAGCCGACTTTCGATGGAGCAGCTGCTCACCACCGACCTGAGCCGGACCGTTTCCCTCATCCGGCAGTCGCACATGAGCTTTCTGGGGCCGAAGACGGCGGAAATCGCTTTCCGGGAGGGATATGATGCCGTATTGGCCGCTCTCGGCTACCGGCTGCGGGTCACGGAAGCGTCGCTGCGGCGGGTGACGGGCGGCACGGTGCTGACCCTGACTTTTACGAACGATGGTACGGCCCCGTTTTACTGGGACTGGCCCGTGAACGTCTATGTGGAGGAGGCGGACGGCACGACCGTGGAGGCCCAGCCGCTGGCGCTTTCTCTGCCGGATCTGCTGCCCGGCGGCTGCCAGACCGTGAAAACGAAACTGGCCGGTGTGCCGGGCCGCTGGTGGGAGGAGCAGGACCGGCGCATCACGCTGGGCATCGTGGACCCGATGACCGGGCGGGATGCCGTCCGATTTGCGATGCAGACGGCGCAGGAGGACGGCCGCACCGTCCTCTTTTTGGGCTGCGGATGCAGCGATCAGGAATATAGGAAACGGAGAATGGCAGAAAATTACAGGATGCGCACCCGGATGACAGCGGGAATCGCCGCCAGCTTGTCGGCCAGAGCCGCGTTCACGGCACCGGTGGCATCCAGCATGGTATAGGCCATGTTCTTTTTGCTCTTGTTGACCATGTTCTCGATGTTCAGACCGGCCTCGGTGGTCAGCGCTGTGATCTGGCTGATCATGCCGGGCTCGTTCTTGTGGATGATGCAGATGCGCCGGCCGCCCGCACGGGGCTGGACGACCTCCGGCAGGTTCACCGAGTGGGTGATGTTGCCGTTCTTGAGGTAATCGCTGATCTCCTGCGCGGCCATGACAGCGCAGTTGTCTTCGGCTTCCGGGGTGGAAGCGCCCAGATGCGGGGTGCAGATGACGCCCGGCCTGCCCAGCAGTGCTTCGGCGGGGAAGTCGGTCATGTAGCCGGAGACCCGGCCGTTCTCCAACGCCTCCAGCAGGGCGGGGGTGTTCACCAGCTCGCCGCGGGCGTAGTTCAGGATTTTCACGCCGTCCTTGCACAGGGACAGCGTCTGGGCGTTGATGGTGTCCCTGGTGGTGGGCAGATAGGGCACATGGATGGTGATGTAGTCGCACAGGGGGAGCATGTCGTTCAGGTTCACGCAATGGTGGACCTGGCTGCTCAGGTTCCAGGCGGCATCAATGGAGATGTAGGGGTCGTAGCCGTAGACCTCCATGCCCAGCGCAATGGCGCAGTTGGCCACGCGGGAGCCGATGGCACCCAGACCGATGACGCCCAGCGTCTTGCCCTTGATCTCGTTGCCCACGAACTGCTTTTTGCCCTTTTCCACGCTCTTGGCCAGAGCGGGGTCGCCCGCAAGGCCCTGCGTCCACTGGGCGGCGGCGGCCACATTGCGGCTGCCGGCAATGAGCATCCCGACGACCAGCTCAGCCACGGCGTTGGCGTTGGCACCGGGGGTGTTGAAGACCACGATGCCCTGCTCGCTGCAGCGGTCCAGCGGGATGTTGTTCACACCGGCACCGGCGCGGGCAATGGCCAGCAGATTCTTGTTGAAGGTGGTGTTCAGCAGGTCGGCGCTGCGGACGAGGATCCCGTCCGGCGCGTCGGCATCCACCGAGACATCAAAAAGGTTTTTGTTCAGCTTCGCCAGGCCCACCGGGCTGATGGCGTTCAAGGTTTTGATGGTAAACATTACGCATTCTCCTTCCGGAACTGCTCCATGAAATCGACCAGCTTGTCAACGCCCTCGGCGGGCATGGCGTTGTAGATGGAGGCGCGCATTCCACCGACGAGGCGGTGGCCCTTCAGGTTGACGAAGCCTGCCTCTGCGGCCTCGGCGCAGAACTTTTTGTCCAGATCGGCGTTGGGGCTGGTGAAGGTGACATTCATCGTGCTGCGGTAGCGGTGCTCGACGGGGTTGGTGAAGAAGTCCTGCCCATCGAGGTAATCGTACAGCACCTTGGCCTTGGCTTCGTTGATCTTCTGCATGTTGGCCAGACCGCCGATGTCGTTTTCGAGGTACTGAAGCACCAGACCGGTCATGTAGATGCACCAGCAGGGGGGCGTGTTGTACATGCTGTCCTTGGCCAGCAGGGTGGTGTAGTTCATCATGGTGGGCACGGTGTCAGCGGCGTGACCCAGCAGGTCGTCCCGGACGATGGCGATGGCCATGCCGGCGGGGGCAACGTTCTTCTGCACACCGAAGTAGATGCAGCCGTACTTCGTCACGTCCACGGGCTTGGAAAGGATCATCGAGCTCATGTCCGCCACCAGCGGGATGCCCTCCACCTGCGGGACCTCGACGTACTGGGTGCCGAAGATGGTGTTGTTCTGGCAGATGTGGATGTAGCTGGCATCCTTGTCGTAGGCGATGGCGTTCACATCCGGGATGTAGGTGAAGTTTTTGTCCTTGCTGGAGGCCACGATGTTCGCTTCGCCGAACTTGGCGGCTTCCTTGGCGGCCAGATTCGAGAAGTTGCCGGTGACAAGGTAGTCGGCCTTGCCGGTGGTCATGAAGTTCAACGGCACCATGGCGAACTGCTGGGTCGCACCGCCCTGGAAGAAGCCGACCTTGTAGTTGTCGGGGATGTTCATCACCCGGCGCAGCGAGGCCTCGGTCTCGGTGATGATGGCATCGAACCACTTGCTGCGGTGGCTCATTTCCATCACGCTCTGGCCGCTGCTGCCGTATTCAAGCAGTTCGGCCTGGGCCTGCTTCAGGACCTTTTCGGGCAGCATGCTGGGGCCTGCGCTGAAATTGTAAACTCGTGCCATAATGCGACTCTCCCTTTCCTGATTCCGCGCCGCCCGAATCTCCGGCGGCATTGTGCTCTGGTTTTGTCCGTAGTATAATGGTTTTGAGGGTGCGAAAACAAGAGCATCTTTGCACAAAGATGCGCGTCTGACCGTGCACTGAAAGCACGGAACACACAAATGTATTTGACACAAACACAGAAACGGAGACGAATGTAAAATATGCTGCAAAACAGGGCAGAGCAGCCAAAATCCTGCCCTTGAAAAACGCGGGACTTTTCGGTAAAATCAAATAAACAGAGACAAATGTAAAACAAAAAAGGAGGGCGAACCCTGCAATGTATGGCATCCCGGACCGTCTGAGACCGCTTTCGGCGGCGGAAGAACAGGTGCTGCTGGCCGTGTGGAGCTGCAAACAGCCCGCCTCCCGGCGGGACATCGGAGAGAAGCTGGCCGCAAAAGGCTGGCGGCCGGCCACCGTGCTGAATTTTCTCTACCGGCTGGAAGACAAGGGCTGGGTGAAGAGCGGCAAAGAGCAGAACCGAAACACCTACACGCCCACCCTCACGAAACGCGCCTACGGCGTCTGGACCATGCGCCAGCGGCTGGATGCCGTTTTTGGCGGCGACCTGGCCGAGGCCGTCCGCGCCCTTGTCAGCGAGAGCGGCTGCTCCCAGAGCCAGCTGGAACAGGCGATGGCCGTGCTGGAAGAAAAGCACGCCGAGGCCGAAGAATATGATCTGTATGACCCGTATGGGTGAGCCCTCTCAGTCACGCTTCGCGTGCCAGCTCTCCCGAAGGGAGAGCCATTGGCAGGCCGGTATTGGCTGTGCTGGACGAAACGGCTTTCGCAGAGCCGGAACGATGGGGCTTCGCTGGCTGGACAGCGAGCCGGAAAGAGGAGGAAAGAACGATGACTTGTAAAAATCGCGCAAAGAACTGCGGCGGCTGCCCGCTGCTGGAACTGCCCTATGCAGACCAGCTGAAGCAGAAGGAGGAAAAAGTCCGCGCCCTGCTGGGCAGATACGGCCCGGTGCACCCCATCCGGGGGATGGAGACGCCTTACCACTATCGGAATAAGGTGATCTCGACCTTTGCCGCCGGGCAGGGTGGAAAACTCGTGTCCGGCATCTATGCCGCCGGGACCCATAAGGTGCTGCCGGTGGAGCGCTGCCTGCTGGAAGACGAGGTGCTGGATACCGTGCTGAAAGCCGTCCGCGCAGCGGCAGCGGCCTGCCGGTATCAGCCTTTCCGGGAAGACCAGGGCACCGGCCTGCTCCGCCACTGCCTGCTGCGCCGGGGCGCCGCCACCGGGCAGGTGATGGTGGTGCTGGTCACGGCCCAGCCCATTCTGCCCGGCGCAAAGAACTTTGTCCGCGCCCTGCTGGCAGAGGCTGAAAAGCGGCAGGTCCCCGTGACGACCATCGTGCAGAACTACAACCCCCGCCGCACCAGCGTTGTGCTGGGCGAGCAGGAAAAGGTGCTCTACGGCAAGGGGTTCATTCTGGATGAACTCTGCGGCAAGACCTACGCGCTCAGCCCCCGCAGCTTCTATCAGGTGAACCCGGTGCAGACGGCGGTGCTCTACGGTCTGGCCGTGGAGGCCGCCCAGCTGACCGGCAGAGAGGTCGTGCTGGATGCCTACTGCGGCATCGGCACCATCGGCCTGACTGCCGCCGACCGGGCAAAGCAGGTGGTGGGCGTGGAGCTCAACCGGGACGCGGTGCGCGACGCCATCGGCAACGCGAAGCACAACGGCGTCAAAAACGCCCGGTTCTTTGCCGCCGACGCCACGGCCTGGATCTGCGAAGCCGCTGCCGCCGGGGAGCGGGCCGACGTCATCTTCATGGACCCGCCCCGCGAAGGCTCGACGCCCCAGTTCATCGAGAGCGTCGTCCGCATGGCTCCCAGACGGGTGGTCTACGTCAGCTGCAACCCGGAGACCATGGCCCGCGACCTGGCTCTTCTGACGAAAAAAGGCTACCGGGCCGAGGGCTTCACCCCGGTCGATATGTTCCCGAACAGCGAGCATATTGAAGTGGTCTGTGCCCTGTCCCGACAGGAGCAACGGAAGCAAAGCCGCCGATGAAGCATTCCGGGGCCTTTGGCCGCGAAAATGTGAAAGAACGCGGGGTCTGGTTGAGAAAGACACTGCAACGTGATATACTAAAATAGCATATACGTGCCTTGATTACAGAAATCCAAAGGTGAAATGTCTTACAATGAACGGTTATTTTTATGTCTTGACGGCCATTGACCTTTTTGTGCTGAGCTTCATGTGCATCCTCACAAAGTTCAGCGAATCCCTGAACAAAAAGCAAAAACGGGGATTTTTTCTGGCCTTTGCGCTGATTGCGGGGATCTCGGTGCTGGAGGTTGTGACGCTGGCGGTGGATGGCGCACCGGCGGGCTACCGCTGGCTGAACATCCTGTCCAACTATCTGGGGTTCGGCCTCTCCCCGGCGGTGTCCCTCTGCCTGGTGTACGTCATGGACCGGAAGAAAATGGTGAACTTCTGGTTCCGGGCGGCCGTGTGCTGCGAGGGGTGCTACCTGCTGTTTCTTGCTCTGTCCATCCCCGCCGGGCTGGTGTTCTCCGTCAGCGAAGACAACGTCTATTCCCGCGGGCCTTACTTTTGCATTTACATCCTGATGTACCTTGCGGCCATCGTGTACCTTTCGGCGTCCACCATCGTCACGGCGCGGGAGTTTCAGAACCGCAGCCGGGTGCTGATCTACCCCCTGATGCTCTTTCTGACCATCGAGACCATCATTCAGGTGGCTCTGCCGAGCCTCCACGTTACATGGCTGTGCGTTACCCTGCTGTCGGTGCTGTACTTTATTTATTGCAGTGAGATGTGGAACCAGCTGGATGCCCTCACCGGGCTGCTGAACCAGAACAGCTACCTGAACCGCACCGCAGAGATGCGCCGCAGCGGCGGGGTGCTGGTGGTGTTCGATGTGGACGACTTCAAGCAGGTCAACGACCGCTACGGCCACTTACAGGGAGACGTCTGCCTGGCCGAGATCGCCCACTGCATCAAAAAAGCCTATGCCCACTGCGGCTACTGTTACCGCATCGGCGGCGACGAGTTCTGTGTGCTGCTGAAAAACGCAGACCGGGAGGCCTGGTGCGCGCAGGAATTTGAGCGTTGGCTGGCACTGCGGCGTGAGGTCGTGCATTGTCTGCCCAGAGTGTCCCTGGGGTCGGCACCCATTTCGGGGGAGGACCTGCTGGCCGTGAAAAACCAGGCCGACCGGGAGATGTACCGCTGCAAAAAGGCCCGGAAGGCTGCGGCGGCTGCAATGGAAAGGGCCGAAAGTGGGAGGCCCTGACCCATAGGCGGTACAAAAGGGGAGGAAGCCATGAGCGAATTTTCACACTTAAAAAACAAGCTGCTGGCTGAGCAGGTCGAAGACCAGATCTACCATTATATTCTGGATACCCCGCTGGAGCCGGGGGCAAAACTGCCCAACGAGTTTGCGCTGGCGGAAAAGTTCCGGGTGGGGCGCAGCACCATCCGGGAGGCGGTCAAGCTGCTGTCCAGCAAAGGCATCGTGGAGGTGCGGCAAGGCTCCGGCACCTATGTGGTCACAACGGTGAAAGGGCTTTCGGACCCGCTGAATCTGCGCAGTGTGCAGGATAAGAATGCGCTGGCCTTTGATCTGGTCAACCTGCGGCTGCTGCTGGAACCGGGCATCGCGGAGATCGCGGCCCAGAACGCGACCGACGAGGACATTGAGCGGCTGCGGCGGCTGTGCGAGCGGGTCGAGACCAAGATCCACAATGGCGACCGCTACATTGAAGACGACATCGCCTTCCACACCTGCATTGCCGAGAGCAGCAAGAATCTGGTGGTGGGGCAGCTGATCCCCATTATTGATACGGCGGTGATGATGTTCGTGAACGTCACCCACAAAAAGCTCATCGACGAGACCATCATGACCCACCGGATGATCGCGGAGGCCATCGCCAGGCACGACCCCATCGGGGCAAAGTCGGCCATGGTGATGCACCTGAACTTCAACCGCACCTATATCAAGAAGATCTACGACGGCGAAGATCCCGATGATGGGACAGTTGGAATGGCGGGATTTCTCAAATGATACCGGCCCTGCACGGCGAAATACCGTGCAGGGTATTTTTATGTCCAAAGTCATCTGATGACTTTTTACCCCGGCAGTTTGCAAAACCCGGCTGTGAGGGTGAATTTTATGAAAAAGTCGCCCGAAATTGGGCAGAGTGCATGATGTATCCCAGATTTTTTGCGCAAATAGTAGGACGTATATGGAACAACTTGCAAAAAGATGTCTGCAGATTTACAATTGAATCACAAAAGGTTCTACGAAAAAAGGACGAAAACAAGCGATATTTGGAGGTAGGGATTATGGAACTTCGTTCACAGGAAGTCCGCACGCTGGCACCTGAAAACGACCCGCTGAAAATGGGGATGGGCTGGAAGGTCGAGGATCTTGCAAAGCCGCAGATCCTGGTGGAAAGCACCTTCGGCGACAGCCACCCTGGCAGCGCCCATCTGGATCAGTTCGTCAGAGAGGCCGTGCAGGCGGTCAACGAGAACGGCGGCAAGGCTGCCCGCTATTTTGCCACCGATATGTGCGATGGCATCGCACAGGGTCATGACGGCATCAACTACTCGCTGCCCCACCGGGACGCCATCGTAAATCTGGTGGAAGCACAGGCCAACGCCAGCGTCTACGACGGCGGCGTGTTCATCGCCAGCTGCGACAAGTCCGTGCCCGCCATGCTGATGAGCATCGGCCGCCTGAAGGACATGAGCGCCATCGTCGTCACCGGCGGCGTCATGGAGGCTCACACCCTGCCGAAAGAGTATGTGGTCAACGACCCGGCCTGCGCCATCAACGAGCTGCTGACGTTGGAGCAGATCGGCAAGTTTGACGCCTGGGAAAAGACCGGCGTCATCCCCAACAGCCAGCTGGACTACTACAAGCACAACGCCTGCCCCAGCTGCGGTGCCTGCTCCTTCATGGGCACTGCCTCCACCATGCAGGTCATGGCCGAGGCGCTGGGCCTGATGCTGCCGGGCACCGCCCTGATGCCCGCCACCGCTCCGGAGCTGAAGCAGGCTGCCTACGACGCCGGCAAGCAGCTGATGGAGCTGGTCAGGAAGGGCATCACCGCCAAGGACATCGTGACTAAGGAGAGCTTTGAGAACGCCATCATGGTCCACGCCGCCATCTCCGGCTCCACCAACGCGACCATGCACCTGCCCGCTGTCGCGCATGAGTTCGGCATCGAGATCGACGCCGACACCTTCGACCGGATGCACCGGGGTGCGCACTACCTGCTGAACATCCGTCCCTCCGGCGACTGGCCCGCACAGTACTTCTACTATGCAGGCGGTGTGCCCCGCGTGATGGAAGAGATCAAGTCCATGTTGCATCTGGACGTGATGACCGTCACCGGCAAGACGCTGGGCGAGAATCTGGAGGAGCTGAAAAAGAACGGCTTCTACCAGCACTGCGACGCCATCCTGGCCGAAAAGACCGCCGGTTTTGCCCGCCCGGTCAGCCGCGAGGATATCATCCACAGCTTCGACAACGCCAAGGGCACCGACGGCAGCATCGCCATCCTGAAGGGCAATCTGGCTCCGGAAGGCTGCGTCATCAAGCACACCGCCTGCCCCAAGAACATGTTTGAAGCCACCCTGCGCGCCAAGCCCTACGACAGTGAGGAGGAGTGCATCTCCGCTGTCCTGCACGGCGAGGTGAAGCCCGGCGACGCCATCTTCATCCGCTACGAAGGCCCCCGCGGCAGCGGTATGCCGGAGATGTTCTACACCGGCGAGGCCATCTGCGCCGACCCGAAGCTGGCTTCCAGCGTGGCCCTCATCACCGATGGCCGCTTCTCCGGCGCAAGCCGCGGCCCGGTCATCGGCCATGTCAGCCCGGAGGCTGCGGTGGGCGGCCCCATCGCACTGGTGGAGCAGGACGACCTGATCCAGATCGATGTGCCGGGCCGCAAGCTGGCCATTGTGGGCGTGAAGGGTGAGCCGAAGACCCCCGAAGAGATGAACGCCATCCTCGCCGAGCGCCGCGCCAACTGGAAGCCCAAGGCTCCCAAGTACACCAAGGGCCTGCTGAAGCTCTACTCGCAGCATGCCGTCAGCCCCATGAAGGGCGCTTACATGGAGTAAAACACTCCGAAAAAATAACAAAAAGGAAACTGCCCGGTGCGTTTTTCCGGACGGCTTGGATAAGTGCAACCAAAAATCAAAAAATGGAGGAACTATTATGACAGCAGTTGCGACTCCCGATGCGGCACGGCTGGTATTTGCTGCCGTAGCAGGCCTGATCCTGTTGCTCATTCTCATCATCAAATTCAAAGTCCACGCCATGATCTCCATTCTGGTGGGTGCCGTTGGCATCGGCCTGATGGCCGGAATGCCCCTGTCCGACATCGTTGGCTCGGTCAATGAGGGCATCGGCAACACCCTGAAAGGCATCGCCCTTCTGGTGGGTCTTGGCTCCATGTTCGGTGCCATTCTGGAAGAATCCGGCGGAGCACAGACGCTGGCCGTGACCATGGTACGGAAGTTCGGCGACGAAAAAGCCGCGTGGGCACTGGGCATCACCGGTCTGGTGGTGGCCATGCCGGTCTTCTTCGATGCCGGTCTGATCATCCTCATCCCGCTGGCGTTCTCGCTGGCAAAGCGCACCAAGCGCTCCGTTCTGTACTACGTCATCCCCTTGCTGGCCGGTCTGGCGGTCGGTCATGCGTTCATCCCTCCCACGCCGGGCCCTGTGCTGGTGGCGACCATGCTGGGCGTGGACCTGGGCTGGGTCATCCTCATCGGCATCTTCTGCGGCATCTTCGCCATGATCGCCGCCGGCCCCATCTGGGGTTCCATCTGCGGCAGGAAATACAGGATCGAAGTCCCCGAACATGTGGCGCAGCAGGATGATATCGACGAGAGCAAGCTGCCCAAGTTCGGCACCATCGTGGGCATCATCCTGATCCCGCTGGTCCTCATCATCGCAAACTCCGTGGCCAAGGTCGTGCCCGCTCTGGCTGGCATTCAGCCGGTCCTGGCTTTCCTCGGCGAGCCGTTCATGGCTCTGCTGCTGGCCACCATCGCTGCCATGTATCTGCTGGGCACCCGCCATGGTTACAGCAACGCCCAGCTGGAAAAGATCATGACCAAATCTCTGGAGCCCACCGGCATGATCCTGCTGGTCACTGCCTGCGGCGGTGTGCTGCGCTACATGCTGCAGAACTCCGGCCTGGGTGATGTCATCGGCAACGCCGTGGCAAACGCCAGCCTGCCGCTGGTGCTGGTCGCCTTCATCGTGGCCGCTCTGGTCCGCATCTCGGTCGGTTCGTCCACCGTTGCCATGACCATGGCCGCCGGCATCATCTCCGCCATGCCTGGCATCAGCGAGCTGAGCCCGCTGTACCTCGCCTGTGTCACCGCTGCCATCGCAGGCGGCTCCACCGTCTGCTCTCACTTCAACGACTCCGGCTTCTGGCTGGTCAAGAGTCTTGTGGGCATGGATGAAAAGACCACCCTCAAGACCTGGACCATCATGGAAACGCTGGTCGGCGGTGTGGGCTTCCTGGTGGCACTGGTCATCTCCTTCTTTGCCTGACCGCCCGTCCGGGGCCTGCACCCCCGGATGAGCGTCTGGGTGCTCTCCGATCCGATTCGTTTACCTCCTTCGAAATCAGCCGCTCCGGTTTTTGCTTTGCCCGGAGCGGCTGATTTTTTTATTTTCAATTTGTTCAAAAACCTCACAAAGAAACTCCATTTTTATCCGGTACAATAAGGGTGCAGTCAGGGAGGAACGAACGATCCTCCCGCAGGATGCCAATGCAGGCAATGAAAACCGCACACCTCGGCAGAAAACCGATGCTGCGGCCCCCTTTGAAAAAAAACACTGTCCCCCGCGGATGCGAGGCAATAGCCAATGCGGCGGGCAGACTACCAACCATCTCCTGACAACCGCAAATGTTTGGGAGTTCTCATACGACAGGCAGCGCCGCTTTCTCCTCCTTTCCACGGCGCTGCCTGTTTTTGCATTTTTGGCAGAATGCAGCACAAGACCCCCGGCGCAGGCCGGGGGTCTTGTGCGTTGTACGGGGTGCGGGCGGATGAAAGGCAGTTCAGAATAAGAGCTTGCGGAGCGTGCTTTCCCGCAGGCCGGCCAGCTTGTCCGGCCAGGTGTTCAGGCGGCAGAGCCGGTGGAGCAGTTCGGCCTCGGCAAGGTCGTTTTTTGCCGCAGAAAGCAGTACGCTCCGTGTAAAAAGATGAATGTTTTCCGAATCGGAATAAAAAATCAGCTGAACATGGCCGGAAAAAAGGGCAAACAGGGCCGTGCGCAGCTCATGAGAGCCAAACAGCGGGAAAAGGTCGCTGTTTTTCAACAACAAAACGTCCGCCTGTGGAAAAAATGCGCGGGCTGTTTCTTGCAAAGAAGCTTCGTCCGGCCAGAAGGGCGCAGACTCGGTCATCCGGGGCGCATAGCAGACGAAGGTGCCGACATCCCGCGCGGCGGCGATGGCCTTGAGGTGAGTCAGCCGGGCGGGGGAGTCCAGCAGGCAGGCGGAGGAGAAGCAGAGCGCGAAGGCGTCCCGGAAAGTGTCGGCGTCCAGCTGTTCCGGGGCATAGCAAAGCTCGGAGGAGCGGGTGCGATAGGGGAGCGTCTCGCCCGCGCCGGAGAAGACCACCGGGGTGGGGGCTGCATCCGTGAAGCAGAGGCGGGAGCAGTCCACACCGTCTGCCGCCAGCTGGGCTGCTGCCTTGCGGCCAAAGGAGTCGGCCCCCAGCTGGGAGAGAAGCACCGCCCGCCCGCCGCAGCGGGTGTAGGCGCGGCAGAGTCCGGCCCCCCAGCCGCCGACCTGCACCTGAAACTGTCCGGCAAGCTCCGGCGGTGTGTCAGCGGTCAGTTCCAGCCAGGTTTCGCCCAGGCAGAGCAGGGGCTTTTCCGGCATGGCGGCTCCCTCCTTTCCATCAAAATAGGGTACAAGTATACACCCGGTAAAAGCGATTCGTCAACGGGAAATCTGGCGGGAGCTCTATATGAGCCGCATCTCCGGGAGTTTTTCCCGGCGAGTCAAAGGGCATTCCATGCCCTCCCCAATGTTTCGCGTCGGGTCCCTACCTCGGATACTCGCCGGTAAAACTCCCCTCGTGCGGCGGGGAAAAGCAACCGTTCCGTGGGAGCGGTCTGCCGCACGAGATTGACATTTTGCGTAAACCTGTGCTAAACTGGCGAACAAGTGTAAGAATGGACAGAAAGGACGCTTCATGAACCTGACAAAGCAGTTTTTCAAATACGTTTCCCAGAACATTTTCGGCCTGCTGGGAACGTCGTGCTACATCCTGGCGGATACCTATTTCATTGCGCAGGCGGCGGGCACCGACGGCGTGACCCTGCTGAACCTCTGCCTGCCCATCTATAATCTCATCTTTGCCTTCGGCTCGATGATCGGCCTGGGCGCGGCCACCCGCTATGCCATCCTGCGGGCGCAGGGGGATGCGCGGGCGCAGCGCTATTTCTCCAATGCCATTTTCAGCGTCTGCATCCTGGCGGTGCCGTTCATGCTGGTGGGCATCTTCCGCCCGGACGGCCTGCTGCGGCTGATGGGCGGCGATGCGGACATCGTGGCGCTGGGCATGAACTATGCCCGCATCTTCCTGATGTTCACCCCCTTCTTTATGTGCAACTATGTGGTGGCGTCCTTCGTCCGCAACGACGGCGACCCCTCGCTGGCCATGGTGGCGACGCTGAGCGGCAGTCTGTTCAATGTGGTGTTCGACTACATCTTCATCTTCCCGATGGGCCTGGGTCTGCCCGGTGCGGCGCTGGCAACGGCCATCTCGCCGATATTGAGCATTGCCGTATGCAGCGCACATTTTATAAAGAAGAGCAACACCATCACCTTTGTGCGCAAGGCACCGTCCGTCAGGCTGCTGGCCCAGAGCTGCCAGCTGGGCATCTCCGGCTTTGTCGGGGAGCTTTCCTCCGGCGTGACGACCACCGTATTCAACTTCCTGCTGCTGCGCCTGGCGGGCAATGTGGCTGTGGCGGCCTATGGCGTCGTGGCGAACTTTGCGCTGGTGGCAACAGCCATCTTCAACGGCGTGGCGCAGGGCGCGCAGCCGTTGGTGAGCCAGTGCTACGGCAAAAATGAGATGGCCGGGGCCAGAAAGCTCCTGCTGCTGGGCTGCGGCACAGCGCTGGGACTGGCGGCGCTGCTGTACGGCGTCGTGTTCGGGTATACCGATGTGCTGACGGCTCTCTTCAACAGCGAGAACTCCGCGCTCATGGCTGAGTTTGCCCACAGCGGGATGCGCATCTACTTCGTGGGGTACTTCTTCGCGGGCTGCAACATCGTGGCGGCGGGCTATCTGGGGGCCGTCAACCGCCCGGCGGAGGCCTCCATCACCTCACTGTGCCGCGGCATGGTGGCCATCGTGGTCTGTTCGCTGGTGCTGAGCGCACTGTTCGGGATGAACGGCGTCTGGGCGGCGTTCCCGGTCTCGGAGGCCATCACACTGGCGCTGACCGTCTTCCTGCTGAAGCGGAAGGCCGGAAGGGCATAAAAAAGCGGGGCAGAGCAGCCCCGGTACATTAAATATAGAGCTCCTGCTCCCGTTTGCTTTCGGCGGGCGAGAGGGGGCGCACTGCCTGACCGGCCATGGCCCGCCACTGCGCGGGGGAGTGGCCGGTCTCTTTTTTGAAGACGCGGCAGAGGTAGTTCGCTCCGGAAAAGCCGCACAGGCTGGCGATGACGTCCAGCGTGTATTCCCGGTGGAGGAGCAGACGCATGGCCGCTTCGATGCGGACGGTGGTCAGATACCGTCCCGGCGGCACCCCCACTGCGGCCGTGAAGGTGCGGACGAGGTGGCTTTTCGAGACGCCCAGCCGCTCGCTGAGCTCCTCCACGCCGTAGAGGCCCGCGTAGTTCTGGCGGATGTCCTCGATGGCGGCGGTGACGAGGGGCGGCAGGGAGGGCGCAGCGCTGTCGGCCCCCGACAGCTCGCACAGCAGTGCAAAGGCGAGCTGGCTGACGGCGCGGCTGTGCGGGGCGCTGAGAAGCTCTGCTCCGGCCTCTGCGGCCAGCCGCCCCATCAGTTCGGCGGCGGCAGGGCAGGTCTCGCCGCGGGCCAGAAAGGGCAGCTCGGTCAGCCCGGCGAGGAACTGCGCCGCCGCCTGCCCGGTGAGCTGGATGCAGAGCAGATGGCAGCCGCCCTCCGGGGCAAGGGCCAGCGGAGCGCGGCTCAGGATCAGATGGCCGGCAGACACGCTCTGGGGCGGCAGGACGAGAGCCGACCCCGCCGGGGACGGCCCGGCAGCGGGCAGGGAAGCCGTGCATTTTCCGCTGGAGACCAGGCACACCCACAGCCCTTCGCCCGCCAGCGTGAGGGGGCTTTCGGGCTGGACATCCTGCACCGAGGCCAGCGCTGCGGTGGTGCTCCAATCAAAAATCAATATCTGACACCTCAAATCAATAAAATGCTATTTTATATCACAAAATAATCTGCTATTATAATAACAACGAAAGCACCCCTCGTCAAGAAGCGGTGCGAACCTGATAAAAAATAATGGAGGCAAATGACCTATGGCTTCGATTAGCTGCCAGCACATTTACAAGATCTATCCGGGCGCTACCGCTCCTTCTGTTACCGACTTCAACCTGGAGATCCAGGATAAGGAATTCATCATCTTCGTCGGCCCCTCTGGCTGCGGCAAGTCCACCACCCTGCGCATGATCGCCGGCCTGGAGGAGATCTCCAAGGGCGAGATGTACATCGGCGGCCGTCTGATCAACGACGTCCCCCCGAAGGACCGCGATATCGCCATGGTGTTCCAGAGCTACGCTCTGTATCCCCACATGACCGTTTACAAGAACATCGCATTCGGTCTGGAGCTGCGCAAGACCCCGAAGGACGAGATCGACCGCCGCGTCCACGAGGCTGCCAAGATCCTGGAGATCGAGCACCTGCTCGACCGTAAGCCGAAGGCTCTGTCCGGCGGCCAGCGCCAGCGTGTTGCTCTGGGCCGCGCAATGGTCCGTAACCCGGCCGTCTTCCTGCTGGACGAGCCTCTGTCCAACCTGGATGCAAAGCTGCGTACCAGCATGCGCACCGAGATCATCAAGCTGCACAAGAAGCTGGCTACCACCTTCATCTACGTTACCCACGACCAGACCGAGGCTATGACCATGGGCGACCGCATCGTCGTTATGAAGGACGGCATCATCCAGCAGGTCGATACCCCGCAGAACCTGTATGATATGCCCTGCAACATGTTCGTCGCAGGCTTCATCGGCAGCCCCCAGATGAACTTCCTGGACGGCACCGTGACCAAGAATGGCGACCAGTATGCCATCGACCTGGGCGGCGATTCCATCCCCCTGCCCAAGGAGAAGACGGCAGACGGCAAGCTGGACTCCTATGTCGGCAAGAAGGTCAAGATGGGCATCCGTCCTGAGGACATCGACGACGAGCCCGAATTTATGGCAAAGCATCCGGACTGCCACCTGGAAACTCAGGTCGACGTCTCCGAGATGATGGGCGCTGAGATCTACCTGTACCTGGAGTACAAGGGCAACAAGATGACCGCTCGTGTGGCTCCCACCTCCAAGGCCCGCAACGGAGACACCGTCAGGGTCGCCTTCGATCCGCACAAGGTCCATGTCTTCGACGTCGAGACCGAGCAGACCATCCTGAACTAAGTTTTTCCAGGGATCGCTTTTGGTCCTCCTAATAGCAGCAGCCGCCGGGAAGAGATTCCCGGCGGCTGCTGTTTTTGCGTATTTTATTCGCTTGAAAAAACGGATGTCAGGCGTCTGCCTTTTCGGTCAGCACAAAGGTCAGCTCTGCGGTGGCGGCGCACTTGCCGTCCACATAGGCCGAGGCTTTGCCGATGCCCACCGGGCCGTGCTGTTCCACCAGCTCGCAGTGGAGGGTGAGCACATCGCCGGGTGTGACCTGTTTGCGGAAGCGGGCGTTTTTGATGCCGCCGAAAAGGGCGAGCTTGCCCTGATTCTCCGGAAGACTGAGCGCCGCCACAGCGCCGGTCTGGGCCAGTGCTTCGAGGATGAGGACACCGGGCATGACGGGCGCACCGGGGAAGTGGCCGTTGAAAAATTCTTCGTTGCGGGTCACGCATTTGCGGCCAATGGCCCACTGGCCCGGCTCGTAGTCCAGGATGCGGTCCACGAGGGCGAAGGGGTAGCGGTGCGGGAGGATGGCTGCGATCTGCTCTGCCGTGAGGGCATGGGGCGTTTCGCGCACGATGCGGGGTTCAGCCATGGCTCAGCCCTCCCATTTCCGGAACACGAGGCAGGCATTGTGCCCGCCAAAGCCCAGACTGTTGCTGAGCGCGTATTCCATCTTCATGGAGCGGCCGGTGTTGGGAACGTAATCCAGGTCGCATTCCGGGTCGGGCTGCTCGTAGTGGATGGTGGGCGGTGCAAACTGGTCGCGCAGCGCCAGCGCGGTGAACACGGCTTCCACGCCGCCTGCGCCGCCCAGCAGATGGCCGGTCATGCTCTTGGTCGAAACGACGGCGATGTCCCCGGCATGGGCACCGAACACCGCATGGATGGCGGCGGTCTCGCAGCTGTCGTTCATGTGGGTGCCGGTGCCGTGGGCATTGATGTGGTCGATGGCTTCCGGAGCGACCTGACCGTCGGCCAGCGCCAGCTTCATGCAGTCGATGGCACCTGCGCCGCCGGGGGCCGGTGCGGTGAAGTGGTAGGCGTCGCAGTTGGCACCGTAGCCCACCACTTCGGCATAGATGTGCGCACCGCGCGCTTTCGCGTGTTCCAGTTCTTCCAGCACCAGCACACCGCTGCCCTCGCCCATGACGAAGCCGCCGCGGCGGGCGTCGAAGGGCAGGCTGGCGGCATCCGGGTCGGAAGCCGTGGAAAGCGCCTTCATGCTGGTGAAGCCGCCGATGCCCAGCGGGCTGATGCAGCTTTCGGCACCGCCGCAGACCATGACCGGCTCATAGCCATCACGGATGCGGTGGAAAGCATCGCCCACGGCGTTGGTGCCGCCTGCACAGGCAGTCACCGGGCAGGTGCACATCCCCTTCAGCCCGAAGCGGATGGCGATCTGCGCTGCGGCCATGTTCGCGATGGACATGGGGACGAAGTAGGGGCTGACCTTCTCCATCCCTTTTTCCTCGCCGCGGGTGTGCTGCTCTTCGATGGTGGGCAGACCGCCGATGCCGCTGGAAAGGATGACGCCGATCTGGCGGGCTTCCGCTTCGGTGTCCAGGCCGCTGTCCGCAATGGCTTCGGCGGCCGCAGCCAGCGCCAGCAGGGTGAAACGGGCCATCTTGCGGGCTTCTTTTTTGTCTACGACGGTCTCCGGGTCAAAGTTCTTGACTTCGCCTGCCAGCTTGCACTTGAATTCGCTGGCATCGAACTGGGTGATGGGCCCGATACCGCATTTGCCTGCCATGGCAGCATCCCAGCTTGCGGAAACGTTGTTGCCCAGCGGGTTCACAGTGCCAAGGCCGGTGATCACGACTCTGCGTTTTTCCATGCGAAAGTTCTCCTTTTACATTGCCATGCCGCCATCCACACAGAGCACCTGCCCGGTGAGATAGCTGCTTTGTTCAGCGGTGAAGAATGCCACCGCGTTCGCCACATCCTCCGGGCTGCCGGCCCGGCCCGCCGGGATGCCTTTGGCCATTTCGGCGCGGACGGCTTCCGGCAGAGCGGCGGTCATATCGGTCTCAATAAAGCCGGGCGCAACGGCATTCACCGTGACGTTCCGGCTGGCCAGCTCCCGCGCCAAACTCTTGGTCAGGCCGATGAGGCCGGCCTTGCTGGCAGCATAGTTGGTCTGGCCGGCATTGCCCCGCAGCGCCACAACGCTGGAAAGGTTCACGATGCGGCCATACCGCTGGCGCACCATGCGGCGGGCGGCTTCCTTACAGCAGAGGAAAGCACCCTTGAGGTTGGCGTCCAGCACGGCGTCAAAGTCCTCTTCGGTCAGGCGGAGGATGAGGTTATCGCGGGTGATGCCCGCGTTGTTCACCAGGATATCCACCCGGCCAAAGGCGGCCGCGGCGGCGTCAAACAGCGCTTTGCAGCCTGCGGCGGTGGAAACATCGGCCTGCACGGCCACGGCGTCTGCGCCTGCGGCTTTGCACAGCGCGACGGTCTCGGCCGCAGCGGCTTCGCCGTGGCAGTAGTTGACCACCACGTTCACGCCCTGTTTTGCCAGTGCGGTGCAGACGGCGCGGCCGATGCCGCGGCTCCCGCCGGTCACGACGGCGGCGCGGGTCAGAGTCTGTTCGCTCATACGGTCTCCTTTTTCCATGCGTCCAGCACGGCGTCCAGTTCTTCCGGGGTCTCCACCGCAGCGCATTCGACGCCGGGCAGAGTCTTTTTCACAAAACCGCTCAGGGCCTTGCCGGGGCCGACTTCCAGAATGTGGTCCACGCCCAGCTCGCCCAGACGGCGCAGGGTATCTTCCATGTAGACGCTGCTCTTCACCTGCCGGACCAGCAGGGCCGGGATGCTGTCCTCCGCAGCCTTTTCGCGGCCCAGGCAGTTGAACAGCACCGGAACGCGCATTTCGCCGAAGGATTCGGTCTCGAACCGGCGGGCGAGGGCGTCCCCGGCGGGGGCCATGAGCCTGGTATGGAAGGGGCCGCTCACGTTGAGCGGGATGCAGCGGCGGGCACCGGCGGATTTCGCCAGCACGGCAGCCTGCTCCACCGCAGCCTTTTCGCCGCCGATGACCAGCTGACCCGGACAGTTGTAGTTGCAGATCTGGACACAGCCCAGAGCCGAAGCCTGTTCGCAGCACTGTGCAAGGGTCTCGCGGTCCAGATTCAGCACGGCAGTCATGCCGCAGTCGATGCCGTTGGCGGCATCGGCCATGGCTTTGCCGCGGTAGGCGGCCAGCTCGATGGCCTGTTTCGCGGTGAACACCCCGGCTGCTTCCAGCGCGGAATATTCGCCGAGGGAAAGCCCGGCGGTGTATGCGGGCTGTACGCCCTTTTCGGCCAGCACGGCGGTCACGCCGCAGGCAAAGGCCACCATGCAGGGCTGGGTGTATTGGGTCTGCCCCAAAACGCCGTCCGGGTCCTCAAAGCAGACGCGGTGCAGGTCAAAATCCAGCACGGCGCTGTCGAATGCGGCCCGGAAGGCGGGCGATGCTTCGTAAAATTCTTTGCCCATGCCGGGGTGCTGCGCACCCTGGCCGGCATACAACACGGCAAGTTTCATGCGTTCTGCCTCCATTCGGTCACAAGTTCGTCCATCAGTTCACGGACGGTATACATCCGGTCCAGCCGGCCCACATTGTCCCCGCAGAAGAAAAGACCTTCCTCCACGTTGCCCTTGACCGCTTCGATCAGTGCATGGGTGATGCAGTAGGGCACACAGGCGGGGTCGCAGGTCTTCAGGCAGCGGGCGCAGTGCCGGGGCGGAAAGCGTCGGCCTTCCGCCAGCGCCTGCACCAGCGGCGTGTTCAGTGCCCGGCCCGGCATCCCCACCGGGCTGTGGATGATGCGCACATCTTCGGGGCGGGCCTTCAGCAGAACGTCCTTGTACCCCTGCGCAGCATCGCACTCCACCGTTGGGATGAAGCGGGTGGCCAGCTGGACGCCTGCGGCCCCCAGCTTCGTAAAATGGGCCATGTCGGCACCGGTGTAGACGCCGCCCGCCACGAAGACCGGGATGGGGTGGCCGAACTGTGCCTCATAGGGCCGGACTTCGGCCAGGACCTCCGGCAGGATGTCGTCCAGCGTCTGGCAGGCCCCGGCAAGAAGCTCTTCTTCCGAAAAGCCGAGGTGCCCGCCCGCCTTGCAGCCTTCGATCACCACAAAGTCGGCGGTCCGGCCGAAGGCCTTGGCCCAGCGGCGCAGGATGAGCTTTGCCGCCCGGCCGCTGGACACGATGGGGGCGATGGCCACGTCCGGCGTATCCACAAGGCCGGGCAGTTCCAGCGGCAGACCCGCACCGGACACCACGGCATCCACGCCAGCTTCGACCGCTGTGCGGATGGCGGCGGCATAGTCCTGTGTGGCTACCATCGCGTTGATGGCCACCATGCCCGCGCCCTTGGCGAGGTCTTTGGCCTTTCGGATCTCCGCCGCCAGTGCGCGGTGGTTGGCGCGGACCGGGTCGCGGGCAAAATCCGGTTCCCGGTAGCCTGCATCGGCGGTGGAGATGCACCCCATGCCGCCGCAGGCCGCCACGGCCCCGGCCAGCCCGCCCAGCGAAACGCCTACGCCCATGCCGCCCTGCAGGATGGGGACGGACAGAGTCTTTTTGCCGAGGGTCAGCATTCCTCGTTCAGCGCGGCGATGCGCTGCCTCCCGCTGTTCCACAGGTCGTCGAGGATGTCTGCCACCGGGCGCACCTCGTGGAGCATACCGGCCACCTGACCGGCCATCAGGCTGCCGGTGGCGGTGTCGCCCTCAAAGACGGCGCGGCGCAGGCTGCCCAGCGTGTACTTTTCCAGCTCCATCTTGTCGGCTCCGGCCTTTTCCTGCCGGACATATTCCCGGCTCATCCGGTTTTTCAGCACACGCACCGGCGAGCCGCCGATGCGGCCCGTCACGATGGTATCGCTGTCCTTGGCCTTGAGCAGGGCCGCCTTGTAGTTTTCGTGGATGGGGCACTCCTCGCTCACGAGCAGGCAGGTGCCCACCTGCACACCGCAGGCACCCAGTGCCAGCGCGGCGGCCAGCTGACGGCCGTCGGCGATGCCGCCCGCTGCGATCACGGGAACGCTGACGGCGTCCACGACCTGCGGGACCAGCGCCATGGTGGTCATTTCGCCCACATGGCCGCCGCTTTCGGTGCCTTCGGCGATCACGGCGTCAATGCCCAGCGGCTCCAGATGCTTTGCCAGAACGGCGGCGGCGACCACGGGGATCACCTTGATGCCGGCGGCTTTCCATGCGGGCACATATTTGCCCGGATTGCCTGCGCCGGTGGTGACCACCTGCACGCCCTCTTCCACCACGATCTTTGCAAATTCATCGGCCTGCGGGTGCATCAGCATGATGTTCACGCCGAAGGGCTTGTCCGTCAGCTGCTTGCAGCGGCGGATGTTCTCACGCAGGGTGTCGGCGTTCATGCCGCCTGCGCCGATGATGCCCAGCGCACCTGCGTTGGAGCAGGCAGCGGCAAACTCGCCGGTGGCGATGTTGGCCATGCCACCCTGGATGATGGGGTATTTTGTGCCTAAAATTTCATTCAACAGTTTCATACGCACTCTTTGTATTGAAAAATCGCGCCGCCCCAGGTCAGCCCGCCGCCGAAGCCGATGCAGGCCAGCAGCTGGCCGGGCTTCAGCTGCCCGCTTTCGGCCAGCTCGTTGAGAGCGACCGGGATGCTGGCGGCGCTGGTGTTGCCGTGACGGTCCATGTTCTTATAAAATTTTGCCGGGTCGGCCCGCAGCGCCTTGACGCAGTGGTCGATGATGCGGCTGTTGGCCTGATGGCAGACCACCCACGACAGATCGTCGAGGGTGCGCTGCGTTTCGTCCAGCACGGTGTGCAGACAGTGGGGCAGTGCCTCCACGGCAAAGCGGAAGACGGCCTTTCCATCCATCGTGATGGGCGCGGAGCCTGCGCGGGACGGCCCGCCGGCGTGGAGCACATCGCTGCCGCGCGCGCCCAGCGTGAGCGCAAAGGGGGTGTCCGCCAGCTGGAAGACTGCGGCACCGGCTCCATCCCCGAACAGCACACAGGTGGAGCGGTCGGCCGGGTCCATCAGGCGGGAAAGTGCTTCGCACCCGATGACCAGTGCATACTGCCCGCCCAGTGTCGCCAGCAGGCCCCGCGCCACGCCCATGCCGTAGAGGAAGCCGGAGCAGGCCGCGTTGACGTCCAGCGCAGGCCGGTCTTCGGGCAGACCCAGAGCCGCCTGCACCTGGCAGGCTACACTGGGGGTGGCATCCGGCGCAGACAGCGTGGCGCAGATGCAGCAGGCAATGTCCGCCGGGGCAAGGCCGCTGCGCTCCAATGCCTGTTTTGCCGCCCGGACGGCCAGCGTTGCAGCCGATTCTTCGTCTGTGCACCAGTGCCGGGTGCGGATGCCCGTGCGGCTGGTGATCCATTCATCGCTGGTGTCCACCATGCGGCTCAAGTCCTCGTTTGTGACCGTCCGGCCAGGCAGTGCCCCGCCGGTGGCGATCAGCTGCAAACCCTTCATGCGTTCCTCGTTTCTCCGATCTGGCGGTATTTTTTGTAGCGCTGGTCGGCCAGCTGCCGGCCATTCATGCGGCACAGCTCCCGCAGGTGGTTGCGCAGAGCAGTATCCAGGTGTTCGAACAGGACTGCATGGCCGCGCTGTGCGCCGCCCAGCGGCTCCGGGATCACTTCTTCCACGATGCCGTCGCGGTACAGGTCCTGCGCGGTCAGCTTCATCATCTCGCAGGCTTCGCCGCTGCGGGAGGCATCCTTCCACAGGATGCTGGCAAAGCCCTCCGGGCTGAGCACCGAGTAGACGGCGTTTTCCAGCATCAGGATGTGGTTGGCCACGCCCAGTGCCAGTGCACCGCCGGAAGACCCCTCGCCGGTGACGACGGCAATGACCGGAACGGTCAGGCCGCTCATCTCCATCAGGTTCCGCGCAATGGCTTCGCCCTGCCCGCGCTCCTCGGCATCCTTGCCGGGGTATGCGCCCGGCGTGTCGATAAAGGTGATGATGGGGCGGCCGAACTTTTCAGCCTGCTTCATCAGACGCAGGGCCTTGCGGTACCCTTCCGGGCCGGGCATCCCAAAGTTGCAGGCCAGATTCTCTTCCAGCGTGGAACCCTTGCGGTGGCCGATGACGGTCACCGGCAGCCCGTGGAACCGGGCCACGCCGCCCAGGATGGCGCTGTCCTCCTTGCACTGGCGGTCGCCCCGCTGCTCGAAGAAATCGGTGAACAGAGCCGAGACCGTTTCGTCGATGTGGGGACGCTCCGGGTGCCGGGCCAGAAAGACCCGGTCCTCGGCGGTCAGCGGGCCGCAGGAGCGCAGGATCTCGTCCTCTTCCACGGCCAGCTCGGCCAGTTCGGACGCATGGGCCGTGATGGCCTCCATGTCATTGCCGCTGCCTTTCAGCGCGGCGATCTGGGCATCCAGCGGGGCCAGCTGCTCTAAAATCTCTTTGATCATGCGTGTTTTCCTCCTGCATGGAGCTGCAAGACCTGGATCAGGGTATCCCGCAGCTGACTGCGGGGCACCACCTGGTCTACAAAGCCGTGCTCCATCTGAAATTCACTGCGCTGGAACCCGGCGGGCAGCTTTTCGCCGATGGTTTGCTCAATGACGCGCGGCCCGGCAAAGCCGATGAGGGCGCCCGGCTCGGCCAGCATGATGTCGCCCAGGCTGGCGAAGCTGGCCGTCACACCGCCGGTGGTGGGGTGGGTCAGCACGCTGACGTACAGCCCGCCTTTGGTGGAAAAGCGCTGGATGGCGGCCGAGGTCTTTGCCATCTGCATCAGGCTGAAGATGCCCTCCTGCATCCGGGCACCGCCGCTGGCAGAAAAGATGACCAGCGGCAGGCGCTTGGCGGTGGCATACTCCACGGCACGGGTGATCTTATCGCCCACAGCGGTGCTCATGCTGCCCATGAAGAACCGGCTGTCCAGCACGGCGGCCACACAGGCGACCCCGCCGATGCGGCCCGTTGCCGTGACAGCGGCTTCGCGCAGGCCGGTCTTGTTCTGGGCGGCGGTCAGCTTTTCCTCATACTCCGGAAAATGCAGCACATCCTGCGGGGCCAGATCTGCATCCAGCTCCCGGAAGCTGCCGTGGTCCAGCACCAGACTGAGCCGGTAATACCCGCCGATGGGCATGTGATAGCCGCAGTTGGGGCAGACATAAAGGCTTTTCGTCCACAGGGTGCGGGCGGCGCGGCGGCCGCACTGCTTGCACTCCACGAACTGCGGTTCGTGCCAGACGGCTCCGGCATCCCGCTTGGCCTTCAGCTGAAAGGTGCGCTCCCGCATCCGGCCGGGGAGCAGGTCTCGGATATCGTTCATAGCGTTCAGCCTCAGACGTGTGCGGTGATGTAGTTGTAGATGTCGCCCACGGTCTTGAGGTTTGCCAGCTCCTCGTCCGGGATGGAGACGCCGCAGGCATCCTCCAGCGCCATGTTCAGCTCCACAGCGTCCAGGCTGTCGGCTTCGAGGTCCTCGGTCAGGCTGGCTTCCATGGTCACCTTGTCGGCATCGCAGTTCAGGGTGTCAACAACGATCTTCTTCATCTCTTCAAACGTCATGGTAGGTTTCTCCTTTATTGTTTCAATGATTATCTAAATAATTTGAGGTTTCTTGCGAACACGACCATTATACCCAAATCGTTGGATAAGTCAAGAAAAATAGTTAAAATATTTTATCTTTTACAATTCTGACACACTTTGGCTCCTCCCATTGCACGAAAAAAGCGCGGAGCTTTCAGCCATTCGGCCAAAAAACTCCGCGCTTTGCGGCTGGCACGGTCCGGCAGACCGTACCTATTTTACTTTCTACAGAGCCGTTCGTCAGACGAGATACCCTTCGAAGCAGTGGAGGTCTTCCGTCTTGACGATGCCTTCCAGATAAAGGCCGTCTTCCCGGTACTCCTCCACCTGTACGCTGCCGCGCTCCCGCATGGGGGCGGCGAGGCCGAGTTTGTCGTAGGGGAGCAGGACCTTGAGGGTATGGACCCGGTCGCTGAGGGTCTCGTCCAGCTTTTGCAGCAGCTTGTCCAGACCATAGCCGGTCTTGGCGCTGGTCAGCAGGATATCCGGGTCAAAGGACAGGGCACCGGGCTTGTCGCACTTGTTGTAGACGGTCAGGCGGGGGATATCGGCGCAGTCCAGCCCGTCCAGAACTTCGTCGGTGACGGCCAGCTGCTCTTCGCGCTGTTCGTCGCCAGCATCGGCCACCCGGACGATGACGTCCGACCAGGCGGCTTCTTCCAGCGTGGATTTGAACGCCTCGACCAGATTGTGGGGCAGACGGGAGACGAAGCCGACCGTATCCACGAGCAGTACCGCCATGCCGCTGGGGAGCACCAGTTTCCGGCTGGTGGGGTCCAGTGTGGCGAACAGCATGTCGGCCTCGGCGACGCTGGGGCCGCACAGGGCGTTCATCAGGCTGGATTTGCCCACGTTGGTGTAGCCCACCAGACTGACCACCGGCATCCCGGTCTTGGCGCGGGCCTTCCGGCTCTCGCTCCGGCGCTTCTCCATCTCGGCCAGCTTCTCAGCCAGGGCGTCGATGCGGGCGTGGACGTGGCGGCGGTCCAGCTCCAGCTTGGTCTCACCGGCACCGCGGCGGGCACCGCCGCCGCCGCCACCGCCGCCGCCCTGGCGGCTCAGGCTCTCGCCCATGCCCTGCAGGCGGGGCAGACGGTAGCGCAGCAGGGCCAGTTCCGTCTGCAGTTTGCCTTCGTTGGTCACGGCACGGCTGCGGAAGATCTCCAAAATCAGCATGGTGCGGTCGATGACTTCCAGCCCGCCCAGCGCGGTGGAGATGTTGCGGATCTGGCTGCCGGTCAGCTCGCCGTCAAAGACGGCGCACACGGCGCCCAGCTCCTCGGCGGCGAGATGGGCTTCTTCCAGCTTGCCGCTGCCCAGCACGATGCCGGTCTCCGGGGTCTGGCGCTTCTGGGTCACCTCGGCCACGGCCTCCATGTGGTTGGCTTCGCACAGGGCCGACAGCTCGGCAAGGCTGCGCTCGCAGTCCCACAGGCCCTGGTCCAGTGCCAGAAGGATGACCTTCGCCGGGGGTGTTTCGACTAAAATATCGTAAAGTTCGCTCAAAATAGTTCCTCTCTGTTGAATTACTCGTTCACTCAACAAAATGTTGCGAGAAACGGGCAGAAAATGCTGCCCTTACCGGCAGGCAAGGGTGTTGTAATGTTCTCTTGTCAAAGCATAGCACTTGCAGGAGATCGGGGTGCCGTCGAATTTGTGGTATGCGGAATCGTGGTCGTAGACGAAGCCTGCCCTGGTCATGACCCTGCCGCTGGCGGGGTTCTCGAATGCGTGTGCGCAGGCCAGCCAGTTACTGTCTGTATTTTTGAACCAGTATTCTACAACTGCGCGGAGGGCTTCGGTGGTAAACCCTTTGTTCCACCACGCTCTGCCGATGCAGTAGCCCACTTCCCACACGCCGTTCGTGTGGTCGAAACCGGGCCAGGGGTCGCGCTCCGGTTCGGCGGAACTGGATGTGAAAATACCGATGGTGCCAAACACCTGCCCGGTGGCCTTTTCCACAATGCCCCACTCGTAGTAATCTCCATTTGGGTAGAGCAGTGCCCATGCGGTCAGCAGTTCGCGGGTCTCTTCGGCGTTTTTGTGCGGCTCCCACCGCAGGTATTTGGTCACCTGCGGGTCGTTGGCCCAGTTCGTGTACATCATCCCGGCGTCCTCCGGGGTCAGGCGGCGCAAGATCAGCCGCTCCGTTTCGATCTCCTGTGTGCCTGCATGGCGCATGGTTCTTCCACTCCCATCCATAAAAGTTACGCATAGGATAGCACAAAATTGCCCCCGGTGCAAGCAAAACCGTCCCATGCGCCGAAAAAATGCTTGACAAGGGCGAAAACTTCATTAAACTGAAGAAAGAACGAAAAAATCCCCGAAGGATCGGGGAGAGGGTTCAATGAGGTGCAAGATCGGTCTTCAGGATGGATTCCCAACTGCTTTTGCCGTAAAGGAACCGAAGGATATGGACGGTCTGTGCAGCTTCATCGACCTGATAAAAGGCCAGGTAGCTTTGCACAGGCACAAACCGGATGCCAAGGCTGGCCAGAAATGGGTCACGGACAACGGGATAGCGTTTGGGAAAAGTGGAAAGCTGTGCCAGCTTCTTTTCGGCGGTATCGACAAGAACATCGGCAGCCAATGGATTTTTCAGAGTAAGGTCAATATAGTCGAATGACTCTCCCAAGTCCTGGCCGGCCTTGTCGGTTACATGGACGAAATAATTCATCGGAAATTCCTCCGGCTGCGCAGATCGGAAATAACATCTTCCAGTGGGCGCGTCCGCCCGGCGGCGACATCGTCAAGACCTTCCTGAAGTTTGCCGTATAATTCAAAACGGCCGACCATCTCTTCGTAGGTCTCGATGCTCATCACGGCCAGATCTCCCTTGCCGTTTTTCGTGATGAACACGGGTTCGGCATAGGTGTGGCAGAACGTGGAAATATCGTTGTAGTTGTTGCGCAGGTCTGCGCTGGAACGGATCTTGGGCATAGAATACACCTCCCTTATAACAAAATTATATCTGAATTTTTGTACAAAAGCAAGCGAAATAGGAAAAAGAGGCTTTTATATGAACGATATTCGAGAATTCTTATCCCGCAGGCCGCTGCTGTTCGATGGCGGCATGGGTACCTATTATAAAGCGGCACCGGGCATTGAGTGCGAGCGGGCAAACCAGACCGACCCGGCCGGGGTGCAGGCAGTCCACCGGGAATATCTGGAAGCCGGGGCGGATGCCATCAAGACCAATACCTTCGGCCTGCCCCGGATGGCGGCGGCGCATACGCCGGGCTGGGAAGCGCTGGCCGAAGCGGGCTGGAAGCTGGCCGAGGCGGCAGCGGCGCCGGCCGGAGCCTTCGTGTTTGCAGACCTTGGCCCGGCTCCGGAGACCGAAGCGCTCCCGGCGGCGCAGGTCTACACGGCAGTGGCCGAGCAGTTCCGGAAGCTGGGGGCAAAGAACTTCCTGTTCGAGACGCTGAGCTCGGATGCAGGCATTCTGGAGGCTGTGCGCACACTCAAGGCCGCGGAGCCGGACACCTTTGTGCTCGTCTCGTTTGCGGTGCTGCCGGACGGCTACACCCGCGAAGGTCTGTATTGCAAAGACCTTGTCCGCCGGATGAGCGAGAGCGGCTGCGTGGATGCGGTGGGCCTGAACTGTGTGTCGGCCCCCGGCGCGATGCGCACGCTGGCCCGGAGCCTGAGCAGTGCACTGCCGCTGTCGGTGATGCCGAATGCGGGCTACCCGGTCGTGACCCGGACGCAGGTGCGGTATCAGGGCAAGCCGGAATATTTTGCGCAAGAACTGAGCGGGCTGGCGGCAGACGGCGTGGTCCGCATTCTGGGCGGCTGCTGCGGCACGACACCGGCCCACATCGCGGCCCTGCGGGCTGCGTTGGACGCCCTGCCCGAAACGGCGGCTCCGGCGCGGACGAAAGAATTTTCCACACCGGAGGCAAAACCGGTGGAAAACGAGGACGCCTTCCTGTGCAAGCTGAACGCGGGCGAAAAGGTCATTGCCATTGAGCTGGACTCCCCCCGCAATGCAGACCTGACGGCTTATCTGGAGGGGGCACGGAAGCTGCAGGCGGCGGGCGCAGACCTGCTGACCATTGCGGACTGCCCCATCGCGCAGGCCCGGATGGATTCCTCACTGGTGGCCTGCCGGGTGCACCGAGAGCTGGGGATGTGCACCCTGCCCCACATGACCTGCCGGGACCGCAACCTGAACGCCACCAAGGCGCTGCTGCTGGGGCTGTATGCCGAGGGAGTGCGGGAGGTGCTGGCCATCACCGGCGACCCCATCCCCACGGCGGAGCGGGACGAGGTGAAGAACGTCTATCAGTTCAACTCCCGCAAGCTGGCGCAGTACATCGTCTCGCTGGCAGGCGAGGGACGCGAGATGCCGTCGGCGATGACCGTCTTTGGTGCGCTGAACCTGAATGCCCGCAACTTTGAAGTGGAACTGCGCCGGGCGGGTGAGAAGCTGGAACACGGCATGTCCGGATTCCTGACCCAGCCGGTGCTGTCCGGGCAGGCGGTGGAGAACCTCCGCCATGCGCGGGAGGTGCTGGGCAGCCGGGCCAGGATCCTGGCGGGCATCATGCCGGTGGTCAGCCAGCGGAACGCCGTCTTCATGGAGAACGAGATCAACGGCATCCATGTGGAGGAGGACATCATCCGGCAGTTTGCCGGGCTGGACCGCGCCCAGGGCGAGGAGCTGGGCCTTGCCATCTCGCTGAAGATGGCGCGGGAGGCCCTGCCCTATGCCGACGGCTTTTATCTGATGACTCCCTTCAACCGGGTCGCCCTGATGGAACGGCTCATCGCCCGGCTCCGCACCGAGGTGCTGCAGGAGTCCTGAAGAGGGAAACGGCAAAACGATTCGATGAAAGGAGCGACAGTCTATGGCAGAACCGACCATCAGCATCATTGTCCCGGTCTATAAAACGGAAGCCTACCTCGAAAAATGTGTGGATTCCATTCTGACGCAGACCTTCCGGGACTTTGAACTCCTTCTCATAGACGACGGCTCCCCGGACAACTGCCCGGCGCTGTGCGAGGAAGCAGCAGCGCGCGACCCGCGCATCCGGGTCATCCACCAGAAGAACGCCGGACTTTCCGCTGCGCGGAACACCGGGGTGGAGGCTGCGCGCGGGGAATGGATCGGTTTTGTGGACAGCGATGACAGCATCGCCCCGGAGATGTACGAGACACTGCTCACCTACGCCCAGCGGGACGGGGCACAGATCGCGGTCTGCGATTACCTGCTGGTGACGGAAGCCGGAGAACCGCTTCCGTCGTCGTATCGTCTGGAGGAAGACAAGGTGCTCGACCGTGTGGGGGCGCTGGAACAGATGAACCGAGGCCACTTCAAAGTGGCATGGAACCGGCTGTACCGGCGGGAGCTCTTTGAAATGGTGCGCTTTCCGGTGGGGAAGATCCACGAGGATGAATACACGGCGCATCAGTTCTACTGGCAGTGTGAACGGATCACGATTGCAGCAAAGCCGCTGTATTTTTATGTGCAGCGGGGCGGCAGCATCATCCATACCGATTCGCCCCAGAAAACGATGGATCTGGCAGAAGGCATTTTCCAGCGGGCCTGCTTCGAGCAGGAGCAGCAGCTCACCAGGCTTGCCATAGAAGCAGCCAAGACGTCGATGCTGGTGTTTGCGCAGGCCCACAGGCGGAAGGACCTGCAGCCGGCGCAGCGGCGGTGGTGCGCAGAGATGCGCGGCCGGATGAACGCGCTGGCAAAGACCCTGCTGAAAAGCGGGAGCGGCTCGCGGGCCGACCGGATCAAGTTCCGGCTGTTCCTCTGTTCTCCAACGCTGTACCGCGCGGCGCTGTTGACCAAAAGCTGGATGAACAAGATCGGTTTCTGAAAAAAGAGATTGACAAAACGCCCAAAAACGGCTATATTCTTTGTATAAATGCAATGAAAAAGAGTGTGCATCGCAGGCAGCTTTCCAGAGAGCCGGGGCAGGTGAAAGCCGGTAAGTGTGCGGGGATGCGCTGTCGCTTTTGAGCAGAGGCGGGGAAATCAGTAGTCGCCTCCGGGCCTGTCCCACGTTATCGGGGCATCAAGGGGCACAAAAATGCAAGGCGCTTTTTGTGCAATTTGGGTGGTACCGCGGTGTAATTGATTTACAGCCGTCCCATGGAACGTTCCGTGGGGCGGCTTTTTTCGTCCCACGTCATCAACAGTTTGGGAGGAACCCCTATGAAAGAACTCGCAAAACAGTACGACCCCAGCCAGGTGGAAGACCGCATCTACCAGTTCTGGCTGGACGGCGGCTACTTCCACACGGAAGCAGACCCCGACAAGAAACCCTACACCATCGTGATGCCGCCGCCGAACGTGACCGGCCAGCTGCACATGGGCCATGCACTGGATAACACCATGCAGGATGTCCTCATCCGCACCAAGCGGATGCAGGGCTACGCTGCCCTGTGGGTGCCCGGCACCGACCATGCGTCCATCGCCACCGAGGCCAAGGTCGTGGAGGCCATGCGCGCCGAGGGTCTGACCAAGGAGATGGTCGGCCGCGACGGCTTTCTGGAGCGCGCCTGGGATTGGAAGACCAAGTACGGCAACCGCATCGTCAGCCAGCTGAAGAAGCTCGGCACCAGCTGCGACTGGCAGCGGGAACGCTTCACCATGGATGAGGGCTGCTCGGATGCCGTCAAGGAAGTGTTCGTCCGCCTGTACGACAAGCAGCTGATCTACCGCGGCAACCGCATGGTCAACTGGTGCCCGCACTGCAACACCTCCATCTCGGACGCTGAGGTCGAGTATGAGGAGAAGGACGGCAGCTTCTGGCACCTGCTCTACCCGGTCAAGGAGACCGGCGAGATGCTGGAGCTGGCCACCACCCGCCCGGAGACCATGCTGGGCGATACCGCCGTCGCTATCAACGGTGAGGACCCCCGCTATGCGCACCTGCACGGCTGCCATGTCATCCTGCCGCTGCTGAACAAGGAGATCCCCATCGTCTGCGACGAACACGCCGACATGACCAAGGGCACCGGTGTCGTCAAGATCACCCCGGCCCACGACCCCAACGACTTTGAGGTCGGCCTCCGCCACAACCTGCCCATCGTCCGCGTCTTCACCTACGACGGCCGCATGACCGGCGCTGCCGACAAGGCGGCGGCCGATGCCATCTTCGCCGCAGGCAAGAACACCGTGAACGAGCCGGAAGTGCTGGACTGCGGCAAGTATGCCGGTATGACCACCCTCGAAGCCCGCAAGGCCATCCTGGCCGACCTGAAGGAGGGTGGCTTCCTGAAGGAGATCGAGCCTCTGAAGCACGAGGTCGGCACCTGCTACCGCTGCCACTCCACCATCGAGCCGATGGTCTCCAAGCAGTGGTTCGTCAAGATGGAGCCGCTGGCAAAGCCCGCCATTGAAAGCGTGGAAAAGGGCGAGATCAAGTTCGTGCCGGAGCGCTTCACCAAGAACTATATGAACTGGATGAAGGGCACCCGCGACTGGTGCATCAGCCGCCAGCTGTGGTGGGGCCACCAGATCCCGGCGTATTACTGCGATGACTGCGGCGAGACCGTGGTCGCCAAGGACGCCCCCTGCACCTGCCCCAAGTGCGGCGGCAGCAAGTTCACCCAGGACCCGGATACTCTGGATACCTGGTTCTCCTCTGCACTGTGGCCCTTCAGCACACTGGGCTGGCCCGATGAGGACAGCGCCGACCTGAAGTATTTCTACCCCACCAACACCCTCGTTACCGGCTACGACATCATCGGGTTCTGGGTCAGCCGCATGATCTTCTCCGGCCTGGCCTATACCGGCAAGGCACCGTTCGACACCGTCTGCATCCACGGCATCGTCCGCGACAGCCAGGGCCGCAAGATGTCCAAGAGCCTGGGCAACGGCATCGACCCGCTGGAGGTCATCGCCAAGTACGGCGCGGACGCCCTGCGCTTTATGCTGCTGGACGGCTCCACCCCCGGCAACGATATGCGTTACAGCGAGAAGAAGGTGGAGGCTGCCCGCAACTTTGCAAACAAGCTGTGGAACGCCACCCGCTTCGTGCTGATGAACCTGCCCGAAGACTTTGCGCCGGGCCTGCCCGCCGACGACCGGCTGGACATGAGCGACAAGTGGGTCCTGACCAAACTGAACCAGGTGGCCGGTGCCATGACCGACAACCTCGACCACTACGAGATGGGTCTGGCCGCTGCCAAGATCAACAGCTTCATCTGGGATGTCTATTGCGACTGGTTCATTGAGATCGCAAAGCCCCGCCTGAACTCCGGCGATGCCGAGCAGGCTGACACCGCCCGCCGTGTGCTGGTGTATGTGCTGGACAAGGCCCTCAAGCTGCTGCACCCCTTCATGCCCTTCGTCACCGAGGAGCTGTATCAGGCGCTGCCCGGCTCTGCCGAGACCATCATGACCCAGGCCTGGCCGACCGTGGACGAGGCCCACAACTGGCCGGAGGAAGAGGAAGCCTTTGAGAAGGTCATGGACTACATCAAGGCGGTGCGTACCATGCGCACCGAGATGAACGTCCACCCCGCCAAGAAGACCAGCATGATCATCGAGACCGCCGATGCGACCCCGTTCCAGAACGCACAGGTCTATCTGGCAAAGTTCGCTTTTGCCACCGAGGTGACCTTCACCGCCAAGTACGAGGGCAGCACCGACGGCATGGTGCAGGTCTCCACCCACGCGGCCCGCGGCTTTATCCCCATGATGGAGCTGATCGACCGCGAGAAGGAGCTGGCCCGCCTGAACAAGGAAAAGGCCAAGGCCGAAAAGGAACTGGCCATGTTCGAAAACCAGCTCAACAACCCCAAGTTCGTGGAGCGCGCCCCGGCGGCTCTGGTCGAGGATATCCGTGCAAAGCACGCAAAGAGCCAGGATAAGCTGGCCAACATCGAACAGAGCATCCAGGCGCTGGGTTAAATACAATGGCAGAAACATCAAATCGCACCTCGCCCTGGCTCATCGCCTGGCGGGTCATCTTCACCTTTGCGCTCATCGGCTGCATCGTCTTCATCTTCTCGAACTCGATGCAGGTAGCAACCGTCTCCGAGGGAGCCAGCGGACGGGTGCTGGACTTCATGCAGAAGGTTCTGCGCAAGCTGGGCATGCCCGGCGCGGCAAATCATCTCACGATGCACATCATCCGCAAGCTGGCGCACTTCTCGGAATATCTGCTGGAGGGCTTCCTGTTCATGCTCTGCCTGCGGGTCTACACCAAACATGTGCTCAAGCATGTCTCGTGGCCCATCCTGGGCGGCCTGCTCACGGCGCTGACCGATGAGACCATCCAGCTGTTCGTGCCGGGGCGCAGCAGCCAGGTGACAGACGTCTGGATCGATTTTTCCGGCGTGATGACCGGCCTCATCGTGGGGCTGATCCTGCTGGGGCTCATCCGGATGTGCATCCTGCTCTATAAACATCGAAACGAGGATTGACGCAATGACCATCGAACAGGCAAATCAATATTTTGCTGCTCTGCCGGAGGGGTTCGCCCCGGCGGAAGAACTGCGCGCAGCGCTGCCCGCAGCGGCGCAGCAGGTGGCCTATGTGGGTGTGGCCGGCACGGCGGGCAAGACCGCTGCCGCCGCCCTGACGGCAGCCGTGCTTCAGGCCGCCGGTTTCGTCACCGGCCTGTACCGTGCAGGCTGCGAGCCGCTGGAACAGCGGGTCCGCATCAACGGCGAGCCGGTGGCAGATGCCCTGCTCTGCGCCGCAGCGGAAACGCTGAGCCGTGCAAAGCCGCTGCCCCGCGCAGCGGCAGAGCTGGCCGCAGCAGCCGTCTGCTTTGGGGCTGCGGGCTGCAGGCTGGCGGTGGTGGAGCTGCCGGATGCCGGTCTGGCCGAAGCGCTCTCCCACATGCCGGTCTGCGTGGTGACCTCCATCGGCCCGGACGGCGTGAGCCGCTCGGTGGAGCGTTCGGCGGCTCTGGCTGCGGGCGTCATGCGGGAAGGTGCCATCTGCGTCACCGCACCGGAGCAGCCCAAGGCCGCGTTGAGCGAGCTCATCGTGGCGGCTGGCCGCGAGGACTGTGAACTGGTCGTGCCGGACCCGGACGACATCACCTTCCTCGAAGCCGAGAAATTCACAAGCAGGGTGGATTACGGCGGCTACACCGTGCCGCTGGCCTTTCTGGGCCGTCATGCGGCGGGCAGCGCGGCCATTGCAGTCGAGACGGCGCTGGCCCTCTGCAAAAAGGGCCTCGACATCCCGGACGAAGCGATCCTCGAAGGCCTTGCTGCCGTCGAGAACCGCAGCAGCATCCGGGTGCTGTCGCAGCGCCCGCTCATCATTCTGGACGCCTGCCGCACCCCGCAGCAGGCCATGGCCCTGCTCCGCGTCCTCAATATGGCCAAGGTGCGCCATCTGAGCGCCGTCATCGGCCTGACCGAGGAAGAAGGCGCTGAGGCGTTCTTCACCGCGCTGGAGACCGGTCTGACCCCGGATGAGCAGAAGAAGGACAAACAGTCCATGCCCGGCATGAGTGACAGCCCCTTTGATAAGGTGTTCCTCGTCACGCCGCAGGGCATCGACGACGCCCTGACCGAGCGCCTGCTGGAAAAGGCTCGGTATCACTTCGACGCTGAGCGCTGCACGAGCCTGGACGAAGCCATCGGTCTGGCCAGAGCCAACAGCCGCCGCGGTCTTCTGATCTGCGGCAGCGAAGCCATCGCGCTGGAAGCCGAACAGAAGCTGGAAGCCCGCTGAGCGACACCATTTTCTAAAATCTACCCCGAAGAGCCTGTACACTGAAGCTGTGTACAGGCTCTTTTTTATGCCATCAAGGAGTTGATAACATGGCGACTGTGACCTTCAGCGCGGCGGACGATCTGCTCTATGCCTATCTGGCGGGCGAGATCGACCACGATGCCGCGCAGGACCTGCGCATCCAATTGGACGATGCGCTGCTCACACGCACACCTCACACGCTGGTGCTGGATCTGGGCGGGGTGGGCTTTATGGATTCGTCCGGCGTGGGGCTCATTCTGGGGCGGCAGCGCTGTGCGCGGAGCCTCGGCGGGACCCTGCGCATCCAGCACGCCCCGGAACAGCTGCGCCGTGTGCTGCGGCTTGCGGGCATTCCGTGCGCGGACGAGCCCGGCCGGGAAGAACAGGAGGAATGAGGATGAAAGCGGAAAACACCACAAAAATTCAATTTGACTCTCTCAGCGTCAACGAGGCCTATGCCCGCGGCGCAGCGGCGGCCTTTCTGGCCCGGTACGACCCCACCGTGCCCCAGCTGGCAGACCTGAAGACGGCCGTGTCCGAGGCGGTCACCAACTGCATCGTTCACGCCTACCCGGACCGGGTCGGCCCGATCGTGATGACACTGGCGGTCTATCCGGGGCGGCTGGTGAAGATCACGGTGGCAGACAGGGGCGTCGGCATTCCGGATATCCCCAAGGCGATGGAGCCGCTGTTCACCACCGGAAACCCCGAAGAGCGGTCCGGCCTTGGCTTCGCGGTCATGCAGAGCTTTATGGATAAGGTGCGGGTCAGCTCCACACCGGGGCACGGCACCCGCGTCACCCTGACCAAGCGACTGGAGGAAAAGCCCTCTACATAAAAAAGAAAACGAGGGGATACGATGGTAACGGACAAGACCCGGCGCAGTGAATTTATCGAACAGAACCTGGGGCTGGTGCATTCCTGCGCCGGACGCTTCCGGGGGCGCGGCATCGAATACGACGACCTTTACAGCGCAGGCTGCATGGGGCTCGTCAAAGCCTGCGATGCCTTTGACCCGGAGCGCGGCGTCTGCTTTTCCACCTACGCGGTGCCGGTCATCCTCGGCGAGATCAAAAAGCTGTTCCGGGATGGGGGCACGGTCAAGGTGAGCCGGTCACTGAAAGAACTGAATCTGCGGATCAACGCAGCGCGGGAGCATCACCGGAAGCTCTGCGGCACCGAGCCGACGCTTTCGCAGCTGGCGGAAGAGCTGGGGGAGAGCGTGGAGAACATCACACTGGCCGTTCAGGCAGCGCAGCCTGTCATGAGCCTGACGCCGGAGAATCGGGATGAACCGGACCGCCAGATCGACATCCCGGTAGAATCGCCCGAAGAGGCGCTGGCGGATAAAATCGGTCTGGCAGAGGTCCTGGGGACGCTGCCGGAGGAAGACCAGCGCCTCATCCGACTGCGCTTTTATGCGAACCGCACCCAGAGCGAAACGGCAAAGATCCTGCACACCACCCAGGTGCAGATCTCCCGGCGGGAGCGCAAGCTCCTCAAGCTGATGCGGGCAAAATTGCTGGAAGAGTAAGAAAATTGGATTTTCTTGAAAAAAGTTGAAAAAAGGGCTTGCTTTTTGTCCGGGGATGTGCTAAAATACATTACTGTCAGGCGGACGTCTGACAGACAAATCTCAACAAAAACGGATGAAAAAGTACGAAGTTCCACGAGTTCTTCCAAGAAATTCAAAAACTTCTGAAAGAGTGCTTGACATTCAAAACCAAATCTGGTAGAATATTTAAGCTATCAGCCGCTGAGGTTGAGAGACAGGACCTTGAAAATTGAACAATATCGAAAAACTTGTAACGGAACCTATTTTCGTGTTGGAAAAACACGGTAAACA
>OODU01000235.1_pt1 | contig 63772 bp, 58 predicted proteins | sample 1671171 | NCBI WGS metagenome assembly OODU01 (sample SAMN06348129, study PRJEB24527) | human gut metagenome | biome: human gut; feature: ankylosing spondylitis patient; material: feces | host: Homo sapiens | place: China | collected 2015-10
GCTCCGGCTCCCCGTGGTGTGCCTCAGATCGAAGTCACCTTCGATATTGATGCAAACGGCATCGTGAAGGTCAGCGCAAAGGACCTGGGCACCGGCAAGGAGCAGAACATCACCATCACGGCTTCCACCAACATGTCCAAGGACGACATCGACAAGGCCGTCAAGGAAGCAGAGCAGTTCGCAGCAGATGATAAGAAGAAGCGCGAAGAGGTCGATATCCGCAACGGTGCCGACCAGATGGTCTTCCAGACCGAGAAGATGCTGAAGGAGAACGGCGACAAGATGCCCGCAGACGTCAAGAGCGAGGCCGAGGCAAAGCTGGCCGACCTGAAGACTGCGGTGCAGTCCGGCTCCATCGACGACATCAAGGCAAAGCAGGACGCTCTGAGCCATGTCTTCGAGAAGATGTATCAGGCAGCTGCTGCCGCACAGCAGGCCGCAGGCGCACAGCCGGGCCCCGATGCCGGTGCAGCCAACCAGCAGAAGCCCAATGACGACGGCGTCGTCGATGCAGACTTCAAGGAAGTCTAAGTTTTGATACAGGCAGCACATGTCCGGCCAAACCGGCGGATGTGCGCTGAGATATAAGCAAAAGCCGCTCCGGTTTTGCCGGAGCGGCCTTTGTGGGTTAAACCTCTCAGTCTCGCTGACACTCGCCAGCTCCCCAGCCGGGGAGCCCTTGGCAGGTCGGCCAGCATTGCGCAGATTGCTGGATGTTTCCCGCTGTGGGAAACGGGAGCGCGCTGCTGTCAGGGGGAGGTTGCTACGATACGAGAGGTGAGTGGATATGGCACAGGAAAAGCGTGATTACTACGAAGTGCTGGGGGTATCCAAATCGGCCACGGATGCGGAGATCAAAAAGGCCTACCGCAAGCTGGCAATGAAGTACCACCCGGACTACAACCCCGGCGACAAGGACGCCGAGGAAAAATTCAAGGAAGTCAACGAAGCCAACGAGGTGCTTTCGGACCCGAAGAAACGCCAGATGTACGACCAGTATGGTTTTGCAGGCGTTGACCCCAGCTACGCAGCCCAGAACGGCGGCGGTGCAGGCGGCTTTGGCGGGTTCGGCGGCGATGGCGTCGATCTGGGCGACATCTTCGGCGATATCTTCGGCGGCGGATTCGGCGGCTTTGGCGGTGCATCGTCCCGCCAGGCCAACCCCAACGCCCCCCGCAAGGGCCAGGACATCCGTGTCCGGATCACCCTGTCGTTTGACGAGGCCGTCCACGGCTGCAAGAAGAACATCACCATCACCCGCCAGCAGGAGTGCACGGAGTGCCATGGCTCCGGCTGTGCGGCAGGCTCCAGCCCGGAGACCTGCCCCGACTGCGGCGGCCGCGGCTATGTCATCCGCCAGCAGCGCACACCCTTTGGCGTGATGCAGACCCAGCAGCCCTGCTCCCGCTGCGGCGGTAAGGGCAAGCTGGTCAAGAACCCCTGCAAGGTCTGCCACGGTTCCGGCAAGACGGCCACCCGGAAGACGCTGGAGGTGTCCATCCCCATGGGCATCGACGACGATCAGAGCTTTGCACTGCGCGGCATGGGCGATGCCGGTGCCAACGGCGGCCCTGCAGGCGACGTCATCGTGATGGTCACGGTGCGGCCCAGCGAGGTGTTCCAGCGCGATGGCTACGACGTCTGGGTCACGGTGCCCATTACCTACAGCCAGGCCGTCCTCGGCGACGAGATCACCGTGCCGTCCATCGACGGCAAGGTGGAGTATACCGTCCCCGAAGGCACCCAGAGCGGGACCACCTTCCGCCTGCGCGGGAAGGGCATCCAGTATCTGAACGGCCGTGGCCGGGGCGACATGTACGTCAAGTGCGAGGTCGAGATCCCTAAGAAGCTGAACAAGGCCCAGCGCGACGCCCTGAAGAAATTCGAGGGCACCCTGAAAGAAGAAAACTACGAAAAGCGCAAGGGATTCTTCAAAAAGCTGAAAGACCTGTTCAACTGATCACCAGAAACAGAAAGACCCTCCCGGAAAATTTCCGGGAGGGTCTTTTGTGTCTTCTGCACTCAGCCCATGTAGCTGATGTTCACGTCGATCTGGCCGCCGTAGCCGGGGATGCGGGCGGTGCAGCTGCCCTGCCACATGTTGCAGGCGATGGGACTGCTGGCGACGTTGTAGTGGGCATTCCAGATGTTGTACTGGGTCAGTCTGCTCATGTCCAGGCGTTTGCGGAACCAGGTGGTGGAGGCGTAGACGCCGGGCTGATAGCCCAGGGCCTTGACCTCTTCGCAGAAGGCGACCGCGCACTTGGTGCGGTCCTCCACGCCCAGACCATCGGCACGGCCAGAGCCGGAACCGGAGGCCTCGGTGTCAAAGTAGATGGGGTAGTCCAGCTGGCGGCCGTTCAGCACATACACGCAGGCTTGCGCTTCCTCGCGGGCTTCGTTCTCATTGACGGCCTGAGTGAAGCAGTAGACGCCCACCCGCAGACCGGCGTTCCGGGCGTTGGTGAAATGCTCTTCGAACTTGGGGTCCTGCACCAGCGTGCCGGAACCGTAGCCGCGGTAGCCGATGCGGATGATGACGAACTCGACGCCGGCCTGCTTGGCCTGCTCAAAGTCGATGCTGGACTGATATTTGGAGACGTCGATGCCGAAGGTGGCGTTCTGCTGGACGCCATTGGCATCAAAGTAATAGAGCTTGTTGTCGATGGAGCGGATGCCGGTGACGGGGTCGGTGGTGTTTGGCTCATAATAATAGGTCTTGCCGTTCACGGTCCGCCAGCCGGAGTAGGTGGGGCGCGGTGCAGGTGTGGAGGGCTTGTCTTCCTCCTTTTTGCCGAACAGCAGGTTCCACAGCCATTTCAGAAAGCCGTTCTCGCTGTCAAGGCACTGGGCGGAGACGCTGCTTTCGTCCAGCGTTCCGGCGTCCAGCGCGGCGCGGATCTCTTCCGGCGTCAGCAGGATGGTGCCGTTGGTGTCGGAGATCCCGGCAGAAGCGACGGCCTCGCCGTTCTCAGAGGCGGCGGGGGTCTCGGCGGCCTCCGCCTCCAGCGTTTCCACCGGGGCGCTCAGCGGGTCTTCGGCGGCCAGTTCCGCAGTCTCCTGCACGAAGTGGGGGAAGAGGGTGTTTTCGTGGTCGTTCTCCTCGGCAGGACCGGCCATCGGGTCGGCGGCGGGAGTCTCAGCGGACGGCTCCGCAGGGGTCTCGTTCGGCACAGCGGCGGGGGCTTCTTCAACGGGGGCTTCCGCCGCAGGTTCGGTGCTGGAAGCAGGCACCTCAGCCTCCGTCGGGGTCACAGGCACAGCGGCAGAGGAAGCAGGGACCTGTGCCGGTGCGGTCTCCTCCACAGCCGTGCTGGAAGCAGACGCTTCCGCCGTGCTTTCCGAAGCGGCCTCCGTGGAGGCGCTCTTCTCCGGCTGAAGGCTGATGGCGGGGGCCTCCCACTCCACCGCCGCAGGCGCGACGGTCAGACCCGCAGGCTGGGTAGCCAGCAGGATGGTGGTGCTCGCGCCGCCCACGGTCAGAGCCAGCGCCATGACAAAGGCGGCAATGGCCTGCCCCGCATTGCGGCGGGTGTTTTGATCGGATGTACGATCCGGAACCGATGGAAATTTGTGTTTCATGCCGTTTGCTTTTGCCTCCAAATAAGATCGGACGTGCAGCCGCCGTGCGGCCCGCAAAGCCCGGTAGAATCGGGACCGATCCAGAAATCCTGATTTCACTCTTCCAGTATACACCCAACCCCGGTATCCGTCAATCTTCTTTGCGGCGGTGTGAAGGAAAAACAGCGAACGGAAAAGAGAAAAATCGCTCCACAGGCAATACGGTTCAGCCTGCGGAAAAATTGCATCCAGCGCTTCAAAATTTGGTTCTTTTCACGAAAAAGGCATTTTTCTCTTGCTGTCTTGACAGGTGTATGGTATGATGATGGACATGCAGTCCGGTTGCAGAAATGACCGGAAAAGAAAAGAGGAAAATTCTATGGCAAGCTTCAAGGAGTTTTTGAAACGAAAAGATATCGTCATCACCCCGCAGCGCTACCTCATCGAGGCGCTGGGCGCGATGGCACAGGGCCTGTTCGCCAGCCTGCTCATCGGCACCATCATCAAGACGCTGGGCCAGCAGACCGGCCTGGACGTGCTGGTGGACCTGGGCGGCTATGCCACGGCCATGAGCGGCCCGGCCATGGCCTGTGCCATCGGCTGGGCGCTGCACTGCCCGCCGCTGGTGCTGTTCAGCCTCATCACGGTGGGCTACTCGGCCAACGCACTGGGCGGGGCCGGCGGCCCGCTGGCCGTCCTCATCATCGCCATCGTCGCGGCGGAGCTGGGCAAGGCTGTGAGCAAGGAGACGAAGATCGACATCCTCGCCACCCCGCTGGTCACGATCTTTGCAGGCGTCGGCCTGTCCATGCTCATCGCAGCGCCCATCGGCGCGGCGGCAAGCCAGGTGGGCACCCTCATCATGTGGGCCACCGAGCAGGCCCCGCTGGTCATGGGCATCCTCGTGTCGGTCATCGTGGGCGTGGCGCTGACGCTGCCCATCTCCTCCGCCGCCATCTGTGCGGCACTGGGACTGACCGGTCTGGCCGGCGGTGCCGCCGTGGCGGGCTGCTGCGCCCAGATGGTGGGCTTTGCGGTCATGAGCTACAAGGAAAACGGCGTCGGCGGTCTGGTCAGTCAGGGTCTGGGCACCAGTATGCTCCAGATGGGCAACATCATCAAGAACCCCCGCATCTGGATCGCTCCTACGCTGGCCTCGGCCATCACCGGCCCGCTGGCCACCTGCCTGTTCCACTTTGAGATGAACGGTGCGGCGGTCTCCTCCGGCATGGGCACCTGCGGTCTGGTGGGTCAGATCGGCGTCTACACCGGCTGGGTCAACGACATCGCGGCAGGCACCAAGGCTGCCATCACCCCGATGGACTGGGCAGCCATGCTGCTGATCTGCTTCGTCCTGCCCGCCGTGCTGAGCGTCGTCTTCTGCGAGATCGAGCGCAAGCTGGGCTGGATCAAAGAGGGAGATCTGAAACTGAACTAAAAGGCAGAACGCCCTCCGTCACAGCTTTGCTGTGCCAGCCCCCTCTGGGAGGGGGCCTTGACGTAGCGGTATTGCTGCAAAGCCTCCCTCACTGAGGAAGGTGGCATCCGCAGGATGCCGAAGGGAGTTCCTTCCCGTCCAACACGGCCTGCGTCAGCGTGTCGCCCTCATAGGTCAGCTTGAGGGAGAAGAACGGGCGGTCCTCTTTGAGCAGGCGGAAGAAGATCTTGTCGCCCTCCCAGATGGGCAGCGTTTCGACGGTGTCCATCGGCACCCATTCCAGCACTCCTTCGTTGCGGGCGGGGTCCCGGATCAGTTCACCGGTCCAGCCGTCTGCGGTGTAAAGGTGCATGTACTCGGTCAGACGGCCCAGAATGAAGGTCACGATACCCCGGCAGCGGAAGCAGGTCAGCTGAAGGCCGGTCTCTTCCCGCACCTCGCGCAGCAGGCAGTCTTCCGGGCTTTCGAACGGCTCGAACTTGCCGCCCACGCCGATCCATTTGTCGTGGTTCATGTCGTTTTTCTTGGTGACACGGTGGAGCATCAGCCACTTGCCGTCCTGCTCCAGATAGCACAGCGTCGTGTTCCGCATGGGAAATTCAGGGTTCATGAAGCGTTCTCCTTCTGATAAATAAAAGAGACCCTCTCCGTCATTGCTCCGCAATGCCGCCTCTCCCGAAGGGCGAGGTTTTGATGTTGAGTTCTGTCAGCATCAAAGCTCCCCCGACGGGGGAGCTGGCGAGCGGATGCGAGACTGAGAGGGTCTTTTCGTTCTTTTTTATTTCCGTGCAGCGCGGCCCTTGCCGGCGTTGTTCAGCTTGCGGACCAGATCGTTCTGGTGCTTGCGCTGCGAGGGGGTGGGTTCCGGGTCGTGCGCCTCGTTGCCGCGCGCGCTGATCTGGGTGGAATCGGGGTCCACGCGGACAAGGTTCCACTCCTGATTGCCGCCGGAGACGTAGTTCCAGATCTGGGCCTGGGCACCGTTCGCGGTGTTCATGCCCACGAGGTCGATGTACTTGTCAGCCAGCACGTTCCGGATGCGGGTGCGGCCGCTTCGGGTGGGTTCCAGCGCCCAGCACTGGCTCAGCCCGCTGCTGCGGCTCCACTGGTGCAGCCAGGTGCCCTCGACCACGCCGCCGAGCGCCAGGTCGATGAACTTGCCTGTGAACCGGTTCTGGATGCGCCAGCGGCCCTCACCGGCGTCCACGAACTGCCACTGCTGCCACGGATGGCCTGCATAATCCCACAACCGGATCGCAGCGCCGTTCTCGGTATTGAAGTTCTTTACCTCCAATACCTTCCCGTTCGGGGCTTTGATCAGGTAAAATTCATTTTCCATTAAAACGACCTGCGATGCTTTTGCCATAGAGCATGTTCTCCTTTCCGGTATCCGCCGATTTGATGGTTCTATTATAACGCATTTCTTCTCTGGCAACAAGGATGGGAAATCACAATCTTTTGTCGTTTTCTTGTGCGTTTTGCTTAAAAAGACACGCTTTTCCCGCCAACTTGGGCACCGTGTACCACAGGAACAGGGCCGCAAGGCTGAGCCACCGGATCTGGGCGTTCGTCAGGTGCTCGTTTAAAAGCCAGCCGACGCCGAACGAGAGCAGGTTGGCCGTCAGGGCGTAGAGCACCGGGTGGGGCGTTTTGCCCTCCGGCCAGGGCAGCCAGCGGCAGTAGGCGGATGCTTCCACCGCGAAGACCAGCACTTCCATTCCGGCGTAGAGCGCAAAGCCCGCCCAGGGGCCGAAATAAAACAGCCCGTAGTGGAGAACAAGGTTCAGTGCAAGCTGCGTGGCCAGATTGACCCCGCCGATGAGGTTCTGCTGGGCTTTTTCGCGCAGGCCGAACACCAGGGCACCCAGCGCTAGCTCCAGAATCAGCGTGATGAGTAACCGGGAGGTGAACAGGGAAATCTGGTCGCTGTCGGTCCGGTTGGTGTAGACGTGCATCCAGCCGTCCTCCGGGTCGAACAGCACCTGCCATTCGCTGTCGAACGCATACCGCTGGACCGGCTCTTTGCTCATGGAAAAGACTCCGGTGTCCATATTATAAAGGAGCACATAGAATTTCTGGGGCGGGTAGTACCCCCAGGTGAAGGTCTGTTCGGTGTCGCCGAAGTATTCCTCGAAGTAGCCGAGGAAGTAGTACCCCTCCGGCGCATCGTAAGCCTGAAAGGCTTCCCACACCTCGCGGGAACCCATCCAGTCCCCGTATGCGCTGGGGGCGCTCCATGGGCCGGTGGATTCTGTATTGCCCAGCAGAGTCACGGCGTAATTCTGGTCGTTGTAGATATAGAGCCTGAGCGTGACCGACGGTTTCGGCCCCATATCCGCGAAGGCAGGCGGCGAAACGGTCAGCAGGAGCAGGGAGGCGAGTAGAAAACCCAAAATTTTTTTGCAGAGTTTTTCTTTCATGATGGGGCCCTCCGGCTTTCGAAAACAAAAATTCCGACACGACTTTCCTTAACTTGTAAACGAGGGAGGGACAGCTGTTATTGCATGGCATTCTGCACAAACTTCAAACAGGACTTTTGTGCACTGTTTCCTGTACTTACAGAGAAAACAAAACGCCGGTTTCCGGGGTGTTTTGACCCCAAATATGAACAAATTGTTTCCGGCTCACGGCCAATTCAGAACACTGACTTCACATTTATAAAGCAAAGCGAACTTTTACGCTTTACTTCGATGAGTAAAACGAATTTCAACAAAAGCTTTCAATTGTTTCATGATTTCGGATATTGACTTTAGATTGAAATTGCGGTATAGTAAGGATGCGGAGAGCGGAAAACGCCCCGCTGAGTACTGAACTTCGGGTCCAAGACCCGTAGAAAGATATAGGAGGTTTGATTATGTACTATTACATTCTGGGCTGTGGTATCGCATGTCTGGTCCTGTTCGGCATCAACAGCATGGACACGGTATGTGTCAAGCCGGCCGAGATCCTGGGCAAGGTCATTCTGTGGCCTCTCGCCCTGATGGAAGCAGTTGTTCGTTACAGCTCCACTCATCACAACATCAAGACCGCGCTGTAAAACATCTCGTTCCCATGCAAAACGACGATCAGGCGGCTGCGCTTTTTTGGAAGGCGCAGCCGCCTTTTTGTTTTGCACTTTGGCGCGGCGTATGGTACAATAAGAAAAACCCCGCCCGGCGGGCTCACCCTGAACAACGAATAGGAGAACTATGAAACCCGATTACAAGCTGGTCGCAAAGGCCAAATATATCCACATGACCGCCGACCTCGCCAGCGAGCTCTGGCACGAGGTCTACAAGCGCTATTACCCGGCGAAGCAGCTGGACGCGCTGGTGGAGACGCTGCAGAGCGCCGACGCCATCGAAGAGGACATCGACCGCGATGTGAACTATTTCCTCGTCTTTCTGGGCGACAAGCTCATCGGCTACTTTGCCTGGAAGATGGAGAACACCGCCCTGCACCTGCTCCATCTCTATCTGAAGCCGGAGTACCGGGGCAAGGCCATCGGCCGTGACATCGTGGCCTCCTGCGAGCGGCTGGCCCGCGGCGAGGGCCGGGGCCGTGTCTGCTGCGAGGTGCACACCAAGTGCCTGCCGGTGCAGCAGTTCTTCAAGGCGCGGGGCTACCGGCTGCTCAAGCCGGTGGAGAACGCGGTGGGCGGCATCTCCATGCAGCTGACCGAAATGGAAAAGATGCTCTGAAATTTCCCATTGCAATTTTCCCGCGTTTGTACTACACTAATGTAGTGCAATGAAGTGCCCATCGCGGGCCAGACCCCCACCAAAACGACAAGGGAGGAAACGAGCCATGGCAAAAGATCATCCCACCGGAGAGTCCGGCCTGTATTCGGCACTGCTGGAACTGAAAACGCCGGAAGAATGCTATCGCTTTTTGCAGGATGTGTGCAGCTACGCCGAGCTGAGTGCAATGGAGCAGCGCTACAACATCGCAGAAAAGCTGGTCAGCAAGCAGAGCTACACCAGCATCATGGGCAACATCGGCGCGTCCAGCGCCATCATCAGCCGGGTCAGCCGGGTCATCAGCAGGGAGGACAGCGTGCTGCGCCGCCTGTTGGAAGAAAAGGCCGAGGCACCCACCGAGGAATAATGCAGGACCGCGCACGGCGGGGCAGGGGAGCACTCCGCCCGCGGTGCGCTTTTTTATCCCCTGCTGCGCACAGCGCACAGCAGGGCCGCAGGAAGGAGCAGATACAATGAGCAAAGCAGTTGTCTTTTTCGCCGATGGCACCGAGGAGTGCGAGGCATTGCTGGTGGTGGACCTTCTCCGCCGCGCCAAAGTTGAGGTCATCGTGGCGTCTGCCATGGGCCGCAGGGAGCTGGTCAGCAGCCATAACATCCACCTGACCGCCGACGCTCTGGCCGAAGAGGTGGATTATTCCGACGTGGACATGGTCGTCCTGCCCGGCGGCATCCCAGGCACCCCGAACCTTGCCGCCAACAAGACCGTGACCGACACCTGCACCGCCTTTGCCAGGGCAGGCCGGAAGGTGGCGGCCATCTGCGCGGCCCCCAGCATCCTGGCTTCGCTGGGCCTGCTGGAGGGCCGGAACGCCACCGCCCACGCCGGGTTCCAGGACAAGCTGGCCGGGGCCGTCGTCCACGACGAAGAGGTCGTGGTGGATGGCAGCATCACCACCAGCTACGGTCTCGGCGGCGCCATCCCCTTTGCGCTGGAGCTGGTCCGTCAGCTGGCCGGCCCGGCGGAAGCTGACCGCATCCAAAACGCCATCGCCTATCGGCACTGAGAGGAGGCTTCCCCCATGCGCTTTGTCACCTGCCGTCTGCCGGACGGCATCGAAGACCCGGCCATCCTGTCGGCAGATGGCCGTCAGGTCTGGCCGCTGAGCTGGCTGGGCCTGCGCTATGAGACGCTGTCCGACGCCATCCCGTTCCTGACCCCGCAGGTGCGGGCGGGGCTGTCGCTGGCCATTGCGGGCATCCCGGCCCTGCCCATCGAGGCCGTCACGCTGGAAAGCCCCATCCCGGCCCCGGCGCAGGACGTCATCTGCCTGGGCATCAACTACATGGCCCACTCGGACGAGGCGGAAAAGTATTCCGCCGACGCCTTTGCGACCCGGCATCAGGATGCCATCTACTTTTCCAAGCGGGTCACGCGGGCGGTGCCGGACGGCGGCTTCATCGAGGCCCACACCGACCTTGTGAAGAAGCTGGACTACGAATGCGAGCTGGCTGTGGTGCTGGGCAGGGATGCCAAAGATGTGCCTGCCGGGCAGACGAAGGACGTCGTCTTCGGCTACACCATCCTGAACGACGTCTCGGCCCGCGATGTCCAGACGGCCCACAAGCAGTGGTATTTCGGCAAGAGTCTGGACGGCTTCACGCCGATCGGGCCTTGTATCGTCACGGCGGACGAGTTCGAGACCTACCCGCCCAGACTGGGGATCCGCAGCTTCGTCAATGGCGAGAAGCGGCAGGACTCCAACACCGGCCTGCAGATCTTTGACATCGACCACGTCATCGCGGAGCTTTCGCAGGGAATGACCCTGAAGGCGGGCACCCTCATCGCCACCGGTACCCCGGCGGGCGTCGGCATGGGGATGGACCCGCCGCAGTTCCTCGTCCCCGGCGATGTCGTGCGGTGCGAGATCGACGGCATCGGCACCCTGACGAACCCAGTCCGTTGAACGATGAGAACGACGGCCCCGGACATGACGCCGGGGCTGTTTTTAATTTCCGAACTGTAATATAATCGCCGAAATTTTGATTTTGTTTAGAAAAAGAGGGGAGAACCTACCTTGTTCATAAACTATTCAAAATAAGTTCATATACAGTTCATTGACATCCGGTATACATAGGGCAACGAAAGGCGCACCGCTGCGCCAAACCCCAGAACCGTACAGCAATGCAGACCCCAAAAAGAACGGCCTGTGTTTGAGGAAAGGAATTGGAACGCTATGAAAATTGGTTTTACAGAGCTGATCCTTGTCGTGATCGTTGCGTTCGTGGTCATCGGCCCGGATAAGCTGCCGGAGTACGCACGCAAGCTCGGCAAGATGCTGCGTGAGCTGAAGAAGTACACCGGCGCAGCCTCCGAGGAGATCCAGAAGAACGTCGTCGAGCCGCTGAACGAGATCCAGGCTCCCATCAAGGAGGCGGTCGCCCCCCTGACAGACCTCAAGAAGGACATCGACGACAGCATGAAGGATGTGACCAAGAGCTTCACCAACATCGGCAAGACCAGCAAGGAAGAGGCCAAGAAGGCCGAGGAGGCCGAAGAGGTCACCGAGCTGGAAGATGCCGTGGAGGAGCTGCCCGAAGAGCCTGCCAAGGCCGAGGCTGCTCCCGCAGAAGAGTCTGCGAAGGCGGAGGAAGCACCGGCTGAGGCTGCGGAACCCGTGAAGGCCGCAGAAAAGCCCGCCGAAACGGAAGCGCCCGCCCCGGCTGCGGAAGCTGCCCCCGCCCATGAAGCCGAAGCCGCTGCCCCGGCGGAAGAGGCCAAGGCATAACAGCCCCTATTTGGATGCACCCGCGCCCGCGGTTGTACGATACATTGTAAATCAGCCCGCCCGCACGGCGCGGCAAGAGTAAAAAGGAGATTTTATTATGAGAATCGGACCTCAGGAGCTTATCATCGTTCTGATCATCGTTCTGGTCATCTTTGGACCCAAGAACCTGCCGAAGCTGGGCAAGATGTTCGGCAAGACCATGAAGAACTTCAAGGAAGGCATGGACGACGTCGATGACAACGGCGAAGTCAAGAAGACCGAGACCCAGTCTGAGGACAAGGCTGAGAAGAAGGACGAGGAGTAATTCGTGGCTACAAACGTTAAGCGCAAAAAGAAAGCCGAAGTCATGTCGGAGGACGGCAGCATGACGCTGACCGGCCACCTGAAAGAGCTGCGGAACCGGCTGATCATCTGCGCAGTCGTGTTTGTGGTGGGTGTGATCGGTTTTCTGGCAGTTTCGGACAAACTGATCGATCTGCTGACGGCCATGGCCCGGAATGCGAACTATACCTTCGTCTTCCTGGCCCCGCAGGAGAAGCTGATGCAGTACTTCCGCGTCTCGCTGATCGCGGCGGTGGTCATCACCGTGCCGGTGGCGCTGTATCAGATCTACGCCTTTGCAAAGCCGGGCCTGAAGCGGAGCGAGAGCTTCTTCTTCAAGCTGGTGCTGCTGCTCGGCCTGATGCTGTTCTGCGTCGGCATCCTGTTCGCCTATAAGGTCACCCTGCCCTTTATGCTGAACTTCCTGGTCACTCTGGAAGGCACCGATTACATCACGGCGTCCATCAGCATCGAGAGCTACATCAACCTCTGCCTGACGATGTTCATCATCTTCGGCTGCGTCTTTGAGATGCCGCTGGTCACCATCATTCTGGCCAAGATGGGCATCGCAAACCCGGAGATCATGAAGAAGGGCCGCGGCGTTGCCATCGTGCTCATCTTCCTGGTCGCAGCCATCATCACCCCGCCGGACATCGTGTCCCAGTGCTTCGTGGCAGTGCCCATGTGCCTGCTGTACTTCGTCAGCATCTTCCTGAGCGGCATCTTCTACAAGCCCAGAACGGACGATGACGAGGACGACGAGGAAGAGGACGAACCCGACGAGGAATAAGCCTTCTGGCCTTTCATTGCAGCGAAAACGCGCTCTGCCTTGCGGCGGGCGCGTTTTTTGCGCCCTGCGGCCCACAGAACACAGCCGCACCCCGCACGAGACTGGAAAAATCCGAAAAAATGGCTCCCCATCTGCGGCAGAATATGTTATAATGGCAACAAGGTAAAACGATCAGCGGGCGACCGCTGCGGAAAAGGGGTAAATGAATCATGAAAGAATACGCATTTGGCATTGACCTGGGCGGCACCACCGCAAAGGTCGGTCTGTTCACCACGTCCGGCGCACTGCTGGAAAAGTGGGAGGTGCCCACCGACACCTCCAACGCCGGTGAGCACATCCTCGAAAATCTGGCCGACGCCATTCACGGCAAGATGACCGAGAAGGAGATCGCCGCAGAGCAGGTCGAGGGCGTGGGCATCGGTGTGCCCGGCCCGGTGCTGAACTCCAGCATCGTGCCCATCGTCTGTGCCAACCTCGGCGGCTGGGGCGAGCGGAACGTTTCCGCCCAGCTGTCCGGCCTGCTGGACGGCCTGAAGGTCCTTGTCGGCAACGACGCCAACGTCGCCGCCCTGGGCGAGATCTGGATGGGCACCGCCAAGGGTTGCCGCAGCGCAGTCATGGTCACGCTGGGCACGGGTGTCGGCGGCGGCGTCATCGTCAACGGCAAGGTCATTGATGGTGCCCACGGCGCGGGCGGCGAGATCGGCCACATCACGGTCGATCCGCACGAGACGGCCGTCTGCGGCTGCGGCAAGCGCGGCTGTCTGGAGCAGTACTCCAGCGCCACCGGCGTCGTCCGCTGCATGAAGAAGCTGCTGGACGAGAATCCGGAGGTGGAGTGCGTCCTGCGCGGCACCGATTTTGCCGCCAAGGATGTCTTTGATGCTGCCCGCAATGGCGATGCGCTGGCCTCCCGCGAGGTCGAGGATATGTCCAACACGCTGGGCATGGCGCTGGCCAGCATCGCCTCCACCACCGACCCCGAAATGTTCCTCGTCGGCGGCGGCGTGGCCCGCGCAGGCGATGTCCTGTTCGACCCGCTGGTCAAGCACTTCAAGGAATACGCCTTCCGCTCCTGCCGCGAGACCCCCATCAAGGCCGCAAGCCTCGGCAATGACGCCGGCATCTATGGTGCCGTCCGTCTCATCGTGGGCGAATAAGCCGAACTTCTCCACAACAAAAAGCGAAGCCGTTGAATGCTCAGCGGCTTCGCTTTTTTCGTACAGGGATTTCGGGTTACAGCGTATCTTCTCCCGGCAGCTGGTTCCACAGGCGGTAGTAGACGCCGTGCTGTGCGAGCAGCTCATCGTGGGTGCCGGATTCCTCGATGCCGTCGGAACCGAGGACGAGGATGCGGTCGTAGTTCTTGATGGTGGTCAGGCGGTGGGCGATGGTCAGGGTGGTGCGGCCGTGGGCCAGCTTTTCAAGGCTCTGGCCCACCAGGATCTCGCTCTCGTTGTCCAGGGCGCTGGTGGCCTCGTCCAGGATCAGGATGGGCGGGTTCTTCAGGAAGACGCGGGCGATGGCGATGCGCTGTTTTTGGCCGCCGGAGAGCTTGACGCCGCGCTCACCGACGTAGGTGTCGAAGCCGTTCTTCAGGGCGAGGATGAACCGCTCGGCACCGGCCAGACGGGCCGCTTCGATGATCTCCTCGCGGGTGGCGCCGGGCTTGCCGTAGGCGATGTTGTCCGCCACCGAGCCGCTGAACAGATACACGTCCTGCTGGACGATGCCGATGTCCTCGCGCAGGCTCTTGAGGGTGATGTGCTGGATGTCCTGCCCGTCGATGAGGATGCGGCCGCCGGTCACATCGTAGAAGCGGGGGATAAGGTTGCACAGGGTCGTCTTGCCGCCGCCGGAGGGGCCGACCAGCGCCAGTCGCTCACCGGCTTTGATGTCAAGGCTGACGTGGTGCAGGACCTTGTTGTGGTCGTCCGGGTACTCGAAGCTGACATCCTCGAACCGGATGGCACCGGGGCCGGGCTGAAGGGGCTTGGCGTCGGGGGCGTCGTGGATGGGCACCGGGGTGTCCATGATCTCGGCAAAGCGCTCGATGCCGGTCATGCCGCGCTGGAACTGCTCGGCGAACTCGACGATGCGGCGGATGGTGGCGATGAGGGTGGTGACGTAGAGCATATAGGCCACAAGGTCACCGGCGGTGATCCTGCCGTTGACCAGCGACAGACCGCCCGCCAGGATGACCACCAGATACATCAGGCCGTCGAACAGGCGAGTGGAGGTGTTGAAGGCAGCCATGGCGTAGTAGCCAAGGGTCTTGATCTGCTCAAAGTCTTTGTTGCCCTGCGCAAATTTTTCGCGCTCCTGATCCTCGGCGGCAAAGGCCTTGACGACGCCCTGCCCCAGCAGGCTGTCCTCGATGGTGGCGTTCAGCTCGCCGATCTGGACGCGCTGCTGGCGGAACCGGGCGCGGAGCTTTTGGTTCAGCTTGACCGAGACGACTCCCATCAAGGGCACACAGGCGAAGACCGCCAGCGTCAGCGGGATGCTGGCCCGGCAGAGGATGATGAAGGACGCCAGGATCTTGATGAAGGCGATGAAGAATTCCTCCGGGCAGTGGTGGGCGAACTCGGTCACATCGAACAGGTCGTTGGTGATGCGGCCCATGATGGTGCCGACCTTGGTGTTGTTGTAATAGGTGTGGTCGAGCAACAGCAGGTGGTCGAAGGCATCGCGACGCATGTCGGTCTCGATGTGGACGCCCATGATGTGGCCGATGCTGGACATGAAATACTGCGCCGCTCCATCAATGATGCGGAGCACGAAGTAGATGCCCGCCAGCTTGAGCACGATGCCGGCCGTCAGGGTGATGCCCACCCCCATGGCCGAGTTGGTGATGGCGCTCATGATCTTGGGCAGGATGATGTCGCACAGGGTGGTCAGCGCTGCGCAGAGCAGGTCAAAGAAGAGGACGCCCTTGTACTTGGCCAGATACGGCAGAAAGCGCCGGATGAGGGCGCGGCTGCTGGTGTGGTGTGCGGCGGGGTCCTGGGTGGATCGGATCTGTGTTTTTGGCATGGTTTCTCCTATTTTTGACCCTCTCAGGCAGCGCGCCAACGCTGACGGAGAGGGTCGTAATGTTACTTTTTACGATAATCCCGCTCGCCGTAAATGGCGGTGCCGATGCGGACAAGGGTGGCACCCTCGCGGATGGCGTTCTCGTAGTCGCCGCTCATGCCCATGGAGAGGGTCTCCATCTTCACGTTGGCATAGCCGCGCTCTCCGGCCTGCACGAACAGCTTGTGCACCGCTGCTAAATAAGCGCGGTTCCGGGCGTCGTCATCGTTGACGGGCGGGATGGCCATCAGGCCGCAGACTCGGATGTGCTCCTGTGCGGCGGCAGCTTCCAGCAGGGGCCAGAGCTGCTCCGGCGAAACGCCGGACTTTGACGCCTCACCGCCGATGTTCACTTCCAGCAGCACGTTCTGGACAAGGCCAGCCCTGGCGGCTTCCTTCTCGATGGCGGCAAGCAGATGCTCACTGTCCACGCTCTGGATGAGGCTGGCGCGGCCCAGCACTTTTTTGATCTTATTGGTCTGCAAATGGCCGATGAAGTGGCTCGGCTTGCCGCAGTAGGCCCCGGCGTCAAAGTTTGCGCAAAGCTCCTGCACATGGTTTTCGCCAAACACGTCAATGGGCAGGGCGGCACTGGCCGCCACGGTTTCCGCTGTGCGGGTCTTGCAGGCAGCGCAGAGCTGCACCTCGGCGGGGTCGCGCCCGGCCTCGCGGGCCGCAGCGGCCATGGTCTCCCGGATGGCGGCAACGGCCTCCCGCATCTCTTCCAGCGTTTTTTCAGCCATACAACTCAGTCCTCCTCCGTATATCTGGCGCGCTCGCCGCCGATGAGCTTCGGGCGGGTGCGGGCGCAAAGAATGTTCGCTTCGCCGATCCGGGAAAGGTTCAGCCGCACCGGCACGGCCACCCGGCGCAGGTGCATCCCGATGAGGGTGCCGCCGATGTCGATGCCCGCATGGGCGCGGATCTCCTCCACTGCGATGGGGTCCTGGAACTGCTTCCAGCAGGTGGTGGCCCAGCTGCCGCCTGCGTGGGGGCGGGGCACGACGCAGACTTCCTCCCAGCCGTATTTTTCGGCGGCTTCCCGCTCGATGATGAGGGCGCGGTTCAGGTGCTCGCAGCACTGCGCGGCCAGCCAGATGCCGTTTTCGGCCAGCACCGGCGCGATGCCGGCATAGACGGCCTGTGCGGCCTCCAGGCTGCTGTCCTTACCGATGTGGCCGCCGACGATCTCGCTGGACGAGCAGCCCACCACAAAGACATCGCCTTTGCGCAGCCCGGCCTGCGCCAGAAGTTCGGTCACGGCCTGCCGTGCCTCGGTTTCAATCTGCTGTTTGAATGCTTCCGTCATATGGATTCACCTCATATCTACCCTTGCGCGCAGGGCCCGCCGCCTCTTGGCATGGTGGGCCTGCGCGTTTTGTAAAAGACCGGCCCGGCCCGCAAAGCGGGACGGAGAGGGTTTACACCCTGACCCAGTGCAGTTTTGTTTCCCCGGAAATAGCCAGATAGACCCGGCTGCCCACCGGGCAGAGCGCCGTGGTGCTGCCGGAGCTGCCGCCGGGGATCGTCCGCTGCCAGCTGCCGCTGGCGGGTGCGACCGCCTCGGCGCGGATGTTGCTGGCCGAGAGGGAGAACAGCCCCTCCTGCATCGTCTGGCTCAGCCGCAGGGCCATGCCCCGCAGCAGAGTGCGCCCGGCGTGGTCTTCCAGCCAGCCGGACCGGGCCCAGCGGTAGCTGATGTAGAGTGTGCCGTCCGCATCCAGCGCCAGGGCACCGGGGTAGCCGGGCAGGCCGTACAGATGGGTCGAGCAGCCTTTGCCCCCGGCCGTCCGGTCACGGGCGGCGGTGTCCACCGCCCAGACGCAGCGGTTCCCCAGGTCGGAGACATAGAGCGTCTCCGCTGCCTCATCCAGCGCAAGGCCGGAGGCTCCGGCGATGCCGGTCAGGACAGTCTCCACCGTGCGGGCGGCGGGGTCGTAGACGTAGACGCTTCCGGTGCCGGTGTGGGCGGTCAGTTCGGTGCGCAGGGCGCTCTCCACACCGTGCCGGGCGCGGGCGGCGGCAAGGTCGGTGAAGTAGACCGCGCCGTCCGATGCGGCAGCCACTGCCGTGGGGCAGGAGAGGGCGCGGCCGTCGATCTGGCTCACGGTGAGTTCCACCGTCACGCCCCACTGGTCGCTGTTCACCCGGTAGAGCCGCCCGCCCTCCGATTCCAACGTCGTCATCCAAATGGTGCCGTCCGGTGCAAAGGCGAAATCGGTGATCTCGCCTGCCGTCGTCAGCACTTCGGTCCGACCGGTGCCGTCCGGCTGCATCCGCAGCAGGCAGCCATTCTTGCCGGATTTGGCGGCGGCGTAGAGCCAGCCGTTGTTCTCCCGCAGGGCGGAGATCTCCGAGTAGGGGGCCAGTTCCAGAACGCCGCCTTCGGCGGCGGGCTGCGCCCCCGTCTCCTGTCGGACGTCCGGGGCGGTGTAGGGCGTGGGCGCGGCCTCGATGGGCCGCAGCACCAGCCCCCAGATGAGGGCCACCGCAGCGCAGAGCACAAAGACGATGCTCAGCTTCTGGAACCGCTGCAGCACCTCTTCCCGCTCGGCGGCGCGCTGGGCCTCCTGCGCTGCCCGGCGGCGGGCCGCTGCGGCGCTGGTCTTCTGGGCGCGGCGCATCCAGCGGTCCACCCAGAGCGCTGCACTGGGGCCGACGGTCAGCGATGCGATGAGCAGGATGAGCAGCAATTCAACAAGTCCGATCCGCATGGAGGACTCCCTTCCTCTGGTCAAAAACAGATGGGTATTCGTATCGTTTCAGTATAGCACAACTGTGCCGGAAAGTGCAAGCGCGCCCCGGCGGGGCAAACAAAAAGCAAGCGGCCTGGAACAGAGCCGCTTGCGGGAGGGTTCAGGTGCGCCATTTTTTCCGCCGCGCACCCAGAGCGCGGCGGAGCGGACGGTAGTACCGGTAATAGAACTTTGCGCCGAGGAGCGGCTCCATCACCTCTTCGTCGAACCGCATGGCCCGACTCTTCTCCTTCCAGCTGGAATGGTAATGGTGGATGGAGTAGGTATTGGGGGTGATGTCGCAGGTGGAACCGGCATAGGCCACCGGGCAGAAATACTCCACCGGAAAGACTTCCATCTCTGGGGTGGACTGGCGGGTGCCGTCGGCCCGGATGCCGAACCGGGCAAAGATGGGAAGATTTCGTTTCGGGCAGGGGGTCAGGTCGCAGCTGCCGTCCGGCAGCAGGAAGGGCAGGCTGTCGTAATCATCCAGCAGGGCTTTTACCACCGGGCTGCGGGCCTCGGCCCCGAAGCCAAGGCCGGTGGCGACCTCGTTGTTGTGCTGGAAGCCGAAGAAGGCCGGATACGCCAGCAGGTCGTCCAGCGGGCGGAGCAGCTCGACGTCGGTGTCCATGTAGATGCCGCCCTGTTCGTACAGGATCTTCAGGCGGGCATAGTCGGCCACAAAGGCCCAGCGGCGGGCATCGTAGGCCTGCCGGGTGTAAAGTGACTGGGAAACGTCGAAGTTCTGCTCGTTCCACTCGATGATCTCATAGTCCGGGCAGTATTTTTTCCAGCTGCGGATGCAGTTCTGGATGTTTTTGGGTTTGGGCGCGCCGCCAAACCAGCAGTAGTGGAGAACTTTCGGGATGCTCATAAACAAAACCTCCGGCTCAGGATCGGATGCTGCTGCGCAGAGCGCGGAGCTTGCGCAGCAGGTCGTGGTCAAACAGGAAGGCAGCGCCCGCGAAAGCAGCGCCGATCCAGATCATATGCAGCAGGGCCACGCCGATGACGCCCGGCAGGCTGAGTTCCGGGCGGCTCTGGATGCCCACGATGCGCAGGATGAGGGCCATCAGGCCCAGATCACAGACCCATTTCAGGGCGGGGCGGGCCATGCGCTGGTGCAGGATGTTCCGGTAGGTGTAGCGGAAGATGAGCACCGTGCGGCAGAGCAGCGCGGCCAGAGTGCCGAACAGGCAGCCGTAGATGCCGAAGAACTGGATGCCAAAGAGGGTGATGGTCAGATTGATGGCCATTTCGACCAGCGCATGCCAGCGGGTCTGCTGGAACGCGCCTTCAAACTGAACGGCCTGGTGGTAGATGCTTTTGCCGCTCTCCAGTACGGCCTTGAGGGCGAAGAGCAGCAGCAGGAAGGCGTCGATGTAGTTGGTGTCCTGAATGCCGCTGGTGTAGATGCGGATGACCGGCAGCAGAAAAGCCGCCGTCATGGTGTAGCAGAACGCGACAAAGGCCAGATACAGCGTCTCGCACAGGTCGAACAGGCCAAGGAACCGCTCCCGGTCGGTGTGGAAGATCTGGCCCATCCGGAACGAGATGCTGTTGAGGAACAGGTTCATCACGAAGATGATCTGGACGAAGAACATGTTGTAGATGCTGTAGACGCTGACGAGCTGGAAATTGCAGAAGTAGGACAGCAGCACCATGTCCGTGTTGTTGAAGATAACGCCGGACAGCTGGTGCATCAGCACCGAGTTCTTCTGGGCGACGGCGGAGTAATCCGGTTTGGCGTGGTGGTCGATCCAGGGGTAGTTCTTGTGGGTGTACCACAGGATGACCGGGATGGGCAGCATGGAGCACAGGCAGTACAGCAGCTGCATGGCCAGAAGGTTCTGGGTGAGCATCAGCACCAGCACCTTGCCGATGCCGGAGATCAGGTTGGTGGCAGTTTCCAGGTTGCTGAGCACATAGCGGCGGCCGTCCACATCCATCAGCAGGCGGTACTTGGCCTGCACAAAAAAGCTGGTGACGGAGGGCAGGCCGTACAGGATGGTGTACAGTAAAACGACGCCGCGCGGCAGGGTGAAGTGCACCACCATGGGGTACACGATGCCGATGGCCACCACGATGAGGGCATACAGTGTGCCGGTGCGGCGGTAATAGTGGTCGGTGGCGGCCAGGATCTCGCTCACAGTCTGGTGTTCTTCCATCGCCACCGGGCGGTAGAGCGCCTGGATGGTGGCCAGACCGACCCCGGCTTCGAGCAGGTAGAGGTAGGCGAACAGCTGCTTGATGGTGTTCAGCTCGCCGTTGACGCCGGAACCGTAATAGGTCAGATAGAGCCGGGGCATGAGAAAGCCCAGCAGGATGGTCACAAACTGGCAGAACAGGCCGGTGAGCATGTTCCGTTCCACGCGGGAAAGGTTCTTGAATTTCATAGAAACTCCAACGCCTCCGGGAAGGCATACATTTTTCATTCTGTTTTTTACTATAAAGGGTGCGGCCCGCCTTGTCAAGAAATCCGGACGAAAAAACGAACGATCTGCGCGTTTTCACGGCAGGGACGGAAATTCGGTTGGATTGCACCGGCCAGCCGTGGTATACTGAATGTGTTCGGGTTTTCCAAAGCATTCACCCAAACTTCACAGAAATTTCCAAACTTCGCGGTATGATAACCTCAGAATACCAGACACTTTTGAGTGAGGAGGGAGCCATAGATGGCAAAAATTCTGATCGTTGATGATGAACCCCGCATCCGGGAACTGATCCGGGAGCATCTGCAATATGCGGGCTATGTCTGCGAGGAGGCAGGCGACGGCTCGGCGGCGCTTTCGCTGCTGAGCGGCGGCGGATACGATCTGGTGATCCTGGATGTGATGATGCCGTTCATGGACGGCATGACCTGCCTGCGGGAGATGCGCACCCGCCACATCAACACGCCAGTCATCATCCTGACCGCACGCGGCGAGGAATACGATAAACTGGCGGGCCTGGAAGGCGGCGCGGACGACTATGTGGTCAAGCCCTTCTCCCCGCGCGAGCTGGTGGCCCGTGTCCGGGCCGTGCTCAACCGCACCATGCCCCGGAGCGAGGCTTCCGACGGCACCATGACCTTCGGCGACCTGACCATCGACACGGCCAGCCACACCGTCCGCGTGGCGGGCGAAGAAGTGAGCCTGACGCCCAAGGAGTTCGACCTGCTGGTCTTCCTGGCATCGAACAAGGGCATCGCCCTCAGCCGCGAAAAGATCTTGCAGAAGGTGTGGAACTACGATTACTTCGGCGAGGACCGCACCGTGGACACCCACGTCAAGATGCTGCGCGGCCACCTGGGCAAGTGCCGGGGCTACATCGCCACGGTCTGGGGCATCGGCTACAAGTTCGACCCCGATGCGGCACGATAAAACGGAGGAGCGCAGTTGATGCGGCAACTGGGAAAAAAGCGGCGTTCCATCGGTATCCGCGGGCAGATGATGTGGTTCTTGTGCCTGATCTGCCTGCTGCTGCTGGGGTTGTTCTGGTTCCTGAGCACCCAGCTGCTGGAGCCGCTGTACACCAAACACATCCAGAAGCAGCTGACGGCAGAGGCCGAGATGATCGTGGCCGAGATGGACGACGCCATCGCAAAGGGGGAGATCCTCTCGTACTGGGCGTTCGGCGGCATCAAGGTGACGAACGACGACTTCTTCAGCCAGCTGGGCAGCGACATCTATTCCAACGGGGAACTGAGCAGCTTTTGTGTGGACATTTCGGACGCAACGCTCCGCACCATTAAAAAATACGAGAACCTCTCCTATTGCAGCCTGCACCAGAAGTCGTTCCCCGATACGCTGGATGACGACATCGCTTATTCCACCGCCCGGCAGGTGCGGCAGTACTGCCGCGAGAACGGGGCCTTCGCCCGTGTGCTCCCGGCGGCCAAGCCGTCGGCCTACAATCAGCTGGTCGTGGGCCGGATGACCGCCGATGGGGCCTATACGGTGCTGGTGAGCACCACCCTGATGCACGTGTCCGAGGCGGGCGAGGTGATGAGTACCGTGCTGCCGCTGGCGGCGGCGCTCATCTTTGCCTTCTCGATGAGCGCGGCGTGGATGTTCAGCGAGTGGTTCACAAAGCCGCTGCGTCAGCTCTCCGGTGCGGCGCGGCAGGTGGCCCAGGGCGATTATGCCGTCCATGTGGAAACGGGCCGGAACGATGAGCTTGGCGACCTGGCCGAGGATTTCAACCACATGGCGAAGGAAGTCCAGCGGGCCTCCCAGATGCAGCGGGACCTGCTGGCCAATGTCTCCCACGACCTGCGCACCCCGCTCACCCTCATCAAGGGCTACGCCGAGACAGTGCGCGACATCACCGGCGACGACAAGGCCCACCGCGACGAGCAGATGAACATCATCGTGGACGAGGCCGACCGCCTGACGGCTCTGGTCTCCAGCGTCATGGAACTGAGCAAGGTGACGAGCGGCGCGGAAAAATGCGAGAAAGTCCATTTCGATATGGGTCAGCTCTGCGACGAGGTCAGCGAACGGTACGACGCCGTCTGTGCCCAGAACGGCTGGCAGCTGAAACTGGAGCTGCCGGACGAGGAACTGCCCGTCTACGCCGACCCCAACATGATGCAGCGGGCGCTGCACAACCTGCTGGGCAACGCGATGCACCACATGGGAGCGGACGGCATCTTCGTGCTGCGGGCCGCACCATCTGCCGAGGGCGTCCGGGTCGAGGTCGAGGATCACGGCCCCGGCATCGCTGCGGAGGATCTGCCCTATATCTTTGACCGCTACTACCGCTCCCGCTCCGATGCGGGCAAGCAGGGCACGGGCCTGGGCCTGTCCATCACAAAAGCCATTTTCCAGCAGCACGGCTTCCGCTTCGGTGTGCAGAGCACCGTGGGCAAAGGAACGACGTTCTGGTTCATCATGACTTCAGAGTAACAAAAAAATCCTGCGCGAAAGCGCAGGATTTTTTGTTACGAGTCGGCAGAACGGTAGATGCCCAGGCTGTTGTCCGGGTCGGGCATCTTGACACGGGAGGCGCGGTCGTTGACCTGGACCAGCATCCAGCCCATGAGGGCCAGAACGGCCAGAATGATGAGCCATTTGACGGCGTTGGGGAGCTTTTTCATCGTGACGTTCCTTTTTTCTTAAACTTCCGGGCGGCAGCGCTTCCGGGCGCGGGCCAGCAGCGCGGCCGCATCGGCAGCGGAAGGTTCGTTCACCCAGGCCGGGCGGGGCGCAGCCCCTGCGCCGGAACTGCCCTTCTCCGCAAAGGAGGCAAGGCCGGTGTCGGTGCGGTCGTTCCAGGGCGAGAAGCCGTCGGGGGCGATGTGGGCACCGAGGCGGCAGTCCAGCACGGTGGTCTTGCCGGTGGGGCGCCAGGGCCGGCCCAGATAGACTGTCCCGGCCGGGCAGTCCGAGACGAGATCGCAGTCCCAGAAGACAAAGCCCAGCCCATCCGCCGGGCCGGACGGTGCCGTGACGAAGCTGCGGGGGATGTGGTTGTTCACGGTGCGCAGAGTGCACTGCTCGAACAGGGCGTCTGCCCCGCCGAAGATGAAGTCGATGTCGCCCGCGATCTCACAGTTCTGGTAATACTGCGCGGAGGCCCGCCGGGGCGCAAAGGTGCGGGGGCCGAGGAAGCCGTCCTTCTCCCGCTCTTTTTCGGGCAGCGGGGCGCAGAACAGGGTGTCCTGATTGCCCAGCAGCTTCACCCGGCGGAACACGGCCCGTGCGCTGTCCACATAGGCTGCGATGGCCTGCCCCACCAGACTGCCCGGCCCGGCATCGTTGGCGATGGTCAGGTCTTCCACGGTGAGGCTCTCCCCGCTGAAGAAGGCCGTGTAGCTGCGGAAGGTGTGGGTGGGCCGCCCATCCGGGTGGGGCAGCTTGCCGCCGTCGGCCCAGACGAGGATGGTCTGGTCGGCACCGGCACCCCGCAGGGTGATGCAGCGTTTTTCGCAGACCAGCTTTTCCCGGTAGACGCCGGGCCCGATGACGATCTCGGCTTCCAGTTCATAAGGTACGGCCAGCACAGCCTCGGACACCGAAGCGTAATCGCCGCTTCCGTCCTGCGCAACGGTAAGGTGCAGCATAGAAAGGGACCTCCCACAAAAAAGATAGTATTATTATAGTCCCTATTTGTGAATAAATCAACGCCCGCAGGCTTCCAGCCGGAGCACGGCTGCGGTGATGTCGTCGGGGCGGCCGGTCGCCTCGGCGCGGGCGCGGGCCGTTTCCACCAGCGTTTTGGCCAGCACTTCGGGCGGGTCGGCTGCGGCAGCAGAGAGCTCCAGCTGCTTGAGCACCCAGCCGGTGCCGTCCACGAGCAGGCCGTCCGACACCAGCACGGCGTAATCGCCCGCCGCCAGATGCACCACCCGGCTCTGCCCGTTCACCCCGCCCAGGATGCCGATGGGCAGGCTGGCATCCCCCACAGGCCGTGCCCGCCCGCCGTGGACCAGAAAACCCGGTGCGGCCCCGGCCTTGAACAGCCGTGCTGTGCCGGTATAGAGGTCCACGCTGATGAGATCGAGGGTCGCGCCGCTCTCCTCATCGCTCTTGAGGGCCAGTGCCACATTGACCAGCCGTGCGGCCAGCTCGGCGGTGAAGCCTGCCTTGAGCAGGCGGGCCGTCAATTCTGCGGCCAGGTTGCCGTCCACAGCGGCCGGGCGTCCGGTGCCCATGCCGTCGCAGAGGATCATCTGCGCGGCAGTGGGGCTGCAGAACTGCTGGACCGCATCGCCGGAGATGCTGCCCCGCGCGGCGCTCCCGGCAGACCCGAAGACGGCCCGCAGAGCGGGCTTTTCGCAGAAGAGCAGGGTCGTCATCCCCTTGCAGGAGAGCACCTGGGGCGGGTCGAAGGTGCGGCGGCAGAGCCGCCCGACCTCCTGTGCCAGTGCGGCCAGCTCCGGGGCAGAGAACCGGGTGCGGGGCAGGGTGACAGCGGCCCGCGTCCGGCCCAGGTCGTCCAGCGTGACGGCAGATTCCAGCGGCGGGGTGCCGAGGCTGGCAAAAAAGTCGGCCACCCGCCCGGATTTATAGGGCTCCGGTGTGCCGGGGCGGCCCAGCTGTTCGCTCAGCACCCCCAGCGCGTCGGCCACAGCGCTGTACTGCTCGGTCAGGGCTGTGCGCATGGCCTCGGCGTGGACGCGGGTCTCCTTCCGGCTGCGGTAGAGCGCAAAGGCTTTGTTCACCGCTGCGCAGAGCGCCGCCGGGTGGATGCAGCGTCCCAGCTGGGCTGGGAGGTCGCCGGTCTCCAGATGGCCGTTCCGTTCCAGAATGGGCCGCAGGGCGTTCATGCCGTCCAGCGTCGCGGTGTATTCCTGTTTCCAGCAGCTCTCCCGCCGCCCGCAGTTGAAGCAGAGCGTATCATGGGCGTTGTCGATGACCCAGCGGAAGGTCTCGCACCGGTGGGGCAGGGCGTCGTAGACCTCGTTGACGGTCTCCGCGAGGGAGGACAGGCTTTCAGCTACCGCTTCCAGCCGGGTGGCCGCGGCCGAAAAACGGGGCCGCTCCTCCGGTGCGTCCGGTTCGTCTGCGGGCACCGGGGCCAGCCAGCCGCCGGGCAGCAGCGCGGCCAGCCCCAGCCCCGCCCCGGCGCTGAAGGCAAAGCCAAAGGCACTGCCGGGCGGCTGGACGCAGAGCACCCCTGTCACACAGCCGCCTGCATAGGCGGCAAACGCTTCCACCCGGCGTCCGGGGGCCAGCAGAGCAGCCGCTGCACTGGCGCAGGAGAGCCCGGCCGCCGCCGGGCCGAGGGAGGCATCCGCCCCGCAGAGGGCCGCACCCAGCACGGCACAGCAGGCAAGGGCGGCTTTCCCCTGGCCCCGGCAGCAGAGGGCGGCTTCCAGCGCCGCGCAGAACACGACGCCAAGGCAGACCGGCCCCAGTGCGACCCCGCCCAGGGCCGCAGCGGCAGCGGCCCCGACGAGCAGCATCCCCGCGCCGGGCGTTTCGGGCGGGAACCGCCGCAGGGCAAAGCCCAGCGCTCCCGCCAGCAGAGCATCTGCCCCGCAGGTGAGCAGCAGATCGACCCCGCCGCCGGTGGGGCCGAAGGCAAAGCAGACGGCTCCCAGCCCCAGAGCTCCGCAGCTCGCCAGCAGGGCGGGCCGGAACCGACCCGGCCAGAGCCACCGTGCTGCCACAGCGGCCCCGATGGCGCAGAGCAGACAGATGCTGTCCAGCGACAGCGCCCCGAACCCATGGAGCAGCAGCCCCAGCACTGCTCCGGCCGCACAGGCAGCGAAGCAGTCCTCCGCAAAGCCGAGCGTCAGCCCCAGCCCGAAGGGGATGAGCGCCCCATACAGCACCGCCCAGCCGCCGAGCAGCCCGGCCAGAAAAGCCGAACCCTGCCGCAGAGCCGGGCGGACGGCTGCGCGCGGCAGCAGCGCCGCCGCAAAGGGATGGATAGCATCCTGCCTGAGAAGATCGTGCATAAAAAATCCCCGCTTTCCGGCGGGGATCGTTTGTGTTGTTCTGTTTCCCGCGCCTTGTGCATATACTGTAGCGCGGCCGCCGGGCGGTTTTTGGGAGGGTGCGGAGAAGTACGTTAAATCAGCAGAAATACCGCACCTCACCGAAGAAATTCTTCCATTTTGCAAGGACTTCTTCACTTCGGGCTTCGATGATCGCCATAATGTTCCGCAAAATGCGGGGCGGGATGCCGGAATTGTTGTGGCACAGATAGCATTTGCCCGCCCGTGTGATCCAGATCTTGGTGGCATTGCTGCTGGGCGCACCCTGCGAGACATGCACATGGACCGGTTCCAGAGGCTCATTTTCGTTGGCCCAGAAATAGACCCAATAAGAGCCGATCTTAAAAACCTGCGGCATTCTCTACGCCTCCCTCTTTGGAGAACTGCAAAATAAGATGTGCCGTGGTTTCCAGAAATTTCTGGTAGCGGTCGATCTCGGCAGGGGAAAAGCCGCTGATCTGCTCCCAGGTATAATCCGGCAGATAGCAGACAGCGGAGTGAAAGCAATCTTTCGCATCCGGCTTTTCAATGTAGACCTTGACGCGGCCGTCCGGAAGCATTTCGGAGTGGACGATCTCGGTGTCATCGTCCAGCGTCATAAACGGATACATCATATAAATCCCTCCCGAAGCGGTTTTCCAATGGTCGGAACGATCAGCCGTTCAGCTTCTCGATGGCGGCCTTCACGCGGGCAAGGGTCGTCTCACGGCCCATCATGCAGGCAAGGTCGGTGCCGCCGCCTGGGGTGCGCTGTCTGCCGGACAGGGCGATGCCCAGCGGGTAGAGCAGCCAGCCGTTCTTCTTGCCCAGCTCTTCGGCTTTGGCCTTGCAGGCATCAAAGACGGCATCGCGGTCGGAGAAGTCCAGAGCTGTATCACTCAGCACGGGCAGCAGTGCTTCCAGCGCTTCCTTTGCGGACTCCGGGGTGGTCTTCTGCTTCTTGTTGGTGTACAGGCTCACGTCGTACTCCGGCATCGCATCGAAGAAGTCCAGCTGCGCGGGGATCTCGCCCAGCACCTCGCAGCGGGGCTGCAGGTTGGCGCAGAGCAGCTTCTTGTCAATGGGGGTGTGGACGGCCTGGTCGATCCAGGGCTCCGCCGCAGCCAGGAATGCGTCCGGGCTCAGGCGGCGGATATACTCCGCGTTGATGGCCCGCAGCTTGAGCGGGTCGAAGATGGCCGGAGACTTGGAGATGCCGTCCGGGCTCCAGACCTTGCGCAGCTCGTCAAGGGAGAAGATCTCCTGCTCGGCGTATTCGCCTCTGGGGCTCCAGCCCAGCAGGCAGATATAGTTCAGGATGGCAGCGCTCAGGTAGCCCTTGGCGCGCAGGTCCTGATAGCTTGCATCGCCGTTGCGCTTGGACAGCTTGTTCTGGGCGTCCTTCATGACCGGCGGGCAGTGGATATAGGTGGGGATCTCCCAGCCGAATGCCTGATACAGCAGGTTGTATTTGGGGGTGGAAGACAGGTACTCGCTGCCGCGGATGACATGGGTGATGCCCATCAGGTGGTCGTCCACGACGTTGGCGAAGTTGTAGGTGGGCATTCCGTCGGTCTTGATGAGGATCTGGTCATCCATCTCGCTGTTCTCGACTTCAATGTGGCCGTAGACCACATCGTCGAAGCCGGTGATGCCGGTGCGGGGGATCTTCTGGCGGATGACATAAGGCTCTCCGGCGGCCAGACGCTTCTGGACCTCCTCTTCGGGCAGGTCGCGGCAGCAGCCGTCGTAGTGGGTCATCTCGCCGTTGGCGCGCTGCTCAGCGTGCAGCGCTTCCAGGCGCTCCTCGGTGCAGAAGCAGTAATATGCCTTACCCTCAGCGACCAGCTGTTCGGCATACTGTTTGAACATCCCCATCCGCTCGCTCTGGACATAGGGGCCGACCGGGCCGCCGATGTCCGGGCCTTCGTCCCAGTTCAGCCCGGCCTCGCGCAGGGTGTTGTAAATGACGTCCACCGCGCCTTCCACATAGCGGCCCTGGTCCGTGTCCTCGATGCGGAGGATGAAGGTACCGTCCTCGTGCTTGGCCATCAGGTAGGTGTACAGCGCGGTGCGCAGGTTGCCAACGTGCATATAGCCGGTGGGCGAGGGGGCAAAACGGGTGCGGACTTTATTGCTCAGCATAAAAAACGCTCCTTATCTATATCGGCAAATAATATCGGCAAATAAATTTGTGAATTGCTACCCTTTAGTTTAACTGTTCAGCGCGATTTTGTCAACGAGGAGACGCGAAGAACGGCCGGAAGGGGGCGTTCTCTCCCGAAAACGATCAAAATCGTCGAATCTGCCCAATTTTCGGAGAAAAACTTTGGAGCGAAACGCTGCCGAAACGATTGACAAACGGCGCAGAAAACGGTCAAATAAAAACGACACATTTCAACACATTCGGGCGGAGGTGGAAATGATGAAACAAAAATCGTTCGATGCAGTGCGGCAAAAGAGCAGGGCGCTTGCGGTGCTGCTCTGTCTGGCCGTTCTGCTGCTGACCGGCTGCGGCGGAGGCGGGGCAGCTGCACCGGAACCGCCCGCGTCTGCTCCGGCGGCGGGCAGAACGGACGAGGATACGGCTTCTTCTCCGGCGGTACCCGCGCCCTCAGAATCAGCATCGGTGTCCAGTTCGACGGCCGTGTCTGAGTCGGAAGCTCAATCGCCGCAGGAACCGGAGGTGGAAGACTTTCTCCGCTGTGAGCCGATGGACTACACCAGTGTGTCGGCGGTCTGCTCCGGGCAGGAGGGCACCCTCATCGTGGTCAAAGTCCGCGTGGAAAATACGACGGAACAGGTCGTCCATGCGTTCAACACCAGCGCATCGCTTGGGAACGTGACGGTGGACAACGCAGTGGACGGCATGTCTGCGGACCGGGTCGCTGCGGGCAAGGCCGCAGAACATCTGACGGCGGTGCTCCGGACGACGCAGGAGACCGTGGTGAAAAAGCCGGTCGTTGCGGCCCTTGAAAGCGCAGCCGAAGCCCTGCAGCCGGGGCAGAGCGCGGTGGCGTATGGGTATGTATTCCTCCCGGCCAGCGAAGGCAGCTGGACACGGGTGGATTTTCTGTGGAAGGAGCAGGCCATCGGCAGCCTGACGCCGAAGAAGAAGCCGCAGGCCCCTGCGGAGTCGGCTGCGCCGTCGGGCAGTACCGCTGCTTCGGCACCGTCCGCAAAGCCGGAGCCGCCGGCCAGCTCTGAGCGCCCGGCCGCGTCGGAACGCCCTGCCGTCTCGGAGCCGCCCGCAGCTTCGCAGCCCACGGCATCGCCGGGCAGCCCGGCCGGGTCCGAACCGTCCTCGCAGCCGGAGACGTCAGCTGGGTCCGAACACCCCGCTGCATCCGAGCCACCGGCCTCGCCGCCTGCATCCAGCGCACCGTCGGCCCCGGAAACACCGGCAGCGTCCGGGACGCCTGCTTCGTCGGAAGTGCAGGAGCCGGATACGTCCGCGGCGTTCCCGGAGTTTACCGTGCTGGGGCAGACCCTGACGCCGTCCGGTTTCTGTGTGCACTTCCGGGTGAAGAACCACACAAAGGAGACGCTGGACCTGGAAAATACCGCCGCACAGTTTACGGATGCTGCGGACGGGACGTTCCGGGAAGACTGGCTTTACCAGAATGGCACAAAGAGCCGCTGGATCGGTTCGCTCTGTTATCTGACGAACGGAGCGCAGACGGACGAATATCCATGCTACGTCGTCACGTCGGCCCGGAGCACCGTGCTGAAGCCGGGGGCCTCGGCGGAGATCTGGGTCTACGGGCACCTGTCGGATACGGAGAAGGTGTCTCTGGTCGCCGTGTCGCTCTCTGCCTGCTGCGGCGGCAAAACGTGCCCCATCCCGGACGAAGATGCCCTGTTTCTGGTGCCGGGACGGAACGGCTCGAAGCGTGGGACGAGCAGCAAAAAATCTTAAAAAAATCCCAAGAACCGGAACTTTTCGCCCGGAGGCGGACTGCCTTCGGGCGTTTTTGTGCCCATTCCAAAAACATCCGGGAAGTTTTTGTCGAAAAGGACCGCAAGCGTTGACGAAGCAGGAACTATTTTGTATACTAATGAAGCACTGGAACAATTTTCCTATCACCGGATTTATGGCCGGGCAGCGTGGCCCGGAAAAATGAGGAAAATACGAGAAGCAGTGCGAATTAGAAAAAGGAGAAGCACAAAATGAAAAGTACAGGAATCGTTCGCGGGATCGATGCGCTGGGGCGGATCGTTCTGCCCAAGGAGCTGCGCACCAGCATGAAGCTGGAAACGGATGCAAAGCTCGAAATCTTCGTTGATGGAGAGGCCATCGTCCTCAAAAAGTACCGCCCGAAGGGAAGCTGCGACTTCTGCGGGACCGTCGATGAGCGGGCCGTGCAGTTCGCAGGCTACTGCATCTGCTCCGCCTGCCGGAAGAAGATCGGTGCCCTCTGAGCACGGGCCGCAAAAAGGAGAAGACGCTATGAGCCAGATGATCGATTTTACGCTGCCGTCGAGTGCACCGGGGCGGATGCTTCATGCGTTCCGCTGTGTGCCGGAGGGCGAAGTGCGCGCCATCGTACAGCTCTCGCACGGGATGGTGGAGTTCATCGACCGCTACAAGCCGCTGGCCGAGTACCTCGCCGCACGGGGCATCCTCGTGACCGGAAACGACCATCTGGGCCATGGCGGGTCCATCCGGACCAGGGCCGACTACGGCTATTTTGCCGAGCCGGACGGCAACCGGGCGGTGCTGGATGACCTTCGCGCCATGACCGTTCTGACGAAACAGCTCTACCCCGGCGTGCCGTATTTCCTGCTGGGCCACAGCATGGGCTCGTTCTATGCACGGCAGTATCTGTGCGAGTGGGGCAGTGAGCTGGACGGTGCCATCATCCTGGGGACCGGTTTCCAGCCGAAAGCGCTGGTCGCGTTTGCCCGCACGGTCTGCCGGGTGCTGGCGGTCTTTTTCGGCTGGCAGCATCGCAGCAGGCTGGTGGCGGAGCTTTCGTTCCTGGGCTACAACAAGGGGCTGGAGGGCCGCACCACCCACGACTGGCTCAACCGCGACCCTGCCGAGGTGGACAAGTACCTCGCCGATGAGCGGTGCACCTTCACGTTTACGCTGAATGCCTATTACAGCATGTTCACGGGCATCCTGCGGCTGTACGACCCGGCCTTTCTGGCCCGGATGCCGAAAGACCTGCCGGTGCTCTTCCTGGCCGGTGATGCCGACCCGGTGGGCGAGCGCAGTGCGGGCGTCCGGCGGGCCGTGCAGAGCATGAAGGATGCCGGGATGCGGGATGTGCAGGTCAAGTTCTACCCCGGTGCCCGGCACGAGCTTCTGGTGGAGACGAACCGGGCCGAAGTCTTTGCCGACATCGGCGATTTTGTGGAACGGCACCTTCCCTGAGCGGCATTGCCGTGGAATCGGGATGGGTGTTCGGAAGATGAAAAAAGACACCTCATGGCGAGGTGTCTTTTTTCATAGGGTGATGGTGGGCCAGGCAGGACTTGAACCCGCGACCAAGCGGTTATGAGCCGCCAGCTCTGACCAGCTGAGCTACTGGCCCGCAGAGGCACCCGGCGAAAAAGCAGGGTGTAACAGATAGTATAGCAAAAAAACGCGAAAATGAAAAGCGTTTTCGGACAAAATTATTTTGTGCGGTGGGCCTGGAGCTTTTGCATCATAAAGGTGTCCAGCATTTCCTGCGGGAAAAGCGGCTCTTTGTAGCCGAAGGATTCCCGGATGAAGATGAGGGTCACGATGGTCTGACGGCCGGGGTCGAGGCGGAGGGTGTAGAGGGTATCCAGCGGCTGCTGGGTGGGCTGATGGAGCGTGAGGTGGAGCAGGAAGCCGCCGTCGTTCTCGCGGCGGCACTCGTAAGCGAACTCGTCGGTTTCGCTGTGGAGGTCGAGCCGGTCGAAGCACTCGTCCAGCGGCAGGTCGGTGCGGAACTCGCTCAGGCCGGCGGGGCCGTACTGGCTGCGGCGGGTGTTCTCGCGCCGGGTGAGCAGCACAACGATGACGCCCAGCGCCACCGCCAGCAGGATGATGGAAATGACAGCGTTCATGGAGCCCTCCTGAATGGTTTTTTGATCAGAGTTTTCCTTATTGTAACACAACCCGCAGGAAATTGTGTTATAATATTGGAAAAATTCTAAAATTTGCGGTCGCCCATGCCGTCTCATGGGCGGGGAGGCTCACAATGAAACTGAAATTCACCCACAAGACCTGGTACTTTTTCCTGCTGTGTGCAGCGGCGGCATCCATGCTGAACGGCTTTGCCGTGCTGGGCGGGATGGACTTCTCCTTCTTGGAGATGGCGGCATTCTGCATCACCGGCATCACCCTGCTGTTCCTGGCGGCGGAAAAAGGCAGCCCGGCCAAAGACAAGCGCAATTACTTCGGCCTCTTCGTGGTGCTGATGCTCAGCTACATGGGCCGCGGCTGGGCGGCATACATCTGCTCGGCGCTGGTCTGGCCCGGCCTGCTGGGCTACGAATACCAGAAGGGCAGACCCATTCAGCGGCAGCTGCAGCTGGTGGGCGCGGCAGAGGTGCTCCACCTGCTCTTTGTTCTGCTGACGGTCTACGGCGGCATGGCGGGCCTGAGCTTCTGGGCGAACCTGCTCTGGGTGCTGCTGGCCTGCGCCCGCGGCTGGGCCGCACTGAGCCTGTATAAGATGCAGGAGGACGCATGAGCCCGCAGCGGCGCGCACCGCGCAGGAAGAAAAAGATCGGCCGCCGACGGTTCCTGGCGGGGCTGGGCTGTGCCGCCGGAGCGTATTTTCTGTACCGTTCTGTCCGGAACGTAGAAAAAACAGACCCGCCCGCAGTGCTGCAACCGGATGAGACGCCGAACCCGGCCCTGCCATCCGGTGAGTGGCGGGCGGTCTGGGTGAGCTATCTGGAATGGGCGCGGATGGACTTTTCGTCCGAGGCAGCGTTCCGGGCAGACATCGCCGCGCTGATGGACAACTGCGCCGCTCTGGGGCTGAACACCGTCCTCGCGCAGGTGCGGCCCTTCGGGGATGCGCTGTACGAGAGCAGCCTGTTCCCGTGGAGCCATCTCTGCACCGGCGCGCAGGGGCAGGCACCCGGCTTCGACCCGCTGGATGTGCTCATCACCGAGGCACACGCGCGGGGGCTTTCGCTGGAAGCCTGGATCAACCCATACCGGCTGAAAAGCTCTGCGGCCATGCCGCCCAGCATCGGGGAGACGAATCTGATGCACACCCATCCGGAGTGGTGCTGTACGGTGGGCGAGGGGGTCTACCTGAATCCGGCCATCCCGGAGGCCGCCGCGTATGTGGTGCAGGGGGTGGCCGAGCTTGTGGAGCGCTACGCCGTGGACGGCATCCACCTCGACGATTATTTTTATCCCACGACCGAAGCCTCCCTCGACGCGGCGCAGTTCGCGGCCAGCGGTGAGAAGGATCTGGCATCCTGGCGGCAGCAGAACGTGACGAGCCTGGTCAAGGCTGCACACGATGCCGTGAAGGCAGCAGACCCGACCCTGCGGTTCGGCGTCAGTCCGCAGGGGAATCCGGAGAACGATCTTGCCACCCAGTACAGCGACATCTACACCTGGCTGACGGCCAGCGGGGCCGACGCCGTGGTGGATTACCTCTGCCCGCAGGTGTACTGGGGCTATGGATACCAGCTGCAATCGGGCAGCACCCGCTTTGCCTTTGAGAACATCGTGCCGGAGTGGCTGGGCATGGCCCGCGCCGGGGATGTGGCGCTGTATTTCGGGCTGGGGGCCTACCGCATCGGCGTGGGTGACGGCGGGGCCAACGCCGACAGTACGAGCCAGTGGGCCACCGGTTCCGCGCTGGCCCGGCAGACGGCCGATCTGCGCAGCCGGGGCGCGCAGGGCTGGGCGCTCTACCGGTACGATTCGCTCTTCGGCCCGGCCCGGAACGACCTTGCCGCCGCCGAATGCGCGGCCCTGACGGCACAGAATGGGGAAACGCGCTGAAGTGTCTTGTATGCAGGAAAAAAATGCGGTATACTATACCCGTATCATGCCTTGCAAAAGTACACTTTTCTGCGATTTTTGAGGATAAAAAACCATGAAGAAAACAAAACGGATCTTTGTCTTTGCGCTGGCGCTGCTTCTGGCTGCGCTGATGCTCACCGGCTGCAAAAGCACACTGACGTCCATCGCCCACAAGCTGACCGGCGCGTCGGACGAGGTACAGGAGGAGGACACCACCCAGTGGGCGGCCCCCAGCAGCGACCCGCTGATGATCGAGGGCATCGCCGACACCTCCGCCAAATACGCCACGGCTGTGGCCAACGGCTCGCTGAACATCGTCTTCAACGGCATCTGGAGCCGCCAGACCGACTATTTCACCGCGCCGAACGGGCTGCTCTCCGTCTACGGCTGCGGCACGGCGGAGGGTGTGCAGAAGTTCAAGATCTCGCTGTGGAAGAAGGTCGATGGCGGCGCACAGTATGTGGACAACACCACCTACTACTTCGTCACCGACGGCCAGAACTACCACTGCGACATCGGCGATCTGGACCCCAACGCCAGCTATCGGCTGACCATCTCCTATGATTCGAGCAAGTATTACCTCTACGGACTGCTCAAGGTGGAGGGGATCGGCGGATGAATGCACAGACCCGGCATTCCCTGATGCTGATGCTCTGCGCCCTGATCTGGGGCACGGCCTTTGTGGCCCAGAGCGCAGGCTCCGGCATGGGGGCCTATTCCTTTCTGGCCGGGCGGAGCTGGCTGGCCGTGCTGGTGCTCCTGCCCACCGTTTACGCCTTTGACGCCCTTCGCCGCCGCCGGGGCGAACCCACCGGCAGGCCGCAGACCGCTGCCGACCGCAAAACGCTGGGAACAGCGGGCTTTATCTGCGGCACCTTTCTGTTTGCGGCCAGCGCGGCCCAGCAGATCGGCATTACGCTGAACCCTTCCACGGCCAAGGCCGCGTTCCTGACGGCGATGTACGTCGTGATGGTGCCGGTGTTCGGGCTGTTCGTGGGGCGGCGGGGCAGTGCCCGGCTCTGGCTGAGCATGGTCATCGCCGTGGGCGGGCTGTATCTGCTCTGCATGAAGAACGGCTTTGGCGGCATCGAACCCAGCGACTGGGTCCTGCTCAGCTGCGCCGTGCTCTTCAGCTTCCAGATCATGTCCATCGACCACTTCTCCCCGCTGGTGGACGGCGTCCGGCTGAGCCTGGTGCAGTTCGTTGTGGTGGCGGTGGAGAGCACCGCCGCCGCCCTCCTGTTTGAGACGCCCACCCTCGCCGAGTTCGGCACCAACTGGCTGCCCATCGTCTACTGCGGTGTGCTGTCCAGCGGCGTCGGCTATACGCTGCAGATTCTGGGGCAGAAAGAGCTGAACCCCGCCGTCGCAAGCCTCATCATGTGTCTGGAAAGCGTGTTCAGCGCTCTGGGCGGCTGGCTCATCCTGCACCAGAACCTCTCGGTGCGGGAGGCCTCCGGCTGTGTGCTCATCTTTGCAGCGGTGGTGCTGGCCCAGCTGCCGGTGGAGGAGTGGCGGAAATGCCGAAACGCAAGCCGGAAGTGACCCTGCGCACGGCGGGCGGCATCCTCTACAAGGCCACCCGCCGGAAGGTGAAGAACCTGAACATCCGGGTGCATCCGGACGGCACCGTGGCCGTCAGCATCCCGTTCCACTCCTCGTGGGAGGAGGCCGACCGCTTTGTGCTACGGCATCGGGACTGGGTGCAGGAGGCGCAGAGGGACCTGGCCGACCGCGAGGCCCGCACCTACTGGCGGCCCCTGCCCGAAAAGGACGTGGCGCTGGCCCACTTTGCGGTCATGAGCGACAAGGTCTACCCGGCCTTTGCCGAGGTGCTGGGCGGGCAGAAGCCCATCCTGAAGGTGCGGAGCATGACGAGCCGCTGGGGCGTCTGCACACCGGGCAAGCGGCAGATCACGCTGGCATTGGAGCTTTACAACATGCCCGAAGCGGCACAGATCTATGTGGTAGTACATGAGTACTGCCACTTTCTTGTGCCGGACCACAGCCCGAAGTTTTGGGCGGAAGTGGAAAAGATCCTCCCGGACTGGAAGGCCCGGCGGGAGCTGCTGAAATAACCCTCGCAGTTTCGTATTCGTGGAGGGGGAACGTATCAGAGAATCGCCCTGCGGGCTCCAGAACAAGCGGGCCCTGCGCACAGGGGCGGATAGTACAGGAGTTGAAAAACGTGGCAAACGAAAAAAGCTCCGGCGGCGACAAGTATTCCAAGCTGGCCGGAAATACCATCATTTTTGCGATCTCAAGTTTTTCGTCGAAGCTGCTGACCCTGCTGGTCCAGCCGTTTCTGACCTATGCCATGGCGGAGATCTCCGACCTTGGCCTTTCGAAGATCCTGAGCCAATACGCCAATCTGCTCATCCCGTTCGTGTCGATGGGCATGTCCAACGCCATCATCCGGTTCGGCCTGGACAAGGGCAACAGCGAAAAGCAGGTGTTCACCAACGGCCTGCTGACCATCCTGGGCGGTTTCGGCATCCTGGTGCTCTGCTGGCCCATCGCGCAGTTTTTGCCCGATATGGCACAGTACGGCCTGCTCATCTACCTCTATGTCCTCATGAGCTGCCTGCGCACCCTGTGCACCCAGTTCGTGCGCAGCCGCCAGTGGAACAAGCTGGTGGCCGTGGACGGTGTGCTCTGTACGGTGGCGACCATGGCGTTCTACGCGCTGTATCTGGTGGGGTTCCACTGGGGGGCCAACGGCTACCTGCTGGCCATCATCAGCGGCGACCTGGTCAGTGTGCTCTTCCTCTGCCTGACCGGAAAGCTCTGGAACTTTGTGGAGCTGAAGGGCCTGAACAAAGACCTGTGGAAGCAGATGCTCCGCTTCTCGCTGCCCATGATCCCGGCCCAGATCAGCTTCTGGGTCATCAATGCGTCGGACCTGTTCTTCGTGCGTGAGATGTGCAGCGGGCTGGACGGCCACAGCGGCGACGCCTGGAGCGGCCTGCTCTCCACCGGCTACTTCCTGCCCACCATCCTCACCACGCTGGGCCTCATCTTCTACGATGCCTGGCAGCTCTCCGCCGTGACGGAAGAGGACGGGCGCGCCCGGTTCTTCACCAAGATCTTCCGCACCTATTCCAGTGTGCTGTTCTGCTGCGCGGCGGGCATCATCTGGCTCTGCCGCCCGGTCATGCACATCATGAAGGCAAACTATTATTACGCCTGGCACTTTGTGCCTTTCCTGACGCTGGCATCCACCTGCAGCTGCTACAACCAGTTTTTGAACAGTGTCTATGTCGTCAACAAGAAATCCAGCCACAGCCTGTGGACCATGCTCTCCGGTGCAGTGAGCAACTGCATCATGAACTACTTCTTCATCAAGTGGTGGGGCCCCATCGGCGCGACGTATGCGTCCTTCCTGGGATTGGGCCTGGTGTTCACTCTCCGTGCGCTGGATGCCCATCACATGATCGGGATGTCCATCCATCCGGTGCGGGTGGCGGTCAACTTCGGCGCGTTGGCGGCGGAAGCCTTCGTCTTGCTGGCGGATGTCCCGCTCTACGGCCTGTGGACCGGGCTCATCACCGCAGCGGTCATCCTGTACAACTTTGCAGGGGTCTGGGCCATGGCCCGCATGCTGCTGCCCAAGCTCTTCGGCCGCCGCGGCCGGGCGTTCGTGAACACCGTGGATGGCTGGGCCGGTCATCGCAAGTGACCGCCGGTAAAAAAGCATAAAACAAAGGCGTCTGCATCGACCGGGTGCAGACGCCTTTGTTCGTTTCAGGGAATGGTCAGTTCGAGCTTGCGGCCGCGATCTTCCGGGCCGGGAGCTTCCCCATGGCGGAGCTGTCCAGGCTGTGCTCCATGGAGGCACCATAGGCAGCCAGCGCATCCTGCAGCTCGTCGCTCTTCATGTCGGCCAGGACCTGTGCGCGGACATCGTCCAGCGCTGCCCCGTCCAGCGGGTCGAGACGGACGGCCAGCATCATGGAGAGGGAGGAATACTGCACGGCGGCGGCCTGACCGAAGGACAGGCTGCGGATGGTGTCGGCAGAGCCTTCGGTGGAGAACGCCGAGTCGAGGGTGCTGCTGCTCAGCAGCTCGGTCTGCAGGGAAGCGGTGTCGTCGGTGGGGACGGTGGAGTCCAGCACGGCGTAAATGCCGCTCAGGGCCGCAGAGGACACCTCATGGAAGGCGGTGAACTGGCGGACCGCATCTGCCGGAGCGGAGGCGTTGTAGCTGTCCGCAGCAGCCTGTGCCAGGCGGAGCATCGTGTCCTTCTGGTCGTCATCGGCGAAGGCGTAGGTGCTGGAATTGTAGAGCGGGATGCTGTAATAGGCCAGCTTGTACATCTTGTTCTCCAGATGGCTGGTCAGGTCGGCGTCGGAAACCGGGGTCTCACCGTTGGTGCCGTACACGAGGTCGAGCAGGTCGGTGCTCTTGAGCAGGATGCGCTCAAAGCGCTGCAGCGTCTCCAGACCGATGCCGTTGGCCTTGTAGGTGTCGCCATACTGGTCCATCAGCTGGGATGCGTAGCTGTCGGCCTGGGCCTCCTCGGCTTCGGTCAGCTGGCCGCCCAGCTCGTCGAAGCGGGCCTCGACGGCGGCGTACAGCTCCAGATTCTCCTGGGTCTTCTGGGCGACATAGTCGCTGACGGCTGCGGTCTCGCCGGAGTCCGCGTCGGTGGTGATGGTCTCCTTCAGGAAGCTCTTGACGTTGGTGGAATCCTGGTCAGAGGAAGCGAGCTTTGCGGCGGACTGGTAGGCGTTGTACTGCGCCAGCAGATAGAGGCCGGAGGAGATCTCCACATTGCCGATGGAACCGACCGTGTCCGGCGTGGAAAGGACGCAGCCAGCCAGACCGAAGGCCAGTGCCGCCGCGCAGAGAAGGGCAAGAAGTTTGTGTTTCATAAAAGTGTACTCCTGATGTGTTGTGTTACGACCTCTCCGGCATCGCGGAGGGGGTTATTTTGTTCCTAAAATCTCGGCCATCGCCTTGAGGATGCTTTGCAGCAGGTCCAGCGGCTTTTCGTCGGGCTGCAAGGTGACGGAAAGATAGGGTTTGCTGCCGGCACCGGCGGTGACGCGGCCGTTGAAGGCCACGAGCAGGCCGCGGATCATCGGGACATCCAGTGTCTCGACCTGCAGGACGAGGGTGTCCTTTTTCTGGGTGACTTCGTACACGCCCACGGCGGTGGCCTGCACCCGGACCAGCGAGACGTTGACCAGGTCGCTGACCGAGGGCGGCGGGTCGCCGTAGCGGTCGATGAGTTCATCCAGCACGTCGGCGGCGTCTTCGGGGGTCTGGATGGCCGCGATGCGCTTGTAGGCTTCGATGCGGCCGGGGCCGTCGGCGATGTAGGATTCGGGGATGTAGGCGTCCACCCGCAGGTCCACAAGGCACTCGCTCTTGTCGCGCTGGATGGGCTCGCCCTTGGCCTGTGCGATGGCCTGCCCCAGCATCTTCACGTACAGGTCGTAGCCGACGGCCTCCATGTGGCCGTGCTGGCTGTGGCCCAGCAGACTGCCCGCGCCGCGGATCTGCAGATCGCGCATGGCGATGCGGAAGCCGGAGCCGAAGGCCGTGAACTCCCGGATGGCGGACAGCCGCTTCTGCGCGATGTCGGAGAGGGTCTTGTCCCGCCGGAAGGTGAAGTAGGCATAGGCTTTGCGGCCGCTGCGGCCCACGCGGCCCCGGATCTGGTACAGCTGGGCCAGACCCATCCGGTCGGCGTCTTCGATGATGAGGGTGTTGCAGTTGCGCACGTCGATGCCGGTCTCGATGAGGGTGGTGCAGACGAGGATGTCGATCTCGCCGTTGAGCAGGTGCTGCCAGACGGGGTTCAGCTCCTCCTCGGTCATCTTGCCGTGGGCGATGCCGACGCGGGCACCGGGCACCATCTGGCTGACGTGGGCGGCGGTGGACTCGATGTTGTCCACCCGGTTGTGCAGGTAGTAGACCTGCCCGCCGCGCGCAAGCTCTTTCTTCATGGCTTCGGCCAGGATGACGTCGTTGTATTCGAGGACGAAGGTCTCCACGGGCTGGCGCTCGATGGGCGGCTGCTCGATGGTGGACAGGTCCCGGATGCCGCTCATGGCCATGTTCAGGGTACGGGGGATGGGGGTGGCCGACAGGGTCAGCATGTCCACCCCGATGAAGTTCTCCTTGAGCTTTTCCTTGTGCTTGACGCCGAACCGCTGCTCCTCGTCGATGATGACAAGGCCCAGGTCATGGAAGCGGACGTCTTTGGACAGCAGGCGGTGGGTGCCCACCACGATGTCCACGCTGCCTGCCTGCAGGCCGCGCAGGGTCTCCTTCTGCTGCTTGGCGGTGCGGAAGCGGGAGAGCATCCCGACCTTGACCGGGAATGCCTCCATGCGGGAGAGGATCGTGTTGTAGTGCTGCCAGGCCAGCAGGGTGGTGGGGGCCAGGATAGCGCACTGCTTTCCGCCCATGACGCACTTGAACGCGGCCCGCAGGGCCACTTCGGTCTTGCCGACGCCCACGTCGCCGCAGAGCAGGCGGTCCATCGGGTAGCTGCGCTCCATGTCCTTTTTGATCTCGGAGGTGGCGTTGAGCTGGTCGTCGGTCTCATCGTACTCGAAGCGGGCCTCAAAATCGCTTTGCCAGTCGCCGTCCGGCGGGAAGGCATAGCCGGGGGCCTGCCGCCGCCGGGCATACAGCTCGATCAGCTCCTGCGCCATCTCCTCGGTGGCCTTTTTGACTTTGGCGCGGGTGCGCTGCCACTCGGTGCCGCCGAGCTTGGCCAGCTTGACCTTTTCCTCGTCGCCGGGGGCGGTGTAACGGCTCAGCAGGTCCAGCTGGGTGACGGGCACATACAGCACATCCGAGCCGGAATACTGGATCTTCAGATAATCCTTGATGGCACCCTGCACTTCCAGCCGCTGGATGCCCGCATACATGCCGATGCCGTGGCTCTGGTGGACCACATAGTCGCCGGGCTTGATGTCCGACAGGCTGGACAGGGCGTTCTTGTTCTTTTTGCGTTTTTTGGCCTCGGCGGCTTCGTCCAGACCATGCCGCCGGGACGAGATGACCGCCATCCGGGCGAACGGGAAGGTGCACCCGGCGGTCAGGTGGCCGGGCAGCACCTGCACCAGCCCTTTGGCGGGGCGGACGTCCCGGCTCATGCTGACGGAGTAGCCCTTGTCGGCCAGATCGCGGGTCAGGGCCGCTACGCCCTTGGGCGTACCGGCAAAGAGGGTGACGGCATAGCCCTGGGCGATGAGCGGGTCGAGATCCTCCCGCAGGGAGGCCAGGTCGCCGCCCCAGTTGGGGGCCGCAAAGGCCTCTGCGTTGATGAGGTCTTTCAGCTGGAACTCGTTCATCCCGCGCAGGAAGTTCTCACACAGCAGGGTGCTCTGCTTCTGCGCCGCGAAAACGAGGTCGTCCATGGTCTGGTACAGCACATCCAGGCCGGGGCAGAGCACGCCCTCTTCGAGCAGGCCGGTCAGCTCTTCGCCGCGCCGGAACTCGGTGGCCTTCTGGGCGTCCCGGATGCCGCCCACCTCGTCCAGCACGAAGAGGGGAGAATCGAGGTGGTCCAGCAGGGTGGCCGGGGCGGGATACCGCAGGCCGTAGTATTTGTCCATGGCTTCGGGCATCAGGCCGGAGTCCAGCTGAGACAGGTCGGCCTCCATGGCCTTTTCCAGCGCCGTGCGGTGTTTGCCGCGCGCCTTTTTCTGGGCTGCGCGCAGGGCCTCGGCGGTGTCGGCGGTGCTGCCGAACAGCACTTCGCGGGCGGGGGAGAGATAGATCTTTTCCAGCGAGCCGTCCCGCCGCTGGGTCAGCAGGTCAAAGGAGGCCAGCGAGTCGATCTCGTCGTCCCAGTACTCGATGCGGGCAGGCTGGTGCATGTCGGGCGCATAGATGTCCACGATGTCGCCGCGCACACTGAACTGGCCGGGGCCGTCCACCTGGCTGCGGCGGACGTAGCCGGCGGAGAAGAGCCGCTCCACCAGCGCCTCGCGGTTGTAGACCATGCCGGGCTTGAGGGTGAGGGTGTTCTTCTGGAACTCCGCGCGGGGGACAGTGTATTGCAGCAGGGCCTCTGCCGGGACGCAGACGGCGTTCAGCCGCCCGCCGGCCAGTGCACCCAGCACCGACAGCCGCCGGTACTCGTACTCGCGGCCGGCACCCTCCACCGGGCGGAGCATGAAGTCGCGGGGCGGGAAGACCGCCGCCGTCAGGCCCAGCGCCTTGAGGTCATCGGCGAAGTGGGTGGCCTCGGCCTCGCCGGGCGTCACGATGCAGAGCACCCGGCCCAGGTCTTTTTGCAGGGCTGCGTACAGCAGGGCGCGGCCCGCCGGGGGCAGGCCGAACAGCGCCGCCGGGCCGGGCGTGGCAAGGCTTGCAGAAATCTTCTGGTACTCTGCCGTATGCTTCAGCAGGGATTCGTACATCGTGGACCTCCTCTCGGTTACAGCATCCGGTTACCCGTTGTAGCGGCTCTGTGCCAGCCCAAGCTTGCCGTCCATGATGAGCCTGGCGGCCGCTTCCAGGTCGGGATAGCGGTCGGTCATGGCCTTGACGTCGTCGGGCGGGAACTTGCCCAGCACCCAGTCGGCCAGATCGTAGTCGGGGCGAGGCTTGGCACCCACACCGATGCGGATGCGGGGAAAGCTCTCGCCGCCCAGCCGGGCGATGATGCTCTTCAGGCCGTTGTGGCCGCCTGCCGAGCCGGAGGGCCGGATGCGCAGCTTGCCGGGGGCCTGGGTGATGTCGTCGCACAGGACGATGACGTGGTCGGCCGGGATCTTGAAGAAGCCGGCCAGTGGGGCGATGGAGTCGCCCGAAAGGTTCATGTAGGTCAGGGGCTTGAGCAGCACGATCTTGTGGCCGTCCACCTCGCCCTGGCCCCACAGGCCCTGGAATTTGGTTTTGCTGACCGCGATGCCCCACTTGCCCGCCAGATGGTCCAGCGCGGCAAAACCGGCATTGTGGCGGGTGCCGTCGTACTTGGACTCCGGGTTGCCCAGACCGGCGATCAGCCAGATGTCATTTGCATTCATAGATGATTTGCCTTTTCCTGTTTTATTTTTGCTCTGAAAGCAAGTTCTTAGTATAACATACGTGCGCGTAAAAAGATATACATTTTGAATCGAAAAGCTGCACGGTGCGCAAAAAAGGCTGCGGGGAACTCCTTCCGTCATCGCCTGCGCGATGCCACCTCCCTCTGGGAGGGAGGTTTTGGCCCCCTCTCCGAGGGGGCTGGCACGGCAATGCCGTGCCTGGGGGAGTTCTTCGCAGCCCGATGAAGGTGAGCAGGGGCTTACTTGCCCTGCTCATCCTCCAGCTTCTTCTTTTTGGCGATGTAGGCTTCCATCTTGGGGGCGGCCCAGCCTTCGAGGTTGGTCTGGCGGTCACGCGCGATGCCGAGGGCCTGCGCGGGCACATCCTTGGTGATGGTGCTGCCTGCGGCGGTGTAGGCACCGTCGCCGACCTTGACCGGAGCCACAAGGTTGGTGTTGCAGCCGATGAAGCAGTAGTCACCGATCGTGGTGCGGAACTTGTCCTTGCCGTCGTAGTTGCAGGTGACGGTGCCGCAGCCGAAGTTGCAGTACTTGCCCACATCGCTGTCGCCGATGTAGGTCAGGTGGCTGACCGTGTTGCCGCGGGCGAAGCTGGAGTTCTTGGTCTCCACATAGGCGCCCAGATGGACGCCGTAGTCGGTGACGGTGTTCACCCGCACATGGGTGAAGGGGCCGATGTTGTTGTGGGGGCCCAGATGGGAGCCGTAGACCTGGCTGGCGTTGACGGTGGTGCCTTCGTCCACGGTGCTGTCTTCGATGAGGCTGTTCGGGCCGATGACACAGCCCGCGCCGATGACGGTCTTGCCGCGCAGGATGGTGCCGGACAGGATGGTGGCACCAGGCGCGATGACGACGCCCTCGTCGATCTCTACAGTGCGGCTCTCGATGTTCACGCCGTTGGCGATGTGGTACAGCAGGATATCCTCCCGCTTTGCCTCAGCGGCGGCCAGCCTGGCGCGGGCGGCCTCACGTGCAGGATTGGAACTGGATTCCATGAATGATCCCTCCTTGGAACTGGATCGAAATTGATTGGGGGAGAGGAGAAATTGCGGCAGATCCCCGGAGGGCTGTCCGCAACAAAGCTCATTGGATAGAAAGATGTATCCAACAGGCGGAAAAATGGCTCCATATAACAAAAACCTCTCGAAATCTTTCCCATTCTATATTACTCAAAAACTCAGTAAAATGCAAGGGATTGCACAAAAATTATCAAACAAATTCGGTGTTTTGCATGGTGGCAAGGAAGTGATTTTCTGGTATAATAATTGAGCATTCACATGACAATGTTCATCGTATCAGTAATTGTGAGCAAACGATGAGACCGCCGGGACATCTGGACCGGGGGCCACGATTGGGAGGTAAACAACGCATGAGCAAAAAGTATCTGTACTACTTCAGCGAGGGCAACGACGCCTTCGGTGGCGACAAAGTCACCATGAAGAACACGCTGGGCGGCAAGGGTGCCGGCCTGGCTGAGATGACCGCAGCCGGTATGCCGGTGCCGCAGGGCTTCACCATCACCACCGAGGCCTGCACCCAGTACTACGCCGACGGCCGCCAGATCAACGACGAGATCACCGCTGACATCTTCGAGCACGTCAAGGGCCTGGAGAAGATCACCGGCAAGACCTTTGGCGACAACACCAACCCCCTGCTGGTCTCCGTCCGCTCCGGTGCACGTCAGTCCATGCCCGGCATGATGGACACCATCCTGAACCTGGGCCTGAACGATGAGGCTGTTGAGGGTCTGGCCAAGAAGACCAACAACGCCCGCTTTGCATACGACTGCTACCGCCGCTTCGTGCAGATGTTCGCAGACGTCGTCATGATGGTCCCGAAGAGCCTGTTCGAAGTCGAGATCGATAAGATGAAGGAAGCCAAGGGCGTCAAGAACGACGTGGACCTGACGGCAGACGACCTGAAGGAACTGGTCGGCATCTTCAAGAAGATCTATGAGGAGAACGAGGGCAAGCCGTTCCCCCAGGATCCCCGCGATCAGTTGATCGAGGCTGTCAAGGCTGTCTTCCGCAGCTGGGACAACCCCCGTGCAAACGTGTACCGCAAGATGAACGAGATCCCCTACGAGTGGGGCACTGCGGTCAACGTGCAGCAGATGGCATTCGGTAACTCCGGCGACCGTTCCGGCACCGGCGTCGCATTCACCCGTGACCCCGCCACCGGCGCGAAGAAGCTGATGGGCGAGTACCTGATCAATGCACAGGGCGAGGACGTCGTCGCAGGCGTGCGCACTCCTTCTCCCATCAGCCACCTGAAGGATCAGATGCCTGAGGTGTACGATCAGTTCGTTGAGATCGCGACCCGTCTGGAGAACTACTTCCGCGATATGCAGGATATGGAGTTCACCATCGAGGACGGCCATCTGTACATGCTGCAGACCCGTAACGGCAAGCGTACCGCTCAGGCTGCTCTGCAGATCGCATGTGATCTGGTGGATGAGGGCATGATCACCGAGCAGGAAGCTGTCCTGCGCGTGGAGCCCAAGCAGCTGGATACCCTGCTGCATCCCCAGTTCGACGCCGCTGCCCTGAAGGCCGCCGAGGTCGTCGGCAAGGGTCTGGCAGCTTCTCCCGGTTCTGCCTGCGGTCAGATCGTCTTTACTGCTGAAGAGGCAGAGGAGATGGTCAAGTCCGGCAAGATGAAGAAGGTCGTTCTGGTCCGTCTGGAGACCAGCCCCGAGGATATCGTGGGCATGCAGGTCTCTCAGGGCATCCTGACCGTCCGCGGCGGCATGACCAGCCATGCAGCTGTTGTTGCCCGTGGTATGGGCACCTGCTGTGTCTCCGGCTGCGGCAATGACAACGAGGTCAAGATCGACGAGGAAGCAAAGACCTTCGAGATCAATGGCCACAAGTTCGCCGAGGGCGACTGGATCTCCATCGACGGCTCTACCGGCAACATCTACGGTGAGCAGGTCGCTACCGTGGCCGCTACCGGCAATAAGAACTTCAACCGCTTCATGGGCTGGGCAGACGCTGCTCGTCAGCTGCTGGTCATGACCAACGCTGATAACCCGCGCGACGCACAGCAGGCAGTGGATCTGGGTGCTGAGGGCATCGGCCTGTGCCGTACCGAGCACATGTTCTTCGCAGAGGATCGCATCAAGGCTGTCCGTGAGATGATCTGCGCACGTACCGTGGAAGAGCGCGAAGCTGCTCTGGCCAAGGTCGAGCCGTTCCAGCAGGGTGACTTCGAGGCCATGTACCGCATCATGGGTGAGCGCCCGATGACCATTCGTTATCTGGATCCGCCTCTGCACGAGTTCCTGCCCACCAAGGACGAGGACATCAAGGAACTGGCTGCCGATATGGGCATGACCTTCGATGATCTGAAGAACGTGGTTACTTCTCTGCACGAGTTCAACCCCATGATGGGCCACCGTGGCTGCCGTCTGGCTGTTACCTACCCTGAGATCGCAGCCATGCAGACCCGCGCTGTGATCAAGGCTGCTCTGAACGTCTCTGCTGAGACCGGTCATGTGATCACCCCGCACATCATGATCCCGCTGGTCGGCGAGGTCAAGGAGCTGAAGTTCGTCAAGGACGTTGTGGTCAAGGTCGCAGACGAGCTGATCGCTGCTGCAGGCGTTGATATGAAGTATCAGGTCGGTACCATGATCGAGATCCCCCGTGCAGCCCTGACTGCCGGCGAGATCGCCAAGGAAGCCGAGTTCTTCAGCTTCGGCACCAACGACCTGACCCAGATGACCTTCGGCTTCAGCCGTGATGATGCCGCCAAGTTCCTGGGCGCATACTACGAGAACAAGATCTACGAGAGCGATCCGTTCCAGCATCTGGATCAGATCGGCGTTGGCAAGCTGGTCAAGATGGCTGCCCACGACGGCCGCGAGACCCGTCCCGATCTGGGTCTGGGCATCTGCGGCGAGCACGGCGGCGACCCCACGAGCGTGGAGTTCTGCCACAATGTCGGTCTGGACTACGTCAGCTGCTCTCCCTTCCGTGTGCCTATCGCACGTCTGGCTGCCGCTCAGGCTGCGATCAAGAATCCCAGAAAGTAAGATTGTTGCATCGAGATGCACTAATCGCGCAAAACATGGGAAGATAAGCGTATGATAAACCTCCCCGGTGAAACTGAATGGTTTTGCCGGGGAGGGTTTTTGTTTTAGGAGGAAACTATGAAAAAGGACGATGAAAAACAGGTGAAAGAAGGTATAAAAATTCTCAAAGCAACTGCAGCGCGATTGGATGAAAGGGAAAAAAGTTGAAGTCAAGTCCAGCGGTGCAGCTCACATATATAAAATGGAAATATGATAAAATAAGAAATCTGGAAGAAAGTATGCAATTCCGCCAATATTGTAGAAGGCGATGGGTAGGTATAAAGGGAATACAGGGAGTGGGGGGTCCAGATGACATAAATACAGATAAAAAATTTCAAAAATATACGAAAGAATGGTACCAAAACCAACTAAATAGGAAGACAACTCTACTGGATAGAAAGAAAGTACCGGATAAAGAGCCGAATGCAAAAAGTGGAGTAGATGGAATTAGAAATAAAATTAAATCAAGGTTGAATATAGTTTTGGGCATAGAAGAAAATAAACCTAAATTAAGAATAAAATCAGAATATCCAGCTCAAAATGCAAAGCTTTTAAGGGAAACATCGATAGTAACACCTGAAAATATGGCCTTTTTTGAGTTGCTGTTATCCTTAAAGACAGAAAGCGTAAGAAGTCTTGTACAAAGTATTGAAGATCAAAAGATAAAAATTGATTATAATAAAATCTTTGTGGATGATTTTAGTGAACTTGATAAGTTCGAAGCGGACGACTTTGATGATAATAATATTTATGAAGAATTTGATCCAAGTGGAACAACAGCTCTCTTTGATTTTTTTCAAAAAGCTGTGATTCGGGGAATTCGTTCGTTAGGAGACAATGAGAAGCTTGGTTTTACGAAAGTGGCAATGGAGTCCCGTCTGGAGTCTCTGAACATAAGTGATGAAGAGTATGAATTTACAAATCAACCATATCAGATATCAAAATCAATGGAATTGATAGGAGATATTTATGAGTTGATGTGTGATTGTGAGATGCTATATCCGCAATCATTTGGAAGCTACCAGATAATTTATGAGGAAATGGAGAAAAAATTAGAAGAATGTAAAGGGCAACTTGAAAGACGTAAAGAAAAACTGGATGAAATTAGATGTATAAAAGAAGGGGAAAACTATAAATAAAGAAAAAACATTATAAACGGTAAGGGAAGGCAAACCTCCGAAACACTTTTAATTTTCATAATTAAAAGTATTTCGGAGGTTTTTGTGCTTTATGGGTGCTTTATACATTACTAGATAGGAATTGCTTGAATATGAATAAAATGTTAACAAAGAGATTTGAAATTTAGGATTTTGAAGGATGTAATAACAGATTTCTGATAGAGCAGCTGATAAAATAAAGATGCACTCAGGGATAGACTTATGAGGCGAAAAATATGAAGATGTAAAGAGGAAAGGAGGTGTAGGGTTGTGGCTTCTTATACAGAGGATAGTTTAGAACTTATGAAGACTATGGGGAAAAACATTCGAGAATGTAGAGAAGAACGTGGTCTGTCACAGAGTCAACTGGGAAAGGCTATAAGTAGCAATCAACCCTATATCTCTAACATCGAAAACGGATACGGGAACAAGGTCAATTGCACAAAGCTTTATAGCATTGCTCAAACATTAGAAGTATCGATAGATGATTTGATGGGGCGAAAAAGCTCGTATCCACCTCAGTATACACTGCTAAACGAAAAAAACCAAGAAATAATAATTAAGATGATACAAGTACTCCTTAATTCTCAAACAAAAACTCAATGATGGATTGTAAAAATGCCATGCGAAACATAATGTTCGTATGGCATTTTATGTTTCATGTCAGATATATTCTGTTAGATATAAAACTGGAAAAAGTATATGACCTTTTAAATATGGCTTTGTGGTACGATACAGCCAGACCTGAGGAACACGTCCGAAGGCAATATAAATTATATGGAGGTCATATTATGACACAAATCAAGAACATCAACGCTATGCAGGAATTAACAGAAGTACAGGAAGACATGGCGGACACCCACGATAAGTTTCACAATAAGAGTCTAAAAGGCAAAAAAGGATACATCACCTTTGCACGAACGAAGGAGGGAATGTTCATCTGCGGTGATGGAGAAAGCAGCGTAATCAAAGGAATCCAAGCCAGAGTTCTAGTTGGCGAAGAAGTCCTTGCAGATTGCTACTGGACTGAAAAAGAGGGGATAAATCTGTGCCCGATTACGTTTAGTACCTACACCGATGATGAAAACGATCAAATCATTGGCAGCGTTTTTATTCAGGGTGGGTCAATGAAATCGCCAGTCATTACAGATTCCTTTAAAGACATCAAACCTGATGCTGAGTACAAAATCATGGTCCATGTCTGGAACAATGATTTTGGCTATCTTTGGACGAATATCAATCGACCCAATGGTTTGACACGGATCGATTACCTAATTATGAGTGGTGGTTGGGGTCAAGAAAACCCCGTCCAAAATCTGGTGGAACAGTGCTACTTCAAGAAAGGCAGCGTGGAGGAAACTAGCCATGAGCAAATCTAAAATCGAGGATAGACTTAACACAATGCGCCATAAACAGGCACAACCGACAGATAGCTTAACGCTTGCGGAACCCGTTAAGAAGATGAAACAAGAACAGGATGAAATACCGTCTCTTGATGAACTTTCTGGGTTTAAAAACTTAGCTGAGAAGCAAGCGGTACTTGCAATGTACATGAATCATGAGAGTCCGGATAAGATACAAAAGGAGCGCGAACGGTTCGAGAAAAAACGCGCGGAAAAACGCGGAAGATTGAAGCCTCTTTCGGAGGAAAGGAAGCTTCCAGATCCGATGGAGTACTTTAATGTTCGCTCTGCTGTTGCACCGAAAATTTCAGACAGGGATGAATTGATGAATGTCGGGAAAAAACTTCAAAATAATCCTGTTCCACCAGCTCCTGAAGAACCAATTGTCAAAAAGGGACCCAAAACGCAGGACATTGTGGGGATGACAAGGGAACTCAAAAAGAATGTCTCCATCATCTCTTACCATGGCGCACTCTACTTCTTCAATACAGACTATCGCTTCTGTTAAAAACAAGAGAAAAGCAAAGGAAAAATGGGAAAATATGGATGATGATATAAAAAGTTTGTTATGAACTTCTGACACAACTGACACACTAGGCACGAATTAAAGCGTATTTCGTAGGATTTTATTTATATATTATCTTATTGAAATGACCTGAGGAAAAGTTTCGCACTGTCCTCAGGTCATTTGTTTTACTGAAAAATGGGAGGTAATACCAATGACTGAGATCATCGCAAAAGTATCCTTTGAGGCAGCAAAAGCAATCGGAAAGGCCGCTGCTGCACTCATCATCTGGACCGCACATCAACTCGAAAAGAAATAATTATCCATGTATGAGGTAGACAACCGGGATAAGACCGCCGACCTGAGTACTCTGCATGGACTTCTGGATAAGCGGCAGGAGCTTTCCATCCAAATCGAGCATATGGAACAGGAGAAAACGGCTATCGAGCAGCAGGTCAAGCTGCAAATGCAGGACGCCGCTTATGGCACAGCACCGGGTTATAAGGTATCGTGGGTATCTTCTGAAAGCAAGCGTGTGGATTCCCAACGTCTGCGGAAAGAGCAGCCGGACATTTTCAACCAGTACAGCAAAAATGTAAGCAGCCGCAAATTCACCATCGTTCATGCGGCATAAGTTTGCGGTTTGTGGCGGCAGGAAGTGATTTTCCTGCCATCTTTTTTCATGGAGGTATCATTATGGCAACCGATAATCCATTCGTAAAATTATCTGCCGTTGACTTCAAAGACCATTTGGAAGTCAAGAAATCCGGCAACACAGAGCTGAAATATGTGAGCTGGGCCTATGCCTGGGCTGAGGTAAAGAAACTCTATCCTGCGGCAAGCTATGAGGTCAAGAAATTCAACGGTCTGCCTTATGTCTATGACCCCATTACCGGCTTTATGGTATACACAACCGTTACCATCGAGGGCATTTCGCACGAAATGTGGCTTCCGGTTTTGGACAGTTCCAACAAAGCCATGAAAGCGGTTCCGTATACTTATACTACGCCCAAGTGGGATTACAACCCGCAGACCCGCCGCAGAGAGAAAATCGGCATAGAGGAACGCACGGTGGATGCTGCATGGAACAAGCTATATCAGGTTTTGCAGGCGGGGGATATGGTGGTCTTTGATTCTGTGTCCCGGATGTCCAGAAATGCCGAGGAAGGCTTTGCTCTGTATGAAGACCTTTATCATAAGGGTATCAGTTTGGTGTTCCTGAAAGAACATCACATCGACACCGAAACCTACCAAAAAGCCCTGTCCGGCAGCATTGCCATGACAGGGACAAGTGTGGACTTCATCTTAAAGGGTATCAACGAATATCTGATGGCTTTGGCAAAGGAGCAGATTAAGCTGGCCTTTGAGCAGTCCGAAAAGGAGGTGGCCGACCTGCACCAGCGTACTCGTGAGGGTCTTTTAACTGCCCGACTGAACGGGAAACAGGTTGGCCGCAGAAAAGGTGATGGATTTGAAACCAAGAAAGCCAGAGAAGCCAAGCGGGTGATAAGTACGCACTGCAAAGCATTTGGCGGAACACTGGACGATGCCGAGTGCATGAAGCTAACTGGATTGGCTCGTAATACCTATTATAAATATAAAGGGCAGATACGGGAAGAACTGACCGGCAAGGAAAAACTTCCATAAGGAGTTCCTGAATCAGAAAAGGATACGGTGCGACTGCAAAGCGTGCGGTATCCTTTTTTTGATTCGTTACATTTTTTGAATCAAAGAATGAACCGGGTCTTTTTTGTCCAGAGCTTTCCCATTTTGAGGGCGGCGGTTTCAATGCGATTCACAATGCGTATCAGGAAAATTGCGTATGATCAGTTCATCTGCTCCAGACGATTCCACCGGTCTATGCCAAGAAAATATTTGAGCTGATAAAAAGATTCGATGTCAGCTAAGGAGCATGCATGAATTACCAATCTTGATGGTTTCAATAAAAAGGCATCTGGATTTTTTCTCGAAGATATGTGAATTGGAGAAATCAACGGTTGAAAGCTCCGGGCTGAACCGATATAATAAACTCAAGGATTAAAAAGTAAGTATTCCGGGCATGAAATGCTTGCAGGATGCGTAAAAACGAAAGTAAGGAGGCGGCGGTATGGGATTCCGGCTAAACATCAAAGGGCAACTGAACAGCATCCACTTGGCAGAGGCGAAGGCGCTGTGGCCGCTGTTTGAGGCGGTAGTCAACTCGATTCAGTCAATAGAAGATTCGCCCAATAAAACTTGCGGTAAGATCGAAATCTATGCACAAAGAGAGGACACAGGGGAAATTCGGCTTGATGACGGAAAGCCGGATAAGGACGAGCCGCTGGAAAAATTTGAGTCTTTTACAATTGCAGATAATGGACTGGGCTTTAATACAAAGAACTATGAGTCCTTCCAAACAGCATATTCGATGCATAAGATATCGAAAGGCTGCAAGGGCATTGGTCGATTTCTTTGGCTGAAGGCTTTTGACTCCGTTGAGATCAAAAGTGTATTCGCTGAAAATGGAAAGTTCTATAATCGGACATTTTCCTTTACGGCGGATGGTATTGAGCCGGAGGACGATAATCTGAAGGAAACGGAATCTCAGGAAAACTGCACCCAAATTACGCTGAAAAATTTTATGCCGCGTTACCGGAATGCTGCACCGGTAGAATTAAACGTCGTCGCAAAGAAAATCATTGAGCACTGTTTGCTGTTCTTTGTGACAGGAAACTGCCCGGAGATTGTACTGAGAGACGACCAGAAAACGATAAATCTCAATCGGTATTTTGATGAAAAAATTAAGGATTCAATTTGCCAAGACAAGTTTTCGGTAAAGGAAAAGCAATTTAGAATTTATCATCTGCATTTTCCGAGTGGCGTGATGAACCATGAACTGCATCTGTCAGCGAATATGCAGGACGTCTGTGCGGTTGACCTGAAAAAGTATATTCCGAATTTGCAGAAAAAGATTGCCCCCGAAAATGGAGAAATGCCATTTTATTATGTAGGTTATATCACAAGCCCCTATCTTGACTCCATCGTGAATACAACAAGAACGGAGTTTGATTTTGATGAACGCCATGGTCAAACATCGCTTTTTGGGGTCAGCGAAGAAGATATTCTTTCAACTGCGGTAGAATTTGTAAAAGCATACCTGAGTGATGATCTAAAGAATATTGATGCTCAGAAACGAGATGAAATTGATCGATTTGTTGCGGAAGAACGACCGACATACCGTTATATGCTTCATAAGAGACCGAATGTATATGATGAAATTCCGGCCAATTTAAAACCAGAGGCTTTGGAACTCGAACTTCACAAGCAACTGCAAAAATGGGAACGAGAAATCAAAAAGCAAAGTGTTGAACTGGAAGAAGCTGCAAAAGAGGCTGTGAAAAAGGAAGATGCCTCGTATAAAAAAGTTTTTGAGACCTACTGGGAGTCGATTACTGAAATCAGCAAAACCAGTCTGGCGGAGTATGTGACCCGTAGGAAAACACTGCTGAAGCTGCTGGAAGATGCACTGACCGTGCAGAAAAATGGCCTTTTCAAAAAAGAAGAAGTGATCCATTCATTGATTTGCCCGATGCAGCATACATCGAATGACGTTCAGTTTGAAGAGATGAATCTGTGGGTCATTGATGAACGACTGGCCTATCATAAATTTTTGGCATCAGATAAAACACTGAAATCCATGCCGCTTATTTCCAGTGAAAGCTGCAAGGAGCCAGATATCGCAGTTTTCGACCATGCGTTTGCTTATTCGGATAGTGATGAACCGTTTAATTCGGTGACGATCATAGAGTTTAAGAAACCGGATAACGATAATAAGAATCCCATCAATCAGGTTGGCGAATACGTTGATAAAATCCGGCAAGGACTAAAGAAAAAACTGAACGGTCAATCGTTTAATGTTACAGAGGGGACCGTTTTCCGCTGTTATATTATCTGTGATCTGACGGATAAAATGCGGACGCACTGCAAGAATAGTTCCCTGCTGGTGACACCGGATAACTTGGGATATTCTGGTTATAACCAATCGCGTCATAGCTATATAGAAGTGATTTCTTACGAAAAACTTTTGGGTGATGCGAAAAAGCGCAATGAGATTTTCTTTGAAAAGCTATTTGGACCGATGCCGGGAAAAATGAGCCACATGCCCGAAAAATAAAAAGGGGGAACTATAAAATGCCCAGAAAAGCAGCCGTTTCCGATGCAGATAAGATGCGTGACATCGAAACTTATACTCACGATGACAAAAAGCGCACCAACAATCCGCCGGTGGGCATGGCACAGCACGATAAGTCAGAGGAAAAGGTGAAAACATATCAGTTTGACCCGCACCTTGATCCGACTCTGCAATGGGCGGGCAAAGCAGAGGGCACGAGTTTTGATGTCCCGACTTCGTCCATTCATATTCACGAGTCCATTAAGCCGCACAATATCATTGCGCGTGTGACAAAGGAATACAGCAAGGCTCTGGAAGGCCAGCTGGAAGGCCAGACAAGTATGTTTGAGGCAGAAACGCCCGCTGAACGGATGCGCCGCCGCCGTGAGACGATTGAGTTTTATCAGCATGGTGTGGACTGGACGAACCGCATGATCGCAGGCGACAGCCTTGTAATTATGAACTCGCTGCTGGAAAAAGAGGGTATGGCTGGGCAGGTACAGATGGTCTATGTGGACCCACCCTATGGCATCAAATATGGTTCAAACTTTCAGCCGTTTGTGGATAAACGGGATGTCAAGGATAAAAAAGACGAAGACTTGACGCAGGAACCGGAAATGATCAAAGCTTTCCGGGATACATGGGAGCTTGGCATCCATTCTTATCTCAGTTATCTGCGGGACCGGCTGCTGCTTGCACGGGAACTTCTGGCCGATACAGGCAGCGTTTTTGTGCAGATCAGCGATGAGAATGTGCATCATGTGCGAGAACTTTGTGATGAAATTTTTGGTGTATCAAATTTTGTGAGCTTGATTCCGTTCAAAAAAACTGCTGGAAAAATGGGAACGCTGTTAGATAATGTAAACGATTATATTATCTGGTATGCGAAAAACAAGGAATCTGTAAAGTATAGACAGCTTTATACTACTCGAACCGAAAAGTCCTTGCGACAGGGCTATACTTGGATTGAGTATCCAAATGGTGAAAGAAGGCGGCTTTCTGGCGATGAATTGAATGGTGTGGTTAAGGTTCCTGAAGGAAGAAGATTCATAACTGCACCGTTAATGTCTCAGAGCGGTGGAGAAAAGACAGCATTTGCAGTTGAACTGGAAGGAAAAACCTATTATCCTTCAGCTAATACACATTGGAAAACCAACGAAGAGGGTATGAAGCGCCTTATTGCGGCAAACCGCATAATGGGCGTAAAAAACACGCTAACTTATGTGAGATACGCAGATGATTTTCCTGTGGTAAGCCTCTCTAATTTTTGGGAAGATACCCAAGAAAGTACGTTTGCAGTAGATAAAAAGTATGTTGTTCAGACAGCAACAAAGGTAATACAGCGATGCCTGCTGATGACAACCGACCCCGGCGACCTTGTGCTGGACATCACTTGCGGCAGTGGCACAACAGCCTATGTTGCAGAGCAATGGGGCCGCCGCTGGATTACCTGTGATACATCCCGTGTGGCAATTACACTGGCAAAACAGCGCTTGATGACGGCTACCTTTGATTACTACAAACTGGCACATGAAGAGCAGGGAGTGGGAAGCGGCTTTGTTTACAAGACCGTGCCGCATATTACGCTGAAGTCCATTGCCAATAACGAACCTCCTGCACAGGAAATTTTGTATGACCAGCCGGAAATCGATAAGACAAAGGTGCGCATTACCGGCCCATTTACCGTGGAAGCGTTGCCTGCACCGGTGGTGAAGCCGCTGGATGATCTGGCAGAGCAGGAAGAAGACCTGAGTGCAAAGCAGACAGACTGGCGGGATCAGCTGTTGGCAACCGGTATTCTGGGACGCGGCGGCGCAAGACTGGAATTCAGCCGGATCGAGCCGCTGGCCGGTACAACGTATCTTCAGGCAGAGGCCGAAACAAAGGAAGAAACCCCGCGCCGTGCGGTGATCTGCTTTGCAGGCGAGACGAAACCGTTGGATTCCCGGATGGTGTCGATGGCATTGGACGAAGTGGAGAATGTGCGCCCGAAGCCGAAACTGCTGATTTTTGCTGCATTCCAGTTTGACCCGGAGGCTGCAAAAGACATCAGCGAAACCAAATGGCCGGGGATGGATCTGCTGCAAGTACAGATGAACACAGACCTGATGACCGAAGATCTGAAGAAAAAGCGTTCTTCGGACCAGTCGTTCTGGCTGATCGGACAGCCGGATGTGGATTTGATCCATGATAACAGAACCAAGGACCGATACAAAGTAAAGGTCAATGGCTTTGATTACTACGACGTGAAAAAAGGCACGGTGGAATCGGGCAGTACCAGCCGGATCGCAATGTGGATGCTGGATACCGATTACGATGGAATGTGCATCGAACCGGATATGGTATTTTTCCCGATGGGCGGCAGCAAGGATGGCTGGAATAAGCTTGCCAAAACACTGAAAACCGAGATTGACCCGGACCTGATCAAGACTTATGCAGGAAACGAGTCGCTCTGGTTCAATGCGCCCCAGAATACACAAATCGCCGTTAAAATCATCGATGACCGCGGCATCGAGAGTATGAAAGTAATCAAGGTGGTGAGTGAAAATGGCTGGAATCGATAAGCTGATCATCAATTCGGCATATCGGGAGCCGGAACATCATTGGAAATACGACCTGAACGGACAGACGTTTGTGCAGGAACCGGGCCGCAGACCCGCCGGTTACTTTGTGGCCGGACAGGGCACGAACCAGTATAATGACATTGGCCGCTTTATTGAACTGGAAATGGTGAACAAGATTCGGCCCCGTGTCAAGGCGTGGCGTGAAAATGGCTATCCGGGCGTAACAGGTGTGACCCAGAAGCTGCTGGAACACTGGAACGACCCGAATGCACGCCAGTATCAGTTCTTCTTTTGCCAGCTGGATGCAATGGAGACCCTGATCTGGCTGGTTGAAGCTCCCGAAGCAGAGAAAGTGGGCATTGATATTCCGGGCGATGGGGGTGCGTTCCAGCGTATCTGCACCAAACTTTGCACTGGCGGCGGAAAAACCACTGTCATGGCCATGCTGATTGCATGGATGGTTTGCAATAAGGTGACCTATCCGCAGGATAAGCGGTTCTCCAAATACATTTTTATTGTAGCACCCGGCCTGACAGTGCGCAGCCGATTGCAGGTTTTGCAGACGGGCGGCGAGGAAAATTACTATACCCAGTTTGGTGTTGTGCCGGTTGGACTGATGGACAAGCTGCGTCAGGGCAAGGTAATGATCACAAACTGGCAGGCTCTTGCATGGGAAAGCGATGAGGCTATCGCCAAACGAAAGAGTGTGGACAAGCGTGGTGCAAAAAGCGATGAAGCCTATGTGCGGGAAGTGCTGGGCGAAATGGCTCCTGCGCAGAATATCGTTGTGATCAACGATGAAGCACATCACGCATGGCGTAAAAATCCGGAAAACAAGGGACGGACAAAAGAAGAAAAGGAAGCGGAAAAACAGGCAACCATCTGGATCAGTGGACTGGACCGCATCAACAAGGTGCGCAACATTCTGTGCTGCTATGATTTCTCCGCAACGCCGTTTGCACCCTCTGGCAAAAAGAACGACGAAGAAGCACTGTTTGGCTGGATCGTCAGCGACTTTGGCCTGAACGATGGCATCGAAGCGGGTTTGGTCAAGACACCGCGGGTGGTCGTCCGGGATGACAGTATCCCGGATAAGGCCAGCTTCATGTCCAAACTGTACCATATCTATGCGGATGAAACGGTCAAAGACGATATCAACCGGGCAGCCAAGGAAGAAGAGCCGCTGCCGGATCTGGTGACGCAGGCGTATTATCTGCTTGGTAAGGACTGGCAAGCACTCTATCAGTCGTGGGGCGATGCGGGGTGTCCTGTGCCGCCTGTGATGATTACAGTGGCGAATCGCACCGAAACCGCTGCCCGCATCAAGTATGCGTTTGATCATGGCCGAATCCCGGTGCCGGAATTGTGTGTTTCAGAACATACTTTGCGGATCGACTCGAAAACGCTGGATGCGGCGGAAGCAGCAGATGGCGGAAAGAAAGCGGAGGCTGCGGCGGCTCTCCGAGAAATCGCAGATACTGTGGGCCAGAAAGAAAAACCCGGCGAACAAATTCGGAATGTGATCTCGGTTGGTATGCTGTCTGAGGGCTGGGATGCAAAGACGGTCACGCACATCCTTGGATTGCGGGCCTTCTCCAGCCAGCTGTTGTGTGAGCAGGTCATTGGCCGTGGTCTGCGCCGTACCAGTTATGATCTGGAAGAAGGCTCGGAGCTGTTTTCGCCGGAGTATGTAAACATCTTCGGAATCCCCTTTACGTTCCTGCCCCATGAATCGGATGAACAGGGTACGCCGCCTGTTACACCGCCCAAAACGCAGATCGAGGCATTGAAGGAACGCAGGGATTATCAGATCAGCTGGCCGAATATCATCCGGCTGGATGAGGTGTTCAAGCCGCATCTGGAAGTGGATATCGATAAGATCGATACGCTGACGCTACAAGCCGCTGAAACCCGGCTTCGTGCAGATCTTGCGCCGATCATTGATGGAAAGACCGACCTGACGAAGTGTACAGAAATTGACCTGCAAAAACTGGATGCACAGCTTCGGATGCAGAGCATTGTGTTTGAGGCAGCAGCACAGGTTTATGAGCAGATGAACGCTTCGTGGCAAAATGAGGGAACGAAGCTTGCGCTGCTGGGACAGGTGATTCGGTTGGTGCAGCAATATCTTGAATCCGGTGCAGTTCAGGTCGATCCGCCGATGTATGCACTTGATCCGCTGAAAAAGCGCATCATCTACATGATGAATATGAACCGAATCGTTCGGCATTTGTGGGATTTTATCCGGCTGAAAACGACAACAAAAATCGTTCCGATCTTTGATGCGAACAAACGTGTGCGAAGCACTGCGGACATGCCGACATGGTACACCAGCAAACCGTGCAACATCACGCAGCACAGTCAGATTAGCCATTGTGTCTATGACAGCGGCTGGGAAGCGACCGAAGCGTATGTACTGGAAAAGAACCCTCATGTGAAAGCATGGGCCAAAAACGACCACCTTGGATTTGAAATCGTGTATGTGTATGAGGGCGTTGTCCGAAAATACATCCCGGATTATCTGGTAAAACTGGAAAATGGAAAAACACTGGTGCTGGAAACAAAAGGACGCATGACAGAAAGAGATATGGCAAAACGGAAAGCTCTTGAAACATGGATCAAAGCAGTAAATGGAACTGGCGAGTTCGGAGTATGGTGCAATGCTATTTCCATGAATGTGGCAGATGTGGATAGCATTATCCAGCAGAAGATGCGGTAAGCTGATCGTGTAGATCAGGAAAGACTTGACCATCAACCTGCGGCATCTCATGGACTTTGGTAAGAAAAAATTCCCGGTGGATGTGAAAGTCCTGAACACGGGTGATGTGGTGTACAGCATGGAAGAACTGATGCCGATTGCATTTCAGTTTGTGTGACAGCTGAAAATGAGTTTTTTGACGAATTGAAATGAAATTCTGAGATTGATGTTTTTCGGTTGCTAAGGTAAAAAAGCAGGTTGCTAATCTGCCCGCAATCGTCAGTAAAGACGAAGCCTATCAGAATGCTATAAAAACTCAGATGCACAGAATGCTCGTGTTGAAAGCGACCGTGCAACGATGCAGGCGATTCTCGATTCCTTGAGTACGACGATTGAACTGTACAAGGCAGTGAACGAAAACCCGGCACTCTGTAAGTGGATTCAGGATATGGTTTTTGCCAACACGTATCAGACTTCGCCGCCTGCCAAAGAAGATCTGCCTGATTTCGATTGAAACACCAAAAGATATGTGATAGAATCAACTTATGATAGGGGATTATGCCCATCGACGGGTAATCGGCCTATCAATTTGCATGAAATTTGGACTTTGGAAGGAAGCAGCTATGCGTATTGACAATCTGACCTTGAAGAATTTCAGGAACTTTGAAAATGCCGAGATTCCGCTGAATCCTAAGATGAATATTGTGATCGGCAACAACGGCAGCGGAAAAAGTTCTCTGCTTATGGGCGCATTGACTGCCGCCAGCACTTTCTTCCTTGGAATTGACTATGCTTCTCCCCGCAGCATTAAAACGGAAGATGTTCGCCATGTGGCGTATGAAACCAATAAAATTTATCAGCAGCGCGAAGTTTATCCGGTTGAGGTGTCCTGTCAGGGTGTTGTAAACGGTAATGCTTGTACATGGTCTCGCTCTCTGAGTGGACCAAAATCCAACACTACCTATGGCGCCGCATCGGATCTGAAAAAAATTGCATCTGCGCTTCAAAAAGAAGCAGCACTTCCTTCTTCGCAAACGGTACTTCCGCTCATTGCTTACTATGGTACGGGTCGCCTGTGGGCACAAAAGCAGGCGAAACAGAAGGGAAAACAGAAGCTGAAGTCTCGCTTTGAAGGCTATCAGGACTGCATCGCAGAGCAGGCCACGGACAAGCAGCTTATGGAGTGGTTCAGCGACATGACTCTTCTTGTCAGTCAGGAAGGACCTATTCCGCAGGTGAGTGCAGTCCAGCGGGCGTTGGAATGCTGCTTTGCGGATTTGATCGACCACGATGAAACGCAGCGCGTTAAGGTGGAATATCGCCAGAGGTATCGGGCGATTGTCGTTGAATACGTTAATCGGAATGGCGAACATGAGCTTCATCCGATGTCCGAGATGAGCGATGGATATCGGTCTGTGCTGAATATGGTAGCAGATATTGCGCACCGGATGGCTGTTTTGAATCCCCAGCTCGGTGATTCCGTTCTGGAAACACCCGGTATCATCATCATTGATGAGATTGAATTGCACTTGCATCCCGGCTGGCAAAAGCGAATCCTGAATGATTTGACAACGGTTTTTCCCAATATTCAGTTTATTGTATCCACGCATTCTCCGGAAGTGATTACTTCCTATAAGGATGCAAATCTTATTCTGCTGAAACATGAGGGCAGTGCAACACAAATCGATTCTGCCTATGGCAAGGATGTAAACACTGTTCTGCGGAGCATCCTGCTGGTTGGAGATCGTCCGATTGAAATTGAAAAGCTCTTTGATAAATTCTCGGAGCTTCTCCATAAGGAGGATTACGCAAAAGCCAAAGAGGTGCTGGGAAATCTGGAACAGATTTTGGGATATGATGATCCGTCCGTCTATGAGGCCAGAAGCAGTCTGGAAATCGAGCAAATGGAGTGGCCGGAATGAGGTATATCAAAAAGTCAGAAACGGAACCGCGAGACTTGCGAGAGTATAAAAAGAACTGTCGCAAAGCATCCCCGCCGTTAAAAATCACCTATAAAGATATGCCGAAGGACGGTACACGGCAGCAGTTGGCACGAGACCAAGGTTACCTTTGCGCATATTGTATGCGTCGTGTAAGTCTTGATCCGGCAGACCAACTCAACTATCTGAATATTGAACACCTTGATCCGCAAAATCAGTTGACGGATGAGGCAGCTACGGATTTTTCAAATCTTCTGGGCGTGTGTCCCGGAAATCGGAGTTCTACGGAAAATGCAAAAAAGACTTGCGATGCCTACCGTGGAATCTTGGAAGAAGATCAGCAGACAATGCGCTTGAATCCGCTGGATGAAGCTCAGATGGATACAATCTTCTACCAAAGAAATGGTGAGATAGGATCAACCGACACGGAACTTAACAAGGAACTTTCCGACAAGCTCAACCTGAACAGTGAAGCGGCCTACTTACCGCAAAATCGTGAAACTGCTTACAGTCAGTTGGTAAGATTTCTGAAAGCCAAAAAGCCCATAGGTGAATGGTCAAAGCCATTTCTTCAGCAGGCATGGCAGTTGTTTTGTACGCCGGACAAAACAGGGCTCTATCGGGAATATGTTGGGGTCTATGAATACTGGCTCAAGCATTGGATGAAGAAGTGATTTCGTGCTAAGTGTTAGTCTGCTATACCGGTGCTTGAAACACAAAGTCTGCTGCCAGGCTCAATATCATGTGTTTTATAGCCTGCTTAAAATAAAAACGGCATACCACCGTAAATCCAAATACTCTGCAATTTTGGCACCCGCCCAGGCTGCTATCAAGAATCCCCGCAAGTGATCGCGTGAGCGCTTGAAAAAGCACCAATAAAACAAACGAACCGCCCCGGTTTCCGTAACAGGAAGCCGGGGCGGCTTTTTATACAAAAAAGAAATCGTTTTTTGTAGTTTTGATGAATTGGCGCAGAGTCATTGACAGCAGAAGGGCAGAAGCGTATCTTTGAAACAGAAAACGGAACCGGGATATAAATAGCAGGTTTCTTTACCTTGCGAGGACACTTTCGTTTTGATGAGGCACGACCCGGTGTGCCGCTTTTTTCATTTGCGGAGATAAAATACAAAAAGTACGGATTATGGTACACATTATCTGCTATGCTCGGTACATGGAAGGCACACACCGGAAAAGGAGCAAAAATGCGAAGGACGTTGAATAAAACAAGGTTTTTGGCCGGTAAAACGGACCCGGAAAATACCAGCCTGTGGCTGCCGCTCTGGATGCATCTGTGGGATACGGCGGGCATCATGGAGCGGCTAGTCCGGCAGTGGCTCCCCGAAAGTGTAAAACGAGCCATGGGCTTTGAGCGCGAGGAAGCGTTGCTCGCGCATGCCCGGTTTTTGGGTGGAATCCATGATATAGGCAAGGCTACGGTAGCCTTTCAGGCAAATATCCTGCGCACCCTGCCGGAGGCGCGGCAGCGGCTGGAAAC
>OODU01000256.1_pt1 | contig 62103 bp, 49 predicted proteins | sample 1671171 | NCBI WGS metagenome assembly OODU01 (sample SAMN06348129, study PRJEB24527) | human gut metagenome | biome: human gut; feature: ankylosing spondylitis patient; material: feces | host: Homo sapiens | place: China | collected 2015-10
CGGTGGTGTGAGAGGTCGGTGAACATGAAAATAGGAGATAAACACCTATGATTAATGTTTACCTCCTACTCGATTGCAAGTTTGTTTTCTTTCTTTGAATGTTAAGTGCTTAAATTCTCCTCTGAAAATGATGTCTTTGGGTGTTCTTGTATTATTATCGTAAAGGGATAGGATTGAGAAACTCATTTATTGATATTGTCAGCATAAGATAAGTTTGCTGATTTGTAGCATGTTTATTCTTAGGTTAGGAGATATCCCTTTTAAGAAGATCTTTGGAAAGGAAGAGGAGAGAGAAGAGAGAATATTGGGCATAAAAATATCCTGAATGCTTTTACAACAAGAGCATTCAGGATATTTTTATCTGGTATTTATTGATATGACAAACGAGTTGAATTACTTCTGTACCGGATTTGTGTAAATGATACTCATCTTAATTCGTTGATTTTCATCGGATGAATTGTTTAGGTCTTCACCACCTACTAGCATAGCAGAATTTACATTCAGGTCGTTTTCTACTCCGATGATGTTACCTTGTGAGTCTGTTTCTGTTGTTACAGGTACAAGTAATAATTTGTTCCAGTCTTTATGCTCGTTTTTCCAATTATTCCATTCTGTCTCTCCCTTTTCAATTTCAGTTCTTATTTCACTGAATATATATGATATTAAGCGGTTTAGCTTTGAAAAAGAGTATGAGTTAGAGTTAGAATCATACGTTGCTAAGAATGTTGTTTTATTGTCATGTACCTTGTTGTTTTCGAAGAAATCTTTCATTTCGCTTTTTCTTACCATAAGCAAGGTTCCGGGCGTTCCCATTTTTAAAGGAGTATTGCTTTGATCTTTCAGTTTTTGAAATGAAACAGAAATCGAATTCAAGGTATCATTTTTGTGGGCTTCATACATTTCTTCAATAGGAAGAGTTACTTCTGTACAAAGACCGGCAGGTGTTTTAAGGTATGTACATTTGGTATCGTTTACCAGTTCTTTCATACCTGAGTTTTGAAAACGAGTAGACATGAAAACTTCTTTGGTAGATGACATCGGAACGATTGTATGTACCAAGGTGTCTTTGTCTTCATCGGTTTTTGTCCAATATGCTATGGTCAGATGAAGATAGATATCAGAAATATACAAAATAGAACCTTCGCCGCTAGTGGTATGTACATAAAATCCTTTTAGTACATTATTGATGAAAGACTCTGAATCCTTAAAATAGGGATGGATAGTCTTTCCGTTTACAGTTTCTGTATAATTGTATTTCTCAAGAAAGTCTTTACAGAAATCTTTTCCTAATCCAATAGAAACATTGGGGTAGTAGGTATCTTCATTTCTGATAGAATCAGGAATAGTACGGTCGTATGCTGAATAATCTTTTGTGGCTAGCGGAGCAGCATTTTTATCGTAATAATCTGTCGGTTCCATATTACTATAATATAATGCTTTATCCGTACCGTCGTCTTTGATAACCTTGGTTAGCGGATCAACCTGTACACGAAGGTTTGCCAAAGAATCTCCAAAATAACTCGTATAGTATAGTCCCAGCGTTGCTTCTTTAATTTCTTCAATTCTATCTGGCAATATAAAATTCTCAGGACAGTTTATCTGAACTAGAAAATCAGAACTGAAAGTGCCATAATCCTGATCTGTAAATTTACCGAGATAAGCCGTACTAGAACGTGAATAAACAGAATCTAACAAATGAGATCTTGTTTCAATTGTATACGAATCGGCTTTAGCCGGAATCATGTCATTGTCGACCACAAACTGACCGATTCCTGTCGTTTCGTCATCACAACTGTAGAGTGTGGCGGCAATTCCTAATGCTACCAAGAACTTGAGTTTCATTGTTTCAAATTAAGATGTTGTATATTAAGAGAGTTATTCGGCTTCTTCCCATACTTTATCGTACAATGCATTGCATGCATCAGCGTAAGTATCTTCGGGTTGATAGTCGACTACCGGAATATTAAGGCTACGTGCATAATCCATAATAGCCGGATTTACATTTTCACTGTTTTGGATAACTCCATCTGAGTATGTGATAGCCAGTTTGCATAATTCATCATGGTTTACTGGGTCTGCTATCATGTTAAGGTCGTCAGAAGTTATGTCTCTAAATAAAATCTGGTCTTTAAAGTTAGGAACCAAATTTGATTGGAATCCGTTGCCGTAAACCGAGAAAATTACTTTTGAATCTCTAAACGAGGGTTCGTCGTAATATGCTTTTTTTATGAATAGAGGTACAATAGCACTCATCCATCCGTGGCAATGTATGATATCCGGACACCAGCGAAGTTTTTTAACGGTTTCCAATACGCCTCGGGCATAAAAAATAGCACGTTCGCCATTATCTTCATATTCTTTACCCTCTTCGTCGGTTGTCATCAAACGGTGCTGGAAGTAATCATCGTTGTCAATAAAGTAAACCTGACGTCTTGCAGCTTGGATAGAAGCTACTTTAATGATCAATGGATGGTCTGTATCATCGATAATGATGTTCATTCCTGATAAACGGATTACTTCGTGTAATTGGTTGCGACGTTCGTTTACATTGCCCCATTTAGGCATGAATGTACGGATTTCACGACCTTTGTCCTGGATGGCTTGTGGTAGATTTTGACCGATTAGAGATAATTCACTTTCGGGTACGTAGGGAGTAATTTCTTGTGTAATGAATAATACTTTTTTCGCGCTCATGTTATTTTAATAGTTGCTCATAAACATTTTGCAAAGATATAAAAAAAATGGACGAGAAAGGCAAATACCTCTTGTTATTTATTCCTTATAGTTTGTTAATGTCTTGTAAAATAGAGTGTTGCAAATGAAACTATTTCATTTTGCAAGTAAATGCCCAATAAAAAACTTTACTCTTTTTTATCAATCTGTTTTATTATATGATAAAAATGTGGTTACTTTGCAGCCGATTTTAGAAAACTATAGGTTTAATAATCAAAGAAAATGAAGTTAATTCAAACTATTCAAGAACTTCGTACGGAGTTAGATGCGCTTCGTAAGGAGGGCAAGACTATCGGACTGGTTCCTACTATGGGAGCTTTGCATGCAGGTCACGCTTCGCTTGTAAAACGTGCTGTTGCTGAAAATGACGTTGTTGTAGTGAGCGATTTTGTGAATCCCACTCAGTTTAACGACAAGAATGATTTGTTAAAATATCCTCGTACTTTAGATGCTGATTGTAAATTACTGGAGGAGTGTGGAGCTTCGTTTGTATTTGCACCGTCAGTTGAAGAAATTTATCCGGAGCCGGATACTCGTCAGTTTAGTTATGCTCCACTTGATACAGTAATGGAAGGAAAGTTCCGTCCTGGTCATTTTAATGGAGTATGCCAGATTGTAAGTAAGCTTTTCCTGATTGTTGAGCCTACGCGTGCTTATTTTGGGGAAAAAGATTTTCAGCAGCTTGCTATTATTCGTGAAATGGTACGCAAATATCCTTTCAATTTGGAAATTGTAGGTTGTCCTATTGTTCGTGAAGCAGACGGGCTGGCTCTAAGCAGTCGCAATGCTCGTTTAAGCGATGAACAGCGTATTCAGGCTTTACAGATCTCAAAAACTTTGTTTGCGAGTGTAGAATATGCTCAGACACATACATTGGCTGAAACAAAAGCATTCGTGGAATCTGCTATTTCTACTGCAGAAGGATTAAGATTGGAATATTTTGAAATTGTAGATGGCAATTCATTGCAGACTGTATGCGATTGGAAAGATGGCAGTTATATCGTAGGGTGCATAACTGTTTTCTGTGGAGAAGTTCGTTTGATAGATAATATTAAATATAAGGAGTAACGGCTATGATGATAGAAGTGTTGAAATCAAAAATTCACTGTGTTACCGTAACCGAAGCTAATTTGAATTATATGGGAAGCATCACTATTGATGAAGACATCATGGGTGCTGCCAATATGATTGCCGGGGAGAAGGTGCAGATTGTGGACAACAATAATGGTGAACGTTTTGAAACCTATATCATAAAAGGTGAACGTGGGTCAGGATGCATTTGTCTGAATGGAGCTGCTGCGCGTAAAGTACAAGTAGGAGATGTGGTGATTATTATGTCGTATGCTCTAATGGACTTTGAAGAGGCCAAAACCTTTAAGCCAACAGTGATATTCCCTGATACGGTAACAAACAAGATAGTATAAAAAATCCCGAAGTTGGTTTTTCTGACTTCGGGATTTTTCTTTTTATATAGTGGCATAAAAAAATGCCACTATATAATTACTATAATGATTTCTCTTTGATAGTACCAGTCCGGTAGGCAACAAGCAATTTCTTCAGATCATTTATCTGTATGCTTAATTCTCGCCCTTTATCGGTGTCTTTTACCATCATACGTTTACTGCTCATTTCCACGATTTGAGTTGTTGATTTAATATCAAGCCCTTCTTCTATCGCTTTTTGAGTGGAAGTAAATGGTTCGTGTTGTACTAGTTGGAAACCGCGTGAGTGATAAACAAGTGTATATCCCGCAATACCGGTTTCTGGCTGATATGCTTTAGAAAAACCTCCGTCGATAACCATCAGTTTTCCGTTGGCTTTAATCGGTTTTTCTCCTTTTACAGCTTTTACAGGTACATGACCGTTGATGATGTGGCGATGTTCGCCTTCTACACCGAATTCATCCATAATTATATCGCATATATCTTCCCGATCTCGTAATGTATAATAGAAACCTTTTACTTCTTTATGCGTTTCTTTGTCAGTTAGGAAATAGCGTTCGAATGTGGCCATTTTACTTTTATCGAATGCTGGAGAATTTTTTCCACACCATAAATACCATACATAGTCAAGAGCAAAGGCCTTTTCTTCGTTGTCGTTTTCTGCAAAATAAGCTGTGCGTATTAATTCGCCTACTCGGCTCAATAATGCTTTGCCTTTATATTTCTTCCCTAGAATGTCTACTTCTTTCAGAGAGCCGTCTTCGTTGAGAGGCATGGAGGCATGAAACAGTAGGTTAGAGTTGCATACATTATACATACAGCCATAGCGGAACAGACACTTCATATGTTTACGAAGCTTCTCACTTCCGGTGAATGAATGATGTAATTTTTGTACTATATCTCTTTCTTCGTCGGTTAGCTTATAAGGATCTGCCGGATCGATAGTCGGGAACAAACCATCACGCAGGGCGTATTCTTGTCCATCTAATGTGATGACCTTACGTTCGAAATCTATATGGTGCAATAATAATCTGTCTTCCATTTCAAATTCCGGACGGCGGCGGATAATTTCTGCTTCCAGTTTAAACTGGATGATACTGATGGCCTTATGCATTTGGGCAATCAGACGGATGGTTTTATCATTGTATGGACTTACTGCCTTGTCTATTTTTGGGGTAAAGCATTTACATGGATCATCGGCATAAGTTTCCATGGCAAATGTGGCCAGAGGAAGCAAGTTGATACCGTAGCCATCTTCCAAAGCCGAGAGGTTTCCATAACGCATGGCAAGTCGTAATACGTTGGCTATACTACAGTCGTTTCCAGAAGCTGCTCCCATCCACAATATGTCATGATTACCCCATTGAATGTCAAAATTATGGTAGTTGCAGAGAGTATCCATGATGATGTGAGGACCAGGACCACGGTCGAATATATCTCCCAGAATATGTAAGGAGTCGATAGTTAGCTGTTGTATCAGATTACACATTGCAACAATGAAATCATCAGCTCGATGTGTGTCGATAATAGTACTGATAATAACATTGATATATGCTTGCTTATTGGGTTCCATACTGCTTTCATGCAGTAATTCTTGTATGATATATGAAAATTCTTCAGGCAATGCTTTACGTACTTTGGAACGTGTATACTTGGATGACACATTCTGGCAGATTTTTACCAGCTGATTTAACGTAATAACATACCAGTCTACAATATCGGTTTCGACATCTTTTACTAATTGTAGCTTTTGTTCCGGATAGTAAATCAGTGTACAGATTTCCTTCTTTTCAGATTCGCGTAATGTATTTCCGAATATTTCGTTGACTTTCCGTTTGATAGCTCCTGAAGCATTTCTTAAAACATGCTGGAATGCCTCATACTCTCCATGTAAATCGGCTAAAAAGTGTTCTGTACCTTTAGGCAAATTCATGATTGCCTCCAGATTTATTATTTCGGTACTGGCCGAAGCGATTGTAGGAAAGCTATGTGAAAGAAGTTCCAGGTAGCGGATATCTTTCTGTATCATTTCCAGTGTAATCTGTTTATAGATTTTCATGTTATTTATTTAGGTTAGAATGGTTAGTTATAAGAATATCATTAAAATAAGTTGTGCAATGATTACACGTATAAACATACCGAGAGGATAAACGGTTGCATAACTGATTGCCGGATTATCATTCGGGATTATATCGTTTGCATAATTCAGAGCCATTGGATTAGCCATACTTCCACATAGCATACCACAGGTGTTGCCAAAGTCCATTTTACAAAGACGAAGGGCTACCAGTGCCATAATGACTACAGGAATAAAAGTAATGAGAAAGCCTATGCCTATCCATAATGCTCCTTCGGGACGCATTACTGTATCAAAGAAATGGACTCCAGAGTCAAGTCCCAGGCAGGCCAGATAGAGTGACAGACCGATTCCTCTAAGCATCAGGCTGGCACTACGGGTAGTATATGTTACCAAATGTAGGCGAGGTCCGTATGAACCTATCACTATACCTGCAATAATCGGTCCTCCAGCAAGTCCTAATTTTACAGGAGAACTGATTCCCGGAATTGCAATAGGGATGGATCCTACAATCAATCCTAAAACAATACCAATGAAAATAGAAGCCAAGTTGGGGTCTTTTAAGGTTTTTACAGTATTACCCAATACTTTCTCTACATTTTTTATAGCAGCGGCTTCGCCGACAACAGTTAGACGGTCACCTAGCTGTAATACTAATTCGGGGGTAGCCAGTAGTTGAACTCCGCTACGTAATACACGGCTGATATTTATTCCATAGGTATTTCTCAGGCGTAGTGAACCAAGTTTTTTTCCGTTTATTTCCGGGCGGGAGATGACAATATGCTTTGAGATCAATTCACTGTCGATGGCATTCCAGTCAATGTCTTCTTTGTTCCAGTCTTTTTTTTCTTGCTCTCCGAACAGAATTGTCAGAGCCTGTACATCTTTCTCTGTTGTGATGACCAATAACCGGTCATGTTCTTTTAATATTTTCTCAGAAGTAGGGATAGATACTTGTCCGTTTCTCCACAAGCGTGATATGACAAATTTGATGGTGCTTATATGTACTAAATCTTGGATGCTTTTATTGTATATTGCTGGATTGTGCACTTGAAAAGTTGCAATATATGTATGATTGGGATCTTCGTGTTCATGCTGCTCCATATCAGCGGGCCGAACGAAAAGCTTCTTTACTACAATAATAGCCAGAATAACCCCAACGACACCTAACGGGTATGTTACAGCACAGCTCAGTGCAGCTCCACTTGTTGATTCTCCTAACTGTTTTAGTGTTTGTTGTGCAGCACCCAGAGCAGGAGTGTTGGTTGTAGCTCCACATAAAATACCTACCATATCGGGCATAGATATAGGAGTAATCGCTGTCAGTGCCACAGCCATAATCGTACCCAATAAAATAACCCCTAGTCCTAACATATTTAACTTATATCCGCCTTGTTGTAAAGAACTGAAAAAACCAGGACCGACTTGTAATCCTAGGGCATATACAAATAACACAAGTCCGAAGCTTTCAGCGTAGGTAAGCATCTGTGGGTCAATAGCAAATCCGAGATGTCCGGCTAATATACCCATGAAAAAAACAAATGTCAATCCTAAGGATATTCCACAAATGTGTAATTTCCCTAGTCCAAGGCCAGTAGATATAATGAGGGACAGTATGATTACTGCCTGTAAGGCTGTTTGTTCAAAAAATAAATCGTATAACCATTCCATGTTGTAAAGATACATAAAATAAAATTATTATCGCCACAAAGGACACAGAGTGACACTCTAAACAAGTAAAATTTGTCTTGTGTACAACTCTGTGCCCTTTGTGGCAAGAATAATTTGTTTATCGCACGAATAATAACTCGCGATACTTCGGCAATGTCCACATCTGGTCATCGACAATCAATTCAAGCTTGTCGATATGATAGCGGATCTGTTCCAGCATTGGAGCAATATTATCATGGTAGGCGATAGCTTTTTCTCTTTCGGTGGTGATACGGTTAGCTACTTTACGAGCTTCCACCATTGCGTCTACATGGTCTTTGATAAATGCTGTATGTTCTGCTATTTCCTTGATTATTGCTAGATTTTCAGCTGATAATACGGCTGCTTCATCAGCTGGGAAAAGTGATTTCATCTTGTAGGCATTATCTATCAGTTTTGTCTGATATTCAATAGCAACAGGAACCACATGATTCATTACTAAGTCGCCTAGAACACGTGCTTCGATTTGTATCTTTTTAGTATACATTTCCCATTTCACTTCGTTACGTGCTGCCAGTTCTTTTCGATTCATGACTCCGGTAGATTCAAACATATGGATTGTTTCCGGTTTCAGATAATTATCGAAAATAAGTGGACAGCTGGTTTCGCAATCCAGTCCACGACGCAAGGCTTCTTCCTTCCATTCATCACTGTAGCCATTTCCGTCGAAACGGATAGGTTTACATTCTTTGATGTACTGGCGGATTACTTGGATAATTGCCGAAACTTTAGGCTCACCTTTTTCGATCAATGCATCTACGTCTTTCTTGAATACTGTGAGCTGTTCTGCTACAGCAGCATTCAAAGCAATCATTGCACTGGCACAATTGGCTTCTGAACCTGGAGCACGGAATTCGAAACGGTTTCCTGTAAACGCAAAAGGTGAAGTACGATTACGGTCGGTATTATCAATCAGAAGTTCTGGTATTTGGGGAATATCCAGGCGCATACTTTGCTTGTCTCCCAAGGCTACTAACTCATTGTTTGTACTTTCTTCCAAATGGTCAAGAACTTTGCTTAGCTGAGTACCCAGGAAAGATGAAATAATTGCAGGAGGTGCTTCATGAGCTCCCAGACGATGAGCATTTGTTGCGCTCATGATAGAAGCTTTCAGTAGACCATTATGATGGTAAACTGCCATTAGCGTGTTGACAACGAAAGTGATAAAACGCAGGTTCTCTTCCGATGTCTTACCCGGAGCCATCAACAATGTTCCATTATCTGTTCCCAATGACCAGTTATTGTGTTTTCCTGAACCGTTTACACCTTTGAATGGCTTTTCATGAAGCAGCACACGGAAACCGTGATTACGTGCGATTTTACGCATCAGCGACATGATAAGCATGTTGTGGTCTACAGCCAGATTACATTCTTCATAAATAGGAGCTAATTCGAACTGGTTGGGAGCAACCTCATTGTGTCGTGTCTTGACAGGAATACCTAATTCCAAAGCCTGAATTTCCAGATCTTTCATAAATGCGGCAACACGGGGAGGTATTGCGCCAAAATAATGGTCTTCCAACTGTTGGTTCTTTGATGCTTCATGTCCCATAAGTGTACGTCCTGTCAGCAGTAAGTCCGGACGTGCGGCGTACAGACCTTCGTCAACAAGGAAATATTCCTGTTCCCATCCCAGATACGAAATAATCTTTTTTACGGAAGGATCGAAATAATGCATTACATCGAGTGCTGATTTTGTTACGGCCTGAATAGCTTTTAGTAATGGTGCTTTATAATCCAATGATTCTCCCGTATATGCTATAAATACGGTAGGTATACACAATGTATCATCTACGACAAAAACAGGTGAAGACGGATCCCATGCACTGTAACCACGTGCTTCAAAAGTATTTCTTACTCCACCGTTAGGGAAGGAAGAACCGTCTGCTTCTTGCTGAACAAGAAGTTTACCTGAAAACTCTTCCAGCATACCACCTTTACCGTCATGCTCAACAAAGGCATCATGCTTTTCTGCTGTACCCTCTGTTAATGGCTGAAACCAGTGAGTGTAGTGAGTTACACCTAATTCTACTGCCCATTTTTTCATTCCAGCAGCTACCTCATCTGCAATACTTCTGTCGAGTGCAGCTCCGTTGTCAATAACATCTATTAATTTGGCATATACTTTACTTGGCAGATATTTGAACATTTTTTCCCGGTTGAACACATATTTAGCGAAATATTCGCTTGGGCGCTCTGACGGGGGAGTAACTTCAATTGGTTTCTTGTGAAACGCTTTTTCTACAACTCTGAATCTTAATTTTGACATAATACCTAAAAATAATTTTTATGTTGTTTTTTCTTGTATATTATCTTTTTTTGGTTATAAACATCGACGGAGGCGATATATTGCTTCCTTGCAATCTTCTTTTTTGCCAAAACCGGTAAATCGCATATATCCTTCTCCGCTAGGTCCGAAGCCGATACCGGGAGTTCCTATAATATGTGCTTCGTATAATAGCTTGTCGAAAAACTTCCACGATGACATTCCGTTAGGTGCTTGTACCCAGAGATAGGGAGCATCTTCACCTCCTGCTACTCTTAGTCCGAGTTCGGTTAATGCTCGTTTCAGTATTTGTACATTGTCCATGTAGTATCGGATATTTGCTTTTACTTGCTCTTTACCTTCTGGAGTATAAATAGCTTCAGCCCCTCGCTGGGTAATATAGGATGTTCCATTAAATTTTACTTCCTGATGCCGCTTCCACATTGGATTGAGTGGGATGCGCTTGCCAGCCAATGTCGCTGCTGTTATTTCTTTGGGTATAACCATATATCCACACCGCACACCAGTAAACCCGGCTGTTTTCGAAAAGCTTCTACATTCTATGGCTACTTTTTTAGCTCCTTTTATTTCATAGATGGAATGTGGTATATCTGGATTCTGAATATATGCTTCGTAAGCTGCATCAAAAATGATCAGAGTATCATTTTGAAGAGCATAGTTTACCCATTTTTTAAGCTCATTTTTGCTAAGTACAGTTCCCGTAGGGTTATTGGGGTAACATAAATAAACGATATCAACGCGCTGGCTAGGGATTTGAGGAATAAAATTATTTTCCGGAAGGCAAGGCATGTATACTACATTGCTCCATTTACCATCATTTTGAAGTTCTCCAGCACGTCCACAGGAAACATTTGAATCGATGTAAACGGGATAGATGGGGTCTGTAACTCCGATACTATTATCATGACGAAGAATGTCACCGATACTACCGGTATCACTTTTGCTACCGTCACTGATAAATAGCTCATTAGGCTCCAAATGTATTCCCCTTGCAGCATAGTCGTTTTTAATAATTTCATTAATGAGAAAATGATAACCTTCTTCAGGACCATATCCGTGAAAAGTTGCTTCATGTCCCATTTCGTCTATAGCCTTGTGCATGGCTTCTATACAAGCTGGGGGAAAGGGAAGAGTGACATCTCCTGTTCCTAAACGAATGATATCAGCTTTAGGATGAGTTACCCTGAACAAATTTACTTTCTTCTCTATATCCGAAAAGAAGTAATTGTTCGGTAATTTCAGGAAATGTTCGTTTACTAACGCCATGATATGTATTAAAACAGTTCTAAATGTTTATCCCAATTTGGGGCAAAATTACGAAAATTATATGATCTACAAAACCGTCTATTTCCTTTTCTTTATTTCTTGTAAGAAATTTGTTTGCATTGTATCGTTATAGGTGATTTTTTCGTAATTTTGTATCACCAAATTCAAAAACTATAACTTGTAATTTATAAGATGAATCAAATGAAGCCGCTTACGAAGTCGCAACAGTTTTTTAGGGAAACTAGAGACTATTTGATGATTGCTTTAGGTATGCTAATGTATGGTGTGGGATGGACAGTGTTTTTGTTGCCTAATGACATCCCATCGGGTGCGGTTCCCGGTATTGCATCTATCGTGTTTTGGGCAACAGGTTTTCCGGTTCAGTACACATATTTGATTATTAATTTTTCATTATTGTTGCTGGCTTTGAAAATACTGGGACTTAAATTTTGTCTGAAGACAATTTGGGCGGTTGCCGTGTTAACTATATTGTTGGCTATAATACAAGATTTGATAAAGGGCAGCTTGATACATGATCAGCCTTTTATGGCATGTGTGTTAGGGGCTTCATTCTGCGGGGGAGGTATCGGAGTCGCTTTTTCTGCAAATGGAAGTACCGGTGGAACAGATATTATAGCTGCGATAGTCAATAAATATCGTGATATATCATTAGGACGTGTCATCCTTATGTGTGACATAATTATTATCTCTTCCAGCTATTTGGTTTTACATGATTGGGAACGGGTTGTATACGGATATGTAGTTTTGTTTGTTTCCAGTTTTGTTCTCGATCAGGTTGTGAATAGTGCTCGTCAGTCTGTACAGTTTTTTATAATTTCTTCTAAGTATGAGGAAATAGGAAAGCGTATTAATCTTGATCTCCATCGTGGTGTAACCTTTATTGATGGTGTAGGATGTTATACGCATAACAATGTGAAAATGATGTTTGTATTGGCAAAGAAAAGCGAATCGAATACTATTTTCCGTTTGATAAAAGATATAGATCCGGGAGCTTTTGTATCTCAAAGTGCAGTAATCGGAGTCTTTGGAGAAGGTTTTGATCGTATTAAGGTGAGATGATATAATATTAACAAAGGTAATATGGAGATTGTATGATGACAAGTGTTGAGGTTGTGCGGCAAATAGCCGCCGGAAAGCATGTTTTGCTGGAGCGGGAAAGTATTCATGCAATGGCAGGCATTCTGGTATGTAGGAAATATAAAAAAGGCGAAATTATTTTGAATGAAGGCGAGGTATGTGAATGCATGCGCTATATAGAAAAAGGAATGACTCGCCAGTTTTATTTTAAATATGATAAGGATGTGACTGAGCATATCGGATATGAGGGAGGAATGATAATATGTCTGGAAAGTTATCTGAAACAAAAGCCTACTCGTATAATGATTGAAGCTCTGGAACCAACAGTTTTGTGGGAAATAAAAAAAGATGATATAGAACGCTTGTCTATGGAACACTCAGATATCGGAGTGTTATATAGAAAGTTCTTTGAATATTCTTTGATTGACTCACAGATTAAAGCAGATACATTGCGTTTTGAACCAGCACACGAACGGTACAACAAGCTTCTTCAGTTGCATCCGGAGATATTAAAACGTGCACCGCTTGTTTATATCGCCTCTCTGCTTCAAATGACACCTGAAACATTGAGTAGAGTACGTTCTGCTAGCTTAAATGGATAAAATTTCTTTTTGAGAATATAAAATTACCGCTGTATAGTTCCCTTGGTGAATAGGGAGTTTATACAGCGGTAATTTTTTTAGAGATATAGTAATTTAAAATAATACGATTCCAGCTTCGAAGGTTGCTTTGTGGTCGAACATGCTACTGTGACCATACTGGCGGGTCCAGCTGTATCCTCCTGAAGCAAAGATTCCCAATTTACTTCCTATGCGATATTCTACGTTTATTCGTGGTTGTAAAGCATATAGTCTTGCTGGTATTCCTTGGTTCTTATTATCAAGTGTTTCAATATGGTAAAATCCTGCATCTGCACTCAGCTCTAGTCGCGGGAGGAGAGAACAATATAAACCTCCCCGATAGAATGCCGAAACGGATGCTTTATAATCGGAATTTAAGTAAAATGCTCCGCCTCCAAGTTCTGTATATGTATGTCGATTTTTAAAACGTATAGCCAGATTTACCTTGTTGAGATTGCCTCCTGAGATAATCATCTGGTAGTTTGTATGGGGAGTAATGTTGATACAGCCTATTTGATGTGCTGTACTATCTTGACTGATATTTACAATACCCAGTTGCAAACCTTTTGCAGTTTTGACAGATACATTTGCCAGACCTGCCTGCAAACCGTTGTTCTGTTCTCCATAGTTTGTGATACCCAATTGCATTCCTCGATTATCCACAGCTATATTTCCTAATGCGGCAAGTTGCAGACCTTTGTTCTGAGTTCCGGCAACGTTCAGTAAACTGGTAAGCTGTACTCCTTTCAGGGTTTCTCCGCTTACATTCATTAAACCACCTATAAAGACACCTTTTTGTGTTTTCTTTGTAACATTGGCGAGTCCTGCAAAATGTACTCCTGAGCTATTTCTGCCTGCAATGGTTACCAGTCCACCTATAAAAATACCTTTTGCATCTAGTCCGGCAACGTTTCCAATAGCAGATACTGCGATTCCTGATGAGGAATTTCCTGTTACATTCATCAGTCCGGCAAGTGTAATTCCTTTTGTGTCTTTTCCGGTTACATTAGCTATACCTGATAACTGAAATCCTGACGCGTTTAATCCTGTAACATTGGTTATTCCTGCTACTTGAAATCCTATGGAATGATAATGAGTTATACTGGAAATTGCATTGATCCCTACACCATTCAGGCAACTATAATTGCTTATGAGGCCAAGATTCAGATAGGTTCGTGGAGGCTCTTTCTTCTTATTTGTGATATTAGCTGCTAGATTTACTCCTTTTTTCAATCCTTTGTTGGAGCGTGTTTGAGCATAAAAAGGCATTGTTCCTGCCAGCAGACAACCTGACAGGAACATGCTTATAAGTTTGGTGTTAAGTTTCATCAGTTTTTATTTTACATCCTGATAAAGGAATCGCTTGATACTCTTTTTCGGAGTCTTTTCGAATTCTTCTGGATAGATTTTTATTCGTGAAATTTGTGAATAAGCTGGAAGCTCTGCATTTAGCGTTGTGCGATTTTCTTCCATTGCTGCTTCTATGTCGCTGTCGCTCATACCCTGCGAATATGCATCTTCAAAATCAGGATAAATCAGGGCAACGAGTTTATTATCGTTTTGCTGGATAACGATACACTCTGCGACAAATGGTAAGTTATTCAACTTTTCTTCTATCTCTTCTGGATAGATATTTTGGCCGGAAGGACCGAGAAGCATGTTTTTGCTTCTTCCTTTGATGGTTACGTTACCTTCTTCATCCATTACACCCAGGTCTCCCGTGTGCAACCAGCCATCAGCATCGAGAATTTGTGCTGTCGCTTCAGGATTTTTGTAATATCCCAACATAACATTATCGCCACGTGTTAGAATTTCTCCTACTATATTTTGTGGGTCGGGACTGTCGATACGTACTTCCATACGAGGTGCTGCTTTTCCGCAAGAACCCGGTTTGAAACGTTTCCAGTCTTCATAGCAGATAATCGGACCACATTCAGTCATTCCGTAACCTACGGTATAAGGAAAATCAATGCTTTTAAGTAATTTTTCTACTTCCTGGTTGAAAGCAGCTCCACCGATAATAACTTCGTAAAAATTACCTCCAAACCCTTGAATCATCTGTTCACGGACAGTTGCTTTTATCTTGTCGTTGATAATGGGAACCTTCAGCAAGACTTTCATCTTGAGTGTTTCCAGTTTAGGCAGTACGTTCTTTTTAATAATTTTTTCTATTATCAGTGGTACGGCAATAACAATATGCGGCTTAACATCAGCAAATGCCTGGAAAATGATTTTGGGACTAGGCATACGAGTGAGAAAGAATACATGACATCCACAAGCAACCTCATATAAAAACTCGAATGCCAGACCGTACATATGTGCCATTGGCAGCATGGAAACAATTCTGTCGCCAGGCTTTAATGTCAGTACATCGAAAGCAAACTGAGTATTAGCCCACAGTGAACGATAGGGAAGCATAACTCCTTTTGAAAAACTTGTAGTTCCCGAAGTATAGTTTATTACAGCCAGTTCCTCCGGATTGTCGCGGCGGTATGATACATGTTCACGGCGGAAATTACGAGGAAATTTCTTGCCGAAAAGTTCATTCAGATGTTCGCGAGCATATTCCAGCTGTTTGCTGCGGCATACCAATAGCGTAAAGTCAGTCATGAGGATGATACCTTCCAGCAGAGGCATTTCTGCTTCGTTTAGTGACTCCCATACTACATCGCCCACAAAGAGCAAGCGTGCTTCTGAGTGATTGACTATATTGTGGATATTGTCTGCTTTAAATTCATGCAAGATAGGTACGGCTACTGCTCCATAAGTCAGTATGGCAAGAAAGGCCACTCCCCAGTGTGAGCTGTTTCGTCCACAGACAGCTACTTTGTCACCCGGTTTGATTCCGCTTTCTGCAAGTAGGATATGTAACTTTTCTATTTTGCGGGCAACATCTTTATATTGTAAGGTTGCACCTTTATAATCAGTCAATGCATCCAGATTCCAGTGTTTCTTGATGCTTTCTTCTACAAAGGCAATAAAACTTTTTTCCATAAAATGTAAAAATTTAGTAGTGCACAAAATGTGCTTTATTGTGCAAAGATATTGTTTAATTCTTAGTATTCCAAATTAAACAGCTTCATACTGTTTCATTCTTTGCACTTTATGTGGTGAAATATTCTGATTATTTATTGGAGTTATGCTGTTTGCTATCTTTATCTGAAGAAGTATGCAGTGTCTGGCTGATGAAAGATTTGGGTAGGAGCATGATATGACTGAGTCTGAAAAGAAAAAAGATGCTGAAAATGATTCTTGATTTAGATAGAATACTTGATTTTCAGCATCTTTTCTTGTGGAAGATAGAGGAGGAGATTCTAACCGTTTACTTTTTTAAAGTTTGGATACATTATCCGACTTCCCTTCTATGCTTCTCGGATTTCCGGCATACCGGATGTCACCTCCACTGCTTGTATGAGTAGAAAGTCTGTCACTGGCATAACATTCAATATCTCCTCCAGAAGTGGCTGAGGCTGTTACATTCTTCGATTTCAGACTTTTGGCATAAATATTTCCTCCTGACTGTGCAGAATAATTAGCATCCTCACATTTTCCAGATAAGCTGATGTCACCGGAAGAGCTAGTTGTTGCTTTTACTGTACCTCTGCATGATAGTGATTCTATCTCGCAGTCACCTGATGAGCTCGACTTAATGTCAGTTTCGTTACACCGGGCTGTGTTAATTTTCATATCTCCACTGCTGCTGGTTGAAAGGCTAAGCATATGGCATGTGATATTATCTATTGTGATATCTCCACTGCTGGAAGTGCTCATTTTCAGATTGCTGCAAGTAATGTTTGTTGCATCGATATCTCCACTGCTCGATGTGTTGAGAGTGACATCTTTATGAGTCTTTAGTCCGTTGGCAAATTTGATATCGGAGGAACTGGAGGTCGAAAAGTCTGTTACTTCCGGTGCAAAAACTCTTACTTCACATACATATTTTCCTTGTATGGATAATGATTTCCCTTTTGGAAAATCATAGTTTACTTTTAGCTTATTTCCATTTTGCTGGACTTTTATGTATGGAATAATATTGTCGGGCGCATATACTTCTGCATAGGCTTTTCCTTGCGATTGTGTGTATACAACGTCTACTGAAGTTGAAGCGCTGATAGAATTAATATTCTTGATTTCTACCTTTTTGGTTACGTATTTTTTGCTTGGTTTAATAGGTGTATTTCCTATAGCAAAAGAACAACTTTCGGAAGTAATCAGTGTCAGTGCTATAGCCAATGAGGCTGCAAATGTAAATGTTTTCATAAAATTAAGTTTTGGTGTCTTTTATATATTTAGACGCAGATATATCACAAAAGTAACATGTTTTACTGAAAAAAACATTTGAGAGTATCTTTTTAATGTTCTAGATACTGTGGTAGCAATAAGTAGATCCTGTTTCTATCTGGAACTTTTATCTTTTGCGGAGGAAAGTTATACAGATAAGGATATAAAAAATCCGGTGAACTTAAATATCTAAGTCCGCCGGATTCGTTTTTAATTCGCAACGATATTCTTATTCTTCTCTGTTACTATAATATCTCATGAACTGAGTGCGTTCGAATGGATTGATTTCGCCAGCTGATTCTGCGTTCATCTTGCCTTTGAATTGTGACAGGCTTTCATAACCTTTTTCGTCCATCCATTCACTTAGTTCTTTTTTCATATTCTCTATTTCTTTTGCACCATATTGATAAATTACACTGCATACTTCAACAGCAGCTGCGCCAGCCAAAATAGATTTAATAACTCCTTTGCCGCAATGTACGCCACCCGAAACAGCGTAATCCAAACGTGGAACAGCTGCTGAAGCAATAGCTGTCCAGCGCAGACGGTCGGGCAGTTCATTAGGAGTACTCATTACATTGGCACTGGTGAAAGCCATGGTGTCGATGTTTATATCAGTCTGATAAAAACGGTTGAATAGAACTACAGCTGCAGCTCCGTTAGCATAAAGCTGATTAATCAACGCAACCGGATTTGTAAGGTTGCTTCCCAATTTCATGATTACAGGGATTTTTACTACTTTCTTGATGTGGCAGAGAATGTCTATATGACGTTGTTCGAAACTGCCTGGAGTGTAATCCTTATCTGTCTGTAGAGATAGGATATTAATTTCCAGAGCATCTGCTCCTGCTTTTTCCATCATTGTAGCAAAATCTACCCATTCGCTGTCACTGTAACAGTTGATGCTAGCTATAACAGGAATATGACATATTTTTTTTGTTTCTTCTATTAAATTGATATGTTCGTTAAGCGCATGAGAACGTACGTAAGCTCCCAGATAGTCGTCTGCTTCTGGTGAACCATAGCCCTGCATTGATCCTGCTTGCATGCTGATTTGTTCTTCAAAAACTGATTTCAGAACAACAGCTCCAGCGCCGGCTTCTTCTAGTTTTTTTATTTTTTCAGCACTGTTAGTAAGTCCCGAACTACTGATAATAATAGGGTTCTCAAGTGCTAATCCTGCGAAAGTTGTTTTTAGTTGTGCCATATTAGTTAGATTTTAATAGTTTCTGTCTCCAAAAATTTTGCTCCCTACGCGTACCATTGTACTTCCTTCTTTTACGGCTATCGGGTAGTCGTGTGACATTCCCATAGAGATTTCTTTAAATTCAGGGCGATCGGAAAAGAATTCTTGTTTCAGCTCATCAAAAAATACTTTTAGAGAATGAAATTCGTTGGCAATTTCTGTTTCGTCCTCAGTATTCGTCGCCATACCCATAACACCTGCGATACAGATATTGTTCAGATTTTTCCATTCTCCTGTACGAAGCATTTCCCGACAGCTGTCGAATGTAAAGCCATATTTGCTTTCTTCCTGTGCTATGTGAATTTCGAGTAAGCAGGGAATAGTGCGTTCGTGCTTGGCAGCCTGCTTATTTATCTCAACCAGTAATTTATAGGAATCGGCGGCATGTATCATTGCGATGTAGGGTGCAATGTATTTTACTTTGTTGGTTTGTAAGTGTCCGATAAAATGCCATTCAATATCTTTCGGTAATTGTTCATGCTTGCCGGATAGCTCTTGTTCTTTGCTTTCGCCAAAAATGCGTTGACCTGCCGAATATGCAGCTTCGATAGCTTCGGCAGGATGGAACTTTGATACAGCTACAAGGCGTACATTTGTCGGTAGTTCCGCTATTACTTCCTTTAAATTAGCTTGAATATCCATTTCTGATTGTTGTTTTTTTCAGTCTTATCTTTTATCGGCATCTGGAAATTCCGGCTTAACGTCTGGTTCGGCAGAATAGGGATATACATCCATAATTGCTGTTTCTGCAATCGAAGCAATGACGTAATCGGCCATTGTGCCTTTCATTCCTTCATCCAGCTTTTTTACAGCATCCCGTAAGTCGGAAGCTTGTACCAGTACGTTTGTTGCTGTTTTCTTTTCAGCGCCGCTTTTTTCATCGAGTGTAATGAAATACAGTTTGCATTTAAACCAGCGGTCGGCTGCATCTTCTTCACATGGGAATAGTTCACTATAGTTAGCTCGTTTAATGTCTGCTACCGTAAATTCTCCACTGATGAATGGGGTTATTTCTTCGATGATGCGTGATTCAGCTTCTGTAAAACTGAGTGCATCTACCAGATAAGGTTCTGTTACTTTTTTGTTCATGCCGTTCTCCGCAACTTTTTCGTAGCGGATTTTACATTCGAACCAATTATGCATCATAATGAATTTTTTTTCTGTGTTAGTTTGACAATGTTCATGCAAATGTACACTAAAATTTTAATAAAAACTCTTACACTGATAATTTATTTGTTCATTCGCGTGGCTTACACCGATTCTGTTGCATGAACTCTTGTATCTCATCGGCATGGCTTCCCTGAAGCAGAATATGGTGGTTGCCCAATGGATTGGTCAGGAAGTAGCTGACAGGCTTGTTTAGCTTGATTTTTAATTGTGTACGGCAGGATGTTGAAAGATTTGTATTTTCAGTCATATAACCTTCTGCTAGATAATATTCGTCCAGACATTCACTACCACACTTGAAAATTGTTACATCTCCTTCGTGCATCAGTCCTTGTATAGCAATTCCGCTTTGGGTCTCAAAATGGTCGCGTATGATAAATTCATTAACCATTTTAGTCGCAATAGAGCAGTGGGCTAACAGAAGCTCGTTGCGTTTGACGTCGATAAATGATGGATTTCCCATAAATGAGGGTTGTCCGGTTACGGCCTTAGCCATCAGCATGGTCATGATAGCTTGTAAATCACCTTCGCAACCGGCCGGTATTCCTTCATTATTTAATAAGGATAGTGCCAGACATCCTGTGGTATTCAATTGTTTTACAAGGGCAAAACAAGATAAGGCTATTGCATCTAGTTGCTCTGATACACATAGCTGTTTGATGGCTTTGTATAAACGCATGGCCTTTAAAAGATCTTCGGCTGTAGCATCCTGACATGCTTTTGCTTTGTTGGCAAAGATAGAAGCTTCAAGTCCGATTTCATCATCTGTGATTTCATAGAACCGTTTGTAGACTTCCTGAAGAGGTATGTCTATATAGTTTACTCCCCATCGTTGACTTGCCAATAAATAGTCCACATGGCTGGCTACCAGCCATGAAGCCGGAGTTCCAATGACTCCGATACGTTTGCCTTTTAACGAACGTTTGGCTGCAAAAGCTTTGTGGTGTAATAATACTTGTTTTGCCATATCGCTTGTATGGCCATGGATAATGCGTACTTTCATGTCCTTATTGCGTACACAGGCTGCTATTTCCAGAGCGGCAGCAAGCGAGTTGTTCAATCCGTCAGAGAGTAGTGTAATAGGGTAGGGAAGTATACTGAAATTTCTGATGACACAATCTTCTACACCTCCGCTTGCTATAAATGCCATTTTATATGCATTGGCTGGAATACTTTCTACTTCTTTATAGTTTACTAAATGGAGGGTAAAATGCTTTTCTAAAGCCATGAACAATTCTTTATGGCTTTGATAAATTTGCTCCATTTTATAACTTCCGGATGTGAATATAATAAGGTATAAATTCATAGCTCTATATGTAATGGTTTAACATTTACGAATATACATTTTTTTCTTTTTGGCTCTCTGAAGTTGTGTGAAGTTTTTATGTTTTTTGATAGAGTTTAGAGCCTGTTTAGTCTTTTCACTCAATACGTCTTTGGATTTATTTTATAAGAAATGTTGTGCATTTTGTTCTTTCGGGTTATATTTGTAGCCACATTAAAATCAAATTGTTTATTTATGCCACAAATATCCATTAGAGGAAACGAAATGCCAGAGTCACCTATTCGTAAGCTGGCTCCTTTGGCTGAAGCTGCAAAAGGAAGAGGAATTCATGTATATCATCTGAATATTGGTCAGCCAGACCTGCCTACACCTCGAGCGGCCCTCGATGCGATTCGTAATATAGACCGTACAGTTCTCGAATATAGTCCCAGTCAAGGTTATCGTAGCTATCGTGAAAAACTGGTGGGCTATTATAAAAAATACGATATAAACCTTGATGCTGATGATATTATTATTACTACCGGAGGATCTGAAGCTGTTTTGTTCGCTTTTATGAGTTGTCTGAATCCGGGTGATGAAATTATTGTGCCCGAACCTGCATATGCTAACTATATGGCATTTGCTATTTCGGCGGGAGCTATAATTCGTACAGTAACAACGACGATTGAAGAAGGGTTTTCTTTGCCTAAGGTAGAAAAGTTTGAAGAATTGATAAACGAACGGACCAAAGGTATTTTGATTTGTAATCCCAATAATCCGACTGGTTATTTGTATACTCGTCGGGAAATGAATCAGATTCGCGATTTGGTTAAGAAGTACGATTTATTCTTGTTCTCTGATGAAGTTTATCGCGAATTTATTTATACAGGTTCTCCATATATTTCAGCATGTCATTTAGAAGGAATCGAAAAGAATGTTGTCTTGATTGATTCTGTTTCTAAGCGTTATTCTGAATGTGGAATCCGTATCGGTGCTCTGATAACCAAGAATGAAGAAGTCCGTAAAGCTGTTATGAAATTCTGTCAGGCACGTTTAAGTCCTCCTTTGATTGGGCAGATTGCGGCAGAGGCTTCGCTTGATGAACCGGAAGAGTATTCTCGTGAAATGTATGATGAGTATGTAGAGCGTAGAAAATGTCTGATTGATGGCTTGAACCGTATTCCAGGAGTATATTCACCTATTCCTATGGGGGCTTTCTATACCGTGGCAAAACTTCCGGTTGACGATGCGGAAAAGTTCTGCGCATGGTGTTTAAGCGATTTTAATTATGAAGGAGAAACTGTAATGATGGCTCCTGCAGCAGGCTTTTACACGACTCCGGGTGCAGGTCGCAATGAGGTACGTGTTGCATATGTTCTGAAAAAAGAAGACCTGGCGCGTGCTTTGTTTGTGTTGCGTAAAGCCCTTGAAGCATATCCCGGACACGTAGACGAATGATATGAACTGGAAGCTTTTTATTGCACGCCGTATCTATAAAGATAATGAAGGCGGAAAGGAAGTTTCAAAGCCAGCCATACGTATTGCGATGGCTGGAATTGCTATTGGGCTGGCTGTAATGATCATCTCGGTGGCGGTTGTCATTGGTTTTAAGCATCAGGTACGCGATAAGGTTATCGGTCTTAGTTCGGACATTCCTGTTACTAGTATGGATGAGGCTCAGGCATACCAGACAACTCCGGTTGCCGGAGGAGACAGTGTGATGCAAGTGTTAAGAAGCTTACCTTCTGTGAGCCATGTACAGCGTTATGCCAGTAAGCCGGGGATGATTATGACTGCTGATAATTTTCAGGGAATGCTTCTGAAAGGTATAGCTCAGGAGTATGATATGACTTTTTTGCAAAACCATCTTCTTGAGGGAGAAATTCCAGCATTTACAGATTCGATAGCCAGCAATAAAGTTCTTGTATCGAGAACCATTGCCGACCGTTTGTCTTTAAAGGTTGGGGATAATCTGTATACTTATTATCTGGAGAACAATATTCGTGCTCGTCGACTTACTGTTTCTGGTATTTATCAAACAAATTTTTCTGCCTATGACGATTTGTTTTTGATAACGGATTTATATACAGTCGTTCGTCTGAATAATTGGGAAAAAGACCAGGTGGGAGGATTGGAGATTGAAGTCAGTGATTATGCATTACTCGAGCAGGTCAACGATAATATACGTGGTTTGTTTGATGAAAAGAGTGATCGATACGGCAATATGTATTATTCGCGTACAGTAGAAGAAGTATATCCTCAGATATTTGCATGGTTGGATTTGCTTGATGTTAATGTGTGGGTTATTCTGATTCTGATGGTTGGTGTTGCAGGATTTACTATGATTTCCGGACTGCTGATTATTATATTGGAACGTACAAATATGATAGGGGTGCTGAAAGCATTGGGAGCTGATAATACTGCTGTCCGAAAGATTTTTCTTTCGTTCTCCGTACTTCTTATCAGAAAAGGTATGCTGTGGGGAAATATTGTCGCTCTTTCTTTCTGTATTCTACAGTATTACTTCAAAATTGTAAAACTAGATCCGGCGACATATTATGTCGATTCTGTTCCTGTTGAGCTGAATATAGGAGTCTGGCTGTTGTTGAATATCTGTACATTGATAGTTTCTGTTTTAATGTTGGTAGGACCTTCCTATCTTGTCAGTCGTATTCATCCGGCTAAATCCGTAAGATTCGAATAAGGGTATTTTTACAGTAACCATATAAAAATGTCCTGATATTTTAAAGAAGGTTATCGACTTTCACTAAAATATCAGGACATTTTATATGTCTTGGTATGAGGCTATCCTATTTTGCTGATTTTCTTCAGACGTTCTTCATCAATTAGCTTTATCTTACGTCCGTCAATAATAATCAGTTTTTCTGTTGCGAAATTAGATAAGGTACGAATAGCATTCGAAGTAGTCATATTGGATAAGTTAGCCAAATCTTCTCTTGACAAATAAATGCTAAGTGTACATTGATCTTCTTCTACTCCATAAGTATCTTTAAGGAACAGAAGTGATTCGGCAAGACGTCCTCGAATGTGTTTTTGAGTCAGGTTTACCGTACGTTCATCCGAAATACCCAAATCTTTTGATAATTGGCGAATAAAGAACATTGCCAGATCTGCATTTTCCTGAATTAACTTGATAATGACAGGCATGGGTATCAGACACATTGTACATGGCTCGAATGCCGCTGCTGCTGTTACAAAGTTTTCCTCTGCAAAGTAAGCACGATAAGCAAAGTATTCTTTATTCTTTATGACACGAATAATCTGACTGCGTCCGCCTACACCATCCTTGTATATCTTTACTTTGCCACTGAGCAGGCACATCAGGTGCATGGGAGTTTCTCCTTCACAGTAGATTGTTTCGTTTTTTTTATATTTCTGTATTGTAAAATTTTGCGCAAGTAATTCACGTTGCGATTCGGTAAGAGGCTGCCACAAATCAGGGATACTTTCGGCAATCTCGGCTTCTGTTAATTCCTTCTTGACCATAACTGCTATAAAACCATGTTTTGTAGCACAAAGGTAGGAAGAAAAATTTAAAAACTTAATTTTATCCTTGAAAAATGTCGTGTGTACATATGGATTTGTTATATATTTGCTTCTGTTTATGGGAAAATTAAGAAATATATATCATATTATATTCCGATTGTTAATGTACCTTCTTGCTTTAAGTTTTGCCACTGAAGCAAGGGGAGGGGATAATATGCCGTCTTATCTTTCCAAACCACATGTTACCGATTCTGTACTTTCCCATATTTTTCATTCGGCATCAGTCTATGCTCAAGAGGTGGGAGAGTATAAAGCCGATTTGTACCTGAAAGGTCGGTTGCAGATTCATAAGCAAAATAGAATCATCAAGTATGTTCCTTCTATGTTTCGTTTTGAGAAGGGAGTAAATGACTATATACATGAGTCCATCAGCGAATTACATTATACGGCTCCTCATATATACGACCGGAAGATTCGTGCTGTTTCTACAACTTTTACGGGAGGTAACAGCCGTTTTTTTGATATAATGGATTTTGTTAAGTTTAATATTTATGCTCCTTCGTTGATGGAAGACAAAGTTCTTTCACCACTTAACGAACAGTCTAGTGTACATTATTATTATCTGCTTGATTCGATCGATTACTGGAAGGAGGGAGAAGTTTATAAAATACGTGTAATACCCCGTTATCGTAGTACCCAGTTGCTTGAGGGATTTTTTTGGATAACTACGAATGACTGGACGATACGTTATCTGAATTTTCATGGAACGTACGACCTGATTCGCTTTCATGTGGCAATGCGTATGGGGGAGACGGAAAAAACAAAGTATCTTCCTCAGCTGATAAATTTGGATATCGTATTTAAGTTTTTGCGTAATAACCTGGAAATGAATTATACGGGCTGGCTAAAGTATGATGAGGTTATTTTTAAGAAAAAAGAAGAAATGGATGTACTGCTGAAGAAACGGCATAAATATAATTTGTCTAATTCTTACACGTTAACTTGTGATACCACACGTTTGGTTCAGGATCGTGATTCGTTTGCCTGTATTCGTCCTTTGCCTCTTACCGATTGGGAAGACAGTTTATATTTGTCTTTCGATGAGCGTCGCCGCAAGGAACAGGGAGATACTTTGCAAAGAGTAGAAACTAAATTTAAGAAAAATCTGGTGTATATCGGACAGTTGGGAGATGCCTTGATTAGTAGTTATGATATTGATATATCTAAAGTTGGTAATATTACATGCTCTCCTTTAATAAACCCTTTGCTCGTAAGTTATAGCCATCGCAATGGAATTTCGTATCGTCAGGAGTTTAAATATAATAAACTTTTCCACGATGGGAGATTATTGCACATCGTACCTCAGATCGGTTATAATTTTACGAAGAAAGAGCTTTATGCTAAAATGGATGCAGAATATGTTTACAACCCTATGAAACATGGATCTGTTTCTGTGAATGTAGGAAACGGTAACAGTATCTATAGTAGTTTGGTGCTCGACCAACTGAAAGAAATGCCGGACAGTCTGTTTAGCTTTGATGGGCTTGAACTGGATTACTTTAAGGATGTATATCTGAATATTTCTCATAATATTGAGATTATAAACGGACTGACTTTATGGACAGGGGTGGCCATGCACTGGCGTTATGCAGCAGAAAGTACTCCGGAAGTGGCAAGCCGGGTACGTTTGAAGTATAACAGTTTTGCTCCTCGATTGCGTGTTGAATGGACACCGGGTATGCACTATTATATAAACGGAAATCGAAAGGTGAATGTTGGCTCGAGTTATCCTACTTTCCTTATAGATTATGAACGTGGAATAAAGATAATGAAGAATTCAGGGGAATATGAACGTTTTGAATTCTCAGCGGAGCAAAAGATACGTGTTCGTGACCTGCATACGATTGCTTATCATCTGGGTGGAGGTTTTTTTACAAATCAGAATGATATGTATTTTGTGGATTATGTGAATTTTGCCAATCGCAATTTGCCTCAAGGATGGAATGATGATATCGGAGGTACATTTCAGATGCTGGATGGGCGCTGGTATAATGCCTCACGTCATTATTTCCGTGGAAATATGACATATGAAACTCCTTTTTTATTATTATATCCTGTAAGTCGGTTGCTGTCGTTTATTCAAAAGGAAAGAGTTTATGCAGGTATCTTGTTCATGCCTCATTTGAATCCCTATCTGGAATTAGGTTATGGAATAGGTACACATCTGTTTGATTTTGGGGTATTCGTGGGAAATGAAAAAGGTAAATTCACATCTGTGGGATGTAAATTTACCTTCGAGCTGTTCAATAGATGATAATCTAATTCTTTATGTATTCTTTCTTTATTTTCTTAGGAAGTCTTTCTTTTTGCGTAGCAGATATTGCATTTGCCGTACCAGACTCCATAATGGACGAAGAATGTCAAACAATGGGAAAATACAACATAGGTTTTCATTCAGATCGCGGCTCGTATGGTGAAAGACAGTCATTGTCGAAATAAAACGGATTAGCCAAAACAAGACAATGAGGCCCATACCGATCCATTGTTGCTCTATAATACTGAATGCCAAAGCCGAAATTGTAGCTAGATGAAATAGTCCGCAGGTCCATGTGTCGATAGCATTGATAAACCTTGCCATGCCCTGATAATAGTGTCCGGTAACCATCGCATTCATTTTTTCTTCAAACCAGATACGCTTGTAAGGAGGAACCGGCATGCGGACAATGCTGTCTTCTCCTGAAGCTACACGAGTATTGTATTTGTTTGCAACTGCATTGATGAATAAGTCATCTTCTCCTCGTTGCAGTTGCAGATGATCTGCAAAACCCTTATGCTTTTCATACAAACTTTTTCGGTAAGCCAGATTACGTCCTATACCCATATACGGATTGCCTGCTAAAGCCATACCTAAATACCGGAGTGAATGGAAAAATGAGTCGGTTGTGATTCGTCGGGCAAACCATCCTTTTTGGGGTAGATAATTGCTGTATCCTAGTACGATATCTGTATTTGGAGTCATTTGTTCGGCCAGTCTTCTCAGCCAGTTCCGGCTGACAGGACAGCAATAAGGTTCTGTAACTACAAGCCATTCATAACGGCTGGCACGTATTCCCATTGCGATGCCCAGCTTTTTCCGACTGACGTAGCGGGCAGTTTCCGGAATGAAGGTGTGATACAGATTATTGTATTTGTCGGATAATAACTTCAGGATGTTTTCATCTTCTCCAGCCGACTTGTCATTGATGACAACTACCTCAAATTCCGGATAATCTTGTTCGAGAATGGCAGGAAGGTTTTTGGTTAATGCACTTCCGGAGTCTTTGGTCACGATAATAACTGATAGTGGTGGAAGTTCTGTTCCGGCAGCTTCATTCTTTTTTTTGAAATGCCGATGTATGCGGTTGTAGATTCCAAAAACGTAACATAACTGAATCGCACAAAGTATGCCACAGACTGCAACCAGCAAAAAAGTGGTAGATGCCAAATCGAGTGTAATCATATTGTGAGTCTTATAATAAAAATCGGTGCAAAAATAGAGTAATTTTTCGAGATTGCGCTCAATCTGTCTTCTAATAAAGGATGATTTTTTGTGCCTTATTCAATTTTCGCTATCTTTGCATGGCGTAAAATAATGTTACGCTGCCGGAAGAATCAGAAAATAATAAAAGTAAGAAATGAAGAATATACGTAATTTTTGTATTATTGCCCATATCGACCACGGAAAGTCTACACTGGCAGACCGCCTTCTGGAGTATACTCAGACAGTGAAGGTCACAGAAGGACAGATGTTGGACGACATGGATTTGGAGCGCGAGCGTGGTATAACTATCAAAAGTCATGCTATTCAGATGGAGTATACCTATAAAGGTGAAAAATATATACTGAATCTGATTGATACTCCGGGGCACGTCGATTTTTCTTACGAGGTATCTCGTTCTATCGCTGCATGTGAAGGAGCTTTATTGGTAGTAGATGCTTCGCAAGGAGTGCAGGCACAGACCATTTCTAATCTTTATATGGCACTGGAACATGACCTGGAGATTATTCCGGTAATGAATAAGTGTGATATGGCAAGTGCTATGCCGGAAGAAGTGGAAGATGAAATTATCGACTTGTTAGGGTGTAAGCGTGAAGGTATTATCCGTGCATCTGGAAAAACCGGCATGGGCGTAGAAGAGATTCTTCAGGCGGTAGTCGAACGGATTCCATGCCCGGTGGGAGATGAAGAAGCACCTTTGCAAGCTTTGATCTTCGACTCTGTATTCAATTCGTTTAGAGGTATCATTGCGTATTTCAAGGTAGTAAACGGAGTGATTCGTACCGGTGATAAAGTTAAATTCTTCAATACTGGAAAAGAATACGATGCCGATGAGGTTGGAGTGTTGAAAATGGATATGGTTCCTCGTAAGGAGCTTCGTACCGGTGATGTTGGTTATATCATATCCGGTATCAAAACTTCGAAAGAAGTTAAGGTCGGCGATACGATTACTCATATTTCTCGTCCTTGTGATAAAGCTATCGATGGTTTTGAAGAGGTTAAGCCTATGGTCTTTGCCGGTGTCTATCCGATAGAGGCTGAGGATTATGAGAATCTGCGTGCATCGTTGGAGAAACTTCAGCTGAATGATGCTTCACTTACTTTCCAGCCGGAATCATCATTGGCATTGGGCTTCGGCTTCCGATGCGGATTCTTGGGATTGCTCCATATGGAAATTGTTCAGGAACGTCTGGACCGTGAGTTTGATATGAATGTCATCACGACTGTTCCCAACGTGTCATATATGGTGTATGATAAGCAGGGAAATGTGCAGGAGGTACATAATCCTGGTGGCATGCCTGATCCGACTCTTATCGATCATATCGAAGAGCCTTATATCGATGCGTCCATCATTACTGCTACCGATTATATTGGCTCGATTATGACATTGTGTTTGGGTAAGCGTGGTGAGCTGGTTCGTCAGGATTATATTTCGGGTAATCGTGTAGAGCTTCACTATAAAATGCCGTTGGGTGAAATTGTGATAGATTTTTACGATAAGCTGAAGAGTATATCGAAGGGATATGCTTCTTTTGATTATCATCAGTCGGGCTTCCGTCCTTCGAAACTTGTTAAACTGGATATCCTGTTGAACGGTGAATCTGTAGATGCACTTTCTACCCTAACTCATTTTGATAATGCATACGATTTGGGACGTCGCATGTGCGAGAAACTGAAGGAGCTGATTCCCCGTCAGCAGTTTGAAATAGCCATTCAGGCAGCTATCGGTGCTAAGATTATTGCTCGTGAAACGATTAAAGCAGTACGTAAGGATGTAACAGCCAAGTGTTACGGTGGTGATGTGAGCCGTAAGCGTAAGTTGCTTGAAAAACAAAAGAAAGGAAAGAAACGTATGAAGCAGATCGGTACGGTAGAAGTGCCTCAGAAAGCTTTCCTTGCTGTGTTGAAATTGGATTAAACAGGTAATTTAGTCAGTCTATAGACTGTGCTCTTTTTAAAGACGCCCTCTGTATTTTCATGATATGTAAATGACTTGGTATTGTACCAGTCTTTGAATAATGAAAAATACAGAGGGTGTAATGTCTTAGGGTCTATGTTCTCCTTTTGTCGACCAGCTGTTCTATATGAAAATTTATTGTAGAATCTTTGTCTTTTTGTATAAATAATTTGTCTTTTCCTATAAAAGGAGGCAAAACTTTATACTCTTCTTTTTAAAAGGTTTTTTCACTTTTTCATCAAAGTCTTTAATTAATATTTTGATATTACGGAAAAAAGAGTTTCCTTTGTAACAAATCATTAAACAAATCCGTGTTTAATAGGAATTCAAAAACGCTTTCTGTTGAATATAAATTCGTTTGTGGTTTTGAGTTCTTGATTTTGAAATTGTCTGTAACACGGTATCACTCTTCTACAGTAGTTGTCTTTGGGTTTCAGAAGGAATAATTGAGCAGGGGACGCTGTGTGCGGGCAGATTGTTAAACCCTTAAAAGTCAATCCTGCTATGGAAGATAACGAAAGAATATTCCCGGATGATAAGTTGGTTTCTATGTTTCGTAATGGTGACAGTCACGCTTTCGAAATTTTGTTGTCACGTTATGATGAATGCATAATGAGAGCTATCCGAAAGAGTACCATTAATAATAATGATAGCGTAGAAGACCTGTATCAGGAAATTGTTACCCATCTCTATGAAAAACTAAAATGCGTATACAAGGCAAATGGCCATTTCGGAGCATGGCTGAATTGCGTCGTTGGGAATTTTTTATGTAGTGTGTATCGTAAGAAACATCAGGATTGCCTTCCATTGAAACTTGATATATTGAAAGATGACGATTGTCTTGTCGATAATTATATTTCAGCAGAAAGAAGAGAGCGGAAATTCGAGGATCTGAAAGAGGCTGTAGAAGACCTGTCGGAAGAATTGGGCCGTTTGGTTAAAATGAAAATCTGGGAGGGGATGACCTATCAGGAAATATCAGAACAGACAGGTATTAATAGATCTACAGTTGTAAAACGCTTGAAGTCTGCTTATCAGGAGTTGGAAAAAAGGATGATTGCCAAAGGATATGACGATGCTTTGATATAAAATTTTACTTTTTTTAATGAGAAAAACATTGTTAACGTTACCAATGAAACAATTTTTATAGTACATTTGCCACGGATTTGTAAAGTACGGTTTGCAAAACATGGTAAATAGTATAAAACATCTAGGTATTGTGGAAAACATCAATGGCTCTCGCTTGAAAGTAAGAATTGTGCAGAGTTCAGCTTGCTCGTCTTGTAGTGTGAAAGGACACTGTAGTGCTTCCGAAACCAAAGAAAAAATAATTGATGTTTATAATAAGAATGGAGTTCCATGCCAGATTGGCGAACGAGTAATGATTGTTGGAACTACCTCAATGGGTATGAAAGCTGTCTTTTTAGCTTTTGTACTCCCTTTTGTCGTGTTATTGCTTGCCCTGATTTTTTCGTTGAAACTGACTGGGGGGGATGAGGTTTTGTCGGCTTTGATTTCTTTGGCTACCCTGGTTCCCTATTACCTTATTATATATATGTGCCGGCAGAAAATCAGCCGCTCGTTTATGTTTACCCTAGAATCAATATATAATTAATAAACTAACTTTATATTTTTATGAACTTAATTTTGGTTGCAGTGATTTCATTGGGGGTCATTGGCTTGATTGCCGCAGTTATTTTGTTTGTGGCTTCAAAGAAATTTGCTGTGTATGAAGATCCGCGAATTGCTCAGGTAGCCGAAGTGCTTCCACAAGCTAACTGCGGTGGATGTGGTTATCCGGGATGTTCTGGTTTTGCCGCTGCTTGCGTGAAGGCTGGTTCACTCGAAGGAAAACTGTGTCCGGTGGGCGGTCAGCCTACCATGGAAAAGGTTGCTGGTATTTTAGGACTGGAGGCTACAGCTTCAGAACCTAAAGTAGCGGTAGTGAGATGTAACGGTACATGTGCCAACCGTCCTAAACTTACTCAGTACGACGGTGTGCGTTCATGTGTAGTAGCTAATTCCACTTATGGAGGTGAAACCGGATGTACATTCGGCTGCTTGGGATGTGGCGACTGTGTGAGTGCTTGCCAGTTCGATGCCATTCACATGAATCCGGAAACCGGATTACCCGAAGTGGATGAAAGTAAATGTACTGCTTGTGGTGCTTGTAGCAAAGCATGTCCGCGCAACATTATCGAAATCCGTCCGAAAGGAAAGAACAACCGTCGTGTATACGTACAGTGTGTCAATAAAGACAAAGGTGCTGTTGCACGTAAGGCTTGTACCGCTGCATGTATCGGCTGTGGCAAGTGTGTGAAGGTTTGTCCGTTCGAAGCTATTACACTCGAAAATAATCTGGCATACATCGATCCGGCTAAGTGTAAATCTTGCCGCAAGTGCGAAACTGAATGTCCTCAGAATGCAATTGTTGCGGTAAATTTCCCTCCTCGCAAGGCTAAACCTGCTGACGCTGCTCCTGTAGCACAGGCTGCTTCTGCTGCATCAAAGGCTGCTCAGCCTGTAGCTGAACCTAAAAAGGAAACAGTGGAAGTTAAAGCTGCTGAGGCTCCGAAAGAAGCTCCTAAAACTGAGGCTTAATCAAAATTAGTAATTAAATTAAAAAGATATTTACAGTGAAGACATTTAGAATTGGTGGAGTTCATCCAGCAGAAAATAAATTGTCAGCAGGCAAAGCTATCGAAACGCTTGCTCTTCCTAAGCAGGCTGTTTTCCCTTTGTCACAGCATATCGGTGCTCCCGCTACTGCTATCGTAAAAAAAGGTGATGTAGTGAAGGTCGGAACCAAGATTGCTGAAGCAGGAGGCTTTGTTTCTGCCGCTATCTTCTCTTCTGTTTCTGGTAAAGTAAACAAAGTGGATAGCGTTATCGACGCCAGTGGCTATCGTAAACCGGCTATTTTTATTGATGTGGAAGGTGACGAATGGGAAGAAAGCATCGACCGCAGCAGCGAACTGGTAAAAGAATGTAACCTGACTCCTGAAGAAATTGTTGCTAAGATAAAAAATGCAGGTGTTGTTGGTATGGGTGGTGCTTGTTTCCCTACTCATGTAAAACTTACTCCTCCTCCGGGCTGTAAGGCAGACTGCGTAATTATCAATGCAGTAGAATGTGAACCATATCTGACAGCCGACCATCGTCTGATGCTGGAAAAGGCAGATGAAATATTGGTTGGCGTACAGATTCTGATGAAAGCAGCTAAGGTTACCAAAGGATATATCGGCATTGAAAATAATAAGCCGGATGCCATCAAGCTGATGACAGAGAAGGCTGCTGCTTATCCTGGTATTGAGATTGTTCCTTTGAAAGTGAAATATCCGCAAGGAGGTGAAAAACAGTTGATTGATGCTGTTATTGGCCGTCAGGTTCCTGCTCCTCCCGCAATTCCTATTAATGTAGGTGCAGTCGTTCAGAACGTAGGAACTGCTTATGCAGTATACGAGGCTGTACAGAAAAACAAGCCTTTGTTCGAACGTATCGTAACCGTTACAGGAAAATCGTTGAAGAACCCTTCAAACTTCCTGACACGTATGGGTACTCCGATGAGCCAGCTTATTGAAGCTGCCGGCGGTCTGCCCGAAGACACAGGAAAGGTAATCGGCGGTGGTCCGATGATGGGTAAGGCACTGGCCAATACCGAAGTTCCTATCTGCAAAGGTAGTTCGGGCGTATTAATCATGAACGATAAGGAAGCACGTCGTGCAGAACCTCAGCCATGTATCCGTTGCGCTAAGTGCGTTAGTGCTTGTCCGATGGGACTGGAACCGTTCTTGCTGGCTACTTGCTCGGCTCATGGCGACTGGGAACGTGTAGAACATGAAATGATTATGTCATGTATCGAGTGCGGTTCTTGTCAGTTCACATGTCCTTCTCATCGTCCGATGCTGGACTATATTCGTTTAGGTAAAGGTAAGGTGGGCGGAATTATCCGTGCACGTAACGCTAAAAAATAATTGAATTTTAATTATGGCAAACAAATTAATTGTATCATTATCACCCCACGTGCATAGCGGTGACAGCGTACAGAAGAATATGTATGGTGTAATCATCGCTTTGGTGCCTGCCTTGCTTGTATCATTCTACATGTTCGGTCTGGGGGCTGTCATTGTCACGTTGACTTCTGTCATTGCGTGTCTGTTTTTCGAATGGGCTATTACAAAGTATATCTTGAAGCGTGAACGTACTACCATTATGGATGGTTCTGCTGCGCTGACCGGTATTCTTCTTGCATTCAACTTGCCTTCTAATCTTCCTTTATGGATTATCATCATCGGTGCGCTGGTTGCTATCGGTATTGGTAAGATGACTTTCGGCGGATTGGGATGTAACCCGTTCAACCCTGCTTTGGTAGGACGTATTTTCTTGCTGATTTCTTTCCCTGTACAGATGACTTCATGGCCTGTTACCGGTCAGTGGGCAAGCTATACAGATGCTGAAACAGCTGCAACTCCACTTGCTCTGATGAAGCAGGCTGTACATGGCGATGCAAATGCATTGAGCCAGTTGCCCGATACAATGAGTCTTTTCTTGGGTAACAATCCGGGATGTATCGGTGAAATCAGTGCATTGGCTTTGCTTATCGGTCTGGTATATATGTTATGGAAAAAAATCATTTCATGGCATATTCCGGTATCTATCATCGCAACAGTGTTCGTATTCTCAGGCTTGATGCATCTGGCAAACCCTGTAGCTTATGCATCTCCGTTCGTTCACCTGTTTACCGGTGGTTTGATGTTGGGAGCAATCTTTATGGCTACCGACTATGTTACTTCACCTATGACTCATAAAGGAATGATCATTTATGGTGTAGCTATCGGATTCCTGACAGTGGTAATTCGTCTTTTCGGTGCTTATCCGGAAGGAATGTCATTCGCTATTTTCATTATGAATGCATTTACTCCGTTGATTAACACTTATTGTAAACCTAAACGATTCGGGGAGGTAGTAAAGAAATGAAAAAACTTGAATCATCTTTAAAGAATATGGCCTTGGCACTGACAGGCTTTTCTGTAGTAGCCGGAGGTTTATTGGGCTGGGTGAACGATATTACCGCTGAGCCGATTGCTCAGGCAAATGCTAAAACATTGAGTGATGCAATTGCTGTAGTGGTTCCGGGATTTGACAACAACCCTGCCGAAGCGCCCGAAACTGTAGAGGTAAACGGTGCTACTTATAAGATTTATAAAGCAACTAAAGGCGGAGAGCCGATAGGAGCTGCCGTAGAGTCGTCGGCAAACGGATTCGGTGGTGCGCTGACCGTATTGGTTGGTTTTGATAATGATGGAAATATCATCGATTATTCTCTGTTAAGTCATGCAGAAACTCCGGGATTGGGTTCGAAGGCTGCCGACTGGTTTAAAAAGGGAGCTAAAGGCGACATTACCGGAAAGAATCCGGGTGAAGCAGCCCTGACTGTAAGCAAGGATGGGGGACAGATCGATGCGATTACGGCTTCTACCATTACTTCACGCGCTTTCTTGCTGGCAGTGAACAATGCTTATGCAGCATATAAGAATCAGTATGTAGATGGTGCTAGCGGTGCAACTACCCAGGCTGAAGAGGCAGATGCTGAAACAGCTGTTGCTGCTGATAGTACAAATGTTGAAAATAATTAATAGGAAGGAGCAGACTATGAATAATTTTAAAGTATTGATGAACGGGATTGTAAAAGAAAATCCTACGTTTGTACTCCTTTTGGGTATGTGTCCTACGCTGGGTACTACCTCTTCTGCCATTAATGGTATGGGAATGGGACTGGCTACTATGTTCGTTCTTATCTGTTCGAATGTGGTGATTTCGTTGATTAAGAATCTGGTTCCTGACATGGTACGTATTCCTATTTTCGTTGTAGTTATCGCTTCGTTCGTAACCTTGTTGCAGATGGTGATGCAGGCTTATGTCCCCGCACTGTATGCTACCCTCGGATTGTTTATCCCCTTGATTGTGGTAAACTGTATCTTGCTGGGACGTGCAGAAGCTTTTGCTGCAAAGAATAATCCGCTTTCGTCGTTCTTCGACGGACTGGGTATGGGACTTGGTTTTACCATTGCTCTGACACTGTTGGGCGGTGTTCGTGAATTCCTTGGAACAGGTAAGTTGTTTAACATTGCCATCATGCCGGAAGAATATGGTATGCTGATCTTTGTACTGGCTCCGGGAGCATTCATTGTATTGGGGTACCTGATTGCTATTGTAAACCGTCTGAAAAAGGCATAACTCCTAAAAAGTAGAAGATATGGAATATATATTGATATTTATCACCGCTATCTTTGTGAACAACATTGTGTTGTCACAGTTTCTCGGTATCTGTCCGTTCTTGGGCGTTTCTAAGAAGGTAGAAACCGCTATGGGTATGGGAGCTGCTGTTGCCTTTGTGTTGACGCTGGCTACCATTGTGACTTACGTTATCCAGAAGTTTGTGCTCGATGCTTTCGGACTGGGTTATTTGCAGACCATTGCATTTATCCTTGTCATTGCGGCATTGGTTCAGATGGTGGAAATTATTTTGAAGAAAGTTTCTCCGGCTTTGTATCAGGCTCTGGGAGTATTCTTGCCGTTGATTACAACAAACTGCTGTATCTTGGGTGTGACTATTCTGGTTATTCAGAAGAATTATGATTTGCTGACAGGTGTTGTCTATGCGTTCTCTACAGCTCTCGGTTTTGCTTTGGCATTGATCGTCTTTGCTGGAATTCGTGAACAACTCAGTCTGGTGAATATCCCTAAAGGTATGCGTGGCATGTCTATTGCATTGGTCACAGCTGGTCTGCTGGCAATGGCATTCATGGGCTTCTCTGGTGTAGATAAAGGCCTGGCAGTTTTATTTGGACTGTAATCCGCACGAAACCTGATTGGTTAATATATTGAATGAGCAGAACTCTTTTCTGTCCGGAAGGATGAAAGAGTTCTGCTTTTTTTATGCCTTTGCATATTTATTTGATAAATTTGAGAGAGTTTTTTCTGACAGATGACGTGATATTCGATAATTATTTCTACTTTTGTTGAAGAAAAAATTTGAAGGACGTAATTTTATAGCAATATGAAAGAAAGAATTCTGGTAACAGGTGGAACCGGTTATATTGGTTCTCATACAGTTGTAGAGCTTCAGAATAGTGGTTATGAGGTAATTATTGTAGATAATCTTTCGAACTCTCGTGCTGATGTAGTCGATAATATTGAAAAGATTACAGGTATTCGTCCTGAATTCGAACAGGTAGACTGCTTGGATTATGCAGGAATGGATGCTGTGTTTACCAAATATCCAGGTATTAAAGGAATTATCCATTTTGCAGCAAGCAAGGCTGTAGGTGAATCAGTGCAGAAACCTTTGTTGTATTATCGCAACAATCTGGTTTCATTGATTAACTTGCTGGAGCTGATGCCTAAGCATAACGTTCCGGGCATTATCTTCTCATCTTCATGTACAGTATACGGTCAGCCCGACAAACTTCCTGTTACAGAAGAGGCTCCGATTAAGAAAGCAGAATCACCTTATGGAAATACAAAACAGATAAACGAAGAAATTATTCGTGATACTGTGGCTTCCGGCTCTCCGATTCATGCTATTCTGTTGCGTTACTTCAATCCGATAGGTGCTCATCCTACAGCACTCATCGGTGAATTGCCTAACGGTGTTCCGCAGAATCTTATTCCGTATCTGACTCAGACAGCTATCGGCATCCGTGAAAAATTGAGTGTATTTGGTGATGATTATAATACACCTGATGGTTCATGTATCCGCGATTATATTTATGTTGTCGATTTGGCTAAGGCACATGTTATTGCCATGAACCGTATCCTGGAAAACAAACAGAAAGACAAAGTTGAAGTATTCAATATTGGTACAGGTAGAGGCCTTTCTGTTCTGGAACTGATTCATGCTTTTGAATCGTCAACAGGAGTGAAGCTGAATTATCAGATTGCAGGTCGTCGCGCCGGAGATATCGAACAAGTGTGGGCCGATCCTTCTTACGCTAACAATGAATTGGGCTGGAAGGCTGAAACTTCTATCGAAGAAACACTGCGTTCAGCATGGAACTGGCAGCTGAAACTTCGTGAAAAAGGAGTTCAGTAATCGGTTGAATGAAAAATGATAAAAAACGTTAATACATAAAACCAAAACGTTTGAAGAAATGTTTTATTGATGCAGACGCTTAAAACACTTGGATGTATGTGAATATGTGTAAGTGTTACCTGTTCCAGAAGTGGAAAAGGAGCGTTAATGCATAGTAGTTTTGTCGTGTTTTATTTTGTGTTTGTGTTGTGACTGTTTCTCGACGTGAGTCGGGAAACAGTTTTTTGTTTGCAGAATTTTGTATAACTTTGCAGCCGATTTTGAATTCTGTCCGATTTTACCGATTATTCAGGCTGATTCAAAGTCAGGGGAATGGGACTTCCCTGTTATAAACCGCTAATAAAGTAGCTGATAGTTCCTGCCGGAGTTGGTCTTTGGAGTAAGACTGGCAGGAAAATCTATATCTGCTTGTCTGAAAAAAGAATCCGGCTTCCGTTTTCGAAGAAGTTATTTTTATTGTTTGACAAAATATAGACAAGAGATGAAGATTCAGAAAAATCAAAACATTGCGATGAAACTGCAACAGTTTCCTTTACTTTTTTATTTATTCAAGTGGCTTTTTCTTTCTGCTATATCCGGAGCGTGTATCGGTTCGGCTTCCGCCTTATTGTTGGTTTCGCTGGAATGGGCAACCCAATATCGTGAACACCATCTGTGGATTATAGCCCTGCTTCCTGTAGCCGGTTTGGTCATCGGACTGATGTATCATTACCTGGCAGGTACGGCGTCACGGGGAAATAATTTTTTGATAGAAGAAATCCGTTCTCCGCATGACATAATTCCTTTTCGGATGGCTCCTCTTGTTTATATAGGAACAGTTCTGACACATCTGTTTGGCGGATCAGCCGGACGTGAAGGAACCGGAGTGCAGATGGGAGGGGCAATAGCCGACCGTTTTTCCAAGCTTTTCCGTTTGCCCAGACGCGACCATCGGGTTATGGTAGCAATAGGTATCAGTGCCGGCTTTGCTTCTATTTTCGGGACACCGCTGGCAGGAGCTGTATTTGGCCTGGAGGTAATCATTGTGGGAAGAATGCGTTATGAATCTATTCTTCCGGTCTTTTTGTCGGCTGCCTTTGCACATTTGACTTGCCATTCCTGGGGCGTAGAGCATACGCTTTATCCGGCTCCTGTAGTTCCGGAACTGGGCGTTTCAAATATCTTGTGGGTTGCTCTTTCGGGCATTGTATTTGGAGTTGTCGCGATGGCATTCTCACGTTCTATCGGTTTCTGGGGAGGAGTGGCAAAAAAGTTTATATCCTATCCACCTTTACGTCCGGTAGCAGGAGGTATAATAATTGCTTTGGCGGTCTGGCTGTTGGGTACGACCAAGTACATCGGACTGGGTGTGCCGACCATCGTAGCCTCTTTTTCGGAACAGCAGATGTGGTATGATTTCCTCTTGAAACTGATTTTTACAACATTTACGATTGGTGTTGGTTTTAAGGGAGGAGAGGTTACTCCTTTGTTCTTTGTCGGAGCTACCTTAGGCAGTGCCTTATCTTTTATCATTCCATTGCCCATGAGCCTATTGGCCGGACTCGGATTTGTAGCCGTTTTTGCCGGAGCCACCAATACCCCGATAGCCTGTACCTTTATGGGAATCGAACTGTTCGGTATAGAGCCGGGAATTTATCTGGGCATAGCTTGTGTCGTAGCCTATTTGTTTTCCGGACATACAGGAATATACACGTCGCAGGTTGTTGGTACTCCCAAACATTTACTCTATTTGCGTGATAAGGGAAAGACGCTGAAATAAGTCTTGATTTATAGCAAGATTTTGAAGATAAAAAATGAGAAAACTGTTAAATCGGCAATATTATCCATGGGTTTCCGTAATTTTGTAACCTATTTCAGAAACAGACACGGATATGGCACAATTAAGAGAAATGACAACAGGCCCTTCACTGCCGTTGATCTTCAATTTCACATTACCTTTATTGCTGGGTAACTTGTTGCAGCAGACTTATTCATTGGTTGATGCGGCTATTGTCGGAAAATTTCTTGGGATAAATGCCCTGGCATCGGTCGGAGCAAGCACTTCGGTGGTCTTTCTTATATTAGGCTTCTGCAACGGATGCTGTGGAGGATTTGCTATTCCCGTAGCTCAGAAATTTGGTGCGCGCGACTATGTGACGATGCGGCGTTATGTTTCTGTCAGTCTGAAAATAGCCGGAGGCATGTCGGTCATCATCGCATTGCTTACCAGCCTGCTGTGTGCCTTTATTCTCCGGACGATGCAGACGCCTGAGAATATTTTTCAAGGAGCATACAGCTATCTGCTGGTAACTTTCATCGGAGTGCCGTGTACATTTTTCTACAATCTGCTGTCCAGCATCATACGTGCGTTGGGCGATAGCAAGACACCTTTCTGGTTTCTGCTTTTCTCGACAATCTTGAATATTATACTTGACCTCTTCTGCATACTGATTATGGGGTGGGGGGTAACAGGAGCTGCTGTCGCTACGGTATTTTCTCAGGGAGTTTCGGCTGTATTATGCTATTTTTATATGTACCGGAAGTTTGATATTCTGAAAACAGAACCTTCAGACCGTCGCTTCCGTCCGGAACTTGCCAGACAACTGATGTACATTGGCGTGCCTATGGGACTTCAGTTTTCCATAACCGCTATTGGCAGTATCATGCTTCAGAGTGCGAATAATGCGCTGGGTACGGCATGTGTGGCAGCCTTCACAGCCGCTATGCGTATCAAGATGTTTGTGATGTGCGCGCTCGACAGTCTGGGAATGGCGATGGCTACGTACAGCGGGCAGAATTACGGTGCGGGCAAACCAGGCCGTATCTGGCAGGGCATTAAGTCGGCTTCACTGATGATGATAATCTATGTAGCTGTAGTGGCAGCTCTTATCTGGGGATTTGCCGATAAGTTTGCCTTGCTGTTCATTTCTGCTGATGAAACGGAAATCATAGCCGATACAGCCTTATTTCTGCACTTCAATGTTTCTTTCTTCCCCTTGCTGGGCATGCTCAGCATACTCCGCTATTCCATTCAGGGAGCGGGATATACCAAGCTTGCCATGTTTTCCGGCGTTTCAGAGATGATAGCACGTGTGCTGGTAAGTGTGATTATTGTTCCACTTTGGGGATTTGTAGGAGTATGTGTGGGCGACCCAACCGCATGGCTTTTTGCCAATCTCTTCTTGATACCCGCATTTATCTATGTATATCGCCGTTTGCACGTCATTGTAGCCAAAGAACGTTAGTTCTTCACCGGCATCCGTTTCCAGATTCCCGCAGGGATAAGCTTCCAGAAGAATACTAGCAGACGGTATCTCCAGTCGATAACGGCAATGCGCTGTTTCCTGTGTATGGCTCGTACGATATGTGCGGCTACTGTTTTCGGCGACATGAGCATGGGATAATGTTTCCCGTCGTTCAGAAGTCCGGTAGCGACAAAGCCCGGCCGGATGTCTGTGAAGCTGATATGCAGGTGATGCATACGCGATAATTGTTCGAGTGCATCGATATATGTATTCTGGAAACGCTTGGTTGCCGAATAAGCCGGTGCGATACCCAAGCCTTTAGTTCCGGCTATGGAACTGATGACTGCGATATGACCTTTACCCTGCTGGCGGAAGTACCGGAAAGCATATCCTACCATACGTACGAATCCTGTACCGTTTGTTTCAAGCGTATTCAGTTCGATGTCGGGCGAAAGCTCAAAATTTTGGAAACCGATACCGGAACTTTGCAGAAACAAATCCATGCCTCCCAGTTCCCCTATTAGTTTCTCCAGTTCATTTTCTGCCCCTTCTTTCCTGATGTCGAGTGCACAGATTTTTATTCTGTCGGGAGATTTCTTCTGAAATTCCAGCAGATTTTCCCGGCGTCTTCCTGCTATGCCGAGATACCATCCTTCGGCTAATAATAACTGTGCTACCTCATAGCCTATGCCCGAGGTTGCTCCTATGATGACTGCACGTCTGGTTTTCGGTGAATCCATATCAGTGGTTGTTATAGTGTGTAAATTATTTGTTTGTACGTATTTCGTATATGAATGTTTCAGCGTTTGGAATATCCGCACCCTTACAGTTGTAAAAGAACTGGCCGGCAAAAGGCATTTGTTCATTCAAGGGCCGGAGCTCTTGTGTAAGATGGGCACAGAATGTCTTGTATGAATGGATATTCATGCGTTCGCCGGCATCGTCACGGAAAAGGATGGCATAATGGTTAAGCGGACGGGCATGCACAAGCTGGTTGATTTCCAGGGCAAGTGATCGGGCTTCCCGAGCCGATATACGGTCGAAAAGACTGGAAACATTGAAAATAATCAATTCAGATAGAACAGCGTGTGCCGCCCAGAATGAAGCCGGTACAGCCGATATTCTCGGATAGAAACAGTGAGTTGCATGGCGATATGCTTCCGACTGGAAGAACTGCAAGGCTATATCGTCCATTTCTTTTGTCGGGTAAATACCCATATAAGTCAGATCCAGATGAGGGAGTCGTCGGCATGCGTCGATAAAGGCAAGTCCGGAAGCACCTGTTTCGTAGCTTAAGTCGCAGAACACGACACGTCCCGATAAGTTGCGGACGGCACTGAACAGCCAGCCTCCGTTGCTTTCGAACAAAGCACGTGCCGCACTGTATGCACGCCTCATATAGTAGCAGTTGTAGAGCTGTATTTGCTCGTATGCAGAAACGGTATCCGTTCCGTTCCGGAAATCACATCTTCCGTAAGCAGTCAGTTCACGGTTACGTGCTTCATCCTTGTTTATTCTGCTGTTTTCTTCTACTATATGACGGAAAGCATGGTCGAACGCTTCAGAAAGAGGATAGTTTTCCGATTGTAAATCCCATCCCGGCATATATTCAGGCAATGTGAAATCTCCCCGGCAGAATGCGTCGGTATCAGTCTGGCTATATCCGTTGTTCATGCGGATATATTCCATCAGTTTATAAAATGTGATGTTTGCCCCCAGTATTTGTGGGTTTCCGGTAAGAAACAACTGCTTTCTTGCGCGGGTGATCGCCACATTAAGTTTTCGGTCTATTACATATTCATCTTCCTGAAAAGTATTGGCCGTCAGGAAATTCAGCTGACTGAAATTCTGTATGGTAAACGAATAGATGATTACATCACGCTGGCTTCCCTGATAGCGTTCTACCGTATCAATGGAAATATGTGCCAGTTCCGGGATTCCTTTTCTGGCAATCTCTCTGCGTATCATCGCTATCTGATTTCTGTACGGGACAATCACCCCCACAGTCTTGTAGGCGTCAAAAGTGCCGGAAGTCATCCGGTAAATACGTTCGAGCAGAGCGGCGACAATTCGTGCTTCATTAATGTTCGTTTTCTCCGAATAAGCGAGATTGTCGGGAGCATCTGCGGGGATAAACACCATACGGCGGCTTTGTATTAATTTATCCAGATTATCCTGTGGGGCAGGTGCGGAGGCGTAGGGCAAGCACTCCTCCTGATGCGGCAACGGGACTGGCTCCAGTTGCTCACGATAGTAAAATGTCTGGTTAGGAAATTCCGATATGGCAGGATGCATACGTCCCTGTTTATGCAGAATACTTCTGAAATCCTCCTTACTCTGTTTATACAAACGCTCGAAAAGCGAATTGCGGCAGTCGTTCAATCCGATAGACTGTAACAGCGGATCATCTACGCGAGCTTCTTCCTCTTCCTGCTGGGCGATGGCGGGCAACTGCTTGTAGTCGCCTATCAATATAAACTTGTCGATTGCGTTACTACGGTCGTGGCGTGCCGATAAAATACCGACCAGGTCCGGTTCCAATATCTGTGAAGCCTCATCGATGATAGCCAGTGTGAAATGTTTCAGATTAAACAGGTGCAGACGGCTGTTTATTGCAGTCGTAGTACCAGTGAAAATGCGTGTATGAGCTATTTTCTGCTGAATATCCGTCAGCTTGGGGCAGTCGGCAAGGCTGTTCTTCAATAAGTAAGGCGCGAAACGTTTATCGCATGACAGTTCACTGCCTATCCGGATAAAAGGAGTACTTTCTGCGATGCCCGAGTCGACCAGCATGCTACAGATCTCATCAACAGCCCGGTTGGTGTACGACAAAAGCAGGAGAGAAGCTTCCGGATCGGTCAGAGCTTCTTCTACCATATACCGCAAGGCACACGATGTCTTTCCGGTTCCCGGAGGACCTACCAGCAGGAAGTAATCGTCCGTCTGCTTTTCTTTCAGAATCAGTTCGTCAAAACGTCCGTACGAACCGTTCAGTGTACGTTCCGGATGTTTCCCCGGAGTACGTAGCCCCAGCAACAGTTCTTTACGGTCGGTTCGGGCAGACAGGAACGCATATAGTCCGCGCATGGCATTCATGGCCGAAGAGTCAGACGAGTCATGTTCTACGGCAAACACTTCATCGGCTCCACCTATGATATCCTTGTTCTGCTGTCCGTTACGCAGCAATATAGTAAGGTTGTTAGCCTGTATGTCGAGTATATTGCCTTTCATCAGTATCTGTTGGCGTACGTCGGGCTCCTTTTGATATGCATAAAAAATGATGATATCCCCCGTGCGGAAGTTGGGCAGGAAGTCTTCCCCCTGTTGCGGTATATGGAGTTCGATAATATCATATCCTTTTCCCGGTCCGCTTTGACGCTTTTCGGTGACTGTCAGTCCGAGCAGAATATTTCCCGATTCGATTTTTTCGGCAAGAGGAGTGTGCCAAAGGCCGGCAAATCCGTTCGAAGAATCATTCTTTCCTCCCGTTTTGCTTAGTATCTGCTCTTTCGATACAAAGGTGAAGAACCGCTGGAAGTAGGCCCGTTCCAGTGGCGTACAGCGTTTCAGCGTATTGATTGTTTCCTGCAACTGCGGTTCTTGAAAATCATTCCATAAGCGGTTGCTCACCTGTAGCTCGTTCAGCAGGTCGGTGCTCAGTTCTTCCGTTACAGAAGCGATAGCTCCGTCACCGAAAGCCATTTCGCGTGCCGCTATCCGGTTGCGCAGATGTATGCTCTCACGAAACAAAGTTTCGGCAAAATGTTCTATCATGAGGCCATCGGTATATTTGGAATAAAGCAGGAAAGTCTGCAAGTCCTCCGTCTTCCGTCCGAAGTTATACATCAGTACCCCCTGATAAAGCATCATCTGGATGAAATGATCCTCCTTATGACGCCGGTTGTATTCATCCCGTTTTCCCGATTTCTGTTCCACAAGTACCTTGAAATCCTTTTGAAGCATATCGACACGTCCCTGCAAGCCAAGCTGTTCGCAGATGAAAGAAGCCTCCAGCAAGGTATTGTGCTTGTCGAAAGCCTGAATATTATGTGGCAGTACATCGTGTACAAACGAGCGGATGTTCATCATTTGTGCCTGCGCCTGCTCGTGAAAGTTGGCGGGAATAGGGCAGGTACAAAACTCCAAAGCCGCTGAAGCAAAAAACTTCTTGACCGTTGTGCTATAGGCTACCGGGGCATCTTCGCGTTCGTTTATATAATCATCCAGAAACTGGCTGGCCAGGTTACCCAGCAGAATAGGAGCCGTATTAGCCTTTGGCTTGACCTTGTTCATGAAAAAGTTCAGCGGATGATGCCCGTACTCGCGGAAACAGGCAGCCAGCGAACTGATATCTATCAGATAGTCGGGATGGATGACAATCAGGTTCGGTATATAATGATTCTCTTCATCCACATGTACATCCAGCAGATTCAGCTGAAGATTTTCAGCAAGCAAGTCTTTTACGTAAAGCATGTCGCTGTTATATCCTCCTTTTGCATAGTCAATGATGATGAAAGGATCTTCATCACTGTCGGTTGCCGCAAATATCTTTGTATCATCCCAACTGCTTACGGCTGCGCGTATATAGGGGATGCGTGAGTACTGCGTACCGCGATAAGGACGGTTCGAATGTGGAATTTCCGGAATTAAAGAAGCTGGAATATCTTCATCGAAAGCCAGGGAAACGAAACGGACTATGGCACGGAGGTCGTACAGGTATTCTTCCATTACGGGACGGAAATCGTCGCGCATGGCAGCGTTGCAGTTGCGTCGCATGGTCTGTATGGCATATTTGTCCGAAGGAGTCATCCGTTTCTCTTTACAGATATAGTCGAGGCGTGAAAACAAATTTGCGAAAGAGAACGTAACCCCTGCCGTCAGTTCGTAACATGCCTGTTCGAGCACTTTGTATAAAAGAATATATTTGGCCCGGATATTTTCGGGAGCGGCTGTAGGCTGACGGTGAATTTGTTCGATGCGATTATATAAATCGAAAGATTGCAGTTCGATGTGGTTCGTTAAGTTTCCAGACATGGCAGATGAATATCCTTGAATAAAATGACTTTACATAACAAACAAAGTAAAGCCCTTACCTATTAATCTTTTGTTCAAAGATACAACTATTTTCCGAAACACTGCAACCTCTCCTGCGTTCTGCTAAAATCTTTTGCGGTTCGTGATGCTTTTTGTTTCTCTTGCTTATCTTTGTCATTTGAAAAACGAAATAGTATTATGAAGCATGTAATAGCGTGTATGAGGGTCTTATGTCCTATATCGGATGAAACAGTGAAGGAACTGGAAAGTCTTGTTGTAAAATGTAATTATCCCAAAAGATATCAGCTTATAAAAGAGAATATTTTCTGCCGATACGCTTATTTTATAGAAAAGGGAATGACGCGTTCTTTCTGGCTGGTAGACGGAGAAGAAATTACGACCTCATTTTCGTGTGAGGGAGGGATTGTCTTCAGTATGGACGAACTCTATTATAATAAAAAGAGCGAAGAATTTGTTGAAACACTGGAAGACGTAGAGGTGTATAGAATAGAACTGACAGATTTAAGACGGCTGTTCGAAACCAATCTTGAGTTTTGTAACTGGGGGAGAATCATACATCAGAATGAATACAGAAGGCTGCACAGAAGTCATAAGGAAAGGCTTACACTTCCGGCCAGACAGCGGTATGAAGAGTTCAAGAAACAGTTTCCGTATGTTTGCCAGAGAACCAATTTAGGCTACATCGCCTCTTATCTGGGCATTACTCTCTCTACGTTGAGCAGGCTTCGCTCGAATGAGAATGATAAGGCATAATGGCAGCCGATTTTGATGTAGGACAACTTTTTATTGGCGGATAGAGGCTACCTTTGTTGTGTGATTAACCTTGAAAGTTTATTTGTTTAATTTAAAAATCGATAATCATGCAACAATTAAAAGCATCTGCAGCTTTTTCTGATACAAAGCCTCATTACGACTTGCTCGACGGTCTGCGTGGGGTAGCTGCTATCTTGGTCTTATGGTATCATGTTTTTGAAGGATATGCTTTTGCGGCAAATGCCCCAATCATCGAAACTCCTAATCATGCATATTTGGCCGTAGACTTCTTTTTTATCTTGTCCGGATTTGTCATCGCTTATGCGTATGACGACCGCTGGGGAAAATCAATGTCTTCCGGCAACTTCTTTAAGCGCCGTTTAATCCGTCTGCATCCCATGGTCGTAATGGGAGCTGTATTGGGAGTAATAACCTTCTTGTTACAGGGCAGCGTGCAGTGGGACGGAACACATGTTGCCACATCAGCAGTGATGATTGCCCTTTTATGCGCCATGTTCTTTATCCCCGCCGTGCCGGGTTGCAGTTACGAAATACGCGGAAATGGCGAAATGTTTCCGCTGAATGGTCCTGCATGGTCACTTTTCTTCGAGTATATAGGCAATATCTTGTACGCATTGTTTATTCATCGTTTCAGCAACAAAGCGCTGGCTGTGTGGACGGCCGTCATGGGAATTTGCTTAGCCTTCTTTACACTGACCGATTATTCGGGCTACGGTTCGCTCGGAGTAGGATGGACACTCGACTCTGTCAATTTCATCGGAGGCTTGCTGCGCATGCTTTTCCCGTTCAGTCTTGGTATGCTGGTGTGCCGTTATTTTAAACCCGTGAAGGTTCGTGGCGCATTCTGGATTTGTTCACTGGTATTGATATGCCTGTTTTACGTACCGTTTATTCCGGGCTTGGAACCCATCTGTTACAACGGCGTGTTTGAAATGGTGTGCATTATGATTGTTTTCCCGGTTCTGGTATGGCTAGGCGCTTCCGGTTCTACCACCGATACGATTTCCTCTTCCGTATGTAAATTCTTGGGCGATATATCTTTCCCCGTTTATATCATTCACTATCCTTTCTATTACCTGTTTTACGCGTGGCTGATAAAGAATCAGTATTTCACTTTCGGAGAAACATGGGAAGTTGCAACCTTGTTGATGGCCGGTAATATCGTTTTAGCCTACCTGTGTCTGAAGTTATACGATGAACCGGTGCGTAAATATCTTGCAAAACGTTTCATGCATAAAAGACAACAGGCAGGCAGTCTGCATTGATTTGATATGTTGATTTAGAGGACTATCTGATTCGCTTCATTCTCAGTCGGAGGCTGTTTGTTACCACCGAAACCGAACTGAATGCCATGGCAGCTCCCGCAATCATCGGGTTCAGCAAGAATCCCGTGAAAGGGTAAAGCACACCTGCCGCTACGGGAATTCCTGTCAGGTTGTAGATAAATGCCCAGAATAAATTCTCGCGAATGGTACGTACGGTGAGTGTCGAAAGCCGGATGGCCTCGCTTATTTTAGTCAGGTCGGACGATATAATGGTCATCTTTGCCACATCCATGGCGATGTCGCTTCCTTGTCCCATGGCGATACTCAGGTCGGCCTGGGCAAGAGCGGCGCTGTCGTTGATGCCGTCACCTACCATGGCTACATGCTTTCCTTCCGCTTGAAGCTGCTTGATATACTCCGATTTTTGCTGAGGCAACACTTCTGCGCGGAATTCGGCAATACCGGCTTCCGAAGCAATCCGACGGGCAGTCTGCTCGTTGTCGCCCGTCAGCATGATAACCGAAATACCTTTTTGCTGTAACTCAGCGATGGCCTTCTTCGATGTTTCCTTTATCCGGTCGGCAATGGCACAAGTCGCCAGTGCCTGCTGCTCGTCGGCAAACCAGATGACGGTCTTGGCTTCCTGTGCGAAAGCTTCAGCCTTTGCCAAAAGGATAGGAGAGATAGCGATTCCCTTTTCGGTAAGCATCCGGCGGTTTCCGGCGTAATACGTCTTGCCGTTACAGCTTGCTTTTACACCTTGTCCCGTGATACTTTCGAAGCCCGTCAGCAACATGTCTTGTCCCTTTTCGGAATCCAATCGTGACAAAGCCTGTACCACAGCTGTAGCCAGCGGATGTTCGGAATGCTTTTCTAGTTCCAAGAAGATACGTTGCATATCAGCACTCTCCGTTTTCCAGACAATGTCTGTCACCACAGGCTTGCCTTCCGTTATGGTTCCCGTCTTGTCGAGTACAATCGTATCTATTTTTTTTGCCATTTCCAGACTTTCGGCATCCTTGATCAGTATACCGCTTTCGGCCCCTTTGCCGATACCCACCATAATAGCCGTAGGAGTAGCCAGTCCCAAAGCACACGGGCAGGCGATGATCAGTACGGTAACGGCAGCCAGCAGTCCGTGTGTAAAGCCGTTTTCTGCCAGAACAATCCACGCAATGAAAGTCAGCACGGCAATCGTCATGATGGCAGGAACGAATACAGCTGCAATTTTGTCGACCAGCTGCTGTACGGGTGCCTTGCTTCCCTGAGCTTCCTGTACCAGATGAATAATGTGAGAAAGCATCGTGTCGGCTCCCACTTTTTCTGCCCGAAACCGGAAACTTCCTTTCTGATTGATGGTTCCGGCATACACTTTTGCTCCGGCTGCTTTCTGAACAGGAATGGGTTCACCGCTCAGCATACTCTCGTCTACGAAGGAACTGCCCGTGGTTACGGTACCATCCACGGCGATACGTTCGCCCGGTTTTACGACAATCATGTTGCCTGGAACAATCTGTTCAATACTTACTTCCCGTTCGCCGGTTCCGTCATCGATGATAACTGTACGGGGCTGTAGTCCCATCAGTTTCCTGATAGCAGCCGATGTATTGCCTTTTGCGCGTTCTTCCAGTGTGCGTCCCAGCAGGATAAAGGCGACAATCACGCTGGCCGCTTCAAAATACACATGCGGAGTCACTCCCCTTGATAGCCAGAAATCGGGAAAAAACAAGTTGAACAAGCTGAACAGATAGGCGATTCCGGTACTGTTTGCCACCAGCGTGTCCATATTGGCAGAACGGTGCTTCAGCAGCTTCCAGGCATTGACATAGAATCCGCTTCCCAGCCAGAACACCACAGGAGTAGATAATATCCACATGATGTAATTGGCATATGGCATATCCATGAAAAACATTCCGATAATAGCGACAGGAAGCGATAGGATAATAGCCCATATCGTCCGGAACTTCAATTGCCTGTAATGGGCGGCATGTGTGTCTTCAGCCTCTTTTTCGGCTTCTTTAGCCGTATCAATCAGCAAGTCGAATCCTGCGTTTTGTACAGCCTGCTTCATCATTTCGGGCGAGCAGAGCGACGGATCATATTCTACGGTAGCGATAGCTGTTGCCAGATTGACATTGGCCGAGCACACCCCTTCCTGCCGGCTCAATGTTTTGTTAACACGTGCAGCGCAGGCGGCACAACTCATGCCCAGTACGGGGAAAGTCTGTTTTTTTATTTGTTGGTCTGTCATTGTTCTTTTCTTTTTGATTCTGGCGCAAAGATACACCGGCAGACCATTGTGTATGTTATAAAATTATGGATATGATTTATACGATTTCATCCAGTCCTTTGCGTAATTGGATCTTTTGTTTTTTGAATTCGCTAGGAGTAGTGCCGGTCACTTCTTTAAACTGCCGGCTAAGATGAGCCGTACTCGAATAATTTAGCAGGAAAGCGATTTCGTTCAGTGAGAGTTCATCATACACAAGTAGTTCCTTTACGCGCTCTATTTTTTGTGAAATGAAGTATTTTTCTATTGTAATGCCATTGGTTTCCGAAAACAGTTTGCTTAAGGAGCTGTAATCGTGATGAAGCCTGTCGGCAAGAAAGTCCGACAGAGTTGTTTTAAGTTCACCGTTTTGGCTATGTACCAGCCGGATAATTTCCTGCTTGATTTGCTCTATCAGCCTGTTGCGTTTGTCGTCTATCAGTTCAAATCCCACAGACTGTAACGTTTGCCGGATATGTTCCAGTTCGGCTTTTCCGACAGTTTCCTGTATGATAGCCTTTCCCAGCTCAACATGCAAGGGTGTAAAGCCCAGTTTGGCAAGCAAGTCTTCTACCACCATAATACAGCGGTAGCACACCATGTTTTTAATATAGAGCGTTGTATTGTTCATGCGTCTTAAAATAATTTCTGCAAAATAAAGCTTTTCAATATGAATATATGCCGGTTTGCTGAATTTTCTTTTGTTAAAAGAACCACAACTGTTCTTTTTTTGTTTCTATCTTATATTTTTGTAAAGTTAATAAAAATCAGCATAGAGAAATGAGAAAAATGCTTTGTCCGCAGTGTAAGATTGCTGCCATGTATGTAAAGAATGAAGCAGGCGACCGCCGTCTGGTATACGTTGTTGAGGGAGGAGAGGTTATACCTAAAAATCCGGAAGAGTCGCTCGACGGATTCGATGTGAGCGAAGTATTCTGCCTGGGCTGTTCATGGCACGGGAATCCGAAGAAACTGGTCCGCTATTGATTACCACCACATCTGTTCCCCATTTTCGTAAGTGAAAGGACGTTCCTCTTTTCCTGAAGTGCGGTCTTTCAACAGGAGTAGAGCATGTGCAGGTACTCTGTCGTATGTCAGTGTATAGGTTTCAGGCTTGCGTTTACCCAGTGAAACCCATCCTCTGTCGTAATAAAACAGCTCATATTCGTGTGTAGGAAGTACGAAGTTGTCATCGTTCCACGGATAGAATACGATAGAGTCCAGTACTGCCGGTTTTTCCAGTTCATAGCCCAATATATATCCCGGAGCGATATCCGGTCTGGTCAAAGTATTACCGTCCACACTCAGTTCCACTTTCTTTACTGTACTTTGACCCGGTACGGCTTTCATTTTGCTTCCTTTGTTCCAGAATTCCACTTCCGCCATCGGAGTATCACATGTATCATTCGAACAATAACGGATATAGCGGTACATCTGTTTGCTTTCCACTTTCAGTACATTGCGGAATACCGGCATCTGTTCTACCCGTGCCAGAACTTCCGCATGAGTAAAATTCTTGTCATTGCTACCCTCAAACCGTGCCCCAGGCATTGGAGCCCATTCATTTGGCCACTTTCCCGTCAGCGGGTATTTACGGGTTAACACCACCCGTCCGGTCATACTTTTGTCAGGCGAAAGCGTGTGCTTCTTTCCGTTTAGCATCAGGAATGCATTATCCAGCGCTATCGGTTTTTCTTTTTCGAATCCGATTACCGCATATACAACCGAATCTCCCAATGCTTCAAAGCGGCACATTCCGTTCTTAACTTCGGAAGCAGCGACTGGCGACCAGTCTGTTCCGGTAGCGAATGTACACAGATATGCCCGTTTTACTGCACGGTCCGTTTGTATTTCCACACTATTGTTCAGCCCGTAAGCGGCTGATACATCCATACGGAAAGGTGATGATACGTTCTTTCCCCACTCATCTTCTGCGACATCCTCCGTCGGCTGTCGCTCGAACGTGCTTCGCCATATCTTGGCACAACGTTTCTTGAAATCCGTTCGCATCGGAAAATCTTCCGGTATCGGATACTTCAATTCGAATTCCGTAGCATCGATGCGGTTATTAATCTTTGCCACTCTTTCGTCTTCGTATACCGAGTAAGTCCCTTTGTCGGTAATAAGTGCCGCCCAGGCATGACCGTTCCGGCTGTAATTCGCCCATCTTCCAACATTGTCAATGGCAGCCGGAATCCCCAGCGCACGCATTACTGCCCCTAACATCACACATCTCTGTACACACATTGCCTTACGCTGATGTTGCATTGCCACTACATCCAGTATATGAGGAAAGTGCGAACTGCTGCTCAATAACCGTTTCCATACCGTATCGTGTACGATTTCGAACGCCTCTTTTACAGTCCGTGCATCTTTTACTAATGTATGATATTCCTGATAAAGCGAGTCCCTCCAGCCATACGCCAACAATTCCGACTCAAAACGATATGGCAACACATATCGGCAGAACAGTCCGAAATCTATTTCTTTTTGCCATGGCGCTTCCTGCCATGCCTGAAAAGCTCCATCTATGTTTTGAATGAGAAAATCGGCTTTCACGTAATTCAAGTCCCGCTTCAGTATCGGATGGTGATTCTTTGCCAGTTCGTCCCACCATGTATTTAGTGGTTCCATGGTCAGCAGCGAGTCAGCTTCCGCTACCCGGTTCCGGAAGGTATCAATCGCTTCACTCCATACTGTACCGTGCCCCCTCATGTTTTCTATCAGAAACAGTGCCGCTTTCAGTTTCAGCGAGTCACTGTTATCCACATTCTGGTAATGGTCTATCACCTTCAGCAGCTCCAGTCTGTTTTCGCCAGCCTCTTCCAGCGCCAGCTCCAGATTTGTTTGCCTACCACAACTATACAGCACCAGTACCAGGAGTGCACTTAAACTAAAAAGATTCCACTTATTCATATCATATCATTTATCAAAACATCAATTTACACCGATACCAGTTTTGAAACTTCGCCGCATAGTCCACCAGCATCAGCTGATGCTCGCCGAAGTTACGTTTTTCGTTTTCCATCGCTCGGTCACTGTTATTGAAAGCCCCTTTCATCCGCAGATTATATTTGCGGAAGCAGCTGTCCGCCTGTTCCATTTTGCCCTCTTCTCGATAGATTTGTCCTAAAAGCAGCCACGGCACAGCATATCCCGGCTGTGCATTTACTACTTGTTCCAGTACCTCTGTTGCCTCTTTTTTTCGGTTCAGATAATAAGCCAGTGCTCCGTATCGGGCATAGGCATGAGCTGTCCCTTCGTTTTTTGCCAGCCCTACCGTCAGTCCCTGTTCCACGGCACGGCGCAAGTCGGGATCCGCAGTCAGCCACTCTTGTGTCTTTTCCGTACGCAGCCAGTCAGGACGCAACCATATAGCCCGGCGCAACTGTTCTGCCGCCTCATCCTTTCGTCCGATTTCATACAGTAACACCGCGCCCTCGTAGGCAATGGATGCATTTCGAGGAAACTCCGATTCTAACTTTTGCTGTACCAGCATTGCTTCCTCGTACTTTCCGTCAAGCCGGTACAGCCTGCCTCGCAGAAAATCGGCATACACATCCGTGTTGTTCATATCCAGTTCCAGTTGCTGCCGTATCTTTGCCCGATATCCCTCAGATAATGTGCTGTCGGGCGCGAACGCCGCAACTATCGCCTTGTTTATCCGGCAGGGAAAACGGTCGGAGGTCTGTTCCAATGCTTGTAATGCCTCTTTGTGATTTCCTTTTTTCCAAGCCTCGCAAGCCTGCTCCACCGCCTTGTTATCCATACGTAGACGTGTGTCCAACACCATAAACGCTATCCAGCAGCAACATCCCACGGCTAGCGGCATATACCGTATCCATGCAGTAAGCCTTACAGACTTTACAGTTTCGTTTCCGCTCTCTGCTTCCGTCTGCATCAAGGCAAGCAATATCAGGGTAAGTATCCATACGGATCCGTCGGCCAGCATGATGCTCATTGTCATTTCCTTTACTCCCACTGCCAGCAGACATGCAGCTATTGCCGTCATTGTCTTTTTCTTGCGATATTTTATCCAATATATTACTACCGCTGCACACAGACCGATATACAGCATCATCCCTGTCAATCCTTTCTCTACTAGCACCTGTACCACCACATTTGGTGCATACGAGGTATAAGGTCGGGTAGAGTCTTCGTTCAGTACCCGATCCATCGCCAGCGTATAACTTCCGTTTCCTGTTCCCGTCCACAGATGTTCCTTTATCACTGTCATTGCCTGCTCTGTGGCACGAAAACGGCTTTCCGTACTCTGTCGCTGCGATTCGGTACGCTTCATTGCCAGTGTAGTTCCTGTTTCGGTAGGAAACAGCATCCATACCGTTCCCACAATGAATACGCACACTGCCACCAGTACCAACCTGTACCGCCATGTAGCCATAGATACGCACAATACTGTCACATACACCGCCCACGACACAAAGGCTCCTCTCGAAAAAGACAGCAGCATTGTTACGGAAGCCAGCACCCAGCATATACCGAACACCTTCCGCCATCGGTCTATCCGGTATATCCCCATCGCAAGCATCCCCAATACGGGTAACCATACACTTGCCCATGCATTTGTGATGTAACCGAAAGGACGGAACAAGAAACGGAACGGATACACATCGGTAAATCCCGCTCCATGTACCGCTCTCGTCCAGATTGAGAATGAAGCCAGCGTAATCGCCAGGGCGATGCCTGCTATTCCGGCGGACAGTTTCAGAAAGAGCGAAATACTTTCTGCCCGGCACGATGCCTCTCGTAGCAACAGATATGCGCAAAGTCCCGTCAGCGAGATACGTGCCGCATACATTCCTGTTATCGGATTTAGAATCCAAGTTGCCACGTCATACAGACAGACTGCCAGCACCGCCGCGTCCACCGCCGAAAACCGGAAGTGCAGCCACAATACAGATACAGTTACACACAGCCCGAGCGGTAACAACATCCACGGGTCGTTTATGCGGAATAATTCCGCAGCCAGTGCCATGACAGCCATTACAGCCGCTATCTGCATGCCCCATCGTGCCGAAATCCGTTGTCTATCTTCTGCCGACATTCACTTTTAATTTGCGTATCACATTGTATAGCATGAATCCCACCAGTCCCAGCAACACAAGTTGCATGAAGATGTTGCGCAGCAAGGCGAACGAGGGCGCCATGCCGTTAGACAGATATAGCACCAACTGGTGTATCTCATCGGGAAACGAAGCCACAAAGTCTACCATAAACTTAGGCAGGATATAGAAGAAGTAGTATCCCATAAACAGATTCACCACTACGGCATATACCAGCAGTCCGTAACGTCCCAGCCGGTTGGTCTGAAGCAGATAAGGTGTTTCATCCGCCGCACGTCCGCGCATCCGGCGATACACATAGCCCAGCAGTTCCTTCGAGCGACTGCGCAGGTTAGGGATACCCAGCACATCGGACGCTATCCAGTAGCCGTCGAACTTGAAGAAAGGATTCAAGGTCATGATAAAGCCAAGGTTGAGAGTCAGTATCATGTAGCGCACCGTATCGCTTCCAGTGACATAAAACAGCGCCAGCAGCGCCAGCAGGATGTACATCTGGAAGTACACTCCCGCCAGGTTGACGATGCAGCGGTCTGCACGGCGCAGCCGCCACACCTCCGTCACATCGGTGTACAGCACCGGAAAGTTGAGATACAGTCCGAAGCCGATGCTGCCGTGCCGGATGCCGAAATGCTTGCACGCCGAAGCGTGTCCCAGCTCGTGGAAGAGCGAAGACACCACCATAAACACCAGCAGTCCCACCACCATGTAGGCATTGGCAGAACCGTTGAAAGTTAGCAGGTTGTCGGCCGAGCAGAAGAACCAGACATCAGCAGCCAGCACCGCCGCCATCAGGGGAAGCATCACCCCCTTGCGGAACATCAGACGGCAGGTATCCGAAAACCGGTCTATCGCCGAAGCGGAGAACAGCTCGCGCTCGTAGAGGAACGTCCGCTTGCGAGATTTCTCCCCGTCGGCAAACATCGGCTGGATCAGCCGTGTTATCACGTCCTCCACCTGAGCGCACGAAAACATGCCCTTCTTTTTTTCCACAAAGGCAACTACCGCCTCCTCTTGTGTATTTTCTTGTTGCAGACAGCGGATTAGGTCTACCACTGGTGCGCCAGCCTCGTAGTGCCGTCCGTTATACACCAGCAAGAAGCGTTCCTTCACCGAGGCCGAAGAAAAATTTTGTATATGTATCTGCTTATATTTATTCATTCTATTCCACTTTCAATATTGCGCTATTGATATTATAATCAACATCATTTCTGTCACGGGAAGTTTTCTTTCCGAATTCGAATGTATAGGCTACCTTTACGTATCCGCTTTGCTGATTATATCGGTAATATTGGTAACGGTCGAAACTATATACCTCCGAAGTCAGATAATTTCGTGTCTTGCTGCTGTCGATAAACGGATTATTCGTACCTCCTTCCAGTGACCAGTTGCCGTGATTCCAACTCAATGACAGCCCATAACAGCCGTCCTGTTCGCTGTAAATACCACTCATACTCAACTCCTTGCTTTTCATTTGTCCGTAGATGTTCAGTGCAAAATCTTTCCAGAAGTAATTGATGTCCAGTTTACCGTACACACTGTTTTCATGTTCTTTTTCTGTTCCTGTTATCAATCCACGCTGCCAGCGTCCGCTAATTTTCAAACGTAACGCATCAGTCACCTTGTACGAAAGATCCAATCCACCACGGAACGAATGATAATCTCCGTCACCTCTGAATGTTTCCACCACTTTATCCCCTTCAATAAAGAAAGCAGGCAGGGTGGTGTTTATCTCCGTATCATACATGAAGATTCCAAACAAGTTAAAGCGCCCGAACTGTACGCTATAGTTGGCTGATGCCGAATACATGGAAATCTTAGGCAAATATGGATTACCACGTTTCACATGAAGCATATCCACTGTCTGCTCAGCCGTGTTGATGGTATTGATTTCGGGATAGGCATTACCTACTGCCATTCCTCCGCCAAGGAACTGCTTCTTGCTGATGCTGTACATCAAGGCTACAGAACCTCGCGGGCTGATCCGGCTGATTTTGTCTTGACCATGCAGACGATACTGTAAGGAAGACATACCCGCTTGTGCATCTAACGTGAGTTTCTTGCTCAACTTGTGATTATAATTAAGAAACAATAAGGTTTCACCCGACCACAGATGTTGCCAGGAAGGAGAATCACCTTTATAGGTAGTCGAACTGATACGATGTATATGACGAACTTGAGCTGTCAGAGAGTTACCGTGTTTAAACTTGGCATAATATTTCACCGAAGGAGAAAGCGTGTACATTTCTTCCTGCACATTGCTATGTGAAATAAACTTGTTTTCCAGATACGAGCGATCATAACTGTTATCGGTGTAATCTCCATTCAGCGTACACTGCAATTTCTGATTCTTATTGAAACGGAATTCTCCATATAGGTTTAACGACGGTTTCAGCGAGCGCTGTTCCATCCTGCTATGGGAGGATGAGCTGGGATATAGCTCCGAATAGGTCAGGCTGCTTTCCTGTTCACTGCCCGGCTCTTCACTGTGTACCAACGCCATCTTGGCCATCAGTTTTCGTTTGTTGGTCTGGTTCAATATATTCAACTGTGCATATTGTCTATTGTTCTTCTTGCGGTCTAAGTCCGTATTGCCTTGTTTTACAATACTATGTTCCGGAAAATAATAGGTTTCTGTATTTACGCTTCCCTCATTCTCATATTCTTGCATAGAATGTCCGCCAAACAACGTATATGAAGTATTACCACTATACAGCTTGACTCCCAAGTTATAATCTCCTTTCAGATAACCGATTGTCTGGTCCGCATCTGCCGACACATAACCTCCGTTTATCCGCTTCTTGGTAATAAAATTTACGGAAGTTTTATCTCCGGCATATTCTCCGGTGGGCATATCCATGTATTCTATCCTTTCAATATCTTTCGGGCGTAGATTCTTTATTTCCCGATAGTCTGCTTCGCGTCCGTCTATATATAAAGTGGCGTTTCCGCCCATGGCTGATACTGTTCCTTTCCGGCGGTCGACATCCATGCCCGGAATCATCAGATTATAAAGCAAATCGTATCCTGTATGTGAGTGTTTCAACTGCTGCTTGTCGGGAATTATCAGTATTCGGTCGTCTTTACGGATGAATGAACTTCCTTTAATTTCTACATTGTTTAGCATTATATTGTTAGTCTGTAAGGTAATGACTGGTAATGTCCTGTCATTCTCACCATTGCTAATTACAGGAATTGTCTTGGTAAGATAGCCGATTGAACTGACAGACATCAAATATTCTCCTTTCCGTACTGTCATTTTATAGTTACCGGTACTATCGGTTGCTGTTCCTTGTACAAAAGTAGAATCCGGTTGTAATAATTGAATTGATGCATAAGGAACAGCAGTTCCAGTTTCTGATTTTACAATACCTTTCAGTATAGACTGTGCTTGAAGAGGAGTCGTTATCAAACTGCTGAAAAATAAAATTTTTTATAATCAATTTCATAATCTTTAAAATTATGAGATTTAGGAATACTGACTAGATTCCTAAATCTCAATACAATAACTGTGTTACCAATCATAACCATGACAACTCATACCTGGACATTTGTATTCATCACAATGCCCTAGAGTATCAATATCTGAAAGTCCATCAGCACTTAAATCTAACAAACCACCCACAGCCAGAGGATCAGTTTCCAAACGATCTTCCAATTTCTGGAGATCAAATTCTGAGAATGTTTCATTTAATGAAACAATTTCTCTTTCTGAAAAATTTTCGTTCATTTTTTTTGATTGATTTTAATTAGTATTTCGCTTATAAGCTTTATTTACAGCATAATCAAACATTATTCTAAAATAGGAACAATGATCTCTTCTACCTTGCATTGTATGTATAATACATCCACCTCCGCAGAATAGTGCATATTTACACTTACTGCATATTGAATTTTGGGTTATATTATAACCGTGCCATCTATTTAATCGTTCTTGATTCCATTCTATCGTTTCATTCCGATAGCTCCCTAATTTATAATCTTTATTCCCGACAATCTCCCAACAAGAATAAATATCACCTAACGAATCGAATACATATCCACAAGTTTGTGCTCCACAACTACAACCGCAAAACGGTATTGACTTTCCACTTGTGAGAGCCGTATATATTTTCTTTCCAATACCAAAATCACGGCACTGACCTAAAGTTTGATTATCTTTATTCTGCAATAAATACGACTTAGACGACAACAAATCCAATTTATCCTGCTCTCCTTCTGATATGGAAGTATTATTCCATATCATTGCAGAATACATTTTAAAATAAGGAGATGAAGCAAATCCACATTCTTCAAGATAGCGTTTTAAAGAAGCAAAATCTTTGATATTCTGGTTGTCAGTATTTACACGAACGACTATCTCTACATTCTTATTTAAAGCTAATCTTATATTTGACATAATCCTATCAAAAGTGCCTCTATCTCTATAATGTATTCTCTTCTGATTATGAAAATCTCTTGTTCCATCAATTGTTATTTGAAGCTTATAAATAAGTTCTGGAGACAATAAATCCACAAAGGCATCCAAATCATAGCCATTGGTCAAAGCGTGAAATTTATATCCTTTTTCACATCCTTTTCTAACAATATATTCTACTATATCTCTATTTTCTTTCAGTAAAGGTTCACCACCATACAATGCTATATCCTTGCAATGTAATTGCTGTTGAGGCTCTATTTTCTCCATCGCTTGATAAGCCTTATCAACCATTTCTTTAGTCATTGCAATTTTAAGTTTTCCATCTTTCTTTTTCCGCTCTTCAAAGCAATAAGGACAACGAAAATTACAATTATAAGAAACAATAAAAGTAAAGTACTTATATAGTAACTTCTCTTTATGGTGAAGTACTTTGGCTATATGATTTACATAATTAATTTCTTCCTCTTGGCTTCTGGTAGTAATATATCCCCGTTTTATCAATGTTTGTAAGGTATCTTCCGGTAAATCTACACCAGAAGCTACAGCCTGAATCTTTTTCAGCAGACTTTCAGTCACAATGTCGATGGCTCCCGTATAGCCATGAATTAGCATATACTTGCCCGGTTCGCTTTCCAACTTGACCGGAATCAGATACGATGAAGTTCTTAACGTTTCCATTGGGATAATTTTACTTGGTGAACTGATAAACTGCATACTTTCCGTCTTGACACAATGTAACTGTATATAGTCCGTTTATCCAGTCGCCTATCAAAATAGGATTAAAGTGATCGTTAAATCTTGGTAAAGAACTGTATGTGTTCATTGTTTTTGTTTGAATTGATATGGATGAACCCAAACAAAGTATAAAAAGTAGTGTTTTCATAACTCTTTTCCATTTAAGATTCACCGACAAAAATATAGGAAATGCATATTGGAGGGTGAAAAACGATTACGCATTTTTTACGCATTATAAAAGCGTATTGATAACCAGTTGTTTAGGCTGTTGAAAAGAGGGGTGCGAACGAATGCTTATAGAATGAATTTAACTAAAAAATCCACATTAATTGAACAAAAAATCCACTCCTTTATACAGGAAATGTCATTCCAGACGTTTCAAAAACTCCCTGGCTACAGACATGTTTGTCTTTTCTCCTGTCATTTTATGATACAAACGGGTCAGTATCGAATTGACGGCAGAAGGAGAGTGGGCGATTAGTGCTGATATCCTATTGGTCGATATCCCGATTTTAATCAAACAGCAGGTACGAAGCTCTAATTCTGTTAATTTAGGATTCAGATTGTATAGTTTAGATATAAATGTAGGATACACCTTGTTTAAAGCATTAACCAATTGCCGCCAATGGTCTTCACTCAGCTCCCGGCTTTGAGTAACACGACAAAAATGAAGATAAATGGCAGATTGCTGAAAAGCTTCTAGCCTTTCTTCCAGACTCTGCTGTTTTTCTGACAATGTTACCTGCGAGTTTTCTTCAAGAGTAAGTTCCTTATTCAGTCGTTGTTTCTTGTGGAAAATATGGGTATTCCTGCCCATATAAATCATTCCTGCCACCAGCAGAGTTAGTGCCAGCGCCAGTATATACCGTAGCCTTTTCATGTGCGAGAGCAGATCAAGTTTTTCTGCCTCGTAACTGATGCGTACTGTCGCTTCTGTACGTGTCATTCTGCTGATGGAGTCGGACACCTCCCGATAGCAGCGGGCGTAACGG